>Ga0209652_1004177_pt1 | contig 10244 bp, 8 predicted proteins | sample SaaInl74LU_5_DNA_FD_184641 | JGI IMG/M metagenome (GOLD analysis project Ga0209652, IMG submission 184641) | Marine microbial communities from expanding oxygen minimum zones in the Saanich Inlet - ESP_74LU_5_DNA (SPAdes) (version 2) | ecosystem: Environmental > Aquatic > Marine > Intertidal zone ...
GATTGGCTCTTGGCCCAAGAGGGGTTGCCCTTGGCCTATAGCTCGGCCGACCCGGCCGAGGTTGCGCGCGTGCAAGACCGCTTTGGCCGCGAGGCCGCCGCCACCGCCATCGAGGGGCTCTTTGCCGAGGTGGCTCGCCGCCTTGTGGCGGGCGGCGTCACGCGGCTGATCACGGCAGGGGGTGAAACCTCGGGCGCCGTGGTCGAAGGCTTGGGGCTGACAGACCTTGCAATCGGTCCCGAGATCGACCCCGGCGTGCCTGCGCTGCGCGCGCGACCCGATCTGGTGGTCGCGCTGAAATCGGGTAACTTCGGCGCAGAGGATTTCTTTGAGAAAGCCGATCGCATGCTGGAAGCCAACCCATGACCGAGACCCGCCTGCGCGAACAGATCTGTGATCTGGCCCGGTCGCTGTTCGACCGGGGGCTGACCCATGGCAGCACGGGCAATATCTCGGCCCGGACCCCGGATGGCGGGCTTTTGGTCTCACCCACAGGCACCAGTTTCGGGCGGCTTGACCCCGCGCGGCTCAGCCGGTTCGACGCCGCTGGCCGCTTGATCGGGGGCGATCCGCCAACCAAGGAAATGGCCCTTCACAGCGCCTTTTACGACACACGCAGCACGGCGGGTGCTGTGGTGCATCTTCATTCTTGTCATTCCGTCGCGCTGTCGATGATGCCCGATGTGGATGCGGATGATTTCCTACCGCCGCTTACGCCTTATGCCATCATGAAGTTGGGGCGGGTGAAGCTGTTGCCCTTTTTCCTGCCGGGTGATCCGGCGATGGGCGCGGCGGTACGGGGTCTTGCAGGCAAGCGCAGTGCCGTGATGCTGGCCAATCACGGCCCGGTCGTGGCGGGCAAAGATGTCGAGGCGGCCTGCACCGCAATCGAAGAACTGGAGGCCACCGCGCGGCTGGCGCTGATCTTGCGCGGCACCGATGCGCGCATGCTGAACTCAGAGCAGCTGCGCGCCGTCGTTACCACCTTTGATGTGGAGTGGGATGGATGACGCGGTTTTCGGCCAATCTCGGCTTTCTATGGACCGATCGCGCGCTTCCCGATGCGATCCGCGCGGCCCATGCCGCAGGCTTCGACGCGGTCGAGTGCCATTGGCCCTATGACGTTGCCGCGGATGATGTCGCGGCCGCCTTGGCCGAAACAGGCTTGCCGATGCTGGGGCTCAACACCCGGCGCGGCGATGTGGCTGCGGGCGAGAATGGGCTGGCGGCCCTTCCCGGCCGGATGGATGAGGCGCGCGCCGCCATCGATGAGGCGCTGGCCTATGCAGATGCGATCGGCGCAGGGGCCGTCCATGTGATGGCAGGCAAGGCCGAGGGGCCAGAGGCGCGGGCGGTCTTTGCCCAGAACCTGCACTATGCCTGTGCGCGGGCGGCAAAGGGGGGGCGGATCATCCTGATCGAGCCGCTCAACCCGTTCGATGCGCCGGGCTATTTTCTGAACACCACTGCGCAGGCCGCCGATCTGATCACCGAGATGGCCGCGCCCAATCTCAAGCTGATGTTCGATTGCTACCATGTCGGGCGGACCGAAGGTGATGTCATCGCACGGCTGGGCGCGCTTTGGCCCATCATCGGCCATATCCAATTCGCCGCCGTTCCGGATCGGGGCGCACCTGACCACGGTGATTTGGATTATGCGGTCGTCTTTGCAGAGCTGGCGCGCATGGGCTGGGCGCAGCCCCTTGGTGCCGAATACCGGCCCACCGGCGCGACCGAGGCAAGCCTCGGCTGGATGTCGCGCCTGCGGTGATGCGCCGCTCGTTCACGGCCCTTTGATGCGCCGTCATCTAGAAATCAGCGCATCCTTTTGATCTTTCAGCTAGACGCCACCTGTCGGCATGGCGACCGTTTGCGGGTTCAAACCACCCAGAGGGTGGAAAAACCCGCGTCTGATCGTCGCTCTGGCGGGCAGAAAAACCAAACACTGGTGTCGTGACGGCTTTGCCCAGACATTGTATCACTGTTACCCTGAAAGAAATGGACCCTTCATGCGCCTGATTTCCACCCTCTCGATCCTGATGACACTCGCGGGTGCCCCGGCCATGGCCGATTGGCAAGCGACGCTTGATGCCGCGCGCGGCCAGACGGTCTATTGGAACGCTTGGGGCGGCGACGCGCGGACCAATGCCTTCATCGAATGGGTGGGCGAACAGACCGAGGAACGCTATGGCGTGGCCATCACCCATGTCCGCCTGAGCGACACCGCCGAAGCGGTGACGCGCGTGATTTCGGAACGTGCGGCGGGGCGCGACAGTGGCGGGTCGGTGGATCTGATCTGGATCAACGGCCCGAATTTCCTTGCGATGAAGGAGCAGGGGCTTTTGTTCGGCCCTTTTGTCGGCGACTTGCCCAATGCCCAATTCGTCGATCTGGAACCACCCGCGCCCGCGGCGCTCGATTTCACCGTGCCGGTCGAGGGGATGGAAAGCCCGTGGCGGCTGGCGCGCTTTGTCTTCAACTACGACAGCGCGCGGGTGGATGCGCCGCCACGCGACATGGCGGCCTTCGTCGCTTGGGCCGCCGCAAATCCGGGCCGCGTCACCCACCCCGCCCCGTCCAATTTCATGGGTGCGACCTTTCTCAAACAGGCGCTGATCGAGCTGGCCCCCGACCGCGCAGTGCTTTTGGAACCAGCAAGCGATGCGGCCTTTGCCCAGCAAATCGCACCGCTTTGGGCGTGGTATGACGCGCTACGCCCGAACCTGTGGCGCGGCGGTGAAACCTTTCCCGAGAATGAAAGCGTGCAGCAACAATTGCTGAATGATGGCGAGATCGACATCGCGATGTCCTTCGATCCTGCCTCGGCGGCTGCGGCCATTGCGCAGGGGCTTTTGCCCGATACCGCGCGCGTTTTCGTGCCCGAGGGCGGCACGATCGGCAATATCAGCTTCGTGGCAATCCCCTACAACGCCGCCAATGCCGAAGGCGCGCAGGTGGTGGCGAATTTCCTGCTTGATCCCATGGTGCAGGCGCGGATGCAGAACATCGAGGTTCTGGGCGCGTTCTCGGTGCTCGATCCCGCCCGGCTGGACGCGGCCGCGCGCGCCGCTTTCGCGGCCTTGCCCACCGCGCCCGCCTTGCCAAATCTTGAAGATCTTGGCCCCACCCTGCCTGAACCGCATGCAAGCTGGATGACCCGCCTAACCGAAGAATGGGCAAGGCGCTACACAAGGTGACGACCGCGTTTGCCGATGGACGCGGACTCAGGGCGGCTGTGCTGGTCACGGTCGCGCTTGGGCTTGTGCTGCCGATCGCGGCGGGGCTTTGGCAAACCACGCGTGCCGGGCTCGGTGTGCTGCCTGCCATTGGCGCGACTGAACTTTCCTTGCGCCCGTTTGTTGATCTGATCGCACTGCCCGGTTTTTCTTCGGCGCTGCGGCTGACGCTTGTCACCGGGCTTGTGGCAAGCGCGCTATCCTTGGTGCTGGCCGTGGGCGTCTGCGCCGCCATGCATGGGCGGATCTCGCCACGGGCCAGTGGACGCCTCTTGACTCCATTTCTGGCCGCACCCCATGCGGCGATGGCCATCGGGCTGGTCTTTCTTTTGTCGCCATCGGGGTGGATCGCGCGGGCGCTTGCGCCGCTCGCGGGCTGGGATCGCCCACCGCTTTGGGCCAGCGTGAACGATCCCGCCGGGTTCGCGCTGATCCTTGGGTTGATGGTCAAGGAGGTTCCGTTTCTTCTGCTCGTGATCCTTTCAGCGCTCAGCCAGATCCCCTTGCGCCAGCATCTCGCAGCGGGGCGGTCGCTGGGCTATGGGCGGGGCATCGTCTGGATCAAAGTGATCATGCCGCAGGTCTGGCCGCTCATCCGGCTGCCAGTCATGGTGGTGCTGGCCTATTCGCTATCTGTCGTCGATATGGCGCTGATCTTGGGTCCATCGCATCCGCCGACCTTGGCGGTGCTGCTTTTGCGCCTGTTCACCGCGCCCGATATCGCGATGCTGCTGCTCGCCTCGGCGGGTGCGTTGATGCAGGCGCTCTTGGTGGCGGCGGCCTTTGCGCTGTTGTGGGTTTTGGAACGGGTGGGCCGCGCCATCGGGCGCTGGTGGGTGCGGCGCGGCGGCCGGAGATCGTCGGTGGAGCCGGGGCTTTGGCTGGCCACGGGTTTGGCCGCCTTACTGTTCGCCGCAGGGGCGCTGGCGATGCTGTCCTTGCTGATCTGGTCTCTGGCTTGGCGCTGGTCTTGGCCGGGGATGTTGCCCGAAAGCTGGTCGCTCCGCGCGTGGTCGACACCCGGCGGCGGTTGGGCCGCGGCACTGGGCAATACGGTGATCTTGGCCGCTGCCACCACCGCTGTGTCGCTCGCGCTTGCCATCGCATGGCTCGAGGGCGAGGACCGCGCAAGGCGCGCGCGCTCAGGCTGGGCCGAGGCGCTGATCTATCTTCCGCTTCTGGTGCCCCAGATCGGGTTTTTGTTCGGGCTGAATGTGCTGTTTTTGCGTCTGGGGCTGTCGGGCGGTTATCTGGCCGTGATCTGGGCGCAGGCGCTGTTCGTCTTTCCCTATGTCATGATCGCCCTGTCCGATCCTTGGCGCGCGCTCGACCCGCGGTTGGCGCGCGCGGCGGGGTCACTGGGTGCGGGGCCGTGGCGGCGGCTGTTCACCATCAAGCTGCCGGTGCTGATGACCCCGATCCTCACGGCGGCTGCCATCGGCATTGCCGTATCGGTCGCGCAATACTTGCCGACGCTCTTCATGGGTGCGGGCCGGATCGCGACGCTGACGACCGAGGCGGTGACGCTCTCCTCCGCCTCCGACCGGCGGGTGACCGGGGTTTATGCGACGCTTCAGACCGTGCTGCCCTTCGCGGCCTATGGCGCGGCCTTCCTGATCCCCGCGCTGGTCCATCGCAACCGCCGCGCCCTCTTGCCGGGGGGCGCGACATGACGCTGGAGCTGCAAGCGGTCGCCGTGACGCCCAAGGGCGGGGTCGCACTTTTCCCCGCCATCAGCCTGGCCGTGCAACCCGGCCAAGTGGCCACTGTCATGGGCCCCTCGGGCATCGGCAAGTCCACCTTGCTTGACGCTATCGCCGGGCATTTGGCGCATGGGTTCACCCTCTCGGGCAGCATCCGCCTTGACGGGATCGACATCACACCCTTGCCGCCCGAAGCGCGCCGCGTCGGCCTGATGTTCCAAGACGCCGTGCTGTTTCCGCATCTGACGGTGGGCGACAACCTTGCCTTTGGTCTGGTCCGTCGCATTCGGGGGTGGGCCGAGCGGCGCGCGGCGGTCGAAGCAGCACTTTCCCGCGCGGGTCTCTGCGGTCTCTATGATCGCGATCCGGCAACGCTGTCGGGCGGGCAACGCTCGCGCGCGGCACTGATGCGCACGCTTCTGGCCGAACCCCGCGCGCTCTTGCTTGATGAGCCCTTCTCCAAGCTCGACGCCACCCTGCGCGCTGATCTACGCACCTTCACCTTCGACCATATCCGGAACAGGGCAATCCCCGCGCTGATGGTCACCCATGACCCCGCCGATGCAAAGGCCGCCGCCGGCCCTGTCATCGACCTGACGACCGACGGCTGAGCCCCGCAAAACGACAGTACCAGTCTCGCACCCGTTCCGCGCAAGAGCGGCCCCTGAGTTCATCGGATGATGTCGGAGAGAAGACTGGTGCCTGAAGGGACTGGGATGGGGGATATAAGGTGTTGAATGAATTACCTTAAAATTTCCAAGGATTACTGAATGCCCCAAAAACGCCCCTAGCCGCACGCCGTTGCCAAGGGTTCCAACGCCGCTGTGGCCAGGCAAGTGACTGCAGGAACACGAGGATGCATTGCCGTTTGGTTTTCTGCAAACGCAGCTACGCGCCCAAATCAAGCATCTGACCAGCAATCTTCGCGATAGGCACTCAGGCCGGCGGCGCCACGGTCAGGCCTTGCACGCGGTGCTTTTCGATCAGCTGCGCAATGAAGCCAGATGATTTGAGTTCTTCCACCACACCGGCCAACCAAGCTGCTGCATGTGTGTTGTGGCGCGGTGTTCCGACTGCCTGCTGGACCGCGCTGAACTGCCCTTCCAGAATGCGCGCTCCGGGAAGGCGCTCGACGTCTTGCAGCAATCGTGGCCTCAGCCCGGCCAAAGCATCGAGTCCCTGATCGACAAAGACATCAAACGAGCCGTCTATCGTGTCGGTTCGAATAAGCGCGGCATGGCGGAGGTTGTTCTCCAGCCATAATCCATAGGCCGCGCGCCCCTTGGTTGCGATGCGAACACCGGGACGATCCACATCTTCGATCGAGCGGATCGAAGATCCGGCTGGAACGAGGTAGGTCGATTCAATCTCGCAATAGGCCGGCGTGAAAGCAATTGTCCGCGCGCGCTGTGGCTCGGCGCCGATGTTGCCGATATCCCATTCGCCGCGCTCCGCCGCGTCGGCCAGACTTCCGGGGTCAGCATATGGGATCATCTTGAGCGCAACACCAAGGCGGCGCGCGATTTCAGCGGCAACATCGGGTGATACGCCCACCGGATCGTCATTTTCCGTACGATCCGTCACCAGAAGGAAGTTCCCGGTGTTGATACCTGCGCGAAGAATGCCGGTCGGTGCAAGTTCGGCCCGGACGCTTGGATCTGCTTCGAAAGTGGTCACGCAGAGGTCTCCTTGATGTGCTTGCTATTCGCCGATCGCAAAGAGTGTTTCGCGACCTAATCTGCCGCGACAATCGACCCAACGATGCACTCTACTGCATGCCTGATGTCAACATTCATAGCCTCCTCACCTTTGTGCAAGTTTGATCAAGGCTGCGATTGGGTGGCTGCGGTTCACTCCAGGCGGTTCAATGTGCGTCTGACACTGCAACGCGCACATCTAGAAGCGCAGCCCGCCCTTCCTCGCGGATGATGCGCACGGCTTCGGCAAGCGCCTCGGGCAAAGCGTCGGCGGTCGCGACATGAGCGCTGTGGGCACGGCTCGCGCGCGCGATTGCAGAAAAATCCGGCACCGGGTTCAGCGCCGTCAGCGGCATCTCATTGGCGCGCATTGCCGCCCCATCGGGATAGGCGAGGGCAACTGAGCGGCGCACCGCGTTCCACATCGCGTTGTTCTTGATAATGATCAGAACGGGCAGGCTAAGCGCCTCAGCGATCTGGTGGCAGGCAACAGGGTTCGCGAAGATGTACGAACCATCGCCCATCGCCGCGATGGTCAATTTGCCGGGCCGTGCCAATTGCGCGCCCAAAGCGGCTGGAAATGCCCAGCCCAGTCCGCCCGAATGCGGGTTTGAAAAAAGCCGATTTGGTCCCTTGAGGCGCAGGGCTGCGGGGACCAAGCCAAGTTCCGAGAAAATCACCGCATCCTCATCCATCACTTCCGACAGGCAATGACTGAGCCATTCTGCCCCCATCGGGTCGCTTCGGCGTGCTTGAGCGATCTGGTCTTGCCGTACCTCGGCGCGGAAGCTCGTACGCTTTGCTAAAGCCGCGTGTCGTTTTGCCAGAACATCGAGCGGGGTTGCGATCGCTTGTGTCAACGCGGTGATGGTGGTGGCCGGATCGCCGGTAATGGCCAGCGTGCTGCGATAAGACCGCATGGGCATCCGGCTAAAGGCGGGGTCGGGGCCAATGTGAATAATCGGCACCGCCGGGTCTGGTGCATGCAGCGCTTCGATCCAAGGAACGGGGCTATCTACCACCACCACAGCATCGGCCTCTCGGGTAAGGGTCGGCGCATAGCCAAGATTTGCGGGGTCGTCATCTGCCAAAAGGTTGCGCACGACGAAAGGTGCGACTGTGCCGATCCCATGCTGTGCCCCAAGGGCCGACAAAGCTGCTGCAAGCCGACCATCAGTATCGCCACGCTGGCAGATCACCAGCGGATTTGCGGCTTTTGACAAGATCGCCGCCGCTTCGGCCAATGCCTGGCGATCGGGTGCCGCAGGGCTGGCAGGGGGGCGTGGCGTCACATCGGCAGGGGCGCTTGGCGTGATCTCGGCACCCAAAGGTTCGCGTGGCAAGCTGAGATAGACCGGGCCACGCGGCGCGGTCATCGCAGCCGCAACGGCCCGCGAAACCATCACACCGCCCTGTTCTGGGTAGCGCATCTCATATTCGAATTTTACCGGCTCGCGGACCATCGCTGCCTGATCGAACATTTCTTGGCCATATTGGATGGGCGTCATGCGTCGGCCCGCCCGCCCGGTTTCGGTCAGTGGTGTGCGCCCCGACATCACCACCATAGGGATATTGTCCGACGCTGCGTTGATCACCCCCATGACCGCATTGGCAAGGCCCACATTCACATGCACCATCACCGCCTGCGGATGCCCCGAGACAAGGTAATGACCATGTGCCATTGCCACAGCCGCCGTCTCGTGGGGAACGGTGACAGGGGTGGGCATGGTGCCGGGTGCCGCACCGGCCAAGGCTTCGATCACGGGCGGAAAATCCGTGCCTGCATTGGCAAAAAGCCACTCGATCCCATTGTTCTTGAGCGCGATCAAGAGCGCCTCGGCCCCGGTCTTTGGGGTGTTTGGTGTGATGCCCTGTGCTGTAGCCTGTGTCATGTCTACCCACCTTTGACTGAAGCGTCTTCCGCGTTGGCGCGAGATTCTGCTTGATCTGTCGCATGTGTAAGGTCAACTCTCAACCAAATCTCAACTATTGAGATTTAATTGTCGCCCGGGAGAGGCGGCGCCATAGGGAGGATGACCATGAACAAGATGATTTCAACGGCTGCCGCCATTGCGGGGCTGGCTTTCTGCGTCGGCACGGCAAGTGCGCAGACGGTTGGTATTGCAACCTCGAACCCCGGTTCGTTGTTCCACAATATCGGCACCGCGGTTGCCAATGCGGCCAATGCGGCTGGTCTGAACACGACCATCACGCCTGCAACCAGTCCCAACCAGTTCATCCCTTTCCTCAATTCCGGGGGGATCGAGTTCGGCGTCGCCAACCTCCAAGAGGTCAACTACGCGCTAACGGGCGAGGCATGGTGGACGGGCAATCCCAACGAAAACCTGCGCATCGTCGCCTTCTTGCAGCCCTTGGTTGAAGGGATTTTCGTGCGCGCCGATAGTGGCATCACCACGCTCGAGCAGTTGCGCGGCCAACCGATGACCGATGGGTTCACTGCGCAAAACACCATTCTGCCGCAGCTTGACGCCTTTTACTCGACCGCCGGCATGACCCGCGAAGATATGATCCCGGTCAGTGTCGCATCTGTGACCGCTGGGGCGGATGCCTTCATGGCCGGTGACGCAGTTGGCTTTATCTTCGCCCATGGTGCAGGCAAGGTCCGCGAGGCGGATGCCTCGGTTGGTGGCCTGCGCGCCTTGGGCGTCGCAGATACCAGCGATGCTGCACTTGCGGGTGCGCGCACACATTGGCCGACGGCGTATTTCACGACGCTGCCCGCAGGCGCGGCACCGGGGGTGCTGGAGGACACCGTCTATATCGCCTTCCCACAGGTTGTCTTTACGCATGCCAACGTCTCTGACGATGTCGTCTATGCCCTGACGCGCGCGATGTATGAGCAGGCCGACACCATGGCGCAGACATTCCCGCCGATGGCCGCCTTCAAGCCCAATGACATGCGCGGCGATCCCGGTGTCGGGCAATTCCACCCCGGGGCGCTGCGCTTTTTCGAAGAGGCTGGCCTGAACTGACGCAGCAAAAAGTTCAGGAAACGCGATGGAAAATGCGACATCCCAAGGGGCAAGGTGGAGCCTTGCCCCAAAGTATTGGCGGCCAATAGCCGATATCTTGGCGGCGTTACTGACGCTCACCGCGATAGGTTGGGCTCTGTCGCTCCATCGCCAATTCGGTCTTGGCCTCTATCCGCAGCAGTACTTCGCAGCAATCATGCTGTTTGTGCTGCCCATCGCTTTTCTCACGCTGCCCATGCAGCGTGGGACCACTCGTGAGAGCGTCCCGGCTTATGATCTGCTGTTTGCCGTTCTGTCTGTCGGTGCGGTGGGTTTCATCGCGCATCAATATCCTGTCTTGGTGCTGAAGATCTTCTCGCGCCCCCCCGAGGTTTGGGTGCCGGGTTTGATCGTGATCTTGTTGACCCTCGAGGCGCTTAGGCGCGCCACGGGGTGGGCCTTGATCATCATCATCGCAGTTTTCATCCTTTATGGCTTGTTCGGCGATGTCGTGCCGGGGCGACTTCAGGGGCGGGTACAAAGCTGGGATATGCTGACTGGCTATATCGCGCTCGACTCCAACGGTATTTTGGGCCTGCCGATGTCGGTGGCAGCAACGGTCGTGGTCTCTTTCAT
>Ga0209652_1004179_pt1 | contig 10243 bp, 3 predicted proteins | sample SaaInl74LU_5_DNA_FD_184641 | JGI IMG/M metagenome (GOLD analysis project Ga0209652, IMG submission 184641) | Marine microbial communities from expanding oxygen minimum zones in the Saanich Inlet - ESP_74LU_5_DNA (SPAdes) (version 2) | ecosystem: Environmental > Aquatic > Marine > Intertidal zone ...
GGCGTGGAGGAATCTTCGGAGATGAAGGGCGTGAGCACCGGGTGGAAGTCCATCGATAACCACTACCGCGTCGTTCCCGGTGAGCTCACCGTTATCACGGGCGTGCCCAACAGCGGCAAGTCCGAGTGGGTGGACGCGCTGATGTGCAACCTCGCCGTGCAGCACGGCTGGACCTTCGCGCTGTGCTCGATGGAGAACAAGGTGCACGAACACGCGCGCAAGCTAGTGGAGAAGTACACGGGCGAGCCTTGGTTCGAGGGGAAGTACACCAAAAAAGCGCGCATGCGTCCGGAGACGATGCGCCAAGGTTTGCACTGGCTAGATAACCAGTTCGTGCTCATCCGGCACGAGGACGACGAGTTACCGTCAGTGGACTGGATCATCGGCTTGGCGCGCGCGGCGGTGATGCGGCACGGCATCAGAGGTTTGCTCATCGACCCCTACAACGAGCTGGACCACAAAAGGCCGCAGGGCCAGACGGAGACGGAGTACGTGTCGCAGATGCTGACCCGCATCAAGAAGTTCGCGCAGCACTACGACGTGCACGTGTGGTTCGTGGCGCACCCCAGGCAGCTGCACAACTGGAGGGGCGAGGCGCCCGGTCTGTACGACATCAGCGGCTCCGCGCACTTCATCAACAAGTGCGACAACGGCATCGTCGTGCACCGCAACCGCGACGAAAAGGCGGGGTCGCTGAGGGAGGTGACGGTGATGGTCGCCAAGGTGCGGAACAAAGTCGCGGGGTCCATCGGGGACCCGAAGCTGGAGTACAACCTGAGCAACGGGAGGTACGAGGACATTCAGTGAAAGGGGCATCATTAAATAAATGAGTGGTGGTTTAAAAAGGGAGCGCGTAGGTACGGTAGGTACGGTGTTTTGTGGTGTAGGCTTCTTCCTCTTCACTCGCTCAAATACGATCGAAAGTACTCAGTCTCTGACTCCTACCTACGTCTTGACGGCGGAAGTCTAAGAGAGACTCTGAGACTCCGTCTCCGACGCGTCTCGAGAGTTTGGTTCTCGCCGCGGTGTTCTCCGCGGCGGACAGTCTCGACAGACGCGTCGCCCGCCCCGCGCCTCAAGGCGTGCGTCTCACGCCTTGAGGTGGGGGAAGCACTGGTAGAAGTCGTTCTTGGGGTGCTTGTTGTCGGAGTGCTCCTTGAGCTTCGCCTCAGTCATCGTGCACAGGAACGTCTGCATGCACACCTTGCACTGGATGTTCATCGCCTTGGCGTTGCTCTCCAGCTGCGAGCCTGCGGGAGGAGGAAGTGGGGGTCAGCGCGTGGATCGAGCGGGCGCGTTCGTTCGGGACGGCGGACGCGGGAAACGCCCACGCCGACGCGGAGGCGTTCGGAGAGCGCCCCGATCCGGACGAGCGCTCGAGCCGGGCTCGGCGAGAGCCGTCGCCACCGCCGCCGCAAATCGTCGATGCGAACGAGCCGAGCGGAGCTCTTTCGAGCGGAAGCGTCGCGCACCCTTAGAGGCCTTCTGCGCTTTGGCGAGCTTGTCCGCGCGCGCCTTGGCGGATTTCTGCGCGTTACCACCTCCCATCGTGACAGTGTCGAATGCCGGTGTGTGCGGAGAGGTATGACGTCGAGGGAGGAAATTGAGGAGGGGTATATGGGAAGGACGGTCGATCCGGAACTGGCGACGATCTCCGAAGTGCCGAACTTCGGGTTCTCGGAAGACACGAAAATGGTCGTTCTCGGTTGACTCGAAAAGCCACGACACCGACCTCGAGAGGCAGAAGGCAGCGCGCGGGGGGGCGACGCGCGCAATGGGGAAGAAGCGATGCCGTCACGGCAAGCGGAAGGACAAGTGCGCGGACTGCAACCCCTGCCCGCACGGCAGGGTGAAAAGCAACTGCGCGGACTGTAACCCTTGCCCACACGGCAAGCTGAAACAGAACTGCGTGGACTGCAAGGGCTGCCCTCACAGCAAGGTGAAAGGCGACTGCGTGGACTGCAACCCCTGCCCGCATGGCAAGCTGAAACAGAACTGCGTGGACTGCAACCCCTGCCCGCATGGCAAGCTGAAACACCACTGCGTGGACTGCAACCCCTGCCCGCATGGCAAGCTGAAAGGCAGCTGCGTGGACTGCAACCCCTGCCCGCATGGCAAGCGGAAACGCGCCTGCGCGGCCTGCAACCCCTGCCCGCATGGCAAGCTGAAACGCTTCTGCGCGGACTGCAACCCCTGCCCGCATGGCAAGCTGAAACAGCACTGCACAGTGTGCAGCGGGTGTGAACACGGCAAGCGGAAAGACAGGTGCAAGGCGTGCAAGTCGGCGCGCGCCGAGCAACCGGTTGCGCCCGAGATCAAGCCCGACCCCGAGATCAAGCCCGACCCCGAGATCAAGCTCGAGCCCGAGATCAAGCTCGAGCCCGAGATCAAGCAGGAACCGTTCACTATCCGCGGCTACTTCGGCATCGGCGAGTAAAGACACGTCGGGATCGACGCGAGGGAAGCTCTGATGTAGCACTTCGATCGTGACAACTACCTACCTAGTTTACCTACTACCTCGTACTTTCGAAAGTAACGCGATACGCGCGTACAGCCTGCATCGCGCGCGACCGCCTTTCCGACACACGCCCTTCCGACACTCATCCCCCCGCTGTGATCTCGAACCACTGCCTGAGCAGATCTGAGATCACCGCGGGCAGTTTCGCGATATCCTGCACCAGGGTGTAGAACGGAAACGGAAACGTGTCGAGGTACTTTGCGAATTCGGGCTTCCCGTTAGCGAAGGAAACCGTCTGCATGTACAGCACGGACGATTTCGGGTTATCCAGCACGATGAACGCCACGAGCAGACCGCGTTTCTGGGACATCTCCCGCATTTGCCTTCGTAACGCCTCTTTCTCGTGGAACCGGCCGTCCGCGATGATCAAACACAGCTGCTGTAACGTCTCCGAACCTCCGCGCGACGAGTCGCGCGCGGCTTCTAAACTCGCGTCCAAGTGAGTTAACAAACCCACCACGGGCTGGTCCGCCAAAGTGTTATCCTGCGCGAACGTGAACTGACTCACCAGCGCGGGGCCGCCCTGGTCCGTGAACGGCGCACCGAGGGGGTGTAAAGTGCGCACGGCGGAGGCGGAGGCGTCGTTAACAGCGGCGTCGCCGTCGGAGGTCGTAGAGCCGCCGGCTCCGAAACTCACGACGCCGATCTCGCCAACCTCCAGCCTCGCCATGGCCCGCGCGATGAGCGCCATGCTCTCGAGCGCGAGGTGCCCGCACGCGTTCTCGGTCATGCTCTTGGAGTCGTCGATCGCGAGGACAACCTGGTACTTGCGCTGCGACGGTTTCGAGCGCCTGAGCCAGATCTTGTCCTTGCGGAAGTCGCTCGCGATGTACGGGATGATCTTGCGCATGTTCAGACGTTTCCCGGTGCGGAAATCACCCGTCAAGCGCGATGCCAGGGTCGGCTCGAGAATCAAACGCAGCTGTTCCGCGAGCTCGCCGGATAAAGACCCGGTCAGAAGTTCCAAGCGCGACCAGAGTGCCTGCGCGGCGGCGTCGTTCCCGGCGCCGCCCGCGGCGCGTTCGCGCCAAGCGCTCAAAGCGGCGCTCGCCTCGGCGCGCGCCGCCTCGACGTCCTCGGGGGAGAGGCAAAGTTCGGGTTCCTCCGCCGACGCCGTCTCCCTCGCGTCCGCCAGGGAGACATCCTCCACGAGGCTCTTGAGCGCGACGACGGTCTCGTCCCCGAGCTCACCGCGCCCACCGAACGCAGCCTCGGCATCGACAGGGAGAGGCTCGGCGAGCGCGTCGTCCGCGGCGCCTTCGGCGTCGTCCGAGGTGGGATCCTCGGCGACGCCGCCGCCGGCGCCGGCGCCGTCGCGAGGTTTCCGCTCGTCGACGTTTTTGCCTTTGCGCCGCGCGCGCGCCGCGCCGCGCTCCTCGGCGGATTTGCCCGCGTTGGGGTCGGGTGCGTCGTCTCCCAAGTCAGGGTCAGCATCATCAGCATCGAGTGGGTCGTCGACGTCCATCGCCTGCTCCTCCGCCTGCACACCTCCGGCGTCTTTCTCGTCTTTGATCGCCTCGGTTTTGGGCGCGGCGACGTCGTCGGGGTCGCCGGCGTCTTCCGCGGCGGCGTTGCGCGAGCGGTCGAGACCGGCGGCGGCGGCTTCGGCGGCTTGTTCCTTCGTGGCGCCCGCGAGCGCTTGAACGCCGCCTCCGTCGCCCTCGCCGTCGCCTTCGTCGTCCTCGCCGGCGTTCCCGCCCGTGCCTCGCTTCGCGTCGCGCTCGAATTCGTACTCGCGCGCGGGCAACTCGGCGGCGCCGTCGTCGGCGAGTTCGCCGACGTTTGCGTTTTCGCGCTCGACGGCGTCGCCGATGACACTCAAACGCTCTTTCCAGCCTTTCAGGGCGTCGCCCAGCGAACGGTGCGGGTTCGCGTCGCCGCTCTCGGGAGGATTCTTGGGTTTCAAAGGGGGAGGGGGAGGTGCGGCGCCGCCCCCGGGAGGAGGCGCGCCTGAAGCCATCGGCGCGGCGGCGCCCTCGCCCGCCGCGCTGGCGCTCGCGCCTCCGCCGCCGCCGTCGCCGCCGCCGCCGGGCGCCTCGAGCGCGGACTGGTTCTGGTCCGGGGGGGCGTTATCGTCGTCGCCGCCGTCGAAGTCGGCATCCTCGAACCTGGGAACAGGCGCCGGCGGTCGACCAAGCGGCTGTTTTGGGTCCTCTTGCGCCGAGTCGCCCTCAGCGCCGGCGCCGGAGTCGCCGCCGACGTCGCCGGCGTCCGTCTTGTCGTTCCGGTCGTCGTCGTCGTCGCCCAAACCTCCGCCGGCGCCGGCGCCGCTCGGCCCGCCCTGCACGCCCTCGTCGTCCTCGCCGGCTCCGGCGTCGTCGTCCGCGGCGCCTCCCGCGTTCTCGTCGTCCTCGGCGTTCTCGTCGTCCTCCTTCTCCTCGTCGCCCTCCACCTCCTCCATGACGCGGTCGAGCTCGCCGCCGTCGGCGTCGGCGTCGTCGGCGTCGTCGTCGCCGTCGCCGGGCCCGTCGCCCTTCTCGACGTCGTCGACGTCGTCGTCCATCTTCCGGCCGTCGTCGCCGTCCTCGTTCTCCTCCCCCTCGTCGCCCTCGTCGCCCTCGCCGCCCTCGTCCTCGCCGTCGAGCTGCATGTCGTCCGGGAGGTCGAGGTCGTCGCCGTCGTCCTGCTCCTGCTCGGCGCCCTTCGGCGCGACGCCGTGGTTTTCCTCAATCTCCTCCTGGTTCACGCCGTCGTTCTCGTCTTTGGGCTCGTCGTTTTCGTTCCGGTCCTCCTCCGGCGCGGGTTCCTCGGGGGGGTTCTCGTCCTTCTCATCCTTCGTCTTGTCCTCCTTCTTGTCCTCGCGGTCCTTCTCCGCGTTCTTGTCGCGGTCCTCGCGGTCCTCGTCGTGGTCCTCGTCCGCGGCGCGCGTCTCGGTGTCCATCGCGTCACTCTCCTTCACCGAGCTGCCCTTCTCGTACTTGTCCTGCTTTTTGTTCTTCTCGTCCTCGGGCTTGTCCTTCTCCTCGTCCTCGTCCTCCTGGTCCCAGACCTTCTCGTCGATCACCTCGGCGTTCTCGTCGTCCTCGCCGTCGCCCATCTCCTTCTCGATGTCGTCGCCCGTCTCCTTCTCGTCCTCGTCTTCGTTCTCCTCGTTATCTCGATCGTCGTCGTCGGACAAGTCTCGCGCGTCCGCCTCGAAATCGTTCTGCATCTCGATGCCCTCGGCGCCGTCGTTTCTCGCCTCGTCGCGATCGTCGCCGTCTTGCTTCTCCATGTCCTCCTGGCCGAGAATCTGCTCCTCGTCCTCGATTTCGTCTGAGACGTCCTTCTTGCCCTCGCCCGCGCCCATGCCCGTGCCGGCGACGTCGTCCATCATCTTCCCGCCCTCATCGCCCTCGCCGCCCTCCGCCTCCTCCGCGGAGGCGCAGAAGCCCTCCAGGCAGAGCCCGACGGCGACGCTCGATAAAACGGCTTCCAGCTTGGCGGAGGCGCGGTGAAAGCGCAGGTACGACGCGAACGCTCGGCGGAACGCGACGCCCACCAGCGTGAGCAGGGGCGCGAGCTCGGCGGCGCGCGCGGAGGCGGCGGCGACGACACCGCGGGAGACATCATCCAGCGGGCCGTGCGAACCGTGCGCGCAGTCCGTCAACTCAACGAGCGCCGAGCACATCGCCTCGACGCGCCGCGCGACGGCGACGAGTCGCGCGGGGGACATCGCCGCGTTTAACGTTTGTTCGGCGCCGTCAATCGTCGGCGTTTCCTTTTCCTTTTCCTTTTCCTCTTCCTTTTCCTTCGCGGACGGATCGTCGCGGCCGTCTCGCGAGATGTGCGCATCGGACGAGTCGAGCTCGTCCTCGGAGGCGCGCTTCGCGGTCTGCGCCCAGACGAGCGCCGCGCCGACGCCCGCCTCGGCGGCGGCGGCGAACCGAGCCGCCGCCGCCGCGACGGCGGCGCGCGACGCCTCCGCCGACGCCGACGCCGTCAGTGCCTTTTCAGTCTCCGACTTCGTCTCGTCTACGAGTCTACCTTGTTCCTTTTCGGCGTCGGCGTACGCCTCGGCGTCCCGCGCGCCCTCGCGCAGCAGCGCGCGGAGCGGTTCCCAGCCGGGAAGGGGCGCGAACGACGCGTCGTCTCCCGAGCCGTTCGGGGCGTGACACGCCCTGTTCGCCTCCGCCGCGGATACGAAAACGCCCTCGACGATTTCACGCGCGCGTTTGATCGTCGCGAAGTTGGCGTGTAAAGTCGCGTGGAGCTCGCCGGTGGCCAAGGCGCACGCCGAGACGCGCCACGCGCGTTCCTCCGATGACGTCTCGGATGACGTTTTCGATACAGCGTTAAGAGCGCTCGTGTCCTTCGATTCGTCGAACACAGCGTCGCACGCGAGCGAAGGCGCGACGTGCGCGTCCAAAGACGCTCGCGCCTTTGCAACCTCCGCCTCCACTTCTTTCAGCGCCGCCGCCGCGCCCGTCGCGACGCCGCCCGGCCTGAGCTCGGGAACCGTCTCGGCGTTTGCCACCGCTTTGTGCACCAGCCGCGCCGCCTTCGCCGCCGACAAAAGCGTGTCCAGCGAGTTCCGTTGGCGCAACAGCCACGCGAACGTCGAGGCTTGGCGTGGGAGAACGAAGAAGGAGCGCGTGAGAGAAGAAGGAGCACGAAGAAGTCCTTCGTTCTGTTTCTTCTCGGAACGCTCTTTCTCAGAACGCTCGTTTTTGAACGAAGACAACACGTCCCGCTTCACCGCGTCCAGCGCTCGGACGCACCGCGCGAAACGTCTCTCGGCGGCGTCGGCGGCGGCGACGCTTCGTCGTTGCCTCCGCAGCACGTACAGCAAATGCTCGACGGAGCCGCACGTTTGGTCCAGCTCGCGCGCGGACAGATCGCCGTTACAGGTCGCGCGCGCGTCCCGTAACCTCTGCGCGCGCGCCATAGAGCGGTAGTAATAAGTGTCGGCGGCGTCAAACGCCTCCGTCACGTTCGCGTCGAGCGCCGACAGAAAAGCCGGCTTCGCTAAGGGCGGTTCGCGGAACCAGCTCTCCGGGCTGCGTTGCGATTCGGGCACGGCTTTGCGCGCCGACCGCACGCCCACCGAAGGGAGCGCCTTGAGCAAATCCACGAAGGCTTTCTTCTTGGTCGCCTTCTTGGCGGACGCGTCGTCGCGAAGAGACACGCACCGGCTCGCCACCGCCGACGCGAACGCGTCCACGTCCACGGCGCCGCGAGAGAAGCGCGTGATGTTCGCCGAATTCGCGGACTCGTTTTCGGCGTCGTCGGAGGTTCCGTCGGCGTTCGCGTTCGCGTTCAAAAGCTCGTCCGCTTCGCCTTCCACAGAGACTTCCTCTTCGTCGAGTTTTGAAAACGCCGAGCCGAGCACGGAGGCGACGCGCTTGGTGAGCGCGTCCAGCCGGTTGTGGTACTGCGTGCGGTCGTCCAGCTTGAGCGACGCGAAAACATCCACCGCGTTTTTAGTGTCGCTTTCTTCGCTGACTAAATACCCATAGGCGGCTTCGTCCCGCACAAAACGAAGCGCTTCGCCGGCGTCGACGGCGTCGCGCGTCGCGCGCGTCGCCGTGATCTTCCACTCGTTTTTAAACGTCTGGAGCTCGGCGTCGCGCTCGGCGGCGACGGCGGCGTCCGCGGATATAAAAGCTTTACGTGACGCGTCGGCGACGGCTTTTTTGCGATCCGCCTCTGCTTTTTTCGTCGCCTCTTCCGTCTCCTTCTCTTCTCGCACGACGCGCCGCGCGCGGTCGGCGACGGATTCCCCCGCGCTGCGCAGTTTGTGCTCGCGCCGGAGCGCCTCCGCCTCGGCGTTCTTCGTGAGAATCGCTAAACGCTTGGCTTCGCGCGCCGCGGTGGCGGTCGCGGCCGCGACCGCCGCGCGGTCGGCGTTAGAGCGCTCCGAAGGGAGGTCCCCGAACCCGACCACAGCGTTGGCGGCTTGCAACGCCGGCAACGCCAGCGCGTTCAGGGAGACGTCAAACGCGCGAACGAATTTGTGCATGCTCCGCTGGTTCGCCTCGCCGGAGGTTTTCATCGCGTGGTACCCGCGGTCCTCCCACTTGGCCAGACGCGCGTGGTCGCGAAGCTTCTTCGCCGCGGGTTGACGCGCCGCCTCGACGCGCCGCTGCATCGCCGGCGCGAACTGCGCGTAGTACCGCCACGTGTTGTACAGCACGCTCGACAACGCGCGCTCGCGGGAACCGCCGCCGGAGCGCGAAGGCGCGTATTCGTCGTCGCCGTCGTCGCCGCCGCCGCCGAAGTCTCCGCGAGTCGCTTCGTCTCCGCGACTCAAGCCCTCCGCGGCTCGCGCCTCCGCCTCCACGGCCATGTCCGCGTGGAACTGCCACAGCAGGTCGAGCCGCGCGCGGAACTCGCCGATGGTCGAGCCCTGCACGTACTCCTCCAGAGCCAGGGTCACCTGGCGCAGGCCCTCTCGCTCCTCGGAGGTCAACCCGGAGGCGTCCACGCCGCGCAGGTTCGCGGGGTCGTCGGAGACCTTTCCCGCCTCCTCCGCGTCGCGCATCTCCGCGTCGAAATTCATTTCCGCGGAACCCGAAGTCGTCTTCTTCCCTCTCGGCGGACGCAACAGCCGGTGTAACGCGAACCACGCTCTGTGCGCGCGCGCGACGTGCCTTTCCTGCGCGCGCGCCAACAGTCTTGGCCACGTGCGCAGTTCCCTCTGGCGCCATCGCAACGCGAGCTTGGCGCACAACGCGAGTTGGTCTTTGAGCGAGACGTGCGCGGCGGCGCCCTCCTCCCAGGTTTGCGCGCGCGCGAGCAGCAGTTCCAGCCCGGTGAGCGCCTGCTTCAGGGGACTCGAGAGCGGCAACTGCAGCACGCGGTCGCAAATCTCCGCCAGCTGCGACAAGAGCGGGTGGTCCGGCCACTCAACGAGCAGAGCGGTGATTTTGGCGCGCGTCGCCGCGACGGGCGCCACCACGAGCGCCATCTCCCCGGCGCACCCGCCTTCGTTCAAGTCGGCGCCGAGCGCGTCGGCGGCGGCGTCCGCGGCGGGGTCGTGTCGCGTCGTCGATAACGACGCGTCATCGTCGCCGGCGGCGTCGTCTCCGTACGCGTTCATTCCGTTCCCGTTCGAATCGGCGACGCCGATGAGGTGCAGCCTCGGCGCGGCGTCGTCCTCGGCTGCGGAGACCGCCGGTCTCGCCGCCGCCGCGCACTCCAGCGCCGCGCGGAGCAGCGCGCCCGTGGCGGCGGCGGCGGCGACGGCGGGCGAGCTTATGGCGTCGACGCCGCACGCGACGGCGACTCTGACGCCGGCGTCGTGCGCGCGCTCGAAGCGCTCGGCGCGCGTCGCCTCCTCGGGCGTGAACAGAGTGCCGCCGTACTTCTTCGGCGCCGGTTTGGCGCCCGAAACCGCCCACCAGCCGCCGGGGTCGGCGGCGGCGGCGGCGGCGACGGCAGGGTCCGTCGAGCCGGGAGGCGGAGGCGGCGGCGGCGCGGGGGGACCGCGCAAACCGCCCAGGAGCCGCCTGTGCGCCGCCACAACCTCTTCCAACAAATCACCCTCCAGCAAACCGGCGATTTTAGCCGCGTGCGTTTGCGCTTTCGTCTCGTCGTCGTCGTCTTCGTCTTCGTCTTCGGAATCGTCTTCTCCGACGTCTTCTCCGGCTTCGCGCGCGAGGCGCTTCATCGCCGCGTTTCGCTTTTTAAGATTTTCGTCGACGTCGGCGTCGTCCCCGAGCGTCTCGACGGCGTCGGGCGCGGTTTGCAAGTCGGCGAAGGCGACGCCGTGTCGCCCGAACGCGCGCTCGTACGCGATCGCCT
>Ga0209652_1004180_pt1 | contig 10241 bp, 8 predicted proteins | sample SaaInl74LU_5_DNA_FD_184641 | JGI IMG/M metagenome (GOLD analysis project Ga0209652, IMG submission 184641) | Marine microbial communities from expanding oxygen minimum zones in the Saanich Inlet - ESP_74LU_5_DNA (SPAdes) (version 2) | ecosystem: Environmental > Aquatic > Marine > Intertidal zone ...
TGTGATGTGCATTCTTCTTTTCTTTCACTGCTTTTGCTGCATCATATAGTAGGATTCCTTCGCTTCAAAACGATGGCATTTTAATCCTCGCCCTCACTCAAGTCATCTAACCCAGCAAGCGTACCCGAAGCATCATCCAATCCAGGCATTCCCATACCACCACCCATACCACCCATACCAGGAGGCATACCCATACCACCCATTCCACCACCCATGGCCGCCCCACTCATCTGATTCATAATCATCTGAAAATCCTCCTCCCCCATCCCCTTCACAACCTCCACCAATCCCCCCATCATCTCCTTCCACTTTTCCTGATTCGTGACAATCTCCTTCATCCCATCCCACCCTCCAGGGAACGCACCAGCCATTTGTGATTTCATCTGCTCCATCATCATTTTCATCATTGGATTATCACCATTTTCCATTTCATTCAATGCCGATAGGAGAGCCTGACGCATGACTTCTAGTTGTTCTTCCATTTTGGAGGGGTCATTTAACATTTCTTTGAATTGAGGAGAAGAGAGGAGAGATTGCATTTGTTGCATGGATTGTTCGAGTTGTTCCGGTGAGGGTGGTTGGGAGAGGTCGGGCATGCCGGGGATGTTGTCTAGGCCGGAGAGGAGGGAGGAGAGTCCGTCGGAGGGTGGTGGGGAGTCGGAGCCTCCTCGGATGGATAGTGGTGACCATGATGATGTTCTTGTGCTTATATTTGATCTGCTGCGGTGGAAGATATTGGCATCTGATGATGCGGCGCATGATAATAGCTGTACGATATGTGTGATAATATGGGTGCATTTGAGATGCAGAGAGCAGAGATGATGAGTTTAGATGAATGCACAATGATCACAATGAAATGTATCGAAGACCACAAGCAGCAGCAGCAGCAGCAGCGGCAGTGGCAACTTTCTCTGAATTCTTCTTTCGCCATCTGACCTCATCCAGCATAGACGTGTGCAGTGTGCAAGAAGATCACAAGCGACATGATGATGATGATGATGCACGAACAAAAAGTGACGCGACAAAGCACATCAAGTGCGCACACTCCAACAATAAAATAAGCCATCGCCATCAGCATTTCTCACCGCTATAACGATCGAGCTTGACCTCATGATTATAATTATGTACTCTTAGTAGATGAAAAGATAGTTCCAAACCGAGACTTCTTTGTGTGATTGCAATCGATGAACGATGAAAAGCACATGCAAAATGCTTTTTTGTGACCTCTCCACGTGGAAAAGCGGACACAAAAATAAGATAGACATCTTATTTGTAGAAAGATATTGTCCGAACGTAAGTAGCCGAACGTTTCTCGAGTCTCACATACTTTACATACATGGATGGAAGAGGTGCAAAACCACAATCTCAAAGCCTTGGATGTGGCATTCTTCGTAATGCATCTGAAGCTCAGCAAAAGTAGATAGGGCTAAAATGATATGTGATAGGGTGGGTAAAATGTATCTGCATACCGATTGCTGCAGGCTGAGGCAGTTCGTAGGATTGAACGTATAATAGGGGCTGCTTGCAACAGAGACTGATCAACATAAACATCTCCTAATTACTTTAGTGGCAATTATTAAGCCAAGCACTAAGTCAGGGTGCCATGAAGCTCAAAACAAATACGTCGATGCAAACAAAGTAGCTCTCACTCTCAAAGTCAAATCGATGACTTGATACACAGCTCATGCTCAACCACAATACAAATATCATTCCTTCCCTCCCACTGCTACACAATCCTCTCCCTCAAGTAGACCCACATTTTCAGGGAGATACTACAACAACTCCACCACTGTGGGCACCTCCCATACCCATAATCTTCTTCCACTCGCCTTCAAGCTCGTCAAACCCCACTCGAGAGGAGATCTTGGGTCCAATCTTGCCTTCTTGAAGTAAGTCGTGCAAGTGGCTCAGATCTTCCTCAAACAAATCCATATCTTCTTTGTAGCTATTGAATATATTATAGTCAACAGTCTTGTCGTTGATGACACGCTCCTTGTAGCCCTTCAGCAACCTAAGCCTCTGCTTTCGAAGAGTAGTGGGTGGTACGTACTTCTCCCCGCAAGAAGTAAAATTCACTTTTACAAATCGTCCACGAACCGTCTTCATGACCTTGTAGAAGGAAGGATTGTAATCCGGATCTCCGATGGTATCGACAACCAAATCAATCTTTCCTCTCCACTGTTCCTTCCACACATCCTGATTGGCCAATGGGTACCAATGATTAGCGCCCATTTCACGGATAACACCCAAGTGTGAGCTATGAGACAAAGTGTAGACATTTGCACCAGCATGTCTCGCTAGATCAACCAGAGCTACTCCAACTGGACTTCCAGCACCGACAATCAAAACACTCTTTCCAAAGAGAGGACTTTTCTTTTCACCAGCATCGTCCACAATCAGGGGAGTCGTTTTTGGTTTGACATCCTCCTTCTTCTCCACCTTTGCTTCATTCTTCTCCTCTACCTCTGGCTCAACATCCTCGTCATCCTCTTTCTTTGGTTCCTCCACCTCATCAATATTCTCCTCGTTCTTCTGTTGAACATCCTCAACCTCACCTCCCTTTGGTTCGTCCTCCTCTTCCATTTTCTCTGGTTCGATATCCTCCTCATTTTTCTGTTCACCGGCCTCATTATTGGGTTCAACGTTCTCTACTTCGGTTGGCTTAACATCTTCTTCTTCTTTCGGTTCAGCATCTCCCTCTTTCTTTGGCTCTGCATCCTTCTCTCCCTCAACATCCTCATTTTGAGCGGAGAAGAAAACAATATGCTCCTGTTTCTTTGGTTTAACATTCTCCTCTCCCTTTGATTCAATATCATCCTCTTCCTCTGATTCGATGTCATCCTCTTCCTCAGATTCAACATCAACATCTTCCCCTTCCTCTGATACATCATCCCCCTCTTCCTTTGGCTCAATACCGACGACAGACTCCAAACATTGATAGGCTGTCATGTATGCCGATAGCAGTGCAACAATTGTTTCACTGCATGCATCATCTGGTAGAACAATCGCATCCTTGGCATTAATGCAGGCGTACTGAGAGCATCCACCTCCATTTGGTAACAAGGCAGCAATGCGTTTGCCCAACAGGAGCATTGCATTTGAGTCCGTTCCTGTACGCACGACATGGCCAACAATCTCATGTCCTGGCACCCAAAGTTCTTCTTTCAACTTCTTGTTGTTATCGCGGCGGAGTCTCTCGAGACAGTCTCGTGTTGATATAGTTGTAGTATCTACTTGAATCAGCACGTCATCTTCCCGAAATTGTAGTCCAGGCAGCCATCCGTCCTCAATCAATACAAAACCTGCCTTTGGGCTGTATGAAGCTTGCTCGATCCGAGCTTGCATGGATTCCCATTGCCAGTGGCTCAATCCCACTTCTGCATCGTCCTCAGAATCTTTTCGTCCGTCTACAGATACAACTTCATCTTCCTGCTGTTCATCTACACCTCCCTCTCCCTGCTCTTCTGGGCAGCCCAATACCGCTTCTACTCCTCCATCTTCCTGATCTTCTTCTTCATCCTCTCCATGCTTGTCTTCCACTTCCTCCTCCTCTCCTTGCGCGTCTTCATCATCTCCTGCATCGTCTTCTTCTGCGTCCGATTGTGCCTCTCCCTCCTTCTCATCACCCTGGAAGACAAGATGATGCAGATTACTCGACAAGTATTCATTCGCATCTTCAACCGCCTCAGGGAAAGCGCATTCCATTTTGCAGAACATAAAGTCTGCAACAGCTGACATTGGATGTAAGACATCGTCTACAAAGTCGGACAACCCAAAGTCTTCGGTAACGATGTCGTCAACGCATTTTGAACACCCAACGTCTTCAGTCTTGTAGACGTTCTCAATCTCAACAATGAGCTCGTCATCGACCTTGTTCTCATTCTCGGATTGACCCTTGATCTCTTCATCGGCCTTATTCTCTTCTTGAAGAGACTCCTCGGATGAGATCGACTCTTCCTCATCCATCAGGTTAAGGGAATAACTCTTCTGCTTCTGCAGACTAATGTAATCAAGATTTTGGTGCGTTGCATTCATGATATCGTATTCAAACTGAGATGTCGGGCTACGGGTAGAAAGCGGTGGTGGTGCATTCTTCAGGGGAGAAACTGGCAGCGGCGTCGGTTTGGGTTTGATGGAGTTGAGAGTGATCTCCATGTCGCCCAACATCGTTTCCGCTTCCATGCCGGCTGCCTCACCTTTGGCCACCTCTGATGCTTGCATGATCATTTCTGACATGCTATTGTGGACAAGGACATCCTTCTTCGCTGTACCGGCTGCCTCTTCTTTGGCCGACATGATCATTGCTGACTTGTCATTGTGAACGGGGACGGCCTCCTCCTCCTCCTTCACCTCAACCTTCGCCGCTATCTCCATATCACCTAGCGTCTCTACTTTACCGGCTGTCTCCCCTTTGGCCGCATCTGATGATGCTTTCATGATCATTGTCTCCGCCTCCGATGACGCCACCTTCGCCTCCTTAACGTCATTTTTTTCAGCAACGAAGCCGTGAGTCTCCTTCACCGCTTCTGCCGCCTTTGGAGGACGCTTCGTCTTCGCCGCTCTTTTTTTCCATGGACCTATCTTCATCTTCATCTTCATTCTTTCCATCGTCTAGTAAGCCTTTTGTTGGTTCTGATAGATGTCAAGTTGTGAGAGGCTTGAGTCTTTTTTACTTACAATCTGGTTTTGTTTGTGCAACTTTCAAGAAGTTCAAAAGAGTCTTATGGTGAATTTGGACCTTGAGCAAGAAATGTTATTGTCTAACATGAGAAACGAGTTCAAAAAACAGTCTTATGTACTGAATTTAGGCCTTCACAAGAAATGTTATTGTCTACATGAGAAAAGAGTCCAGAACGGACAGTCGGAGTCTGAGTCTCATGTGGTACTACTTCTGGATTAGACGGGACTCAAAGTCACGTCGACTTCGATAGAACCTCAGGACAAGAAATGCCGTGGAATCCTTTCTCGAACGCTTGACATATATATGTATGGTACAGCCGAACAGCGCTGCTAGCTCAGCTGTCATTATGTAGCTTGTACTGTGAATTCGAGCATTGCCAAACATTGAACTAAAAGCCCACAATTCTTTGCAATAATCTTGTCGAAGCATTGTCTCTATATTGATTACAGCTATTCCGAAGAACTTGCTTTACGACCACGACCAAATTGACATCGTAGGTTGGCTCAGCTACGTCAGACCCGATCGCCCACGTAATCGCACAACTTCCGTATTACTCAATTTCAACTCATTCAGAGTCAACCTAAAATGGAGCCTTGGTTGGCATTCTCAGCAATCTACCTTAAATCTTGCAGTTGCAGGTAGTTGGGCTAAAATGATATGTGATTATGGTGAAGTAAAATAATGCATTAACTCTCTAGAGCAGTAGCAGCTCGTAGAGTAGAGTAGAGATGATTGAACTTGAACGTGATAGGTCTACTTGCAACAGAGACTGATCAACATACACATGCTCCTAATCCTAATTACTTTAGTGGCAATTATTAAGCCAACCACTAAGTCAGGGTGTCATGAAGCTCAAAACAAATACGTCGATGCAAACAAAGAAGCTCTCACTCTCAAAGTCAAATCGATGACTTTAGACACAGCTCATGCACAACCACAACACAAATATCATTCCTTTCCTCTCACCTCTACAATTGGTTGCAATCCTAACCGACCCTCGTAAACCCTACCTTCCAGGGGTGCACTACAACAACTCCACTTTCCCCTCCTGCTGTCATAATCTTCTTCCACTCGCCTTCAAGCTTGTCAAAGCCCACTCGAGAGGAGATCTTGGATCCAATCTTGCCGACTTGAAGCAAGTCATGCAAGTAGCACAGGTCGTCCTCGAACGCTTCCTTATCTTCTTTGTAGCTATGGAATATATTATAGTCAACAGTCTTGTCGTTGATGACACGCTCCTTGTAGCCCTTCATATCCAGCAGCTCCTTGCAATTCTTCCACAGATTCATCAAACTATGTTCGTCTTCCGCGAGTGGCTCGTACTTCTTCTCGCAGGAGGTGGTATTCACCTTTACAAGCCGGCCGCGAGTCGACATAACAGTGTAGAAGGATGAAATGTAATCGGAATCTCCTATTGTGTCAATGACCAAATCCATCTCAGTTCTCCAATCTGCCTCCCACGCGCTCTTCCGGGACAATTCATACCAATGATTAGCGCCCGTTTCACGGATAGCACCCAAGTGTGAACTAGGAGACACAGCGTAGACAAGAGCGCCAGCATTCCTCGCCAGATCAAGCATAGCAAGTCCAACTGGACTTCCAGCACCGACAACCAACACCTTCGTGCCAAAAAGAGGACTTTTCTTTTGCCCAGAATTTTCAACAATCATGGACATGTCCTCAATAATCTCTTTTCCTTTCGATTCATTCTTCTCTTCTACCTCCGGCTCAACATCCTCCTTTTTCTCTTCCTTTGGTTTGACGTCAACATCATCCTCTTTCTTTGGTTCCACCTCATCAATATTCTCCTCGTTCTTCTGTTGAACATCCTCCTCATCCTTTGGTTCGTCCTCTTCCATTTTTTTCGGTTCAACATCCTCCTCATTCTTCTGTTCACCAGCCTCATTCTTTGGTTCAACGTCCTCTACTTCCTTTGGGTTAACACCTTCTTCTCCCATCGGTTCAGCAACCTCCTCTTTCTTTGGCTTGGCAACATCCTCTTCATCTTCATCTCCCTTTGGTTCCACAATGTCTTCCTTCTTTGATTCAGTATCATCCTCTACCTTCGCTTCCCCTCCAACGTCCTCCTCCTTCATTGATTCAGTATCTTCATCTTCCTTTGGCATGATGGATTCAATGTCGAACTCTCCGTTTGATTCCGCATCGTCGTCTACGTCTACTGCTGATTCGACCACAGACAGGAAGTTAGTTTCCTCATCTCCCTTTGATTCAACACCATCTTCTGCCTTTGGCTTGAAACCGACGACAGAATCCAGACATTGATATGCTGCCATGTACGACGATAGCAGTGCAACTACTTCATTACTATCTGCCTCATCTGGTAGAACAATCGCATCCTTGGCTTTGATACACAAGTATTGAGAGCATCCACCTCCATACGACAGTAAGGCAGCAACACGTTTGCCAAGTAAGTTCTCTGCGTCTGCGCCTGTACTCACAACATGGCCAACAATCTCATGTCCTGGCACCCAGAATTCTTCAATAAGTTTCCTGCTCTCATCACGGCGGAGTCTCTCGAGACAGTCTCGTGTAGAGATAGTGGTGGCATCTACTCGAATCAACACTTCGTCTTCCGATGGTTCAGGCCTTCCATCCTTCTTCAAGATGAGCCCAGTCACTGGGCTGTACGAAGCGTTCTCGAACCGGGCTTGCATGACTTTTTCCCATTTGCAACGGCCCAGTACTGCTTCTACATCCGTTGAATCTCCCTTTTGTCCGTCTACTACTACTACTTCTTTCCCCCCTTCTTCGTCATCCTCTTCATCTCCTCCTACTCTTCCTTCCTGTTCAACTGGGGAAGGGCCACAAACTATTTCGACACCCTCATCTTGATTTTCTTCTACTCCCTCTTTTTCATCAACTCCTGCTTCCGCCCCGGCTTCCACTCCTGTTTCCACCCCTCTTTCCTCTCGTGCCTTATTTTTCTCCTCCCCTTCGCCCTGGAAAATGAGATGATGTAGATCATTGGACAACAAATCATTCACATCTTCAACAAAGTCAGGAAGATTGCTTTCCATTCGGCAAAACATGTAGTCGCTGAGGTTTGTCAAAGGAGACAAGACATCATCCACAAACTCAGAAAGCCCAACTTCTTCGCCCTTTTTGACCTTCTTGGTAAACTCTGACAGTCCATTGCCCATGTCTTTGGCAATAGTTCTGTCCACGAAGATTTCGTCAACACAGGCTGTCAAACACCCTTCTTCTCCAGTCTTGTTGACCTGCTCAACAAACTCTGCATCGGCCTTGCTCTCTGAATCGGCCTTGTTCTCTCCTTGAAGAGACTCCTCGGATGAGATTGACTTGTCATCCATTATGGAAAGGGAATAACTCTTCTGTAGGCTGATGTAGTCAAGATTTTCGTGCGTTGCATTCATGATGTCATATTCAAACTGAGATGTAGGACTACCGGTAGAAGGCGGTGGTGGTGGTGCATTCTTCAGGGGAGAAACTGGCAGGGTCGGTTTGAGAGTGATCTCCATATCACCTAGCGTCTCTACTTGACCGGCTGCCTCCCCTTTGGCCACATCTGATGATGCTTTCATGATCATTGTCCCCGCCTCAGATGACGCCGCCGTCGCCTCCTCCGGCAACGTAACGGCATATTTTTCAGCAACGATGCCGTGAGTCTCCTTCACCGCTTCTGCCGCCAGAGGACGATTGGTCGTCGTCGCTCTTTTTTTCCACGGACCAACCTTCATCTTCATTTTTCCCATTGTCTTCATGTTCGTCTTACTATTGCTCCTTGTCGTAGGTGAAATTTATATGTATTGTCAGTTGATCAACATAAGATGCGTGCATTGTGCATGGTGTGAGCAGGTTCGCATAGATGTTTAGGCGGCATTTTTGAACTCTGATGGAAATGACAACTTCACGAGATGTTCGTCTTGAGGACAATCCAACGCTGAACCTTATCGTGATCGGTTATGATTTGTGGTAGAAATCTCATGAGGCTTAAAAGGACAATTTACAGAACATCTGTTCTTCAGTAGATATTGACCGTGAGAGCCCCAAACCACCAACTGTATGTAAAACGATTCCGTGAGCAAGAAATGAATTGAACTCCGCTCTCATTCTCTTGATCATTTCTCAGGACGAATCTCGCTGCAAGCCAAAAATTAATACGACCACCTCGATGCGAATCATCTTGCACAGAGTAATGACGTGCAATAAGTTGTGTCGACAATGCAAGACGTGATGGCGATGACGAAGGGAACAAACGAAGATGAATATCGCTCCATTTTGTCCATGGGTAATAAGAGCGACTCCTCAGAAACGGAAACAAGTATTATTATGCAGGGGTTGAACAGTGGAGGCGGTGGTCCCAATCTTCATCATTATTCGCCGTCACATCCACAGCCGTCGTCGACTATACGGAGCCCTACGCCTACGGCAATCCAGTTTAAGTTTAATGCAACTAACCAAACTCTTGCATCCGACTTCGATAGGCTGCTCGAGAACCAGAATTATTACCGTGATCCATTAGACGACAATAAGTCAATCCTATCCAAGGAATCTTTACGGCAGGGGAACGATAAAGAGCCGAATAAGGACAAGGCCGAAGTCATTGGGTGTTCAGAGTTTGACGACGACGATGATAATGACAAGGACTTCACTCCATCGGATTGTGGTAATGCCATAGGTTACAAGTTTTGCCAACTTGAATGCGGCTTTCCTGACATGTTCAAAGATGTAACTGAGACTTTGTCCAATGATATACATAATCTAAAGCTAAGTCTGGAGAGGGAGAGACAATGAATGAGATGATATGCGGATTTCCAATCATGCTATAAACAGCAGGAGCAGGAGGGTGTACAAAGGGGAGAGAGGAGGAAGCATTGACATGAAAGACGAACATGAGCACAAGGAAATGGGGGAGCGTTAGGCTGAACAAGGGGAAGACAACGTAGTAGTTAGCATTAGTTGTAGTTGTAGAGAATGATTCATTACATCAGGAGCCAAAAGAGAGTGATAGTGAGAGCGATAGTATAACAAAAATAAATCTTTGCGCCCCTTACAAGCCTTTATCTCCTATACCTATACAATAGTCGAATATGAATGTGTGGGCATGGTGTCCTCGAAGATAATCTACGCTGTGGAGAGGGATGAGATGATAATGGTAAGGTAGCTGTAGAAGCCACGATATATCTGCATATTTAGTATTTCATTTTATTGTAGCGGTCACAATAATGATATACTATGTGGACGCTTGATACTTATCACGGATAACAGATGAATGATACTATTATTATACAATATCCATATCATCAGACAGAGTTGTTGTACACGAGCACTTCAACTTCCTTGGAGAAACTGACACGATGAAGGCTGCACTGGCACTGATAGTTGCTGCTGTGGAGTCTTTCAAGGCAGTCACTTGAAGAGATAGTGGTAGTCTCTACTCTCGGCACTTCATCTTCACCTCTAGTGCTAGTTTGTAGGCAACAACATTTCGTCCTTCGTCAATGCGAGTGTTGCCTCTGCCTCTGGACTGCATCTGTTCGAAGCATTCTCGAGCAGGAGCAGGGCCTCTTCTTCATCA
>Ga0209652_1004183_pt1 | contig 10236 bp, 7 predicted proteins | sample SaaInl74LU_5_DNA_FD_184641 | JGI IMG/M metagenome (GOLD analysis project Ga0209652, IMG submission 184641) | Marine microbial communities from expanding oxygen minimum zones in the Saanich Inlet - ESP_74LU_5_DNA (SPAdes) (version 2) | ecosystem: Environmental > Aquatic > Marine > Intertidal zone ...
AGGTTGTAAGGTGCGTACGTGATAGGAGGGATTCCTTGCATACTGAGACCCGAGTTGTAGGTAACTCGTGATCATTCGTGTAGTTTAGGGGCTAAAGAGTGGTCTCATTACTCATTTTAGGCACTTCTGCTCCGAGCCGAGCTGCTCACACGAAGATAGATGAATGACGCAATGCATGAATGAGATTTTACGTATCTTATGATATAATATAAAAATTCCGTAGCTAAGGACAGTATCTGTCAAGTGGAAAGCCGACACTCTCTGCAATTAAGTGAGCATCCTCTCTTGATAATGTGCAAGTAAATTTGGCAGCTGTCATTTCTGTCAAGTCTTTGTTTTTGCTGGCATTGGTGCTCGAGCTGCCGACACGGCGGATCAACCCTGTTGCATTGAGCTGCGAGATATTCTGAAATAGGCGCTCCGTGCCCATTTCAGAAACATTTGTGCCTTCTCCGTTTTGGTGCACGGAATTTTGTCCATACGAGCCCATTATTGAGTAAAACACTGACAGTAAACGTTCTACTGGAAATGATGTCTGGCGAACAGTCAATTGTTTCAACTCTGCTGTTGACGACGCGTAGGATGACCCTACATCTGCCTTGTTGGTTGACCGCCTCGACTTTCCAGTACTCTTCTTGGTGAAAAGGTTCTTGTCACTCTCCGCCTTCTTGTTTTGACAGAGGAACGCAGCCAACAGCAGGAACTTGGTCACATACGGAAGTCGTTCAGCGTATGGCTTACTGGTGTGCTTGCTCAGCACTCTACCAGGCATGAGGACAACAGTTGATAAGAAACCACGCATGGTCTCGCGAATGTTTTGGTCCAGCTTTTCAAATAGTCGCTGTTTTAGCACTGCGAAGTCCTCGTCACTGCGAATGCCATCAGCAGAGGAAAGCAATTTGCATGTCGAGCAATTACAACCAACACTCGTCTCGCCATCACCCTCTCGTAAGTGACAAAGTATGCGCGTCATGGCTAACTCAAAGGCCGGGCTGATACTTCCCGCACTTCCATCAACTGGTGCCACGTATTCTGGCCACAGTAAACGAGCTAACCGAATAATCTCAGTCAAATCTTGAGTTGAACCTTTGACGTTGGAAATGAACCAACCCAATAAAGAAGAGTAGCACATTTGCTCAAATCGGGCTCTGACTGCATTGGCAGCAACGCATACGTGTTTGTGACGAGCCAAATTTGACTGACCAATGACCATCTGCCGTATTCGAGGAACAAGCATAATGTCCTTTATGGTATCAACACTGGAGTATGCATCAAAGTGAATATGATTAGGCTGCACTGCATCCAAAATCGTCCCAGGAGGCATTTGAACCCGCGAATATTGATACAACGAGCTCCTTGAAATAAGCACCAGAGTAAGATTGATGCCCATGATTTTAGGAAGCAGCAATAGTTCAGCAAGCGGATTGTTTCGGCGAGATTTGTTCCACGAAAGGATGCGATCGGCATTGTCAAGAATCAGAAAAGCGCAGCGACCATGCCGTGGAGCTCGCTTCTTAGATATGTCTCCTTGAAGTAACGAGGATATAGCTCTCCCAAAGATTGCAATCGATGAACTGTCTTGGTGATTCCTATTAGATCCTTGCACAGAATTTTTTAATACACCTGATTGTTTTTGCGTTGCTATTGATTGCTCCCCGTTCTTTCGTGCAATGTTTTGTCTTGTATGACGTGTATGACTCGTGGTTGACTTGCCGTCGGCAAATAATTGCCTTTTCTTTTGTTTGCTCCGCTTCTTACCAACTCTTCGTTTCCTTTGTCTTTCTATGAGATCTTCTTCGTCAACATCTTCGCCGTCGTCGTCGTCATATCCTTCGCTGTCATCATCATAACCGCCCATATCATTGACTCTCAACATTGGTGACTTTGGAGCTCTTTTTGACGGCGACTTAATTGGAGTGCTTATTGTATTATCATTTCCAGCAACTGTTTTCTCTCTTTTTGAATCTGATCCCATGGAAGCAGTGTGCATCTCAAAATCTGCGGTCGTCCTTTTGCGGTCTTTGCCATTGCGACTTTTCTTTTGACGTCCTCCATTTTCCTTCGAGTGATAACATTCATACAGTTGTCTGTAGGCATAATTCATGACTGATGCAACCGAGTTTGCCTCGGCAGATGCACAATCAACATATGCACTGGCTACAACCTGATGGATTGATAATCCTTCTCCTCCATTACCATTATTTGTCCGCTCTCGTAAAGATTGAATAGTATCACAAACAATGGACGTTTTTCCACTTGCACCTGGGCCTGATATTAGTATCGGAGGTGGAACTGACATTTTCACTCGTCCTGCATAGCTTGCCTCCGAGTAGTGTGATTCTCCATACGATCTTACATTTTCAGTCATTCTCCAAGCCATTTTTGTTCTAGATACAATGGATTGAAGTCTTGCACATAGATAGTAGATTTGTTTTGATCTATGCGGATACTTTGCATTTAGCTCTTGTGTTAGAGTTGTTGTTTGAAGTGGCTGCTTTACGTGCTGATTGTAGATCATTCCATTGAATTTGGTAGCAAAAAGCATTCCACGACGTTTGTTTTGTTGCTGCGTTGTCGTTCTTCCCCTGTCAGGTGACCTTGAATTTGTTGAGTCTATTATTTCCTTTGCCTTGCGTTTTCGTTTCTTACTTGGTTGAGCTCCATCTTTCTCTAACATTGCATTCATTTCCATTTTCAGCGATTTGGCAAAAGCTTCATTTCTTTCAATATTCTTTGCCCTGCGTCGTTGTAGAGCTTCTCCTTGATTGATGTCGTCATCAGATGAAGATTCGCTAGAACTCTCTTCACTGCTGCTGCTTTCGCTTTCACCACTATCAGATGTCCCCTGCCCTTGCTTAAAGCGATCATTGGATTGAGTCAATAATTGGAAGCCGTCTCCTTCGAACTCATCTCGAATTTTGCCAGTATGATCGTCATCATCGTCCTCCTCGTCGAAGATATTGCCGGTTGCGCCGCCAGCGGTATTATTGACGTCGACATCTTGGGTGAAAGAGGCGCTATTTTCGTCATCATCACCACCACGCCCGTCCCACTGAGTGAGCAGAGGTCGGTCGTCTGGTTCCATCATAATCAGGCCGCCAGCTCTATCGCAGTGGTGTGGCTGCTACTTGAATGAGCCGCATGGCATATTATGGGACCTATGCAACCTGGGCTGGCAACAACTTACCGCCTATTAGACTTGACAAGGTGAAACATCTTGTTACATCTTGTTACCATCGTATCAAATTGTTACACTGTAACAAAATACCTCTGAGATTGTTACTGTTGTATCATTGTTACCATTGTTACATCTCCTTCGTCTGACCACCGATTTTTTTCCGCCACCGCTTGCACGCTTTGGCCAACGAATTGAATCAACAATGATCATACCTTTGTTGGTAGCGGTGATCTCTCTCTAGTGTCTTTGATCCAATCTACACACCGCACATCTATTCTCTGAAACCTCCTTAAAATGGCGGAAATACACATGTCAGCCGTGGAGGCGCTGCACGTGGCCCTCCAACAATCCTTCAGTCCGGATGCAAGTGTTCGAGATCCGGCTGAGGCAGCTATTAAAAATTTGAAGAATGTTCCAGGAGCGACGCAGATGTTACTTCATATTACGGAGGAGAAGCAGGTGAGTGAAGATGGGTGCAGGTGTGGCGGGTTTGGATGGCTTAATAACTGTCATTAAAATTGAATGCATGTATATTCATATGATGTATATGTGTCTCCTCTCACCTATCCATACATGTTTCACCACGCCTACTCAATTACTCTTGCAGGTTCAATATGAAGTTCGCCAAGCAGCAGCCATTCAGTTGAAAAATATCTGTCGTGAATGTTGGGTAGAAAGGACTTCATACTTGGGCATGCCACTCCCTGCTATCAATGGTGCTAATCCACCAATCCTAAGCGAGGATGATAAATTGGTTGTGAAAAACAAATTGATGGACTGTCTGATGAACGAAGCAGACAAATCAATCCGTGATCTCATGGCGGAAACACTTCATCTCATTGCAATCCATGATTATCCCGAGAGTTGGCCTCAACTACTCCCTTCTGTGTTGCAGGTAATTTCACAAAGTAACGACCCAGCACAGGCACTGCGTGTACACAACGGTTTATTGGCACTACGCAAAGTTTGCAAACGATACGAGTACAAAAGTAGGGAGGCGCGCGGTCCATTGAATGAGATTGTAATGAAGAGTTTCCCACTCTTGCTTCCTTTAGCGCAACGATTGTGTACTGAGGATAGCCTTGAGGCTGCATTGATGCTCAAACAAATTCTTAAGATATTCTGGAGTTCTACTCAGTTTTACCTCCCGAGTGGGAATAATCCTGATGGATCGGCATCAGCAACTCCTTCTCCGGCGTTGGCTAACCCCTCTGCAATGGAACCATGGTTTGAGATACTCAAGAGAGTCTTGTCAAAACCTCTTCCAGAGGCGGATCAACCAGTTACGAAAGAGGAAAGGAACGCGTGGCCTTGGTGGAAGGCGAAGAAGTGGGCAGCTCAAATTATGACGAGGCTATTTTCTCGATATGGAATTCCAAGTTATGCAGAGGAGGAGATTAAAGAATTCGCTGTATACTTTTCTCAAAATGTTGCTCCTCAATTCCTCGGTCCTGTTTGTGAGACGCTCAATCTTCGCCCATCGGGACAGTTCTGTACCGATAGATTGGTTCATCTTTGTCTCAACTTTGTCGATCTGGCTGTGGAACTTGCTCCAACGTACAAACTGCTCAAACCTCACATGGATTTCTTGCTTTACAAGGTTTGCTTTCCATGCATGTGCCTCACGCAAGACGATATTGAAGAATTCGAGAATGATCCACACGAGTTCGTGCACAAACAAAACTCTCCACTTGCTGACTTTTATGATCCTAGAATGTCAGCTATCACTCTTGTCCAAAGTGTGGTGAAACATCGTGGGAAAGACAACATGCAACCCTTCCTCGCATTTTTGACGGAGATTCTGCAGAGATACAATTCAACCGAGGAAGCCAACAAAAATCATGTAGAGAAGGATGGAGCACTCCTTGCATTTGGATCGTTGTCGGATACGTTGTTGGCGAAAAAGAAATTTGCATCTGAATTAGAGGGCCTGATGGTTTCGAGTGTATTCCCCGACTTCAATAGTCCCGTTGCATTCCTAAGGTGCAGGGCCTGTTGGATGGTGCAACGATTTTCAGAAATTCCGTGGTCAGATGATGGATCTCATTTGAGGAATCTAATTCAGTTGGTGCTTCAACGACTCAGTGACCCAGCTCTTCCTGTCCAGATTGAGGCCAGTAAGGCACTTCGATTTCTGATTGAAGTCGATGGCGCTGATGTCACGCTCCTTCCCGTTCTCCCTCAAATATTGAACGAATACTTCCGCATCATGAACGAAATTGGTAATGATGAAGTTGTTGCAGCTCTACAAGTCATCATTGACACCTTTGGAGAACAAATCACACCTCATGCAGTTGCTCTTGTGACACAGCTTTCTACTGCCTTCAAAAATTACGTTGATGCTGGCGAAGACGATGACGATGCTGCCATGGCCGCAGCTCAATGCTTGGAATGCATCAATACAGTGCTGAAGGGTACCTGTGAGCATCCAGAGCTCTACACAAATATGGAGCCGTGTCTCGTTCCCCTCGTGTTGCAGATATTGGGGAATGATGGAGAGTATTTGGAGTACATGGAATTCGCTTTGGACACTCTTACATTCATCACCTACTTCCCTCTGAAGATATCGGAACAGCTGTGGGAGGCATTCCCCCTACTGTACAAGGCCTTCGATGGCTGGGCATTTGACTATCTGATGTTAATGACACCACCAATCAACAATTTAATATCAAAGGACCCGCAACACTTCCTTACTGCGACGGCTGCTTTCCCAGAAGGGAATGCCAAGTATGTTGACATGGTGTTCAGCATTGTCTCTAAAACTGTCAACGAAGATCGATCATCCGAAAGCGAGCAACGCAAGGCTCTTTCTCTCTACTTGAGTGTGTTGCACAACTGCACTGGTCAAGTTGATTCCTATCTGCCAACCATTAATGATGTGGTTCTCGCAAAACTTGGACAGCAGGTCAATGCCGAAACCCCCATGACTCGTCACTCGATTTTCCAAGTGTTGGGATCCGCTCTCTATTACAATCCGCAATTGGAACTTGCCGAGTTGGAGAAGCGAGGCTGTACTCAGCAGGTCATGACACAGTGGATGAAGGACGTGGACAGCATGGAGAAATGGCTCACGAAAAAGATGACTGTGCTTGGTTTGTTATCTGTCCTTCGACTTCCTGCCTCATCGCTTCCCCAAAGTGTTGTGCCGATGATTCCCAACATCATCTCAACAGCTGTGTCACTTAGCATCAAGATGAAGGAGGAGCTTGAGGCCGGACATAAGGACGACGACGATGGTGCAATTGAGGCAGAAGCTGATGACGACGACGACTGGGGAGGCTACGATGAAGATCAGGATGTGACCAATCCTGACGATGAGGCATATATGACTGCCCTGAACAAGGTAAGAATTTTTTGCTGCACTAATTGCTGTGCTCATATTACAGACCATATTTGACTCATTCTATGTGTGTATTCTATGTTATTACAGCTAAGCCAAGGTGGCGATATTGCAAATTTCCTTTTGGGTGATGGTTGGGACGGTTTAGATGAAGATGACGACGAAGACTTCCACAGCCCTCTTGATAATGTCGATGAAATGCATTTTGTAAATGACATTCTCAAGGAAGCTTACAAGAGGGAGCCGGATGTTTATCAGCAAATCCAGGGGGCACTTCCTGCTGAGACTGTGTCATCCTGTCAGCAGATTTTCGCCTCTGTTGATGCTCAGAGACAGCAGGCAGGAGGACATTAATGAAATCAATTGAATAAAGATAGGTAAAGAAGAGAAAATGGCATCAAGATTAAATGTTATTCATCCTTCTTGCCAACGATGTCTTCCAAAGTTAGTTCTAGAACATTATCATTTGTAACTGCAGTGACGTTATTTTCCCCTGTTTTTGTGAGTATAGCTTTCTCAATGTCCCAGCCTCCCTCGATTTTTTCATCCATATCCTCGAACCAACCAAGCCGGTCTGCAATTAAATGTAGATTTTGACAGCCAGGACATCTCACTAATACAACCCCATGTCGATATGCATGCTCTGTAAATTGTTTGGCTGATCTAGTGTTGCACACTGTGCATGTGTAGATGATTGCAAGCGTCTTCTGTTTTGTATTTTTGGTACCAGGAACATCCGTAAATGAATTTGCCAATTGCTCTGTATCTTGTGTTGTCAAATTAGATATCGATCCATCGTTGTCAAGTTGGATTTTCGTAATATTGTTTTGCAAATCATCGTGCCCATCATCATCACCAATCTTGTCTATCTTGTGAACACAACATGTTGCATGAAATTGACGCCTGTTCACGCGACCAGACAATGATACCATGCACTTGCTGCCAATCCTGAAAGGCTCATTGTTTCTTGGTAGAGGTCGGCAGCTCCGACAAGAGCGAAGGAGTAGCGTTGCTGCAGTCCTGGACATGGTCAAATAATGATCTGTTAGATGTTAGAGGAGCACTCTCCTATCCTCTCCCTCTTTATTTCATACTGATTCCTACCTATGTAACGCCCATCTCGACACCACAAAAAATTGAAATAGCCAGCGCCGCAGCTGTTCTGACTTGATTGACATCGACTACTAACCAACCAACCACGCCAAATAACCATGCTAAGACGTATAGCACAGAAGAATCCAGGGCCTTTGATATGCCGGCGGGCGGCAAAGTGTAATAATCATGTACGACATGTATCAACGAGTGTGAGCTATGGCGACAAGAAGACATCATATCGCAGAGACCGCGATGATGGCGCTTTGACACAATCATCTGAGCGATATTCATCCTCTGGAGCTGCCTTACATGCAATGCCTGACCATCACAACTTTCTCGATGACATTATTCTTCGTGAACGCAGCAACGATGTGGTCAATCCTTTTCTTAATAGGGACAAGGCTCATAATGATGACGGTGGCTTTCTAGAGCTGTTCAAAGCAATATCAACACTGAATAATCGTCACCATGACTTTAACCCAACTCTTTCCATGTCCATGAATTTGCCAGATACTGAAATCTATGCAGGGGAGGAGGAGGAAGAAGAAGAAGAAACCGTGACATCATCCGGTGCAGACATTGAAAAGGCAGAAACAAAATTGCAAGTCGATGATCCGCCGGTACAAGACACCGTCATAAGTTTGTCAAAAAGGCTTGACAAAGCACTCAAAGAATCTTGCGTGAAGAGTGTGTTAGAAGCATTTGAGCAGGAGAGGGCATCCTCAGAAAATGTGCTCAGTGATAAACAACTCGAACGAATCATTACATTTCTAGCAGATCACGATGTGGCCATGAGCTTTGAAGCTACAAAGTATCATGCACAAAAATGCAATGCGGAAGGTCGGATGGCTCCTCTGTTTCTTTATCACTACATGATGAGCGGGTTGAAAAACTGCTTTAGCCAGAATGAGGTTGAGAAATTGGTGCTTGATATACAGGAACATATTATTGAGGAGTATTCTGATGGGAAAAAGGCTGTCTACAAGTACATCTTGTTGCCACAGCTGGCTCAGACTGTGGCACGTCTCAAGTATAATGACTGCGCAAGGCCGCTTGTTGAATACTTTTTGGATGAAAAGTTTCCCTTGCTTAATCCAGACATTCACGAGAGTTTGCTCAAGACTGCTTGGCGGCCTCCTTTTGCACGCGAAGATTGGACACCGGCGTTGCCATACCATAAGTTGTTGTCCGAGCTAGTATCATGTGGACATAGACCAAAGCCTGAGGTTGTCACTAGAGTATTGCACACGTATTATCCTTACAGAGGTGAGTTGTTGCGGAGGGATGCTACCATGAATGATTAGTGTGAAATGATTCTGACCATTGCTTTATTTTACATTTTCAGACCTAGATGCTACCACGGAAATCTTATCCTCCATTCAACAGCTACATCATTACGAAGACCACCCGTATAATTACAGTGTCGATTGTGGAACCCTAGAAATGATATCGATCTTGGTTTCAAAGAGGGGGTCGATAGATTTGAGCTTACTTATTATTGAAATGGCCGAATCTTTCGGTTACAACATCAGCGAGTCAATGTTTGAAGATGTAATTTTATCATTTGCGGCATCGAGGCAAGTTCCACAATGTCTTGGCGCTTTGGTAGACATGGAAACAAAAGGACACGTTCCTTCACGGGAATTGCTACGCAAAGTGGCGAAAAAACTGAGTTATGATGACAAAAGATTACGCTATACGCAGCACATTTTGACTGGAAACGACAATGGCAACATCTTATCAACAGCGACGTTGAATTCCTTGATGATGGGTTACGGTATGAAGAAGAATATTCAGGCAGCCTTCGACGTCTTTGATTCTTTCCCGGAGCTTGGCCTCAAACGCGATTCCAATACTGTCACGTTCTTAATGGAAATCTTATACTTCAGTACAAAGCAGAGATTCGGCCGAAGGCTTTACGCAACAGATAGTCTCAGACCAGAAGACGTTAACGATGTGATTGGAGAAATCGACATAGTTCTATCAACGATGAAGGAAGAAGACATAGAAGCGACAAGGCAATTCTACCATGAATACGTGCGGCTACTTTGTTCTCTTGGTTTATTTGAGGATGGAAAGCTAGCACTTGAAGAAGCCGTATCAAACAATATCAAGTTGCAAGTAGGTACCATCTTTTTGCTTTCTGTTCAATGTGCTCACAGAGGTCACTTTGACATGGCAAAAGATGTTGCGAGACTTTCAGTAGCTGCAGGTTGTGGTAAACAGCCCACTCTCATAAGAAGGATAAACAATCTTCAGAATCAGGCACTTGGTGTATGGGGGAAAACGAAAGAGGCAATAGATGAGCAAAGCTAACAATAAGTATAATTGCATGATTTAGAATAATCATATATTATGTTGTCTAACTAGCGTAGTAAGGACTTCAAGAGTCCATCCTTGATACTATTGCCATCCTTGCCCTACAAGAGTCACTTCGCCCCATCTATTTAGTTTAGAGCAAAGGCCTCAGGAACGCGACCCTCAGTATTTGCAGAGCTTGTAATAGTAGGATCAATGGCAGAAAGAATCTTCTTCTCTGTAGCCTTGCTTGATAGTGCCTGCACAACGAGATCTGCGACATCTGCTCTATGAATTGAACCAATAGCCGTCGTATCCTCTGTAA
>Ga0209652_1004185_pt1 | contig 10231 bp, 12 predicted proteins | sample SaaInl74LU_5_DNA_FD_184641 | JGI IMG/M metagenome (GOLD analysis project Ga0209652, IMG submission 184641) | Marine microbial communities from expanding oxygen minimum zones in the Saanich Inlet - ESP_74LU_5_DNA (SPAdes) (version 2) | ecosystem: Environmental > Aquatic > Marine > Intertidal zone...
CTCCATTATCTGTCATTGAATATGACAAAGAGTCAGCCTCCTTTCATAACAAAGATGTACACACTCTCGTCCCAGGACAAATTTGTGCTGCAGCTGAGCAGAGGAACATTAGACCCAACAAAATCTACGGGGGTTGGATCTCGACAGAAGAAGATGCTAAAGAGATGGATTTTGAATTGGGCCTTTATTTCAAGGATCGGTCTGATGGCGATGAATGTTCAAATAGCAATGTTTGCAACGATGGCAAATCTGCAGGCACTTCGGACGGAAATGACGAGGCGACTGGAAGTGATGGAAATGGCGATTTGGGTCGTTCTGTAGTTGCTCCCCCTGTTGCTCATGCTAATGAAGCGGCTGCTGCTCCTATTGCAAATGTTCCACGTCTCGTTGTTGTTGCTCCTGTTGCTGCTGCGAACGTCCCTCAGCGAGCTCCAGCACGCGATGCATTGGATGCATTGCGTGCTCATCCACGATTTGCGGAGTTGCGTCGCCGCTACCAAAACAACTTCTCTTCGGCTCAGAATTTGCTTGGTGAAATTCTTCAGCAGAATCCAGAGCTAAGAGAAGTTATTGATACCAACCAAGCTGCATTCTATGATTTGATGAGCCAGTAGCTATCAAGCATGGCCAAGAGGAAGGAACACAATGCAGTGAAGTGAAAGTTTTGTGTGAAGAACACGGATCATCGAACTCGAACCATGAATGGAATCTGTACGCATGTGATATGCATCCAGAAAGACGACCAGGATTTACTGAAGCAATGAGAGTTCATAAAATTAGTACATGATTACAACAAGTCTCATTTTATTCTTGTAGGTACTTACTCAAAGCGAGGGAGCCGAGAGCAAGGGTAAATAAATGCCGCCCGAGAGGCTCTTCAGATGGGCATTCTCGCTTCTCTCCTTTCCTCTTCCACAAGGAAGGTCCAAGTGGTACTCCGACGACAAACGTGGTGTGACGCGACCACGTAACGCGGAGTGTTTCGGGGGCGAGGGGCATGAATACTAAACACGTTTCGATGACCCTAATTTATTTATTACATGTGAGTTGATTTGGGGGGACAAAAGGGAAGCCCTCGATAATCAGCCCTCGAAATGAAATTAAAGTTTGATGCCGACCTCTTGGAGCGAAACGTTCTTCATTCCTCCACCAACCAACCTTTTGGAGAGGACCTTTCCAACCAGCCGTGAAAGAACGCAACGTCGACGGCATAATTTTTATCTTCATCCTCTTTTAACAATAACTAATACTTCCATCATGAATGCTCTTGCTCGCACCGCTATGAGGACTGTCCTCCCAAGGTACGCAATCCGTGCGCATACATTTTGCAGAAAATTTATCGACAGCATTGGAGAGTTGAAATGGAAATGAGCGAGCTGCCGTTGGGTCATTGGCGTCAACTACAAGTGGAGATATTGCAGCGCGATGAGTGCTTCTACTATCTCTGTCAACCTTCGGACCACATCAATATAAATTTGCAATGGAAGAGCCGGGATGATGGACAGTGAAGATCGGCATAGGGAGTGCTTTTCCATGTTGCATGTATCTGCCGATCATATCATATGTCAATACCGGAATATCATGCCATTTATTACTTCTTCTTTCTTATGAAACACTCACCATTCACTCCTCTATCAACAGGGCTCGCACCGCCGCCCCCAGCCGCACCATGGCCGTCGAATCACGCGCTCACTTGTACAAGGACATCCCTACGAACTGGGATCAACTCAAAAACAACATTTGGCTTTCTGATGCTGGTGCCCTCCCCGTTATCTTCGTTCTTACCTTCGCCTGTGGATTGAGTGCAACTTTCATTGGCTACAACTGCGTGGCTAACCCCGATGTGAGGATTACCACCTCAAAGAGGCAGCAGTTGATCCGCACCTGGGAGTAAATGTATGTTTATTTTGTTGGGTTTGGATATATGATGATGTTTGATGGGTGATTTGGAATATAAAAGGTAATGAATGGCAGTGCTGCAGAATGTTGATGCTTGATTTTGATTGAGGTCAATGTTCTTCAATGCTGTCGATAGTCGGTGAGCAACAGCTAAAAGCTGGCTATAATCATTGTTGCTAGAATGATGTAAAGATATGTAGTGAGAGAGGAAGTTATACCTAACCCCCACGGAGTCTCTGTCACCATGTCTATATAGATGCAATGAATAGACTTTTTATGTTATTTTGTTACAGGAGGCGTTATTGACGCAATATTCCTCATGCTGGAGAGACAAAGAAAGATGAATTTAATGATGCGATGGAGATACAGACCACCGTTTTGTGGACAGTTCTTGTGACTTGAACTCAAAGATCTGTCGTGGAGATGAATAGAGCTACTTATCAGCTCTAGCTTGTATACAGGCTCATGAGGCAGGAACGCTTGATAGTGACTGGACCTGGAAAAGTGACCCAACTTCTTCAGGGACGAGCGAGATAACTCACTGCCACAATAGAGTCGGCATATCCCATTCCTGCAACTTCTTCGAAATGTGACCGAACCAAAGCAGCGTGATTGCGGAGCCATTTGATTTCTATATCCATCCAATAATCCCAAGTAGTATTGTCCGCCGCTGATCGACCACCATGTGGAGAAATGCCCCAGTACCTGTTTGTGGTCTGGCGAGGCGGAAATGAAGGCACCCCACTTTCTGGCTCGATACATCCATTGCTATTGAGACTGGACAACTCACAAAAATGAAGCAAGCGATCTTTTGGGGCGATAGTATTGCTGGAACGAACTTGATATGCCTCGGACTCTGTTGGAGGCTGCCAGTTATCATTCATACCCATTGCATCAAATTCTTCGGCAAGATCTTCATCACTCCCCTCTTCACAGGCAATTTCATCTCTCAACAACTCAATTTGCTCCGCCCAACTTACATCTTCAAAAACAAAACCATGACAGTGTCTTTCCCCCTCTGCTGCCACCTCATCGAAATATGGCTGCACAAGTTCTGAATTTTCCACAATCCAATTGGCATCATGGTGAAAGAAATAATCACACCGCTTCCAAATTTTCTTCTTGAAGATGTTTGATCCATGCAGAGCGCCCTCCCTTGGTAGCCCCCAATACTCATATGGGGTGATGGTGTAAGGGATAGACATCATAACATCGCCATTAGCACCGGGAGCTTCAACCTTCTCTGGGAGAATTCCACCATTATTCTCCTCCCCCAGGTCCATGATACAACCAATCTCACAATATTTAATCAAGCGGTCTTTCGGAGCGATGCTTTTGTTCCGACGAACGCGGTACGCCTCGGTTTTTTCAAGCGGGATTAGTGTCATCTTCTGCTGTCGCCCACCAGGAGCAGGAGAATTCCTAGATGCACCAGATGATTGCTGCTCAGTAATGCAAGATTTGCATTTTGCGGTATTGTTCTTGGACCACTGCGTTTTACTGTAGTTTGACTTGGGTAGATGTTTCTTGCAGCATGCGCAAGAGCGTTTCATTGATGGCTTCATTTCAGCTTCAGGCTCAGTGCCTCCTTTGGGCTTGGCCTTGCTACCATTATCTTCAGCTCTGTCATCACTTGAGCCGCCGCCACTAATTGCAGGGCCTGCCATACTTGCTTTCTCTGCCATGTTTCGAATGGTGTTACAGCTATGGTACGAGAGAAATTGATGTGCGTGTGGCGGTGTGGCGACGACGCCATGGTTGGTATCTTTTCATGTAGGGGAGAGTTTCATCTTTTGAGGAGTCTCACGAAATAGGTAGAGGGTTACGTACCTGTAAGCAGTACATACCCAAGCAACACAAAAATCAAAAAACAAAAAACAACCATGATGATTAGCAACGGCTCTATTCCCTCAGCTGTCCCTGCTGCCTCGGCTGCATCTGCAACTGATCGCGGCACCCTGATGACTGACGTCCGTAACGAATACGACAGCTCAGAGGACGACAGTACCGCCGCAAATGACTTTCCAGACGGTACCAATCCACAAAAAATAACAACCGTGCAGGCTCCACCTGATGATTCACCAAAATCATTCAAGTCGGAAGACATTTTCGATGATGTAGAAGATGAAGAAATGCCTTCTCATGACGACGGTAGAATTACAGATCAAGATTTGGATAGGTTACTTGGACCATTGCCATCGCGTCGAACTGCCAATAATAATGCTTCAACCAATAACCATCACACCAGCAGTTTAGAAGTCGACAATTGTAGTACTGACGATTGGAGTAGAGAAAAGAAAACTAAGAAGCCATCCTCGCCAATATGTCCATGTTGTCCGAATGCTATACGACGTGGTCCTGGACCATTGTTTGCACCGACAACCAAAGTAGGGAATGTCTTCATACTGTCACCACGATGTTATACTCAATTTGGATTTGGAGTTATTGGTCCACATTGGTTTGGGCCTGTTTGCTGCGCTGGCTTGGAGACTATTGCGACAATCTACTATTATCCTATAGCAAAGAACAATGTTGGAATGATATCAGCAGTGATTTGTTTATTATTTTATTGCCTTGGTCTTGTTTCACTTTGTTTAGTTGCTTGTTCCGATCCGGGAATTGTCAAGGCAGGTGGAGCAGGGGGATTGGATGATGGCGTAGGCGTGGAAAGAAATGGATATGCAGGTGTATCGACAACAGAGAATAATATTACTGCACGGGCGGGTTGGCGGTATTGTGATTTATGTAGTGTGTACCAGCCGCCGAGTGCAATGCATTGTCCCGAGTGCAATGTCTGTATTGAAGGATACGACCATCATTGCCCTTGGATGGGCCAGTGGTACGTTTGTACTTCTATTCATTTGTTGTGTGATGTGAATTTGCACCCACTCACATTTTGCCTCTCTTTACATTTCTCAGCATTGGCAAGAAGAACTTTACTTCATTTATGATGTTCAATTGTTCGTGGCTTTTCTATTTGCTTTACGCCATTATTTGGGTGACATTCCTTGGACAAGCTGGCAAGAAATACCAACATCATGGTAATCCAACTTAGCTTGGCGGATCGGATAGATTAAATCGATATTAGTGTGAAAGAATAGTTTACTGTGTTTTCTCTTATTATCATCTTCCTAACTCCAACATCATACATATCAGTACTCCTATTCTACAAACGTCTCTCCTTGAAATGATTACATCAACCCCTCTCTCAAATTACTCCTCGTATAACTACTCTCATCCGTCTCAAAGATAATCTGATCCAACGGCTGATGCCCGTCCGACAACCCCCGATAAAAACACGGAAACAAAGAATGCATGAATCCCTTACATCCATATCGTTGTGTATTTGTCCACAAATTTCCCAGGAAGAAGGCAATGCTATTTCGAAAGTAAAAGAGGAAGAAGACAGCTATGGCTAGGCAGGAAAGTGTCCAGAAGATTGTTACACCGGTGTTTTTGCTCTTGTTCTTTTCATCTGATTTATTGTTGTCGGTATTATCATCATTGTTATCTGGTGGCGGAATGTATTTTTTGGTTGGTTCGTGAGTATGAATTTTTGTTGTTGTAGGTTGCCCTGTGGAAGGTGGTTTGGATGTCCCGGCTGGGGTGGGAGCAGGCGTTGTTGTGTTGGTTGCATTTTTTTTGTTCGTCGCAATGACGACGACATTGTCTGCTGCCTTTTCTACGTCGTGGCCGCTTGATAGCTGAGCGAGGCATATCAGCAGCAGACATAGCAACAGGTTGGATGATAGAAAGCGCTTCATTGCTGCGTCGTTGAAGTGTGTGCGTGCTTGGTACGATGCGAAGGAGAATGACTTCCATTTGCTTCGGATTTCGGATTTTGCTCATGGACATACTATCCCGTCGGAGTTTCTATCCCTTTCTTAGGAGGTACAACATATTACAGACAATATCTGAGTGTTCTTTCATGAAGAGAGGTACATGTTTTGTGAAAGTTTATTAGGGTTCTCACTCAATCAAGTCCCTTCTCTCTCCTCAAAACTCAAAACTCAAAACCTCGATGACATAAGAATAGTAGTTTGTACTGGCACTACAATAACCATCTAAGTATTACCACTCCAAGCGGCTGTCGCCTACAACATCATGACAGCAGCAACAACAGCGGCCTCCACGTCTCCTCGATTCGGCTACTGGGTAGCATTTTTCATTTTTAGCACAATAACACTGGGAGCTACAATCGAAGCGGTAAGTTTGTTCATACCGACCTCCAGCTCATCTATCACTGTCTTCATATATGCCGTATTAAAAACCAGGGCGCCATAAGAAACTTCTTGGTGAGGGGCGATTATCTTTATTGGTAAAGAAAAATCAGTCATAACCTGTAAATGCATGCGGCTACATTCGAATTTATTTCAAAAGAGAGATAGAGAATTTACTTCTTCTTCTCTCCTGTCTTGCTGGGCTCGCTTTTATAATATTGTGATTGCATTTGAGAGCCTGATTTCTTTCACTGCCATGTTCCTAACGTCATGTTGGGAACATCATCTGACTGTGGAGAGATCATACAAATTGCACTTTTAGTGTAAAAAGACAGACATTGATCTAATATACTGATTTATCATATATCAATCTTTACATCACAGCAAGCACATACAGATAGATTATCATCGGCAGCTCAATCCAATCAACGATACGCAGTAGCATGTGCCACAATTCTGTTTCTTTTATCAATCATGGTGGTAATTCTTCATACCAAACCACTCCTATCATCAATCATACTTGGCACCAAAATTGAAGGATTTATAATCTTGGTATTGATCACATTTTGGACGGCATTGGTAGCAATTGTTAGTGATACACGGCACGGCCTTGCCACAGATTCAAGTGGAAGTATTGCGAATGGGAATTTGTACTACTTTTCATGGGCTGGGTTGGCCACTGGTGTGGCTTTGTTGACAAGCTTTTTACGATCTAAGTTTGGGTTTGATTTAGGAGGAGAATTGAGAAGTCGTGCAGAAAGATTACAGCAATGGGTTTGGGCAGGTGAGAAATGTACTGTGTGCTATCTTCTTTATTTGTGTTTCGTCGCTTCGTCATCTAATATTCTTCTTTGTTAGGCATGCTGGGTTTGGTACAGATGGGAAGTAGTGCCAGATTATTTGACAATCATTGTGGCCAGCAGACTGGGTTGGGAGAGGCAGAAATTGGAACAATAACGTTTTGCAGACGATGTCAGTTGGGCATTGTCATTGGTATATTTACTGCCATTTTCTCAGTTGCGATTGTTGGCTTCAAATTGGGTGTTTCAAGGAATGGAAAATTGCCTTGGCTGTTTACTGCAGAAATCGTGTTGAGCGGTATGATTGCAGGTGGCCAGGCCGGCAGTGTGGGATTCTTAACCGGGCAAGAGGGGCCGGCTGCACCGCTGAACAATCTATACTACTCCACTTGGGGAGCGTTGGCTGTTGGATTAGTATTAGTTGGAAGTTGTGTAGAGAATTGGAGCACAGCAAAAAGTTCGCTGAGAGACGGAGAAGAAGGTGTCAGTTTAACGTGATGCTAGAATTAGAATGAGTGCATGCTCATTGTTTCTCGCAAGGTGTACAAGTATAAAATATTCTGTAGTCTTATCAATACTTATTATGACCTTACTACTATCTGCATACATTGGAATATGAAACTATAAATATGCAACCATTGCTCAATCTGTTGTTGATGCGGGTCTGCGCAGCATATCCTCGATCTACACAATAGTTCATACAGACATCCAGTAGTAATACACCACTGCACTAGACAGCAACGAATCAAATCGATCCACCACACCTCCATGACCAGGTAACAATTTGCCACTATCTTTCTTAGTAGAGAGACGTTTTACAGAACTTTCTGCAAGATCTCCAATAATTCCAGCAATTGCAAGTATAAATCCTAACATTGCTCTCTGTGCAAGAGTATTGTCAACCTCAGACAATTCATTTGATGATGATGCAAACGCCATCGGATAGAGAATTGCACTTATAGGCCCAGTGATGATTGCTCCAAACAATCCATACATTGTTTTACCCGGGCTAATAGATTGCAAGCACTCCAAGATGAATCCTTTCTGGTTGTGTTTGCTTATCTCGGCTTGGTTTTGTTGTTGTTGTTGTCGTGTTGTTGTACTCTTCATTACTCTTCCAAAAATCAGTGCTCCTGTATCACTCATCCATACTACAAATAACAAATTGCCAATATGATACGCACCTCTGTCACTCACTACTGCAATTTGTAGTATAAAGTGAAATCCGATGGAAAGATAGAGTAATCCAAATTGATAATGTTGTATTGTCAAATAGATCTGTTCAAAAGACTTGACCTTTTTTTGACACATTGGCAGATGCGGTAATAGTCTCAATAAAATTCCAGATGCCATCAATGCCAGCGGAAGCAGTGCTGGCGGTAGGATGGTAATTAGAAACGACGCGATGGAGAAGACACTCATTAAATATTGTGAAAGAGGCGACGACGCATCTTCTCCATTATCCCTCTTTTTGTCAGCAGATGATAATGACGGTAGTGGCAGTGTTGGAACAAGTGCTCTCCATTCCAGCAGGCAGATTAAATGAGCACCTTGGAAGAACAACCACGAAGTCACTGTATTTTGAAGCAGTAATATGATGGTAGGAACTCCAATGGCAACGGTGAGGATGCGTCGCGGCAGATCTCGCCAAGAGGATGATGTTTGAGCCATCGTGTTGGAGTTATGGCTATTTATATGGTACGCTGTGTAATCTCTTGTCCTGCTGCGGTTGTTAAGTATCTATCAACAAGGCTTGAGGCGTCGCTGTTTTAGGTGGGTCGCAGTGCTTATTGGTGATAATATATCATGACAAGCCCATACCATTACCATGTATAATATGCTCTCCACAGCTGCCGGCCAGAGATAAGCCCAGCGCCCAGCGTCCGCAGCTGCTCAACTCTCATTGTGGTTGTTTGTTGGTTTGGTTGGGTAGCTACCTACTAACTGTTCATCACGTGTTTTCCAAGAGGAAAAGAATTTTGAGGAAAGCAACGTCCGTCCAGTTCAACATCAACGATACTTTTGGCACGACACTTGGCATGCTGGTCTAAGTATGCTGGTGCATCTTGCATTTCCTTATCGCAGCAGTTTATAGAGCGTCGAAGCTTCTTCATCCCAATAACAGAATCGTTGGGCAATAGACAGGCATCAGACAGCTATTAGTGTTGGGCAGTGAATTGCAACAAAAATGCCAGATCAACATCAACATCATTGCGGAGCTTTTTTCATCGCCCTCAACAAAAACGACCCTGATTTCATAACGGTCACTCTGGGCATTCCAAAGACATTTCAACTTCCATGGATAGGGCACATCTCAGCAGAGGTGGTTGGATTGATAACAGTCAGTCTAACTGCTTCATACATGATATGGAAAGGACACAAAACCTACTGCAACATACGCAACTACATCAAGGATAAAATGAAACCTCAGGAAATAGAACAAACGAAACAATCTCCAGTGAAGAAGGCCAAGAAATGGGACAGTAAGGCAGTCAACTCAACCAAATTAGAAGAATTTATTGATACATGTAAAGACGCAAAGAAGGGGCTGAAAAAAGTGGAGGATCCAGATACAGTTGCAAAACGAATTGAGAGGCGTAACAAGTTAAGGGAAGAGGATAAAGTAAAACCAAAGGGCAAATTAGGTCTCTCTGATGACTTGCTACAAAATTCTCGAATAGGATTAAAGTCTGGTGGGTTAGAAAACCTCGTCCAAAAAGAAGATGCTAGTGAGAAGTTATCAGATAGTGAAAGGCAATGGACAGCTGCTCAAGATAAAGGTACGCCCTTGTTGCAAAAACAGCGAGCACGTTTACGATCTGGGCCTAAAGAAGAGCGACATTTGAAAGATCAAGACATGAAAGAAAACAACATCTTAGACTACCGAGCAGTATTAAAGTCAGTTCGATGAATGTCATCATCACGTGTGGAGATAAACTAATCACTCAGATACTATATCCTACATTTGTTTCTCACTCCCAAGCCTTTTCCTCCAACAGCTTGTCAAATTCCTTCATTTCATCCTTTTCCTTCACTGTTTCAATCTCAGCGAAATCCTTGCTAGTGTCAAATACAATGTCTCGACCTCCTGCACCCAGTTGTTTCAATTTCTTCCCCATACGTGCAGCAGCCATCATCTTTCTTTTGACACTGCCGGCCTTTTGTTCCAATAGAGATTTCCACGACCGTCTAACCTCATTCCTTTTCTGTATCTTAACGTTTTGTCTTGACAACCAGATGTTCCGCACTAGTGGAATGGCGTTGAATAAGACAGCATAAGCAAGAAGGAGCGGGAAGAATTGCTGTACTAAT
>Ga0209652_1004186_pt1 | contig 10229 bp, 6 predicted proteins | sample SaaInl74LU_5_DNA_FD_184641 | JGI IMG/M metagenome (GOLD analysis project Ga0209652, IMG submission 184641) | Marine microbial communities from expanding oxygen minimum zones in the Saanich Inlet - ESP_74LU_5_DNA (SPAdes) (version 2) | ecosystem: Environmental > Aquatic > Marine > Intertidal zone ...
GGTTGAGCTGCAAGAAGGCGTTGAAATGGTGATGCCTGGTGACAACATCAACTTCGTTGCGACGTTGATTGCACCGATTGCGATGGAAGAAGGTCTGCGATTCGCGATTCGCGAAGGCGGCCGTACTGTCGGCGCTGGTGTTGTTGCGAAGATCCTCGACTAAATCGTAGCTTCGCCTTAGCGAGAGAAAGCCCGGTATACGTACCGGGCTTTTTTTTGTCCGTTAATTGTTGATTGATTTATGGCGTAAGCGATTTAGCCCAAATGCGGCAGCTTCACTAGTGCACTCAATCCGCCCGAGGGACGATTGCTGATGAGGAGCTCGCCTCGATGTTTTTCGACCACCCAGCTGACCACGGCGAGTCCAAGTCCAGTGCCGAGACGTGAACCGCGATCATCGCCTTGGAAGTAGGGTTGGGTTAGCTGGGGTAGGATGTCAGGATCTACACCCAATCCTTCATCTTCAACATTAAAGTGCCAGCTACTTGGCGTTTGGCTAACCGTAATCGTCACACGGCTACTTTGCGGTGCATGCTTCAGTGCATTGTCGATAAGTGCAGTGAGTGCGTGACTTAGCCAGTCTCGATCGCCAATCATTTCTAGGTCGTTGCTGCTTTTGATGTCAAACACGAGTTCAACCGCTAGTGCATCAGCGTAAATATCGGTTACTGAAATAACCTGTTGTAGCATCGGCGCAACTTCAAGCGGTGCCATCTCCAGTGACAGCTCGCCCCGGTCGGAGCGCGCCAATGCCAATAGGTCTTTAATGCGCCGATTCAACATTTGTCCGTGTGCTTTGATGCGTAACAACGTCGATCTGAGATCCTTTTCGGTATTCGCGCCTACTTCTGCTTCGGCCAAAATTACGGTTAGTGGTGTGCGTAATTCATGGCCCACTTTGGCGAAAAACAAACGTCTTGATTGGTCGATTCGTGCCAACGAGGATGCTTTTTCTTCCAGCTCCTGAGTGCGATCAGAAACCGCCTGTTCTAATGCGCGATTATGAGTTTGAAGTTGTGTTTTTTGCGCTAGCAGTGTGGTGGCCATGTGGTTGAAATGACCGCTAAGCTCTGCAAATTCAGGCGGGCTTTGAATCATGATAGGTTGCTCCAGCGCGCCAGTGGCGTAGCGGTCAGCGCCATTCATTAATACCTGCATTGGATTCATGAGGAGCCGGTATAAGAACCAAGCAAAGCCTACAATGAGCAGTAATACGGTGACCACAATCCCGATAATGTAGCCACGCAGCTGTGATCGCAGTAGCCGCAATGCCTGTGCTGCAGCGGATACCTCTTGGTTCTCATCGTCTATGAATGACTGCAGCAATGCCTCATTTTCACGATAGGCGGAAATCAGCTGGGGAAGATGGTTAGTCTGCTGTTGCGTCAGGTGTCGCGCTTGTTGGGCACTCGATGTTTCATCGATTAGCTGTTCGAGTAAGGCATATTGCCGACCCAGTGTATCTATGCGTAGAAACTCGCTGTGTTCAGCTGCTCGCTCGATAGGATCATCAATGGCCGCAATTTCTGACTGGATATGCGCGTTAGTATTAGCGATCACATTGATAACACTGGTCCGTGGAATGGCGGCATCTGAAAAGCGCTTGTCATAGTGTGTGGTTGCAAAATGGTCAAGCAGTAACCGACTTGCCGCGCCGTCGAGGGTTGTCGCGTTAGCGAGCTGTTGATACGAAAAAACTGCCCGCTGTAATTGCGCTTCGGCACTTGAAAATGCCCACATGACCGCACCGCCTGCGCCTATGGTTAATAGCGCTGCTGCGGTCGCGATGAAAATGATGCCGATACGGATGGACATGCTGTTACCTCTTGATAATCCTCTGGCGTAAAACCAAGCCTGTTATAGTCAAGATGCCCGCCCCAAAGGCCGAGATGTTAAGAAAGCGTAAAGTCCTTTAAAGCAACTTAAAGCCGATACCACGCACGGTTTCAATATCCGCTGTACTACATGCTTGCGTTAATTTTTTTCTGAGATAGCTGATGTAGACGTCGACCGTGTTGAGATTAATTTGGTGATCGTCGTGCCAAGCGCTATGAAGCAACCGCTGTCTCGACACCACGTTTGATGCACCTTGTGCAAGACACAGCAGTACGTCAAATTCTCTGCGGGTCAATGCGACAGATTTTTCTTGTACGTAGAGCGCCCTGGCCAGCGGCCTTATGACTAGGTTGCCGATGACGATTTCATCGGCCGGCGTATGACTGGCTGCTGCACCCCGGCGACACAAGGCCTGTAAACGCAGCGCCAACTCGTCAATCGCAAAGGGCTTGGTGAGGTAATCATCTGCCCCAGATCTAAAGCCCGCAAGTTTATCTTCTAGGGTATCCCTAGCTGTCAGCATAATGATGGGCGTGTCTATGCCACGGACACGTAAACGGCGGCAAAATGTAAAGCCATCACCATCTGGCAGCATGACATCCAGTACGATGGCGCTATAGGTGCCTGCATCGAGCAACGCTATCCCAGAGTCCGATGAACGAGCCCAGTCTACGTCGAAGCCTGACCCGGCTAGGCCGGCTTTGACTGCTCGCGCAATACCCGCATCGTCCTCGATGAGTAGCACGCGGAGTTGAGATTTTGCCATTGACTGCATCTTTAAAATTAACTGATTCCCATGATTTTCTAAGACTTGGTTTCTATAGTCTATGCAACGAAAGATCTAAATCGCACCGCTTTGGTGGTTAGGAATTGCGGCAAGGGGCAAGTTCATGGACAACAGAAAAGTATTTTCGCTAAGAAAAAATGTAATAGGCTGGGATTCAGTCCCCAAATTTATCACGCTCATTGTGTCGCTATCGGCACTCATAGTTACACAGCAAACCCACGCTGAAGCGTTAATCCAAGTCAAAATCCCGCCATCATCAACCGCTTCCAAGTTGCAAAGTGCAGCCGCACAGCCAGAGGAAATTCGTGTTATCGGTACCGCACCAAGTCGCGGCGCACTTGCCACCGATCAGTTACCTTATGCTGTGCAAAGCTTTGCTGTCGATCAACTATCCGTGGCGAGCTACTACTCGGCGGTTGATTTATTAGACGACCGAGCGGTGAGTGTCAGCACCAATGCTGCACAAAATAATCGGCTGCAGCCCGACCTGCAGTATCGAGGATTTACCGCGTCACCTTTACTTGGATTGTCACAGGGCTTAGCGGTTTACCAAAATGGTGTGCGCATCAACGAAGTTTTTGGCGATACCGTAAATTGGGATCTTTTAACGGCAAACAGTATGGATCGTTTAGATCTGATTGGTGGTGCCAATGCGGTCTATGGACTTAATGCTATCGGTGGTGCCATCACGGTGCGAACGAAGACGGGATTTGCTAATCGGGGTGGCGAGGTCAGTTATAGCCGCGGCCAGTACGACAGCGAAGATTACAGTCTTAGTGTTGGCGACCACGGGCAGCAATGGGGGTATTTTTTAGCGATCGATGGGATGTCGGAAGACGGCTGGCGGGATTTTTCAGCGTCACGTGCGAATAGTCTTTATGGTGCATTAAGTTGGCGGAGCAGTAAGACCGACGCCGATCTATTTGTGAACTACGGTGACAGCAATTTACGCGGTAATGGCAGCGTGCCGGTTGACTTACTCGCCATTGATCGCAATGCGGTTTTTACCCATCCAGATATCACTGAAAATACCTTAACCATGGTGAGTACGTCTGTTCGCCATTCTCTGTCTGCAGAGACTGAACTCAATGTGACGGCCTTCTATCGTGATCTTAATACGCAGACCTTCAATGGTGATGGCGCTGAATACGAAGAGTGCTTTAATGAAGATGCGGATCCGTCACTGTCCACTGAAGATGACGCGTCATTAGAGGGCTGGCTCTGCGATGACGATGGCGTGCCAGCTGAGGACACAGAAGGTCAGTGGGTGAGCGAAGATTTCAATGCGGTCAATAATCGTAGTCAGCGTGATCAGCAGAGCTATGGTGTGACCCTTCAAGCATTGATGAATCGCACTGCCTTCGGTCGTGAACACCAAATGACTTTAGGCCTCGATTATTTCCGTGGCGAAACACGGTTCGGTTCAACAGTTGAGTATGCGAGCCTAAGTGATGATCGAGGCACTATAGCCAGTGATCGCTATGACGCTGAAGGCTTTACTGACCTCAATGCTGAGCTTGAGACCTGGTCCTTGTTTGCCAGTGATCAGGTGACGTTAACACCGCGTCTTGGGATGACCTTATCGGCGCGTTTTAATGACACGCAAATCACCAGTTGGGACCCCTCAGGCATGCGGCCAGAGTTGGCGGGTGACCATGGCTATCACAACTTAAATGGCGGGCTTGGCCTGCGCTATGATGCCGGCCCAACATGGATGATATACGGCAACATTCAGACATCGACGCGCACGCCAACGCCGGTGGAATTGGCCTGCTCACATCCTGAGGCGCCCTGTAGCCTGCCCAACAGTTTTTTAGCAGATCCGCCGTTAGATGATGTGCGTGCGGTGAGTGCTGAAATCGGCATCCGCGGTGATTTTGACGGTTTGAATTATGGCGTTGGCATGTTTGTTGTACGCACCAATGACGACATCTTGTTTCAGACCGTCGGCGGCGTTTCTAGTAACCAGGGCTTTTTTCAGAACGCTGCTGATACCCAGCGTGCGGGTATTGAGCTGAGCTTTAGCGGCGAGTACTCGGTTTTTGATTGGTATTTGAATTACAGCTACCTACAGGCAACCTATGAAAGTGGCTTTATCTCATCGAGCGCGAATAATCCTGCAGCGGTCGACGGACAGTTGATGGTCGGGGCGGGTAGCGACATCCCTGGCTTACCAGATCACAACTTGAAGCTCGGCGGTGACTTTGACCTGACCGAAAATTGGCAGCTTGGTGCTGATTTACGTTTCGCCGATGGGCAACATCTACGTGGCGACGAGGCTAACGTTGATGCCAAGACCGACAGCTACTGGGTAGCAGACGTTTACACCAGGGCGAACATTGGCCAGTCACTGTTTGTTGAGGCGCGCATCGAAAATGTGTTCGATGCCAAGTATGAAACCTTTGGTTTGTACGGCGAAGCCGATGAGGTATTGACCGACATCGATAATGAGAGCGGGCGGTTTCTCGGGCCTGCTGCACCGCGAACAGCATGGTTGACCGTTGGCTGCAGATGGTAGCGACGCCGCAATCACGCACAAATAACCGCTGCTGCGCAAAAACCTAGCCTTAAGTCGTAGTTCTTTGTGGTTGCCTCACCCCTGCCACTAAAGCACAGCCGCGGTGACCATAAAGAGCAATTTATTCCCCTCGCATCAGTATTGAGAATGGCTGTGTTCAGGGTCTTCTCATGAAGCCATGAAAATATTTAGAACCGGTGTGCTGAGATAAGTTCATTGCCGGCTCTCAAAACCCGAAAAAAACAATACTCCGAGGGGGAGTTCAGTGATGAATAATAAATTTACTCAAGTATTGATGGCGGCTGCGGTTGCAGCTGTTGTTGTGGTTCCCGCGCAAGCAGCGGTTGAAGTGTATAACCAAGACGGTACTACGGTTTCGATGGATGCGTCTTTTAACGCGTTCTATTCAACCACTAGCACGCAAACTACAATGGGCGGCGATGAAATTGCATCGCGTGATCAGGCGCGTATCCGCTCTGGCTTTCTGCCGAACTGGGTCGGCACCACATTTACCAAGGATATGGGTGATTACAAGCTTGGTGGTCGTGCTTCCTTTTGGGTGTCTATCAACGATAGCGACGAAACACCCACCGACGGTCTAATTGACACACGCCAATTCTACGGCACAGTCGACGCTTCGTGGGGTCAGATCTTAATCGGCAAGGACTTCACACTCTTCAATCGCAGCAACATCTTTGGCGATGAAATTCTGCTCGGTTACGGCATGACTAACGACACCCTCGGACTCGTTGATGGTGGCTACGTTTCATTCGGTAATATCGGTAGCGGTTACATCTACCCATTGCCCACCTCGCAGATTACTTACCGCAGTCCAGATATGAGTGGCTTCAAGCTGGCAGTGGGTCTGATTGATCCCTCACGCACAGCCACCGACGGTGCAGGTAACGTCGACCTGGCTGCAGAAGAGAGCGTACCGCGTATCGAAGGTGAGCTCACCTACAGCATGGCGATGAGTGACGAGAGCAACTTAAATGCTTGGGTTGGCTTTTTGAGTCAGAGCTCAGATGGCGCGGCGGAAAAAGTAAATTCGCAAGGCATGTCTTATGGTGTAAAAGTCAAATTCGGCGGTCTTAGCCTTACCGGTTCTGGCTACTCTGGCGAAGGCCTCGGTTTCTTGACTGGTCCGGCTGACAACAAGGGCGTTGGCTTGGCCGGTTTGAATGTGATCGTTGAGAACGGCCAGGAGGTCGACAGCTCGGGTTATCTGGCGCAGGGTGCTTACACCATGGGTGATACCCGATTCGTATTGTCATACGGTGTTTCTGAAATCGACAACTCAGCTATGTGGGAGAATCAGACGACGACTGCGGCGGTATTCCACAGTTTTAGTGCCAACCTTATCGGCGTTGCTGAATACACCATGAACGAGATTTCATTCGGTCAAGGTGCAGCTGAGTACGTTGAAGAGGCTGATGCGCTGTCGGTCGGCTTGATTATCAACTTCTAAATGCAGGTTCTGTGAGGAGCATTGGCCGAGCGTGACGAATAGTCCCTCGGCCTTTTTTCTCTACGACCAAAGGAGTAGAGGGCAGCCACTAAAGTATAGTGTGGCTGTACTTGGTAAATTCAATATGCTGTCTAGGTAAACGAAGGCATATCGCTACTGTCTAGTGAATGCACATAAACAAAACATAAAGAGGACTTCAAATGACTTACGCAAAACCAGGCACTGAAGGTTCAATTGTCTCCTTCAAAGCACAGTACGAAAATTACATCGGTGGTACATGGGTGGCCCCGGTCGAAGGTCAATATTTCGACAACACTTCGCCAGTCGACGGGCAGGTCTTTACCAAGATTCCTCGCTCGTCAGCGGCGGACATTAATTTGGCACTGGATGCGGCGCATGCGGCGCGCGAAGCTTGGGGTACAACCTCGGTGACAGAGCGCTCAAATATCCTGCTGCAGATTGCCGATCGTATTGAGCAGAATCTAGAGGTGTTGGCGGTCGCTGAAACTTGGGACAACGGTAAGGCGGTTCGTGAAACTTTAAATGCCGATATCCCTCTCTGTGTCGATCACTTCCGTTACTTTGCGGGTTGCCTTCGTGCGCAAGAAGGTTCAATGGCTGAAATTGATGCCACTACCGTGTCGTACCACGTGCATGAGCCACTGGGTGTGGTGGGTCAAATTATTCCTTGGAACTTCCCGCTGTTGATGGCTGCTTGGAAGCTGGGCCCCGCACTGGCCGCGGGCAACTGTGTTGTGATGAAACCCGCAGAACAGACGCCTGCTTCTATTTTGGTGTTGATGGAAATCATCGGTGACTTGCTGCCTGCAGGCGTACTCAATATTGTTAACGGTTACGGTGCTGAAGCTGGTCAGGCCTTAGCAACATCAACACGCATTGCAAAAATTGCGTTTACAGGCTCAACACCTGTCGGCCAGCACATTTTGCGTTGTGCTGCAGAGACACTGATTCCCTCGACAGTAGAGCTCGGTGGCAAATCACCTAATATCTACTTCTCCGATGTGATGGAGCAGAGCGATGAATTCATCAGCAAGGCAGTTGAAGGCTTAGTTCTTGCGTTCTTTAATCAGGGTGAGGTGTGTACTTGTCCATCGCGCGCGCTGATTCAAGAAGATATGTACGAGCCGTTTATGGAAATGGTCATGGCGCGTACCAAAGAGATCCTCCGCGGTAATCCGCTTGACGTTAACACCATGGTCGGTGCACAAGCCTCACAAGAGCAGTATGAAAAGATTCTTCGTTACATCGAAATCGGTCGTGCGGAAGGCGCTGAAGTACTGACGGGTGGTGCCGCGGAATCACTCGAAGGCGACCTGTCCTCTGGTTTCTACATTCAGCCTACCTTGCTGAAGGGCACCAACGATATGCGCGTGTTCCAAGAGGAGATCTTTGGGCCGGTTGTTGGTATTACGACCTTTAAAACCGAAGAAGAAGCGTTGGCGATTGCCAATAGTACCGAGTTTGGTTTGGGTGCGGGTGTTTGGACACGCGACACTAACCGCGCCTACCGCATGGGTCGTGGCATTCAAGCCGGTCGCGTCTGGATGAACTGTTATCACGCTTATCCTGCGCACGCGGCGTTTGGCGGGTACAAGAAGTCTGGCATTGGCCGTGAAACCCACAAGGTAGCACTTGAGCACTACCAGCAAACTAAGAATATGCTGGTTAGCTACAGCGATAGCCCCTTAGGTTTCTTCTAAGCGCTATACACAGGCGATACACTGTTACCGCCAACGCATAAAAAAACCCCAGATTTCCTGGGGTTTTTTTATGCCGGCCACTTATTCAAAACTGCTAAGACCAAAAGCATTGCAAACCACAACCAAAGTACAGTGTTTTGTTGTTTCGCCCTCGCTTAAGGTGACTTCAGTGGTGATTAAAGCCGCGTAAACATCTACAAAATAGGAGATAAGATCATGTGGAGTAAGCCGGAATTTATTGATATGCGAGTGGGCTTTGAAGTTACGATGTATTTCAGCGTACGCTGAATTACATGCGCCCCAGCCCGTTTTGGCGGGCGGGGGTTTTACACTTTTCTAAAAAATTGGTGCGTTGTGAAGATTCGTGTCCTAGGTGCCGCTGCAGGCGGAGGGTTCCCACAGTGGAACTGTAATTGTACAAATTGCTACGGTGTGCGTTCGGGTAGAATCAAGGCTCGACCGCGCACACAGTCATCGATTGCCATTAGCAGTGATGATGAAAATTGGCTTTTGTTTAACGCATCCCCAGATCTGCGTGCTCAACTAGAAGCCTTTCCAGAGATACAGCCTAGACGTGGCTTGCGTGGCACGGGTATCCGCGGCGTTGTGCTAGTCGATAGTCAAATCGACCATACCACGGGTTTGCTGATGTTGCGCGAGGGCTGCCCACTGTCCGTTTATTGCACTGATATGGTGGCACAAGACCTGAGTAGTGGGTTCCCTATATTTGAAATGCTTAAAAGTTGGGAGGGTGGTGTTGAGCATCACTTAATCGGCACGCGCGGTGAGACGTTTAGCGTTGCCGGGGTGTCGGGTATTGAGTTGCAAGCTGTACCTTTGACGGGTAAGGCGCCGCCGTACTCACCGCATCGTCATGACCCGCACGAGGGCGATAATATCGGTTTGATTGTTCGCGACACGGTCAATGGCGGTTCTTTATTTTACGCGCCGGGACTCGGTCAGCCCGATGATCGCCTGCTCAAGATTATGAGTGAAGTCGACTGCATCATGGTCGACGGCACCTTTTGGCAGGAAGATGAAATGATTGTCGCCGGCGTCGGTTCGAAGCTGGCTAGCGAAATGGGGCATCTTCCTCAGTCGGGCGATGGTGGAATGATCGCGCAGTTACGCCCGCTAACTGACGTGCGTAAGGTGTTAATTCATATCAACAACACCAATCCTATTTTGATTGAAGACTCGCCTCAGCGACAGATTCTGAGTGAAGAGGGCATCGAAGTGGCTCATGATGGATTGGAGATTGTGCTCAATGGCACCGCCGTCAGCGATGCATTGTTGCGCATTAACGGAGAGCTGGCACATGCCTGATGCGCCGCTTTCCCGAGAGGCTTTCGAGCAGGCATTGCGCGCCAAAGGCGCTCGTTACCATATCCACCACCCATTTCATCGCGCCATGTATGCGGGTGAGTTATCACCGGCACAAATTCAAGGATGGGTTGCGAACCGCTACTACTATCAGTTTATCATCCCGCAGAAAGATGCGGCGATTATGGCCAATTGCCCTGATAAAGCGGTGCGTAGCCAATGGGTGCAGCGTATTTTGGATCATGACGGCCACGGCGATGACCTTGGTGGTATAGAGGCGTGGTTATCCCTTGGCGAGGCGGTGGGCCTTAACAGGGAGTCCTTGATTGATCAGCGCTTTGTGCTGCCGGGCGTGCGTTTCGCAGTCGATGCCTACCTCAATTTTGCGCGCAAAGCGTCTTGGCAGGAGGCGGCTTGCTCCTCGTTAACAGAAATGTTTGCCCCAGAAATTCACCAGTCGCGCTTAGATTCATGGCCGGACCATTACCCATGGATTAATACCGATGGGCTGCACTATTTTCGCAAGCGCCTGAGTGAGGCGCGTCGCGATGTCGAGCATGGCCTGCAAATTACCTT
>Ga0209652_1004188_pt1 | contig 10225 bp, 8 predicted proteins | sample SaaInl74LU_5_DNA_FD_184641 | JGI IMG/M metagenome (GOLD analysis project Ga0209652, IMG submission 184641) | Marine microbial communities from expanding oxygen minimum zones in the Saanich Inlet - ESP_74LU_5_DNA (SPAdes) (version 2) | ecosystem: Environmental > Aquatic > Marine > Intertidal zone ...
CGACTGATGTCAAGACTCCAGTAAAGAAGCGTGCCAAAGCGAGTAGTACTTCGCAGCAGCAACAACAACCTTCGTCCTCTACTGCTACAGGTGCAGGTGCCAAGTCAAAGTCTGCGAAATCACCCGCATTAGATACTAAAAAAGAGTCTGGGACAAAATCGTCCACTCCATCCAAGGCTACTGCAACTCCCAAACGTTCACCTTCTTCTGCATCCAAGAAGAGTAAGGCAGGGTCACCATCCAAAGGTGGAGGAGGAACAAACACGTCATCATCATCATCATCATCTGCCAATAGTACAAAGCAATTCAGTATCAATACGACACGTGCCATCTTGTGTGCTACCGCTTCTTTGGTATTTGAGGAGACTACTCCCAACTATAATGGGCAGACTGACACCAATAACCCATCGTCTAGTGGTATGGAGGCGAGTAGTATTGACCCTAGGAACATACCTCAAAATGCAACTGTTGGGACGACGACAGGTGGTACGAACCCATCCGCACCCAAGGCCACAAAGAAAAGTGATTTCAACATGGACACAATCCTCAATCAGGCAAACTCCTATGCAAAACGTGCAGTGGAACAAGCCAATGGTGCAGCTCACTCAAGTGATCGTAAGAGAGAGTTCCTTATGGACTCTTCTCTTGCTAGAGTTGGGATGGGGTATGATGCCCTCTCTGGTCGATATCATGCTGTTACGAATGGTACTCTTGGGAATTTATCCATGCCATTGGTAGTTTCTAATCCATTTGCACATGATGATGATGACGCTGATATGACAGATGGTGAGGTGGGATATTCCGAAGATGATACCCAATCTGTCAGTGGCGCAAAGCTTCCTCAGTATGACATGTCAAATGACAAGGAGTGGACTTCAACTTCCAAGCCTCATTTGATGGCTATTTTGAACAAAGGTGTCGGTAATGCCATACTGCATGATAGAGAATGGACATGCCGTGCATTCCGTGTGGCCAATTTACTTCAGAATTTGGCTGTACCTCAGCCTGACGCAATTCCTTCGGCTCAAAGTGACATGGGGTTTGTTCATTGGAATGATGTTCGATTGTCTGGCAAATCGTCACCTTCGTTGGTGCGAGGATTTCCAAACTATGGGCCACATCTTATTATAACGTCGGCTGGTGAGGATTTTGACACATTTGTGTCGGTATTTAATCAGTTGGGCACTGACGGGATTCGTACGTCTGAGGGACAGGGTGAGAAGAATCGTAGGGATGTATTCAAAACAAACCCTGAGGAAGTTCAATTGAGAGCATTGCCATACCATGGCGATAGTTCTTGTCGTGGCCGTTTGCGGAAGCACTTTACAAATTGCTTTGGTGGTCTTCCAAGCTCTACCTATCATGTCGTGGTGACCTCGTATGCTGATTTTGTTAAAGATTATACCCACTTTTGCCAGGTTTCTTTTCAGGCTGTGATTATGGATGATGGAATGAGTTGGTTGGGATGTGCTCACTATGATCCGCAAGGTGATCTAGGCAAGGTATGGAATTCAGCCATATGGTCCAAAACTGGATCGAATCCGAGTCAATTGACTTCTCGCAAGAATGAAAGCGGTGGTGATATGGAAAAGAAGGGCAAAGCGGGCGCAAGCAAGAAGGATAGCGAATCAAGGGAAGAAAGCAGGCTGCAGATAGGTCTCACAGCAAGACATCGTATCCTCGTTGCATCCACAATGCATGCGAAGTATCGAGGACAAGTCTACAAAGCACCTGTGCCAGGACTCTTGTCATTTTTAACTCCTCAATTCACAGATGTCATCAGAGACGATTGGGAGAGATGCAAGGTGTACAACTGCAAGAAAAGCATGGAGCACATCCGATCATTGGTTGCACGGTCTGTTGTTGTGCATTCTGGTGGCCAATCTGTTGGTACATTAAGTGGTTTGCTCAAGTTGTCGTTTGCATCAATGAATGGTGAGTTACCTGAACAGCCAAGCAGTGCTGCACACGAGGATAATGAGCTGGATGAGTGGGTAAAACGGCAAAAGATAGTACAATCACGCAAGTTTGCTGCAGCATGGTTTCGCCCTTTATCTCCTATGCGGAAATCGTTTGGTGAACTCGCATTAGATTCAATCATTACCACTGTGAAGAAGTCCAATGCACTGGGGTTTGTGTGCGAGGAGGTAGTCACTGCCTCAAGTCTGACAATGTAAGTTCACCATCATTCAATCGCTCGTGATAGCAATGGATCGCGCTCATGTCTTCACTCGTTTTTTGCTTGTTTCAGGTCGGGCCAAAATGGTGGCGTTGTTGGGCTTGGTGCATATCGCGCAGCGGTTCGATGCGGTCGGTCGTTCAATAGTGAACAAGGATTGAGGGCGCATATTGTAGCGTGCCACGCACCCCCAGATACATGGAATTGTAGGAGCTGTGGCGAAGACTGCGGGACGAGCCAAGCTAGATCTCATCATGAACGAGGCTGCGGGGTGGAAGAGAAGGTGAAAGAGTTTGGCGGTGCCGTCCCCTCTGTTGGTAAAGCACCGAAATCTAGAGGCCCGAAGAAAAAGATAGCCAAGAATCTTGCTGCTGCAGTGATTCCTGACAAAGATGACGACGGATCAACTCGTGTTTTGGGATATAGAGGTGTTTGGCTGAAAAATGGGAAATATTTCATCAAGATTGGCGGTGTTGCACTTACAAAACATGTTGAGAACAAAGAAGTAACACTTTATCTCGACACACTGGAGGAAGCCGCGAAGAGATACGATGATGTCATCACAACTAGAGGTAGAGCAAGAGAGGTAGAAATGAATTACAAGGAAGATGGATCAAGGATTATGGTAAGACGCAATCAAACACATTTATCTTTTTTGTTGACGCACACACCATCTCATAATATTTGTTTGCGTGCAGTATGACGACAAGGTTAAGGAGGTACCAGAGAAGAGTACGGATACTGCTGCTGTTGTTCCAGCACTTGCCGTGATCAATATCAAGGATCTGCCAAAACACGTCAAGCCCCTTCTTCGTGACCCAAATCAAACTTCTCGCACAGGCGGGAATTCAAAACGATATGTATATGCTTATCGTGGAGTTTGTCGTCAGCAAAGGAAAGGCCATGACCGTTGGCAAAGTCAGATATCTTTTAATGGTTGCAATCATTACCTTGGCACCTTTGATTCTGAGTATGATGCTGCAGCTGTGTATGGTGAGTGACTGATCTCCAGATTTATTTCTTTTTCTTCAGTCGTAGCAAAAGCTTACAGTTCCTTCCTTTACAGCATGGGCTCATCTCATTTTGTATGGAGAAGAAGCGACAAAGCAAGCTCAACGAGAAGGGGAAGAGGCCGCTGCCAAATTCGAGCAGCGGAAGAAAGACATAGCGGAGGGCAAGATCTCACCTGATCAAAAACCTGCGCGAAAGAAGAAGACTGTATCGACAAAGAAGCAGAAGACAAGCAATGAAAAATCGGAGGATAAGACAGAGAAAGCAAAAGCAGAGACAACGAACGCTGATGTTTCCGAGAACTCATCTGTTCATAACAAAAAAATAGCACCCGTGTCGCTAAAAGACTGGAACAAGCTCAAGCTTGAATGTGCTCAAATGTTGTCGAGTGGGACGAAGGGAACATCTAAGGTGAGCCAAAGAAAGTTGAAAAATACTGAATATTTCTTTATTGTATTTACATTGACTTATACACATTTGCTTCGTTGTTCAAGGCAACCATACTGGGTACAAAAAAGGATATTGCCGACAGAAATGACTCGTCACTTCATGACAACATTCCTGGCCGAATTGGGTTTGGATCGAACGCATTTCTTCAGTCAGTGCATTCATGTGATAAATATTCTCAGTCTTTACCAGTCTGCATTCCATTGAATACCCATGCATCTTCGCCAGCACCACGTCGCTGCGCTTTGCTGATCGGGCTTCAAGCAAATGATTTTTCCTGGCAAGTGATGGACTTCATAGCTTCTTGTCAAAACATTGCTATCAGAAATTACCTATCTGTTAGCTCTGCAGAGCTTTATGGTGAATATGGGATCCCCGGAATGAATATATATTTTCGAACCATGATATTATCTTCTTCGTGTATATTAGGACGGGCTTCAGATGAATCGCAAGAGAAATATTCATCAATACTTGCCTTGAACAGATTGAATCCAAATATGGAGAGCACAATGGGGATGACTGTTGGTGATGTAGATTGTGATGTGAATGGCCCCAAACGTTCATGTAGTCCGAAGGCAGCTGAAATCATTTTCATGCCGTCAAATGAAAGCAACTTTAGGCTTGCTGCGTGCAATGATGATGATATTGTTACCATCAATGGGCAGAGGATTGTTGCAAGAACGGGACATTTTCCTCTGAAGAATAGAGATGTGTGCAGCGTCGGTGCTCGTGTGTTCGTGTTTGTTGATGACAACTGTCTCGCGTGATTGTAGCTAGAACTCATCACCGTGGAAAGGCAGTCAGCAATGACTTGGATCCATCTGAACAACTTAAATCAATGCTCAATCGTAAACGCAACGCATATTTAGTGGCAGTTGAAGAATCCTCTCTCAAAGAAATGACTCAATGTCATGCATGCACAAAGAAGCGTCGATAGCATGAGTCTACGCCACTGTTACAGGTATAATTTATCTGGTAACAGGCTTCTTTGTCTTTGTGTCTAAAAGGAGATCCTCCTATGGGCGTCTGCCCATCTTGCTGTAACCAACCCTTCTGGCAATCCAAAAGACCGTAGTACATACAGAACCTAACCGGTCCTTTTAGGTAGACGTATCAAGGGAATAGGACGTATCTAACTTGATGAACTTAGTAATGTATATTATGAGAGACATGTACTTCATGCGACTATAGATCTTATAATCACCTACTACAACTAACTCTGAACACTTATGGGATGACACACAAAGATGCAACATCGCGTTATCACCACGAACTGCACATAATGTAAACGAACACAGGATCCTGATCTTTTCCATATACAATTGTGTGGAGCTGTCCGCTCGAGTGATGTGGATACACTGAGATATAAAGTATGACATAACAATAATGAACAATTACTTTCATCGGTTGACTACTTGTTTATAGCACGTATCACTACCATACATGCAGTTCAATTATTTGCATCACAGCCAGACAAATATATAGAGCACATAAAGAGGCACCAAACTCATTGCATTGCCATCGACGAACGCAAAGAATCGCTGGCCTGGCAGAATGGTCGTACTGCTTGCTTTCAACATAATTCACAGCTTCAAGAGCATCATAAGTTTTGCTCTACTCCCTCAGTTTGGACAGCACTGCAGCAATCTCAATGCAGCCCTTCCTATGCCTCGGCCAGTGAGCTGCTTGACATCTAGGGGAGCAATAGTTTGCCCCACGGCATTGGCTGCAACACTTTGTTTTGCTGCGTGTCACTACTCCCCCATGCTTGCAATTAGGATTGTAGCAAAGTCCAATCTTTGGAATGGATTTGACTTTCTTGTACAGCTCATCTAAACAGGGACAACTGATACGCTTCCGGAAGAAACTAACAAGAGTGTGCGTATCAGCCTTCAAAAGCTCACATAGCTTTGGCATGTTGAATGCGGCTCGAGATCGATCGAATCCCACTGCAACGCGCTGCCCGAAAGCGTAGGATATGAAAGCACATTCGCGAGCACAATTGTTATTTCCATCGAGGAGATGTTGCGTACCATTTGCCAGAAAGAATGATGCAGTCCAAGAAAGGTTGCTTCGATCATACCACACCGTATCATACTTCTCTTGCGTGAATTTGAATGCTGCAGACAATGTTTGCATGGCGAAAGTGATGGCATCACTATCACGAAGAACGTGAAGTCGCCCGTATATGAGGTTGAATTCATCAATGAGCGCGCTGACGAATCCGTGGGGCTGGGAACGAATTGACGGAGCCAGGACATGCTTGCAATTGCAACCACTCTTCTTATCTAGACACGTCACACATTTTCCGTTAATATACCTGCCGCGGCGAGTTCGTGCCAATGTAGCCATCTTTGCACCTGTATCTTTATCCTCGGCTTCATCGTATGAAATATCCTCGCTGCCGAATGAGTTCTTCTCAACGTCGTCGACTTTGGCTGCTTCCTCTTGTACAAACACTGGGAAATAATCTTTCTGTATCACCTCCGCCTTCGCAGCCCTCTCCTTCTCCGCCTTTAAAGCCCTCCTCTCTTTCCCTTTGTTCCTCTTCCTCGATACCATTGCTCCAAATACTAGCCGTTGCTCTTGGCCTGCTGTGCTCGTCAACCCAAAAGACGCAGATGTACGTATGAATACCATACCATACCCAAGAAGAGAGGCAGCGCGCACCTTTCGTGTCCTGCCCCGGCGGTGTTGGATGCAAGGGCTGGATGGTGGAATCGCACCAATGCAGCAATGATGGTGCCTCCAGTCAGGATGAAGGCAAGGAGGGTAAAGCTGCCGAGACCGAGGGAGGAGCTAGGAAGCCACAGCTGAGTGAGATCAAAGAGGACAGCGGAAGTTGGTAGAATTGGGTTGTAAATGAACAGAAGAGACTTTACAGTTTGCCTGCCGTAGAAGTGGCATAAAGTAAGCTGTAGTCGAGTGACAACCTGGGTTAGCTAATAATTTCGTGTTTATAACACATATCATCCTATTGCCTTTGTACGCTTTCCACACAGATATAGATAGAACACATAATAAATGCTCACACCACACAGAATGGCTCACTTTCCTTTACAAGCGCTTGACAGCAGACGTACTGCATTTGCTTTCATCAGCCAAGCTGAAGTCTTCTCTCTTCGTTCGCAGCTTCAAGAGCCTTATATGTTTCGATTTGATCCCTTGGTTGGGACTCATACTCGGCTCTCAACTATTCAGCCTTCTTCGAACAGCCCTTCCTATGCCTCGGCCAGTGAGCTGCTTGACATCTACGGGAGCAATAATTTGCCCTTCGGCATTGGCTGCAGCACTTCGTTTTGCTGCGTGTCACTACTCTCCCATGCTTGCAATTAGGATTGTAGCAAAGTCCAATCTTTGGAATGGATTTGACTTTCTTGTACAGCTCATCCAAGCAGGAACAATTTGTGCGCTTCCGAAAGAAACTAACAAGAGTGTGATGATCAGCTATATAGAGCTCGATTAGTTTGGGCCAGTTGATTGTTCGAGATTGAGCCACGAATTGTGAAGCGCGCTGCTCAAATGCGTAGGATATGAAAGCACAGTCGCGAGCACAACTGTCATTTCCATCGAGGAGATGTTGCGTGCCATTTGCCAGAAAGAATGACACAGTCCAATTAAGGTTGGCAGAATTATTCCATACTGTATCATACTTCTCTTTCGTGAAAGTGAACACTGCGAATATTACATCGGTGGCGAAGGCGACGACATCCCTATTGTGGAGAACGTGGAGGCGCCCATAGATGAGGTTGTATTCATCAATGAGAGCTTTGACGAATCCGTGGGGCTGGGAACGAATTGACGGAGCTAGGACCAGGCCGTGCTTGCAACTGCAGCCACCTACATGAATATCATACCTGCTAAACGACGTGAACAGGACGCGGCGTTTTCTTGTCAATGTATCCAATTTTGCACTCGTTTCCTCGGCTTCGTCTGGGGAAAGATTGTCGCTGCCGAATATGTTCTTGTTTGCGTCCTCGATTTCATTTTGAGGAGACTTGCGCTCAACTGCGGCTGCTGCTTCCTCTCGCCTAAGCCGTACTGCTATCTCTGCCTCAGCAGCTTTGGCCCTCTCCGCCTCGGCTTTTGCCTTCGCAAGCCTCTCCTTTTCCGCCTTCAAATCCCTCCTCGTTTTCCCTTTGTTTCTCTTCCTCGATACCATTGTACAAATTGTGCCTTCTACTTTCACTTGGGGTCTCTTCACTCAACAACTTTTTCTCCTCGCTCTTATTAATTAAGCGTATGTACGTACAATACCTAAGTACACCTGCACCAACCCGACATTTATGTGAACGGAGGCCTACTAAACATGTGTGTTTAACACTAGTAATTTGAGTAAGGTTTGAAGTAAACCCTATGTTTAGTCCATGTACACACAAATAATGTCGGGTTGGTGGTGTCACGGGACAGGGGGAAATTGGACCGATGTAAGAAAGTGGATGACGCGAAGGCAGGTACGTGAGTAAAAATCTGCAAAAAATCCATTTTTGACAAAAATCAAAAATCACACCTCCACTAAAACCAACATCGACCAAAGAGTTTTCGCTGTCAATACCATTATTCAACCCCTCTACTATCTCCCAGCGCAATCTTTCCGCGGCAAACTATCGTGGCTTTCACCACATCCGCCCTCCGACAATTATCCGCCGCATCTAACACCAATCAATAAATTGATCAACCACGCAGTGCCTTAATCAATACATCATTATCATGGGGAAATGTCAGTCGGTTGATGTCTCTGGTCGGGAACCAATGGGTGAGAATTCTCTTCAAGAACCGGTTGTTGGAAACAAAAAGCGAAATCGACACCTTGAGAGTATGGCTCGTGTAGGCTCTCGTCTTTTCATGCCAGAATCAATGACTAGTCCAACCAAAAGCAATACGAATACAACCTTGAGAGAACATAAAGCGTCCACTTATGATCACGTCCATGAGCTTGTCAATGATGGGATTAATGTTAATGACAATGGCTCTGGTAAAGTGGGACTGGTTAATTTAGGAAATACATGCTTCATGAACAGCAGCTTGCAGTGCCTCTCTAACACAGAGCCAATGACTGACTACTTCTTGGGCTACGATTACAGAGCTGAGATCAATGCTGACAATATTTTGGGCACGAAAGGCGCTCTCGTTCGTTGTTATGCAGAGTTGACAAAACATTTGTGGTTGGGAAAAAGTAAATCATACTGTCCCGAAGAATTTAAATCCAGCATCGGGCGATTTGCTCCTCAGTTCGAGGGATATGAGCAGCAGGATGCTCAGGAATTGCTTGCCTACCTGCTAGATGGCATTCATGAAGATCTGAATAGAGTAATTACCAAACCTTACATTGAAGACAAAGACTGTGATGGGTCAAACGATGAGGGAGATGCAATAATCGCCTGGTCGAATTATCTCGCAAGGAACAAATCAATTATTGTTGATCTGTTCCAAGGTCAATTGAGGAATACGATGACATGTCGTAATAACATAGTTATTCAAGCTGATGGAACTCATGGTTGCGGACACAAGAATGTAAAGTTCGACCCCTTCATGTACCTTTCACTTCCAATATCAGATACATCCAATACATTAGATGATTGTTTGTCGCTATTTTGCGAAGAAGAGACACTGAAGGGTGATAATCAGTGGTATTGCACAAAATGTAAAACGCATGTTGACGCAACAAAGAAGATAGATCTTTGGATGCTTCCGCCGATACTAATAATTCATTTGAAACGCTTCAAATTTGGCGTTACTGGCCATCGATCAAAGATTGAGCGGCCGGTATGTTATCCATTAAGTGATTGGAATTTGTCAAACAGGAAGAAAAGTGAAGGAGGCGTTTTCCCACTGTACGACTTGTATGCTATCTCACACCATCGCGGTACAGCATCAGGTGGACACTACACCGCACATGCAAAGAATAGATTTGACAGAGAATGGTATGATTTCAATGATTCTCAATGTCGGAAAGTCGACAAAGAGAAGGAAAAGCTAGGGTTTGGGTCATCAGCTTACTGTCTATTTTACAACCGTGTGGAGCGAAATCATTATGCTGCACAGGAGAGGACTACGACCATTCGTCGCCAAAGTATAAGTCGCCCCGAACTATGGCCGCACTTACAGAGGGATGCAGTAAAGCAGTGGGCATCTACTCGTGTAGATCTTGATTATACAGTGGATTAGGACACTTTCTTCTTTTTGTCACGTTCCTCACTCGAAATGGATACGATTATCACGGCGAAAGCAAACACGACAAGCATTCCCACTACCACGCTGGAAAGCAAAAGTGCATACAAATTCAACCCGCCTCCATTGTTGTTATAAAGAAATTCTAAGCAGATTGTATAAAGATATAACCAAAGGCTCGCACTCATGATTTGTTCTGCACTGTTGTTTTCATAGCCCTTTAGGGCATATGATCTCATATGACTTGCAGTTGAAAGATCGCCTTGATATCGATATAGATGATCATTGTATAAATAAAGGAGTGACGGCAAGTCAGCGGCATTGATGCCCATGCGTGCTCTCAGCATTTGATTGTTATTTGCATCTATTGTGACCAGCATGACTCCATTCTCACGTAGAATTCGATCATCTGATAGC
>Ga0209652_1004190_pt1 | contig 10223 bp, 8 predicted proteins | sample SaaInl74LU_5_DNA_FD_184641 | JGI IMG/M metagenome (GOLD analysis project Ga0209652, IMG submission 184641) | Marine microbial communities from expanding oxygen minimum zones in the Saanich Inlet - ESP_74LU_5_DNA (SPAdes) (version 2) | ecosystem: Environmental > Aquatic > Marine > Intertidal zone ...
AGAGAGGCGTTGGACATTGCCATGCCGTGGGACGGAGGTGAAACACCTGGCCAGTGGGATCTTGCTGGGGAATTTAAAAGCAGTGCATGAAACAACATGAAATGTTTACACTGTTAATTGAACAGCAGTGGTATACTTAATGCAATGGGATAGGAAACTAGGTTATCTTTCGAAAGTGACTTACTTAATCTATTGATGGTCGGCTTATTAAGTTCATGTTGTCACAATTGCCATCAGCGTTCACAAGCCCAGAAATTAGTAGTCAAGCATTTCATGTACCTATTTTGGGATGTAACGCAACCTTCTGAGCAATTCCGTTATCTTTGCAACCAAATCAGTTGGTGGAGGCTGACCGATATATTCTAGACCTTCCGCCCCATCCCTTTCTGAATTGCCATTCCTTTGACTCAACAGTTTTAACGCATTACCCTCTGACGAGAACAGCACGCGACCATAATCTTTAGATACCGTTACAGGAGACGGATCAGCAGTTAGTGGAACATTTCTTGATGATAATGTCGCGTTACCATCATTGATTCTCTTGACCAGACTTGCATGACTCTTCTGTATAGATACATATCCAAACAAAGGTAGTACATCAGTTGTTAGAAGGTCCAATCCTTGGCGGCATCCACTTTGTGCCAAACATTTCCTCCATTGCTCGACACTCTTCTTTTTGGGTATAAGGTAAGAGTTTGAAGGTACTCCGAGCCACAAATTGGCTCTCTTCTTGGGATTACTGATTCCACTTGCGCCACGGAGATGCAACTGCCTCCGAAACCTGCCATCGTCACTATAGTTGCTACTCATGTTCAGTTGCTCTTGCTGCGTTGCAATAGATGTTAATTCAAACCTTTTCATGCCACTTTTCACAACCTCCATCAATTCCTCTACAACCACATCATGATATTCTAATAATGCTTCATAAGTTACAACTGCATACCACTCCACTTTACCCTCATTGAGCAACTGCAACAAATGATGATATGCCATTGCCCACCCATAGCCCATATACGGCACCCCCCACGAATTTGATGTCATGGGATGACGAACTACAATGACATGAAGTGTAGGTAACCTCTTGGTAGATTCCAAAAACTGCACATCAAGTGAAGGAGTCTTTTGTAATAGAAATTTTGTGCTAGATGTAACATTCCAATACCTCGACCATTGTTCCAATAGAATGTTGCCAATTCGTTTATTTTTGGTAATATCGTGACTCAAACAATAATCGGCCAAGTATGCGATTTTTGGAAGCTCAAATTGTGCAGTTTTAGCCTCTTTGAAGACTTGGGCGCGTGTATGGAACGATGGATACATAGTTTGTAAATGTTGCCCCTCCTCTTCCATCTTGTGGTGATCTTTGTACAACTCTGTTTTGTTGTTGTATAAGTGTCGATAAGGGAGGAGGCTATCTTGTATACATGCCGCTGGTTCAGCTGGCGACGGAGAAAATTCACGATTGAGTGTATTGAGTAAAGTCTTTCGAAGATATCCCGTGCCACTGTGATGCATGCCGTGAATGTGTATCATTATTTTGTTGTCCACATCTCGTGCTAAATTTTTATTCGTTGGTGTGGTTGTTGTTTGTTGAGTGGCAATCCGACAATCGACAGTTTCCCCTCTATCTGACACTGCTAATGACCAATATTGCGACACAGTATTGTTAGTTGTTGATGGTTGAGCATGGAGCGACACTGCTTCGACCCGATCGACCGGCGTAAGTACAGCCTTTTGGAACTGTATTGTCGTTATGATGCAAAAAGTCATGTTCAGTATTACCAGGAACAACGCCAGTAGCATCTTCTTCCTACGAGGAGTCGCCATGGTGATGATTTAACTGTACAAGTATGCCGCTGATCACTCCTGGCGCTCGCCTCGCTTGGCGTTTCGTTTTCGTTTCGGGCAGGTGTCGGTCATTGTTGGTAGTGGAGTAAAACCGGATTGTTTGTCGCAGCGCTATTCACGTGTCATCGTTGATCGGGTAAATAAAGAGTCACTTTCAAAAGAGCGAGGAACAAATGGACGGCGGCGATTACGATTGATGGATTGCGACACTTTATTGGATGTTATGCTAATGAAGAACAAGCTGCAGTAGACTACGCTCGTGCGGTGTGCGGTGTTCAAATACAAAGTGGGGAATTCTGAACTTGAAAAGAAGCAAACGTTCATAGATTTGACCGATGTTCCACCACTGATGCCCATACTCAATCTTGGTAGGGGCAGTAGTTCTAAATACGAGGGAGTCAATCTCAATAAATCCACGAACAAATGGATGGCGAAGATTGAGATAAACGGGAGGCAGCACTACATTGGCACTTATGATAGTGAAGAAGAAGCCGCTGTTGACTATGCTCGTGTGATGTTCAAGTGCAATAGAAAGAGAAAGCCGCTCCCTCCTCTTTTGCCCTTGCCCCGTCCCAGAGAAATGGAGGAGAGACATCGTAGAGCGCTAGCTTATGCAATGATGTCTGACCAGGACAGGGAAAAGGAAACGTCAGAGAGAGGCAAATCAAGCTACTTGAGAGAGGAATTTATAATGGAATAGAAATTTTTAGTACGTCAGGTAGGCTCTTGTCACTGTTTATCTACGTAACCAGCATGTCTACTTCCCTCATCACAAGTAATGATTGCATGTAATTGTAATTGTAATGAAGTTTGGTGTAAGGTATATACTATTTCCCAGATCGCACTCTGCTTGAGAGAGGAATTTACCAAGGATGGGTCAAGGTAATAGGTAACTCACAAACAAATTATCTATGTGCAGAAGTGATGGATGCAGTAATCAGCATTGTCAGATGGATATTGAAGCCAAGGTGACGGTCAAACTGCGGTAAGTATGACGTATTTGAAAGCAACAAGAATACAACATGTTGCCGAGGTGATCGATATGCATTTGGTCAGTATTGGTATACAGTGAGAGCAGCTAAGGCAACCACAAACGAATCAGAAATGTACATAAGACATGGCGGGCTTCCCTCGTAATAAGGTCATGTGGGGAAATTCTTCATCTGGGCCCGATCGACTCTTTTCTCTTTTTTAAGAAAGCCCTCTTTGCTCGCTTGAGAGCGAGAGCTCTCTAGAGCAGACTACATCGTTCACTCGGCTAGCAACTGTAGACAGCAAACGCCCACCATGAATACATTCAACGACGAAGTGCTAACAATCGTTTTAGGATTCCTTTCTCCGGAAGACTTGATGCGCTCGCGAGTAGTGTGCAGCAATTGGAGAGAGGCGGTCACAAAGACAATTGTTCCTAACGTCAAAATAAACAGTGATGAAAAATACAACGCGTTGGTCGCCATGGCGAGAGCACTTCCAAATTTGCAGGATATTTCCCTTTGCAAGCATGAAGATGGGGGGTATTACGCAGGAAGAACTACTAGCCGGATGTGGTACCCCTGTTTTCGCGACGACCATAAATACGCCGATGGAATCTCTCCTGATGAAACCGAAGCGGCACGAACAGCTGACTATACCACCCACGATATTGAAATTGTTTCAAGATTCAGAAATCTGCGCAGCTTGCAAATTGAATACGAAGCTCCACTGAACGGAACGTATCCGTTTCTCTTCAACTTTCCAGTCCTACAGAATCTTTATGTTAGCAATTGCCATCATTTGAAATTCAATCTTGATATGCTGGCAGGATTTCCCTTGCTGAAGGAGTTGTCACTCTGGAACAATACATCATTGGGTGGCAATATCGAAAGTTTGAGGTTGTTCAAAGACACACTTGAAAAGGTGGAGATTACTCTTTGTGCCAAGATCGTAGGCGACTTTATGCTATTCGCTGACTTTCCGCATCTGAAATGGTTGGATCTAATCAGCACACCTACAACTGGCGACGTTCGAGATATCCGAAATTATCATTTTCCCATGCTGGAAAACTTTCATCTGTCTGATAACGTGTATGGTGGTACATTCTACAAATTTCAGCACTTATCAGACGTGCCAGCTGTGATGAGAGCATTACATCACCTTGTGAAGAGGCAACCGGACATGTTCCAAGACCACAGTTGGGAACTGGCAGAAGAATCTCCTGATTGGTACAGGGAGATAGATTGGAGAGGAACATACCCCGGTCCACCACTCTATGTCTGCTTCGATCATGCAGGGCCTCGAGTAGGATGGAGATGGTGGGATAAATACGGTAATGAATGTGAGGTGAATTGGCTAGATCCAGAGCCGGAGAGAGGAAGCAGCGACTTCGAAATATACAAAGAGGATTTAGAATGCTTGGATTACGATATGTACAACTCCTATTTCAGCGGCTATTACCTGCCACCTACAGAAAATGAATACAAGCAGATGTGCAGTGAGTTACGCGATGATGTGGAAGGTGAACCGTACCCTGATGTGGCGCACTGCTAGCTCTCTCTAGAGAGTGGAAGAGTCCGTAGTTAGGATACACCCTACCATAACTTTTATACTAAACATTTTTGGTTTATTGCTCTCGCTCGTTTTCACCTCTTTTATCTGCCAGGAGTTGGGTCCTGTCGTACATCAAGCTGTAAGAATCTCGCCTGGGGAGTGCGCTTTGGGAAAGAGTAGGGAGACGGTTTCGAATCAGCCGTCCAATACCTTGACTTCTTCTTGTTACTTTTGGGCTTTGCCTGTGTTGCCTAGCCACGATATCAAGATTATCATCAGTAGAGCTGTATGAGCCTTCTTTAATCGACGTAGATGCAGGATCAGGCGGCCAGTCGTAAAACCTGTTGTACCGAAATGGAACTGACGGTACAATTACTTCTCGGTGTCTTCCGTTTCCGTCTGGTTTCATTTGAACGTTGTTTCTAAACAGAAGTGAAGACTCTGCCAAATCATGATAACTGTCCAGTGACTCTAGAGATGATTTTCTTGTTGCTCCCTTCTTTTGTTGCCTTGCAATACGTTTTGCTTCGAACCAATCTACCAAGAAATAATTTTGTGGTCCGAGGCCAACGAGGCCAACGATGAAAAACAAATATCTCCATGGGAAGAAAAGAAGCACCACCATGAGACAGAAGACAACAAGCGTCGTCCAAAACGATAAAAATGGATCCTTCCACATGACAATGTTGAAGACAGCCCGAAACGCAGAGAGTTCGATATCAATCAGCTTGAGGAATGCTCCCAGGATAGGATACATCTTCTTTGCAATTGGATTGTTGGTCGTATTGATATGAAGCAATTTTTCAGCTTCAGCTCTATCATCGGCTACGAATACTCTATCGTCGAAGAGATGAAGAAATGCTCTAGAAGCCTTTGTGTGGATCTTTTCAATTTGACCGATGATCGTGCTTGAAGATTTCTTCTTTACATTCATATCCTGTTCTGGAAGCGCAGGGAATGGAAGCTCAGCCATTTTGATTGCATGTTGTGCAGAAGTGGATGATACCCCATTTCTAGCTACTTTTGGACTTTCGTCAAATAAGCTATCTTCTGAGAATACACCAATGCCAGGCCCTTTCTCCCCTTTAGTAAATGAAGCTCTGCGGTCAAATCCTGTGCCATTCTCAAAGCGCCACTCCTCTTCATCGCTACTGTCATCGTCTTCTGGATCCCAATCATCAAGTACAGAATTCAATTTAGCAGCGTTAAAGACTGATTCGCTGATGTAACCGCTCGTCTCGTCTTTTGCAGCAACCCACGAATGTGATTTTGACGCTTCATCAGGGGTTATCTTTGGGTGGACCAAACCAGAAGAAAGGGGGAATTCAGAGTGGTCTTCATTTTTCCAAGCTTTCTTTCGCTTGGCAGTGAAGTTCAACCCAAAAATGTTGAGTAAAAGTCTTTCCAGAAAAGGTCGATTAGACATACGCTGAAGTTCCGACATTTGCACATTGGAATCGTCTCGGTTAAACAGTAGGACTCCAAGCATTCCTCCGATTGTCCGGTGACCGCAGAGAGATCCAACTGCAGAGTTGACATTGTACTTCACATAATTCCGGAGCAAAGCAATGAACAGAAGACTCAATACAAATGAAGGCACGTTGTCAATAGCGTTGTACACCACCATATACATCCAAGCCCAAAAGATGTACATTGAAAGCAAAGGATTTTTCCAAGTAGCAATGTCTCTCCCAATTTTCTTTGCTTGGTAGAACATGAGCTTGTTAATTAACGTTGCTTCTCTTGATGTGGCATTTTTGATGTGCGCGCTGTATTTACCGGGGACGTCCTCGCCATAGACAGTCAAGGCTACCGATGCGAACGACTTAGCATCTGGACATTTTATCGTGGTTGTTGGCTCTAGAGGTCTATTTGTAATACGTCTCGTGATAACTGACGGAGATTTTGGTATATATGACAAAAGGGCCGCTCTTTCCCCCGCTGTCCAATGCAGCTCAAGTCGCAACCGTACACAGCCCAACTTTCTCCTGTAGTAGGTTTTCGACGTGTGTCGCAATGGCAAGGTGATATCATAGGAGAACCCAGATTGCAGCTGTGGCGTATCGATCACTACTCGTCCTATAAAATCGTCATCCTCTTTCTCTCCGTCGTAATCGAATACTCCTACATAAACTTGAGAATAGGCGTTCTTCAGAGGCATTATGCAAGCCCTCCTAGTAAGAGGAAGCCAGGCTGGATTCAAATTGTCGGGTATAACATCCGTCACAAAAACCTCAGATCCGCACACAATGTAGCAGAAGGCGTCAGTCAAGGAATATTTGTCCATCTTAGGAAGCCCAATACATTGAATGACCTCTACCCGAAGGCTTCCAATTCCATCTGCCTTATTTTGTCGTAAATCAACAAAGTTCTTTGATGTCCTGGGGAGCTCTACTGCAAGCTCTTGCTTTGTCATCCATGTGTACTGTTATATATTGAAGGTAGAGAGTGGAGAGAGAGTTGCTTGGATCATGAGAATTGTGTTGGAATACGGGGTACTTCTTTCATATCAAAGTGATTCACTTACCGGGTATGCATATAACGGAAACACTCGATATTCCAACTCATCAATCGAAGTTACACGTCGATTTCGTAAGTTCGCCACACTTTTAGTCTTCTCCAGCGTCCTCAATTGAGCTGCAACCTCCATTCGCCCTGCATTCCTCACCCTGACATTGCTCTCAACGATAGCCTTCGCAGTATTTAGATACTTGTTATCTGTGAACACACGCCCCAATGATTGGGAGGCTTTTGCATAAACTGCCAGCTCGTTCTCTTTGCAACAAAATTTGAACACTTGAAAATTTGTCTTTGATCCCATGCGTTTGGGGCTAGATGTCCATCTAGATGCAATGGTCCCTTGTTCAGATACTGAATCATCATCGTAGTACTGCCCAACGTCAGATTCGTTGTCATCATCGTCATCGTCGCCTCCCAACCGCAACACTGTAGCAAACGTAACTTCCACACCATCCACTAATGCTGTTATCTTCCTCATATTCTTAACTTTCTCCTTATAACTCATCACCTTCACACGATCATCAATTTGAGATTTATCTCCCATAGTATCAGGGGGCACAACGATCTGAAACGAATTATTGCGGAGGCTACTCACACTCTTGAATCGCCACGGAACACTCGCTGGGATGTAAAGATATGGCATCTCGGCTGGTTCCACAAAATCATCTGTACTGGTGTACACAGCCACCTTATCAATCTTCTTCTTCACCTCATCTGTCACATCTAATTCATTCCTATCGTGCGTTTTCTCTCTGTGAAAGATGGATTCTCCCGATTCGGCTACTATGCTATTTCGGATATTTTGACGGCGTAGGAAGACAGATTTTTCTCTCTGCAATTTTTGTCTCTGCATAGATGTGCGTATGACAGATTGGCCTTTGTTTCCAGTCGTCTCATTGAAATGTTCCTTAATGTATCGCATCGGCTTCTTGAAGATTTTATAAAAATATAATGAGCCGCCATCACTTAAATTCATTATAAGGACACCATTACGTCGTCCGGCGATGATACGCAGTGCTGATGGGACGCTCTTTCCGCCTCGGACCATGCCTACGCTTCCCTCTACATATTTTGCATTGAGATGAGAAGGGGGAGAAGGGGGGTGGTCTTGTGGAACACTAGCTTCATCGCTGTCATCGCTGTCGCTTTCAGGGTTCCACCCGAGAAGTGCAGTATCGTCCATTGTTATTTGGTTGTTCATCCTCCCCGTAGTGGAGAGATCCAAGCTGATGGGTAAAAGATGATTGAGTGTCAGGCTGCTGTGTTCTTGCTGCGTTCTAAGTACTGCCTACTTATGTACTTTCACGTACACTTTGAGGAGTTCGCACTCGGACTCGGCACTGAGAGTGAGTCCTTCCGTGTGTGTGTTGTTGGGACTACTATGTGTGTTTGTGTGGTGTGTGTGTGTGTTTGTGTGGTGTGTGTGTGATGTCGCTACGGCACTGAGAATAAGATGCGATCCGGCTATTTCCGGCACGCGGCACTCACCATCGTCTCAGCACACGCATCGCATGAAAAGCCCCTCAATCACCTCACAACATCTTCTGTGCACAACTACATACCTTCGTATTGTACTCCATGTTGCAACTGCTTCTTTCTGGATATATGATTTACTCGCTATTTGCATAGAGGGGTAATACGGTAATACATTCTGCTGTGCAAAAAGATATAGGACATCATCATCATCGCATCATCATCATCCTTCAGACAGATGATCAACATTTTCAGGCAGTTTCAGAACAGTATGTCTGGTGGTCCTGTCGAAGGCCAAATTATCTATCGAGATATTGTCGTGATACTTATCATTCTATCTATTAACAGGTTAATCCATCTAGCCAACAAGTGTCCATTCTCTCTTCACACAATATATACCAGATACCAGATCCATCGCAGCTTCAGCTCCAAACAAAAGATATGTATGGCTCCCATCGGCAGGTGGTACATTGGCAGTACTTACTTACAATGCAATAGCAATGAATGCAATCGACGCGATGCAGCAGAACTGTGAACGACCCGCTCATCAGCACCGTACCACTTCCTACTCGATGAAACAAAGCAAATTCTGCATAGATAGCATGAAGCATGAGTGTAAAAAGGTGGACAAGAAAAGCTTGAATGGATCGAATTTGCACACCCTATGTGACATGAAGAGCAGCGACCATAGTGAAAAGTTGCATCCATCCACACAGAACAGAATAGCAACCCCAACAGTAGAACAAATCTTGCACAAAAAGAAGATCGGTTCAATCTTCGTTCAAGTAGAACAAAACTTGTGCAAAAAGATGATCGGCTTGATATCTGTCCAGTCCGGGAATCGAACCCGGGTCGTCGCAACCACAATGCGAAATACTAACCACTGTACGAACTAGACCGACAGCCAGACCCATTTCTTGGTTTATGAAGTCACAAACAAGGCTCCGACGAGACAGCTCTCCTTGGGGACCGTGTTGGATCCTGGTTTGTTCTTTATTTTTTATTTTCTGTGGTGCTTGCCAGAACGATCAAAGGAAGAAGTTGGTTGTGGGTTGTGGCAACAATGTTGGAGGATCTAAGATGATAAGGCAATAGATATATCATGAGGAGTTTTTTTTTCAGGCCTCAAAATTCAAATAAACCCCAAATATGGGGCCCATTCAGTTAAAGCCAGTTACACCCCCCAAACCCCTCCTAACACGTCCAATATATAGGTTGTACGGGGGTCTAGGACATCAATTCTTATTCAGAAATGCCCTCGGTAATCCTCCTGCACCATTTCCCTATCTGTCGGATTTTCCGAAAATGGCGGGAAACATTACCATTTTGTGTTGCTCCTTTGTTTGCATACTTAGCCATAGATGACGGCGATGTTGGACCGAAATCGATAGATAATCATTCCTAGAACACTATAGGATGTATTCGAGTCATTTGGATGATGCATTGAAGTAATTTCTACGTATAATTATGTATAGGAGCGGTTCATCAGCAGAGTCCAGAGTCTCCTTATGTGTTCCTTCTCCTCGACGATCGTCGACGACCTTCGTCTCTCTGTCTTCGGTTCAGTAGAATCAGCCTTTCTTTTGCGAGAATGGGTATCCTTGGTAGCACGGGGAGGTTTGCCACCTTCTCCTCGAGTGGTATCGCCTCCACTGCTGCAGCGGCAGCCTTTGTCGGTGGCTTCTTCTTGATGGCATGCTGACGACTCTTCGTTGTCGTCGTCTCCTTCTTGGTCACCTCTTCATCACTCTCCTCATCAGAATCATCTCCATTAGACGCTGCAGCAGACTTGCGAGGGACTTTCTAATTCGATACGGCAGCGGCAGGCTTGCGATCAGACACCGTAGTAGCAGGCT
>Ga0209652_1004193_pt1 | contig 10218 bp, 9 predicted proteins | sample SaaInl74LU_5_DNA_FD_184641 | JGI IMG/M metagenome (GOLD analysis project Ga0209652, IMG submission 184641) | Marine microbial communities from expanding oxygen minimum zones in the Saanich Inlet - ESP_74LU_5_DNA (SPAdes) (version 2) | ecosystem: Environmental > Aquatic > Marine > Intertidal zone ...
CTAAGATTTGATGAGAACATTCTTTTTGCCGGCGGTTCCCTCGAGGGAGTAGCTGTCTTTTGCGTTTGGTGTGGGGTAGGGGTTTCATAATGGACGCAACATAACAGACAGGCACACTTCTATTAGATACTTTCAAGACTTTTAGAAGGTTTGGGTGAACACTTGATGATGGTAGCTTTTGCGTCATTCGCGAGAAAAGAAGAACAATCTAATCATCAACAATGAACCTCTCGGACACAACTCATAATCTGCTACCAGAACTTTGACAAGATGATGCGACCTAGCCTCGCACTACGCACCTCCCGACGCCTTAACGTCAGGCGTTTACATCGCTGCTGCCGGACGGAGCAGCAACAATGTGCTCCTCTAGCCTTGCTAAATAATAGACATAATGATGCTCCATCAAAGCGAATGATTCATATCCAACCTCTGCCGATGCCAGCGGTAGCTCATTGTGATTTTGATGTGTATGATGACATTGATGATTATGAATACGGCGATAACAATAATGCTCATCAGGCATCCCATGTAGACATTCATGCCAGTGCAGCTGGCGGTAACAGTGGACGAGGACCCACCATGATGGGCGGAAACAATCACAACAACGACAATACGACATCATCTCGATTCGTCGGAGGAGGACCTCCCAACGGCGGCAACGGAGGAGGAGGAGGAGGACACTCACATCACCGCTGTCCCAAATGTGGTGCATCGGTAACCTTTCAAGATTCCTCCAAGAACAAGGGGATGCAGAATAATTGTTTTTATTGTGCTGCTTGTTCTGGATGGTTCTTGGTCAAACCTACCAATTCGGAGATGGATGAGTCCAAGTTTTTATTGAGTAAAATGGCAGCGGCAGCTGCAGAGGGAAATGGTGAAAAGGTTGTTGGTGCTCCTGGTAATCGAAAGATTTCTCAGCCACAATTTGTGATGCAGCATGTAAGTTGAAGTCTGTGTTGTTCTGTCTGAGCTTCTGTTCTTTTTTAATGTCATCATACCTCACCTTTTCACTTCAATTGAATTCTATCAATCCATCAGATGCCAGAACAATCCAACTCCAGAAACACCACCGATCCAAGAGTATCCAACATCCCACGTCGTCCCACCTCCATCGATCAACAACAATTAAGCAATGATCCAGATCTTCAAGAACGAATCACCCGTCATCGCGCCACACCCCAATCCTCTTCCTCCTCTGGCAATTCCAACTCTGGATATCCACCACCCCCACCCCAACAACGTCTCCCCACCCCACGTGAAATATTCGATGGACTTAACGAATACGTCATCGGACAACGCAATGTCAAGGTAGCACTCAGCGTGGGGGTACACAATCACTACAAACGGATCATTGTCCGTGAGGCACAAGAGGCGGCATTGCAGGCGATGCAAGTGGAAACAATCAAGGCGATGCAGAATAATTTACGGGAGGGTCATTTGGGTGCATCGCCGACGGATGATGAGGCTGCTACTAATAATAATGCTGCGTCGTTTAATGAGCCGTCGCTTGCGGATTTGAAGTTGATGCAGTTTGGACGATCTTCGACGGTTGTGACCCCTCCTCCTGCGGGTGAGAAGGAGGAACAAGAGGATGGTGAAGATAATGTGGACAAACCATTCTGTGAGACACCGGATGTTGATTCCAAATCGATTGGTAACAAAAATCACAACATCGGGCCAGAGGTAGAAGATTGCGAATTGGACAAGAGCAACATTATCATTCTTGGTCCAACAGGCTCAGGTAAAACATTGCTTGTCAAAACTTTGGCCAAACTGATTGACGTACCATTGGTAATTGCCGATGCAACCTGTCTCACTCAAGCAGGATACGTCGGAGAAGATGTGGAAAGTATCCTCTTCAAACTATACTTGGAGAGTGGTCAGGATTTAGAGCGTTGTCAGAGGGGTATTGTCTACATTGATGAGTGTGATAAGATTCGCAAGTCTGGGGGAAATGTTAGTATTAGTAGGGATGTTTCGGGTGAGGGTGTGCAGCATGCATTGTTGAAGATTGTGGAAGGAAATGTGATCAATGTTCCAAAGGTATGTATTAGAGCTGTGATTGCTATTCTTATTTTCTTTTGTAGGATATTCCAGACTCATCATTACATCTCCAATCTCTTCTTGTTCAGGAACCTGGCCGTAAGAATCCCAGAGGCGACTTTATCCAGATTGACACTACCAACATCCTCTTCATTAGTGGTGGGGCATTCGCAGGAATGGAAAGGATCATCAACAAACGAATGGATGCAGCGTCGATTGGATTCGGGGCAAAGATGAAGAAGAATGTTGAGGACTTTAAAGTGCAAGGAAAGTACTTTGACAATGCTATTCCAAAGGATTTGGTCCAATTCGGTATGATACCAGAGTTTGTCGGGAGGTTTCCAGTCATTGTCTCGACAAAGGGACTCACTGAGAAGACTCTCATTGACATTTTGACTGTACCAAAGAACTCCCTCGTCAAACAATACACATTCCAGTTTGCAATGAATGGTATTCGCTTCCACACAACAGAATGCGCATTAAAAGAGATTGCAGCAATGGCCTTTGCACGAGGATCCGGAGCTCGTGGCTTGCGATCCATTACTGAAAACATTTTGATGGAAACCATGTTTGTAGTACCTTCGGTAGAGAATGCTCACACTGTGTATCTTGATTCTGCTGCAGTTCGTGGTGAGAGGAAACCAATCCTGCTCAAACATCCAGAAATGACTGCTGAGAAGTTTGAGAAATTGTTGAGTGAGGGGACAACTATAGAAGACGTGGAGGGAGCTGAACTTGTGCAGTTTGAGGAACTCGATGATGATTTCAGTGAGGCTGCCTAACTGCCAGCAGGTGACGTATCATCTTTTTGTCTTGTAACTTGATTGTACATAACTATAGCGACTATTATATTGTGAAGCAAGTGTCAGTGTCAGACTTGGCATAATAAATACTGGATCAAAACCTGGCATCTCACCATCTCCAAAAGGTCGAGAAAAGTATCAAGAGATACACTATTTCGGTTGTTTCCATTGCATTATTGATTGGTTTAACATTTTATAATATTTAATCTTCATCGGGCTCATCTCCCTCAACCTCCCTATTCTCAAGCTCAAGTCGTTCCATCATGGCCTGCAATTCAGTCTCCTCCTTCAAACTCACCGCCTTGGGAGCCATCTTCACATCCATCTTACCACCCTTGGCAGATATTTTCTCCAAAATAACATCAATCGCCTTCTGCAGCAATGCAATCCCCGATTCCTTCTCCAACGTCATGGTCGAAAGAACATAAATCGGTGGAGCAATTAACCTAATTTTGATGGGTGAATTATCCGTACCAACGGCAATCCCCGCAAAGAGTGCCTCACGAATGGCATCAATCCCATCATAGGTAAAGCACGATACCTCCACATCCGCACGTATTTTGATAGGTTGAGGTGCCAACCTCCTTCGAATATACAGCTTGAGTTCCTCAATAATATCCGAAGGGACCTCCAACGACGTAAATGGATCCTCCGTCGCATCTCCACCACCAGTCTCCTCCGCCAATGCAATCTTGAACGCATCATACGCATGTCCATACTTTCTATACAACGGCCATGCAATCCTCTCATACAATTCCGTCAAGTGAAATTTCCTCCGTTCGGCCAAATGTCGTAACACTCCATGCACCGCCTTGGCCTTGTTGAATTTGTCTTCACACGCGGCAACATCCTCCGGACTAACACGACGTTTACTAAGATCAATATATCCCTTATCTTTATCCACTCGCAAGACCATGGCGACCTCATTCCTCCCCACACGGATCAATTTGTTAATGGAGCGGATGCGACGACGACTCAATTCACTGAGTAGGATCAATCCCTCAATGTTGTTGTACTCGAGTAGGGAGACGTAGGCTCCCATGTCGGCGATGGTGCGGACATTGACCATGACGAGTGATTCGATTTCGGGGTATTTGGCCTCGTAGAAGCGACAGTCGAGATTCTTTTTGTCTTCGGCGAGGTAGAGGCGGAAGGCGCCCTCTTCGGGTTCGTCGAGTGTTGTGGGGACGGCGTCGGTGGCTACTTCAGGCATGATTATTGTTTGTTTATCTGTTGTGAGTATTGTTGCGTTATTTATAATTCAATAATGATTCCTCGACTGGCACTTGCAATCAACTGCAATTGAAATTAGACTAAAGACACTACTAGAAATCCGCTGAAAAAGAGTGCTACTTACGTGAGTCTCATGGTCAAAGGAGATGTGCGGACCTCCTCAAACTCAAAAAGACACCTATCCAAATCACATGGTACATTTCCTACGAATTCCTACGCTTCACCTTCATAGTAACTCGTAAACCACCCACCCTCTCCGCTCTCAACCCTCCATGAGATTTCCACTTTCACAACATAGACACTCTGGCTGCTACTACGAGCTTAAACTGCTTTAGTTTTCTACGTTAACTACACTACATTTACATATCAAAATGGACTCTCTTACCAAGGACCAAAAGGACGAATACGCCACATCCTTCGCCGCCATCGCCCTTTACGACGGTGGAGCCGACATTTCCTCCGAACAAATCGGTACCCTCCTCGAGGCCACTGGCAACAAGGATGTTGCGGCCTTTTACCCCATCATCTTCTCCAACTTTTTGACTGCCGAGAAGATTAGTGAGATGATTGTTTCTCCAGTGAGTGGAGGTGGAGGAGGAGGTGGTGGAGGAGGAGGAGGAGATGCTGGTGGTGAGGAAGAGGCGGAACCTGAGAAGGAGGAGGAGATTGAGGAGGCTCCTCCTGCCACTGATATGTTCGGCGGTGGTAAGTTTATTGAGATTGTGATTGAATGAAAGAATGAACTGTTAGATTTTGATGTGATATTTTTACTAATCTTTTTTCTCTTCATCTATATTACTTCTTTCGCAGGAGACGGCGGAGACTACTAAACATTGTGTTCATAAAATAATGATTTGGTTAATCATAGACAATTTGTTTCTCTTGCATTTCTTCTTTGTTGTTAACTCATCAATTGCTATAAAACTATGTACGATACATGGCGAAAAGTTCAAGATCAAAAATCATAGCGAAAAAGCGCCTTCGACGATTCCCTTGACCCACACAACTCGAACTAAGCGCAACTCAATAGCTCCTTGGTCCTTCCCCTGGCACATAACAATAATCATGAAAAAAGAATGAAGAAGAACATTACTCGAATATTTGCGGTTACACTACACTTTCAAGTGGCATCCTCGTTGGACAAGCGTCTTAAAACGCATTTCGAAGGCACCTTGCATGGTGAGGTTTCTATCATGCTCTCTCTCTCTCTCTACACTTGAATCCCCTCCTTCTCCCAAGACTAAACACTCTGCATATTCCTTCACTATTCTCATCACTCTCAGCCGATGGATCCATCTTTGAGGTGGTCAGCAAAGGCCAACAGGTCTCAATAACAAGTTTTGATGTCAACATGGATACAGGCACTGATACAGTCTCGGTTTACTCCCGCCCAGGAAACCTCGTTGCATCGGATGATGGAAATTGGCTGCTAATCAAGTCATTTGAAGTCACAGGCCAAGGAAAAGGACTCGCAACAACGTTACCCGACTTTGACTTCCCCGTCGTCGTCCCTGCTGGATTCAAACAATCATTTTACGTAGCCACCAACTCGACAGGTATTGACTTTTGGTATAGTCCTGGGACAGAGTTGGGTCATGCATTCGCTTCCAATGATGATTTGGATATTCTCGAAGGGTATGCGATTGGGAATGCATGGAAAGGATTTGCATTTCCTCGGCAATGGAATGGTGCTGTGCATTACTCAGTAGGAGCCAATGTACCAACTGCATCGCCGACATTGGAGTCGACTGCAGCTCCTTCGTTAAAGGTATGTCAGTATGTGAGTGCATGGAAGGTCTCATCGTTGCTTCGATCGAACGCACCGTACAAAGCATCCGATATATGTGTGTGTTTAGCATTGAGAATAATGGTCACGCTCACATCGTCTTCTCTCTGTCATCTTTCGTCATCTAGCCGTCGTCGTATCCCTCTTTATTGCCAACGATAGATGCAACAACACAAAGTCCGACGAAACATCCGTCGAAACAACCAACTCCGCAGCCCACTCAGCTTCAACCAACAATGTCACCGGCTCCCACACAAACGAACTTTAAAGAGCCTCGATCAGACACACTGAGACCGACAAACGCACCCGCGTCGTCGAGTCGAAGAGCGACCTTTTCAATATGGACGACTATTGCTTGTCTCTCATTAGCTATAACAAATAAGTGGTTCTAAGAACGTTCTCAATACTACAAACATCGATTCTTAAATAGTTACATAGAGAGAGTTTATAAATCTGGCATTCTGTCCACCACGCAAAAGATGATTCTTTTAGAAGTCATCCCAACCATCTAACAAGTCACTTGCGGGCAACTTGGTCACTGTTGGCTTGGCTTTTCCTTTTAACTTCATCCCTGGCTTTAGTGATCCAGCCTTGCCACCTCCGACATTTGACGCTTTGTTGGAATCAAACGATGCGAAGAAGTCGCCATCGCCTTTCGTTTTATTTACAGGACTCATTACAAAGGCATCATCGTCGTCATCCCATCCTCCACCGCCTGTGCTTTTGTTTTGAGGTGATACAATGTCGTCGTCATCAGACCAGCCACCACTGTCATCAGCTGTATTGTACTTTGAACTACCTCCTACCTGAGCATCACTCAATGTTAAAGAAGAGAATTTTGGAGCAGCAGGACCTGGTTGTGGTGCTGACAATTTTGTTAAGGAGCCATTGGACGTTGAAGAGGTTGTTCTTTGGGCAACACTTGCTGACGAAGTGCTGGCGGTAGGCTCAGTCGAAGACCCCATCCAAGAAGAAATGCCAGTAAGATAGCTACCACTACTAGGCGCTGCTGATGTTGCTCCTCCACTGCTACCTTCCGCTCCAATGCCACAAGTCGCTGCAGACATTCTCTCAGCCTCATCCTTGGCTATTCTCTTTGATTCCTCCCTCAAATTGACAAGGAACGTATCAACCACATTGAATGCCTCGGCTCGAACTTCATTTGCCCCGTCCAATGTATGCGGTATAACACATGGCAACACCTTTTCAGCAACTTCTTTTTGTGAGAAATACTCTTTGCAAGCAATGACTGCGCGTAATGCAGCGAGACGGCATGGTGTGAAGGGGTCTTTCATACTCCGAGTAAATGCTGGCAGCTGTACGAATGATATAGTTGACCATTAGAAGAGAGCAATAATGAAACAATCATAGTCTTTCAACATTCATTCACACTTACAATCAATTTCTGTCGTGAAGTCTCCGTTAAATGGGGAGCTACCTTTCCAATAAAGATGACAGTGTTGGTCCGTATACTATCTTCCGGATCTGCCTGCAACCGCACTAAATATCGCACCAACTTTTCCAAATTAGCATGATTCAGCTTTGGAACAAGCACAATGGTTGATTTCAGTGTCAACTCTCTCAATGGACCAGATGAATCTGTAAATCCAGAACACATTGGTTCAAACACGGACGAGTTCAGAGCTGACTTGTCCAATTGAGTCTCAAGAATCGATATTTTTTGCAGAATAGATCCTCGTACACCACGATCGTTCACTGCAAATAGCAAAGGAACCAATGGCGTCACATGCTTTTGAAACAATTCCGGTGTCTTCGCAAGATATGACTCGGCAATTTGAAACAGCAGCGGAACAATCGCCAACACCTCACGCCGATTAATATCCTGAGACATTGCCGCCTCATTCCCAGCAGATGCCCGAAGTCCCATGACCAGCATGGGTAAAATCTTGTAAATTGCCACATTTTCAGTCAATACACCGCGATTCAAAATATCCGGCAAACTTTGTAAAAAGATAATCTTTTCTTCGGCTGGTTTGGACACCACCTCATCCAAAAATTTCTGTGCCTTTACATACGGGTTGTCGAAGACGGGACATTTCAATAGCGGTGGTAGCCTCGGTCGCAGTTTTGGTGAATCATTCTTCATCCTTAGCAATGCCTTTTTCAATGGTACTGGCACCTGACCATTTGTTCCTGCACTAGGATGAGTATAAATGTACTCAATCAACACTGCCAATGAATAACAATCAATGGAATGCAACGGAGCAGATTGTTGCAATGTATCATACCTTCCACTCGTACGTTCCAGAGAACGATAATCGGCAGGACAAACTGATGCCTCATACTTGCGAAAGTGGGGAGTAGGTCCTCCACCACCATCGGCAATTCCCAATGGCGTGACTAGATCAAACCCACCCAATTTGAAGTCTCCACCGGGTGTCACGAACACGGCATCAGGACAGATCATCCCATGTGCCAATTTAGCCTGTGTATGTAAAAAACTAAGTCCCTCGACAATATTGTATATCCCCCAACTAACCGCGGCAGCATTGGCTTGGGGCGTGTGAGGATTGAGATTGTCCAACCAGTCATCTAGTGGAATTGCTTTTTCGGTAACAATGATTAAATTTCCGGTAGAAGCTACTTTATCGAGCGCATCGAGACCAGGTGAGGGTTTGGAATCATCTGGATAATCTGTATCGAGTGTGGCGTGTGCCCTTAGAATTCGTGGGTGGATGAGTCGTTTAATTCGATGAAAGTGGTGCAATGCCGGAACTAATTGAGTGAGGTTACCACTGCTTGCACTTGCAAATGATTGACTCCTCTGCTGTTGTAACGGAGTCTTGGCCAGCTCTGCCTTGGAAGCCTGAAAGGCAGTGGCTTCTTCTCCATTTGTTTTGTGTGTGGCAGTGTGAATTGCCCAGCCGTGAGATCCTTTGTTGGTGGAGGGGGAGAGAGGGTCGGTGGAGATGTTGTAGGGGAGGGAGGAGGCGCCGGATCCTCCCCAGAGACTACCGAGCCATGATGCCATGTTTTATATTATTACTGTCAGCTTGATGTCAGTAGAATTAAAGTATTAATCCTACTTTGTGAATCCAAATGGAAAATAGTCGGGCGCTCAAAGCACCATGGTCATTTTTTTTTAATCTCATTTTGCAGCCCTCTTTCTTCTCTCTTTGCGCTTTCCCCTATTCCGTGACTGCCTTTCGATTAAAATATGTTTTAGATTAGCCATGACAGCCTCCGTCCCAATAGCCAGCTCCACCCATATAACGACTACAACATGTTACTCTCATGGCCTTGGTTTGAAATACCGTTGAGTACTTTCCAGCTGCACATTTTTGATATCAACAATGACTATGTTGAGCAATCGCAGTTGCCATAGGTGCCATCAAAATCGTCGATTTTTCGCGTTGTTGCCTCTGCTATGGACCTTTTCTGAGTATAATCAGGTAACAACGAAGCTGTGGATGTAACGCTGTCATCTGAGATACATATAGAGAGGCAAACTTGAATATGAAGTTCCAAAACAAGTCCTAAACGGGTTTAGAGAACAAAGTTTCCATTTGGAGACGAATGATAGGAAACTTTTGTATTCTACAGTAGATGTGCTGGCAACGAACCTTTCATATATTGAATAACTGCAATAAAACAAAATGGCACATTCAATTACGATATGGAAAGACTGTAGACTGTTCCTGGGGCGTTTTCTAGCAACTTGAGATAAGACTGGTGATATTATTAATGTGACAGGTGTATGTGAATATGAACAAATAATAACTTTCCTCCAATATCTTTCTTGCGTCTTGCTCACCATCACCTACTCTACTCTTCTAATGGCCATATTATTCATCATCTGTAATAGATTTAGGCAACTGCGGTGGCGATGGTGCAGGGAAGCAGGCGGCGCCCCATATGGACTACATCTGCAATCTACCGCCGACTATCGTTGCCGCAAAACCGTGTGTATCCAGTATGCGAAGATTGGATAACTCTGATGGCGTTTTTGGAATGATGATGAGCAGACCTTGGCGGGGCCGACTCTGTTAGAGTTGGTGGCACCTAGAGAAGTTGTCACGATTTAAGGCTTCAAATGTCATGATCAACTTCAATCGGGCATCGCCAATATCGCTTGGATAGCATTAAATCATGCCTCCCATCTCCCATTCTTCTGTTGGTTGTTGACAGCTGTTGCTCTTGTTGTTGTGATTAATGATGATGCGTTATGGAAACAGGCGTTTGATGTTCTCTTGTCCATTGCAACTCATCAATGATGAAGACAATGATGATGATGATGATGAGCTTCTTACCTCGGGCATTGTTGAACCTGTCGAAGCACCTGTGGCTGTGGAACAAGTCAATAACTTGGTGCAATTGTCGGATGATGATGAT
>Ga0209652_1004195_pt1 | contig 10218 bp, 8 predicted proteins | sample SaaInl74LU_5_DNA_FD_184641 | JGI IMG/M metagenome (GOLD analysis project Ga0209652, IMG submission 184641) | Marine microbial communities from expanding oxygen minimum zones in the Saanich Inlet - ESP_74LU_5_DNA (SPAdes) (version 2) | ecosystem: Environmental > Aquatic > Marine > Intertidal zone ...
TCATAGGCCACGGCGTCCGCATCATGCGCGTCCACTTCGAAGATCACCAATTGACGCTCTGGCGGGGTGAGACGTTCGGCTTCCGCAGCGCTACGTCCGATGAAATCCACATTTTTGCGGAAGCTTATGAACCGATCAAGGCCGGTTTCAGCGGCGGTGTAATCGGGTGAAAATTCCGAGAGCCAAGAGCCGAAGAACCGATCCAAGCGCAGGGACATCATCGCGCGCATGCCGAAAGGGGTCATGCCATGCGCCTTCCCAGCTTGCCATAGCCTGTCCCAGAGCGCCCTTTGGGCCATGGGGTCACAATAGAGCTCAAAGCCATGATCGCCCGTATAGCTCACCTGTTGCACAAGACAGGCTGTGGCGCCGACCACCAGCTCTTTGACATCAAGGAACTTAATATCGGCCACATTGGCCGTGGTGCAGGCCTGCAGCACCTCTGCCGCCTTCGGCCCGGCAATTTGAAAGCCAGTGCGTTGATCGGAGATGTTTTGCAGCGTGACGCCAGGCTCCATATTCTGTTCGAACCAGCGCTGGTGATAGGCCTGACTGCCGTAGCTGGCGGTCAGTTGGAACAGGCCTTCGCGGATACAAGAAACGGTGAAATCACCGATAAGCTTACCCTTTGGGGAAAGCATGGGCGTGAGCGAGAGGCGGCCGGCTTGCGGAATTCGCCCCGCCATGATCCGGTCGAGCCAGGCGCGTGCATGGGCGCCACTGACCAAGAATTTTGAGAAATTATGCACTTCATTGATGCCAACGCCGCGGCGCACGGCTTTGACCTCGCGTTTCACCGCATCCCAAGCGTTCGACCTGCGGAAGGAAGGGGTCTCAAAATCAGGCTCGCCATTTTGGGCAAAATAATTCGGCACTTCGAGCCCAAATTGCGCGCCCCAGACAGCGCCCATGGCGCTGAAATGGTCATACATCGGGGTGCGGCGTAGGCCGCGGGCGGCGGGCAGCTCTTCATTGGGGTAGCTGACAGAGAAACGTCGTTGATAATTCTCAACGACCTTTGGCACCGTATAGCCCGGCGTTATCCATGGGCCAAAGCGGGCGCAATCCATAGCGAAGACATCGCGCTCCGGCTCGCCTTCCACCATCCATTGCGCCAGCGTCAGGCCAACGCCGCCGCCTTGGCTGAAGCCCGCCATGACAGCACAGGCGGACCAATAATTGCGCATCCCGGGCACTGGCCCCACCAGAGGGTTGCCGTCGGGGGCGAAGGTGAAGGGGCCGTGGATCACGGATTTCACCCCGGCTTTTTCAAGCGCTGGGAACCGCCGATAGGCAAAGGCGATGCTGTCTTCGATCTTGTCAAAGTCATTGGCCAAGAGCTCGTGGCCAAAGTCCCAAGGCGTGCCGTTTACAGCCCAAGGACGGCAGGGCTGTTCGTAAAATCCGATGCAAAGGCCGCGACCTTCTTGACGCAGATAGCTTTCTCCTGCGGGATCCATCACATGGGGATGCTCGCCGCCTGCGTCAATCATATCTGCAATCTGGGGAACATCTTCGGTGACAAGATATTGATGCTCCATCGGTAAAAGTGGGAAATAGACGCCCGCCATGGCGCCCACCTCACGCGCCCAAAGGCCGGCGGCATTTACAATATGCTCTGCGTGCACAGTGCCTTTATCTGTCACCAGATCCCAAGTGCCATCGGCGCGCTGCGTGGTGGAGAGGACTTTGCAATGGGTCTCAATATGCGCCCCGCCCATTCTGGCGGCCTTAGCATAGGCATGGGTTGTGCCCGATGGGTCGAGATGCCCATCAAGCGGATCATAAAGCCCGCCGATGATCCCCTCAATATTAGTCACCGGGGCTATTTTTGAGATCTCGTCAGGGCCGATGATCTCTGTCTCTAGCCCCATATAGCGGTGTTTGGCGCGCTCTGCGACCAGCATATCAAACCGATCTTGATTGTCTGCCAGCGTCACGCCGCCCACATGATGCAGACCACAAGACATGCCAGTGATTGCCTCAAGTTCTCTGTAAAGCTTGATGGTATAGCCCTGTAGCGCCGCCATATTGGTGTCACCATTGAGCGTATGAAATCCGCCGGCCGCATGCCAGGTGGACCCCGAGGTCAACTCAGAGCGTTCGAGCAGCATCACATCAGACCAGCCAAGTTTGGTCAGATGGTACAAAACCGAACATCCGACGACGCCTCCGCCGATAATTGCGACTCGGGTGGTGGTTTTCATGATAGGTCTCCTGCTGCTGTGTTGGGAAGATTATGGCGGGGATAGGGGTAAAAGAATAGCAGTTCCCGACATAAAACGGCCAAAATTATCGGAGGCGGCTATGGAGCTCGGTTTGAATTGTCCGAGAAGTGATCAGATGGTTCAAATCAGACATAGGATGTCGCCTTGGGGCAATGGTCATCCCGAGGCATTGCCGATACTCTATGCGAGAGAATTTAGAGAAAGTGCCGAAAATGCGGACCCATGCTCAAGCAGTTGTAATCGGTGGCGGTGTCATTGGTTGTTCTATACTTTATCATCTGACTAAATTGGGCTGGAGTGATGTGGTTCTGTTGGAACGCGACGAGCTGACGTCCGGTTCGACATGGCATGCGGCGGCGAATATTCACGGGCTACATGACAGCACCAATATCAGCCGTATCCAACACTATACGATGAACCTTTACAATGAGCTGGAAGCCGAGACCGGACAAAGCTGCGGCGTGTTTCAGCCCGGAAGCCTCTATCTGGCCCAAACAGAAAACCGGGAACATCAGCTGCGTCTTCAGGCGGCTAAGGCCAAATTCTACGGCATGAACTTTCACGAGGTCAGCCGCGAGGAGGCGGAGCGGCTGCATCCTTTGGTCAATTATGACGGGGTGCGCTGCATTATGTTTGAACCTGATGGCGGCAATGTCGATCCCTCAGGTGTCACCCATGCCTATGCGGCCGGCGCGCGGGCGCGGGGTGCGGAAATTCATCGTTTCACCCCGGTGATGGGGACAGAGGCCCAGGCCGATGGCAGCTGGATTGTGCGCACCCCGAAGGGCGATATTCACACGCAATGGGTGGTGAATGCCGCCGGTCTCTGGGGGCGAGAGGTGGCCGCGATGGCCGGTATTACCTTGCCGCTTCAGCCAACAGAGCATCAATATTTCGTGACCGAAACCATTCCAGAGGTGGCCGCGATGAGCCAGCGCCTGCCGTCGGTTGCGGATCGTGATGGCGAATATTATCTGCGCCAAGAGGGGCAGGGGCTTTTGATTGGCGCCTATGAAAAGGATCTGCGGTTTTGGGCCGAAGAAGGCACGCCGCTTGATTTCGCCCATGAACTTTTTGCCGATGACTTAGACCGGATCGAAGACAATATGATGCGTGCCATTGATCGCGTGCCTGCCGTAGGCACAGCTGGGATCAAACGCGTGATTAATGGGCCGATGATCTGGTCGCCCGACAGCAATGTATTGTTTGGCCCGCATCCCGATTTGACAAACTATTTCTGCTGTAATGGGATCATCCCTGGTTTTAGCCAATCGGGCGGTATGGGTTTGATGTCGGCGCAATGGATGGTGGAGGGCGAAAGCCAATATGATATGTTCGCTTGGGATGTCGCGCGTTTTGGCGACTGGGCCGATAAGGCCTTTACCAAGGCGCGGGTGGGCGACCAATATGCCAAGCGTTTTGCGATCCATTTTCCCAATGAAGAGCGCGATGCTGGCCGGCCTGTCCGCACCCGCCCGGCCCATGCTTTGCAAACGACCCTTGGCGGCGTGTTTGGGCTGAACTACGGCTGGGAGCATGTGCAGTGGTTTGCCGATCACCCCGGCGCAAAGGACACAAATGGCTTCACCCGGCAAAATTGGTTCGAGCCCGTGGGCCGCGAATGCCGTATGCTGCGCAATACGGCCGGGATCATAGATATTTCGAATTTCGCCAAATATCGCGTCTGTGGCGGGCAGGCGGAGGCGTGGCTCAACGCCGTCTTCGCCAATAAGATGCCCAAGGCGGTGGGCCGCTCTTGCCTGACGCCTTTGATCGGTGTGCGCGGTGGGATTGCTGGGGATTTCACGGTGACGCGCTTGGCCGAAGATGAATTTATGATCATAGGCTCCGGCATGGCCGAACGCTATCATCAGCGGTTCTGGAAGATGGTTCCAATGCCTGCAGGCGTGAGCTTTGAAAGCCTGACCGAAGCGCTTTGCGGCTTTAATGTCGCGGGGCCAAAGTCCCGCGCATTGCTGCAGCGTCTGACGAATACGTCGCTGGCCACTGAGGATTTCCCCTTCATGCGATCCAAGCGTATTGAGCTGGCCGGCGTGGACTGCGTCGCGCTGCGGGTCTCTTTCACCGGGGATTTGGGCTGGGAGCTGCATTGCAACACAGAAGACCAGTTGCGGCTCTATGAGGCCCTGCTGGACTGCGCGAAAGACTTTGACGCAGGCCCTGTCGGGGCCCGTGCATTAATGAGCCTTCGCGTGGAAAAAGGCTACGGCTCCTGGTCGCGGGAATATAGCCCGGAATATTGGCCGCAGGAGGTTGGTCTGGCGGGCTTGATCAAGCTAGACAAGGATTTTCTGCACAAAGAGGCCTATCTGGCCATAAAAGATAAAGACCCGCGCGAGCGGCTTTGCATCGTTGAGATCCTGGCGCCAGATCATGCCGATGCCACGGGCGGTGAACCCATTTTCGACAAGGCTGGAGCCGGTGTTGGACGGGTGACATCCGGCACCTATGGCTATGGGGTGAATAAGTCCCTGGCGCTGTGTTACCTGAAAAATGTGACAGCGGGTGATGAGCTGGATGTTATGATCTTGGGAAAACCGCATCATGCGATTGTTCTGCCTGAAGCCCCCTTTGATCCGAAGGGGGAAAAATTGCGGGCCTAGCTCTAGATTGAACCGCCTTCGACCATAAAGTTTTGCGCCGAACAGGCCGCAGAATCGTCGGAGGCGAGAAAAAGCACCATTCGGGCGACATATACAGGATCGATGGGATCGGGCAGGCATTGGCGGTCGATTTGCTTGGCGAGGGCTTCGGGAGTGACCCAAAGCTGTTTTTGCCGCTCGGTCATAATCCAACCCGGCACCACTGTATTGACCCGAATGCGATGATCGCCCAGATCGCGCGCCATGGTGCGGGTCAGCCCATGCACGGCCGCTTTGGCGGTGGTATAGGCCGGAAAGCCGCCACCGGCTTCCCACCAAGAATTTGATCCCATGTTGATAATCGAGCCACCGCCACCCGCGATCATCCCATCGGCTACGGCTTGAATGGCAAAGAACATATGGCGCAGATTGTTATTTTGCCGCTCATCCCAATACTCAGGCGTCACCTCGCGCCAATCATGTCGATCATCGCGCGCAGCATTGTTGACCAAGATCTCCGCTGGGCCAAGGGTTTCAGCCAATTGGGCAAAGGCGGCTTTCAGCGCGGCGATATCGCGCAGATCGCAAGGTGCAAAGCTATGAGTGCCCTCCAGCTTGGCCAAAAGCGCCTCCGACCCGGCTATGTCCATGTCGACAAAACCAACCTTGGCGCCCTGCTTGGCAAAGGCAGTGACGATCTCAGCACCAATGCCCGATGCGCCGCCGGTTACAAACACAGTTTTGCCGCTCAGGCTGGGGTAATTGGCAAATTTTTCGCGCATTTGGGGCTCTTTCCTGTCTTGGTCTGGGGTGAACATGTCTGCTTGCCGCCCGATATGCAATCCCTTCCCGCGGGCCAATCGTTCATTTTGCAGCCCGTCCGAAAAGCAGTTGCTCGACACCCTATAACAGGTTAGCCACTGGCAACTTACATGAGGAAATTTCGGCATGATTACCGCATTCTACGCTGCTCTCTTGGGCCTGTTTTTCACCGTTTTGACGCTTCGCGTTTTGGCGTTACGGGGCGTTACACCTCTGAAATGGCTGGCCTTCAACAATTTTGGAGCGCAAGCGCTCGACCGTTCCGTGCGGGCGCATGGCAACTTTATTGAATATGTCCCAATGGTTTTGCTGATGATGTATTTCGCAGAGGCCGCAGAGCTCTCACCGCTGCGGCTTCACATCACAGGGACAATGATATTGCTGGGGCGTGTCATGCACGGGATTTGCTTTGGGTTTCTCGAGTTTAACATGCCGCTACGGTTTGGCGGTATGGTGCTGACGCTTTTGGCTTTGATCAATATTTCAGTGAGTCTGCTGGTCGTGGCGCTCTAGTGGGATCTATCAATCTGGGGCAATAAGGCCCAAACCACGCAGATAAATGCCCATGCCGCTTTCCAGCAGTTGTTCTGGTGGAAAGGGGCTGCGCCCACCCGGTGCGCCGCGGGCAAACAGCTCGACCACCCCATGGCTCAGCGCCCAGATATGGGCGGCAAACATCTGCGGTGGCGGGCGTTTCTCGGCCGGGATATTCTTGCTCAGCTCCACTGCCGCAGCTTGCAAAACCTTTTGCGCCTCCATTGCGGCCTGGTTGAGCTCGGGGCTGCGCTGAAGCGGCAGGCCACTTTCAAACATAGCGACGTAATGGCCGCGGTACGCGCGGGCAAAATCTAAATAAGCCCGGCCCGCCGCCTCAAAGGCACGAAGCGCGTTGGGTTGCCCGCCATTATAGGCCGTTTCCATGCGCTCGGCAAAAATGCCAAAACCTTGCAACGCCACCTCAGCAATCAGATCCTCGCGGCCCTCGAAATGGCGATAGACGGCGGCGGGTGTGACGCCGGCATTTTTGGCCGCCTCCGATAGGGTAAAGCCCGTTGGGCCCTTTGTTTCAATGAGCACCAGCGCAGCATCCACCAAAGCTTGACGCAGGTTGCCGTGATGATATCTGCGTTTTTGCATCATTGATCCGATCCACCTTCGCCCAATTGGGCAGGGTTGCAGTATTCAGACTCTAGCGGCCTATCGCATTGCGATCAAAGGGCGTTGTCTGGTAGATTTCATTGATCCAGTTGCCATAAAGAAGATGCGCATGCGAGCGCCAGCGGTTCAGCGGCGTTTGGCTTGGATCATCGCCTGGATAATAATGACCTGGAATGTTGATTGGGGTGCCATTGGCGATGTCGCGATCATATTCCTGTTTCAGCGTATTGCTATCATATTCAAAATGATTGAACAGATAGAGCGCATGATGGGCGGGATCCTCGACCAAACAAGGACCTGTCTCGCTCGACCCAAGCAGGGTTTTGAGACCCGGCACAGCGGCAATTTCATCCTGTTTCATTTCTGTCCAGCGGCTGACGGGCACCACGAAATCATCCGAAAACCCACGCAAATAAGGCGAGGAGGGGTCTAGGTTTTGATGTCGAAAACAGCCAAAAGCCTTTTGCGGCAAATCATGTTTTTTCACCCCATGCAGGTGATTGATCATCGCCATGCCGCCCCAGCAGACCCCCAAAGTGGCATGCACATGGCTTTGCGTCCATTCCATCACCTCCACCATTTCGGGCCAATAAGTGACGTCTTGGAAATCCAAATGTTCAATCGGCGCGCCGGTGATGATCAACCCATCAAATTTTTCATTCCGAACCGCGCTGAAGGGTTTATAAAATTGCTCCATATGATCGGAGGAGGTGTTTTTTGTTTGGTGGCTCGTCATCCGCAAGAGGGTGAGTTCAATCTGCAACGGAGTGGCCCCGATGAGGCGGGCAAATTGATTTTCCGTCTGAATTTTGAGCGGCATGAGGTTGAGCAATGCGATGCGGAGCGGACGGATGTCTTGGCGGTCCGCCTGGCTGGGGTCCATGACCATCACGCCTTCGGCGCTCAGAACAGCGTGGGCGGGCAGATTTGCGGGAATCTTAATTGGCATAAGGTTCAGTCCTCGCCGCCATTGGATCGCGGTGCTGCGGCGCGGTGGTCTAGGGTCTCGGCCACCAGAGCTTCGAAATCCTGCGGCGTCTTTAAATTTTGCACATCATTGGCTTGAAGCGTAATGCCCCATTTGGCCATTTCCGCATACCGTGGCTGGCGGTGTGCCATGGCGCGCGCATAGGTCCAGCGGATGAAATCATCGGGGTTCACCTTATCGGGCTGAACGCCTGTTTCACGCTGATAGTCCGACCAACATGTCATGAGAAATTCCGGCTGATAGCACATAGGTTTTGGCGCCAAATCAAAGCGCCGCACCAATTCGGCCGTGTGATCCTCGCTGCCGGCAATCCAGATCATCAGCAGGTTTTCCGATAGGACGGTTAAAATCGGATCTGCCGCATCCCAAGGATCGACAACTTCACAAATAGAGCCGCCACTGTCGCAGATAAAGTTGTCATACCCATAAAGATCACTGGCCCGCTCAATGAAGTGAGGCGTATCCAAAAGCGCGGCGCGCTCGGCAGCGTGATGTTGCGCTTGGCGGTTGCAATAATCATCAAATGGAATGCCGCCCTTCGACACATCGCCCGGTTTTCCCAAATATGTGGACAGCGGCGCAAGGTTCTCAAAGGTAATATTCGAGGACATAGAAATAGAATCTGACCGCAATAACTCAGCCAAAAAAGGCACAGCCATAGCGGCTTTCTTAAAATTATCTACAATGTGCTCGCCCATGTAGCGCGTGCCAATGCGATAATCTATGGAGTAATGAAACCAATTCCCCCGATGGCGCAGCATGGAAGAAATGTAAGTTTTGCCGAGGCCCGACATGGCAAACAGAAGGGCCTTTTTCTGTTTGGCTTCGGTCCATTTTGCGCCGTCTTCATAGATCATGGCTCTTATTCCCTAGCTTCTGCTCTGTCATAAGCCAATATGGTCGGTTGGAAAAGACCTTGCACTAGGCTTGGCGCTTTAGATTTAGGTAATTGGCGAGTAAAATCAATACAGCTCCAAGAACCAGATAAAGATCCAAGCTCTCACCATAGAAAACAACGCCAATAACCGCAATCAATGGCAGTCGGGCAAAGTCCACGGGCATCACCAGACTGGCCGGCGCTAAAGAGAGAGATTTGGTCATGCAAAAATGTGCGGCCAGCCCAGCGGCGCCAATCAGTATGAGCCAAGGAGCCGTGGCAATAGAGGGCAGGGCGATGTCCCCATCATAGCCGGCGCAAAGCAATCCAAAAAGAATTTGTAGCCCTGTGAGAAAGAATAATATTTTGGTCAATGAGTTTTGCACCGTCAGCTTACGGGTCAAAATCGCCGCGCCTGCAAATCCAATGGCCGCACAGGCCGCGGCCAAAATGCCGATGTTTACCGCACCAATTTCGGGCCGGGCTACGATCAAAACGCCGATGAAGCCCAAGGCCGCAATCGCCAATTTGCGGAGGGTTAACCCTTCGCCTAAAAAGATTGGGGCCAAGAGTAACACCCAGATGGGTGAGGTGAACTCTAGCGCGAATAATTGTGCCAGTGGAATTAATGGCAGAGCGAAGAACCAAAGGTTTTGGCCGGTAAAGTGAAAGATGTTGCGCAGAAGGTGAAGGCGGAAATGTTTAAGGTCTATTTCGCCCAACGTGCCAACAGTTTTCGCCACGGCGAGGACAATCAAAAAGCCCATAATGGAACGATAGAACATGATCTCGAACGTATCGAGTTGGCCGGATATTGCGCGACCAGCAATGGCCATTGATGTGAAAGAAAAAATAGCACCAATCATCCAAAGCGCGGCACGGCGGTTGTTCATTTTGCAAGCCTCTTACAGTCTGGGCCAACCCAATGATATAATTTCGCCCTACGCAAGCCACAAAACGAAACATCATCGTTCTGTAGCTTCAAACAGCATAGGGCGGAGAAAATCCCCGCCCTATTAAAACGCCTTAGGTTTTTGGCGTGCGATTGCGGCCCCTGGCCAATACGCCTTGCAACATGCCGGCGGTGAAGCCAAATTCCTTACACAGTTGTTTGACCTTTTTGAGTGCTTCCGCGCGTTCGCGTTTCTTCGCTTCCTCCATCTGAGCTTCCAAATTGTCCATCTCAGATTTCAACTCACTATAAGTTTTCATAAAATACGCTCCTTAAAATAAAGTGTAACCTACTCATAATATGAAATATCTTATCTGTAAATAATTCTATAATATTCATTGTAAAATTTTTTCTTACAGGTCAGATACCTTTTTACGTTGATGTAAATATCTTGAAAACGAAAAATTCGTGCCGGAATATGGATTCATATATCGCAATTGAGTGACGATCGGTTTTGGGCATGTCGGTGCAAATTGGGGGCACTAAAATTATTCAGATCCAAATTCAAATGTGTCGCGCTTATACAATAGCGGCTTTGTTAACCCAGAGAGCGCCTTTTTAGGCCGCCCGTCAGCGGCGAAATTATCGTC
>Ga0209652_1004198_pt1 | contig 10214 bp, 5 predicted proteins | sample SaaInl74LU_5_DNA_FD_184641 | JGI IMG/M metagenome (GOLD analysis project Ga0209652, IMG submission 184641) | Marine microbial communities from expanding oxygen minimum zones in the Saanich Inlet - ESP_74LU_5_DNA (SPAdes) (version 2) | ecosystem: Environmental > Aquatic > Marine > Intertidal zone ...
AGCGCGTTTCTCGGGTCGGACCCGAACCGGGACGGACCGCCGCCGCGGGAACCGACACTTTGAACGCCGGGGGGACCCGCGAGCGCGTTCGCGGCGGCGCGGCCGGTTCGGTCGTCGCCGTCCCGGTCACGGACGCGCCCCCCTACCCCGGGGTTTGACCGTTTGCCCCCCACCGCGCCGCCAGTCACGAGCGCGGCGCCTCGGCCGGTCATGCTGCTGTGCTGATTCTTCACTGCGAGCTTCTGAAGAGCTTCCGCGGTGTACAAACGCGGCGTTTGTTCGACGCGGCGGATCCCGTTCCGGTTTCCGTCCGTCGCGAGCGCCGCCGTTGTCGGCGGGACGTTCACGCGTCCCCCCAGGCCGCGCGTGCCCACGACGGTCTTCCCGTTGTGTACGAACTTCGCCGCGCGCCCCGGTCCGAGCGCCATGCGCGTTGTGGCGAGCGACTTGAGCGCGGCGTTCGCGTGGAACGCGCAGTAGTTGGACACGGAGGTGTTCACGTGCATGGTGCAGTCGTTGCCGTCGCGGCGCGTCCCCTTGCACCGGCCAAACACGGGCGATGTGCCGAGCTTGCACAGCTGGTGCGGCTCGTTGCACGCCGCGGTGGGGCGCCCCGCGGGGCCCGCCTTGCTGTCCTCGCGCAGCTCGCCGTCGACAACGGCCCAGACCGTCCCGGGGTCCTCGCGGTGCCAGTCGAGATGCGCCTGCCCGAAGAGGAACACCGTGAACACGTAGTCCGTGGGGGACATGTCAGAGAGTTTCCAGATGCTGTACGAGGAGCATGTGCTCCCCTGCTTCATGGTCTTCTCCACCAGCACGCCCGCGGTGGCCCAGCGGCCGCGCATGTCGAGCTTGACGTCGGGGATGCGCGCGAACCGCAGGTCCGCGAACTTGTCCTCCAGCACCGCCGACGCCACGAGACGATTCTTGATGCGCAGGCCCGAAAACTTCTCGGTCGTCTCGACGCGCTGCTGCTGCCTCCGAAGCTCCTCGCGCGCCTTCGTCTCGCGCGCGCGCTCGCTCGCGACGGTACTGAACGCGTGGCTCATCGCGAGAGGTGACCACGCCCCGCGTCCGCCCAACGCGCGCGTGGGTGTGGGGCGATCTCTCTCGTCTGCTGCTGAAATTTCAAACATCGTGGTTTTTGCCGTGGGATCTCGGATGCGACAAAACACTCACAAGTGCCTCGCGCGAGTCCGCGTCAGCGTCATTCGCGCAGGCGCGGGGCGGTTCCCGGAGGTGGGTCTTCGCGTCTCGAACCAGAAGCCATGAGCGCCGCGAGCCTCCTGTGCTGTCTGACCGGCTCCGGGCCGTCGGCGCGAAGGCCGGACGCCCGCGGCGCCTCGGCGGACGCTCAGGCGACGCGGCACGTGCAGTGCAGGGACATCATCGTGCACCCCCAGTTCGTCCAGACGCTGTCGTTCCCTCCAGTCGAGTTCTGCCCCATGGACTGGCTCCCCGACGAGGTCATCACCAACGTCCTCGTGCACGTGGTGCGTGGTCTCGCGACGACGAGACGAGCGAGCGTTCGCGCGACGCGACGCGACGGGGCGGGAGTTGGGAGACCGTCTCGAATCCTCGCAGGGAAGGCACTCACACCCGCACGCGTCTTCTCTTGTTCCGTTCCACTCGCTGACACGCTTCGCGTCCTCTCATTTCTCCCCGCAGACTGGCGTCGACGCGGCGCGTTTCGCCGCCGTCAGTCGTCGCGCGCGGCGTCTGGCGTCGGACGACTCGCTGTGGCGCGAGCTTTTCGAGCGCCGGTTCAGGTTCGAGGTCCCGCCGGACGTCTCGCCTCCCGCGTGCGCGGGCGGGTGGCGGGGCGTGTACCGGCACCACCAGACGACGCTGGATCGCATCGTGCGGGGCGAAGCGCGCGACGCGCGAGACGCGTTTTCTTCGTTTGGATTCGCAAACGTCGGCGCGGGACGCGTCGGGGCGGTGCACGTGTTCCACGGCGGCTCGTTACTCGTCAGCTCGTGAGCATGCTCCGAGTGAACGTTCGATGTATGTAGAGTGTAGAGTATTTGTATTTGTTGTAACATGGTAGTCTACTGTTGCTACGCGCGGCGACGGCGCGTTCGCCGTCTCCGTCCTATTACTAAAGTCGTTCCGGAACGACGTCCCATCCATATTACTCGAACTCGGCTTCGTCCTCCCCCGGGTCGTCGAGTTCGTCGTCCTCGGACGCCATGGTATCGTCGTGGTCGTGGATCATGTCGTTCGTGAGCGAGCCGCGGACGGTTTTCTGGCCGATGGGCTGGACGTCCGCCAGGGCCTTGCGGATGCGCGCGCGCTGAGAAGGGAGGGGCGGTCAGGGGGGGACGATGCGCGTTTTCGCGGGCGGAACGGCCGGACGTGTCGACATGGGGGCGTACCTGGCGCTCGAGCTCGTTCTCCAGGCGAGCCAGCGCGGTGGCCTGGTCCGGCGCCACGGACGCGCCGCCGAGACCCCGCGGGCGCACCGCGGGGCACGTCAGCGGGAACGCCACCGGCGCGAGCGGCAACATGGTCGCGCGCGGTCGGGTCTGATGGTCGAAACTGGAAAAACGGCACGCGGTCTGGCAATCTCTCGTTTCATGCATCCTGGGCAGCTGGGTGGTTTCATAATTTATCCGCCTGTCACTGGGACCCGCGCGTTGCCGCGATGGCGTACCAGCAGATGCGCGATGCGGGCGCGCAGTACCGAAAAGGCGGCGACCCTTTCGCGAGACCCGCGTTCGACTCGTACGAGACGCAGTACGACCCGGGGTACGACACACCCGGGTACCAGCAAGGCGGGATGAGACCTCCGCAGAGCCAACAAGTACGTCGTAGTTCCGAGACTTCTCGTCGCTGCCGTGGTACCGGGTGTCGATCCTGACGCGCGGTCGTCACGAGCCGCGTTCGACGTCTTTCGCGAGCGACGCCTCCGAGACGACCCACCGAGACGAGGCGAGCGCCGCCCCGCGGTATCGCCGGACTCCCTCGCTGACCTCGGCGCTCCCTCTCGACGACGACACCGAAAAAAAAAAACCACCTCGCAGATGCTCAACGATCCCACCGCCGGGCTCGGGTTCCTCCAGGACATCGACGGTCTTTTCATCCAGGAGCGCGTCGAGTTCCTGGAAGCCTTCACCGGGTGCGACACGAAGAACGTGTACCACATCACGCCCATCCAGAGAGGCGCGCTTCCCGACCCCACCGGCCAGATGCCTCCCGAGTGGATCGAGCGGTTCACGCGCCAGGCCAACTTCTACCCCCTGCTCAAAGCCAAGGAGGAGAGCGAATGTGCCGAGCGCGTGTGCTGTCCTCTGTTCCGGTCGTTCGAGATGGACTTTAAGGATGGCACGGGCGCGGTGTTTTTTTCCCTGAAAAGACCGTACAAGTGCACGGTGCACACGCCGTGCTTCATGTGCGCGCCGCAGGAGTTGAAACTTCACGACGCACACGGCGCAGTCGCCAGCACAGCGCGGGAGGAGTTCCGGTTTGGGTGGTGCTGCGCGCGCTCGTTCGTGGCGGCGGGGGGGGATACGAATACTTCCGGATACGATGACGTACCCATCAAAACCAGTAGTTCTAAGTACGACAGCGAGGATTACTACCGCGTGCGCACGTCGGAGTGCGGGACGAGCTCGGGGAACAACTGCTGCGCGCCTTCGTGTTTCAACGCGTCGTACGACATCGACGTCTTCGACGAACGCGAGCGAAACGTCGTGGCGCGCGCGGCGAACGTGTGGCCCGGATGCAACTGCGCGGGCGCGACGGACCGCTCGAACATCATCCTGCGGTTCCCCCGGGACGCGGACCCGAAACGACGCGCGGCGCTCGTCGCGGCGACCATGCTGGTGGAATTCGCGCACTTCGAGTGGCGCAAGGGGGACAACGAGGGTGGGGGGCTCATGTTGATCTGACGTCGTAGCGGCCGCGGTGTTCGTGAGTATTAATACAACGGTGTAGCTAGCTAGTCTATCGTGATAGAGGTCAAGGCGCGTACGCGCACGCGCTCGATGGTCCATCGAGTCTAACGTAAGGAGGTCACGCGAAGAGAGAGGTTCTTGAGTACCGCGCGTCGCGCCGGTACTCGTCACACTCGCAGATGACCGGGGATGGCGTTTCCTCCAGACTGCGCCGCCGCCCCCGCGGCGGCGCGCTCGGAAGCCGCCAGCAGCACGTTCAGCGCGTAGATTTCCCGTCGCCGGCGCTCCTTGGCGTGCGACGCCGCCTCGCGAGACGCGCGGCCGCGGTTCTGCTTCTCCGCCTCTGCCGCGCGGCGCGCCGCGCGGCTCGCCTCCTCCTGCTCCCGCGCTCTCTGCACGCGCCGCGACGCCTCCGTCGCCGCCGCCTCGCGGGCTCGGCGCGTTTCCTCCAGGATCGCCGACGCTGCGGCGGCGAGCGAAGGCACGTCCGTTTGCCTTAAACTGCCGCCGAACTGCGCTTCCCTGGACTTGCGCACGCGCGCCGCCGCCGCGGCAGCCGCGGCGTTCGCGCGCGCCTCGCGCGCCGCCGCCTCCGCCGACGCGTCGGGATCCGGGGATGCCGCGGCTTTTGCCGCCGCCGCCGCGGCGCGGACACGCGCGGCGGCGGCGGTCGCCGCGAGCGCCACCGCCGGAGACACGCTCCCGGGAGCCTTCGGGAGGGGAGGCGCTTCCGGTTTCGTCGGCGATTTCATCCCCGGGGACACCAGCGGGGACTTCGGCGACCGAGGCGGCGCATCTACCTTTGTCTCACGCTTCTTGGGGGACGTCATTGGCGTGGTCGCGTTGGACCCGACGGCTCTTCCCGTGCCGTCGGGCGTGCTCGAGCCGGGCGAGTAGTCCAGCAGCCGCCGCGCGCGCGCGGCCGCGGAAGTGGACTCGCGCGCGGACGCCAAAGCCTCCTTCCGCGCGGCTTCTGCCTTCGCGCCTCCGTCCCCACCCCCGAACGCGCGCCTCGCGTTCGTCACCCTCTTCCCCCTCTCCACGAATGATTTCGCGCTCACCGGTCGCGCCAACACCGCGGACGTCCCGACGACGCCCATCAGGTCCAGTTCCGCGACCGCGCTCCGCGGCTGCGTCGCCGCGGTCATCGCGGCAAGCACCCGCCGCGAGTCCCACGGGACGCGCGACGCGCGCCTCGAGGTGTCGTTCATGTCTTGGAAGTTCCGCTTTTGGGAATTGACACTTTCGCGGTGTGGAACGAACCACTTGGAATATTTTCACCAGACAAAATGGCGTTGTCATCGTAGTCACTCTTCTTCGCGCGCGTCTCCCCCGGTCGACTCCAGGATGGTGTCGACTGGGTCCCTGCTCCGACTGTCGGCGAGCGCGGCGGTGATGAACGCGATCGTCCCCTTGGCCGTCATGGCGCAGCTCGCCATGCTCGGCCGCAGGGCGACCGCCCTGCAGGCATCTTTCGGCTTGGTGGTCACCGCCACTTCGTTCGGGAGCGTCGTGTTCAACTTCCTCGTGGACGGGGTGACCGCGAAGGTGGGCAAGAGCGTGGGCGCCGGGCGGTACCGCGAGGCCGCCGGCGAGGTCAAAATGGCGTTCCTCGCCGCGGCGGTGTGCGGCGGCGTCGCCGCGGCGACGCTCCTCGCGCTGCGGGACCCCCTTTTTTCGCTGTTCCGCGCGACGCCCGAGATCGCGAGGCACGCGAGACCGTACTTCTTCGTGCGGAGCGCGGCGGCGCCTGCGCAGTGCGCGGCGAACGCCGCGAGCGGCTGCCTGGGCGGGTACGGGCGCGTGCATGCCGCCACGGCACTGAGCGTGGGACGAGCGCTATTGGAGGCGGCGGCGGTGGCCACCGCGGTGGCGCTCGCGAAGACGGACAAAGAGTGCTTCGCGTGGATCGGGTTTGCGTACGCCGCGTGCGCTTTCGCAAACGCCGCGTTCGGGGTCGCGCTGGTGGTGGCGCTGCCGCCCAAGGGCTCGGCAAACAGGGTTCCCGTGCTTGCCTCGTTCTCTCGCCGCGTGAGTCTCAGTGCGTCTTTCGATGAAGCCGACGATGGAGCCGCCGAGAGAAGGCGACGAGAAGGCGACGAGCTTCCGACGAGCTCTCCGTCCGTCGGCGACGATGACGAAAACGAAAACGAAAACTCTCCGTCGTCTCTCCCTTTTTTGTCGTTTCTGGCGGACGGCGCGTCCATGTTCGCGCGGTCGTTCCTGCTGCAGGGCACGTTCTTCGGCGCGATGGTGGTGGCGAGCCGCGAGCTCGGACCCGCGGGCCTCGCCGCGCACAACGTGGTGTGCCAGCTCTGGATGCTCTCGTCGTACGTCGTGGACGGCTTCGCCACCGCGGGAACGGTGTGCGGCGCGCGCCTCGTCGGCGAGGCGGCTGGGAAAAACGCGGACGACGAACGCGACGAAAACGAAAACGAAAACGAAAACGAAAACGAATCTTCCGCATCTCTCCCGACGTCGGCCGATGGGTCTCACTCCGTTTTGTCGTTCGACACTCCGGTCCTCCCGAGACTCCGGTCGGTGTGCTACAGGGTTTTGGCGTTCGGGTTGGTCGCCGGTGCGTGTTTCCTGGCGCTTTTTTTTCTCGCCGAGGCAAAGCTGGTGGCGCTCTTCACGTCGGACGAACAAGTCGCCGCGTTTTTGCGCGAGCGAAGCGCGTGGCGCATTTTAGCGCTCGCGCAGCCGCTCAACGCGCTCGTTTTCGTGTACGACGGTCTCGTGTACGCGTTCCAGGACTTCGCGTACGCCAGGGAGCTCATGAGCACGGGCGTCGGGTACGTGTTTTTGCCGTCGCTCATCTACGTGACACTCGCGCGCGACACGTCGCTCGCCGACGTGTGGCGGTGCAAGGTGGCGCTCAACGCGTGGCGGCTGGCGCTGCTGGCCGCCAGGACGCACGGCTGGTCGCTCACCGCGAGGGGCTTCGAAAGGCAGGTGCGCAAGAACGGAAACGGGATCGTCGCGACACGTTTGTCCGCGAAGAAAACAAACCAGAGGGCGACGCGGAGAGAAAGAGCTCCTCCGGGGGGAGCGGATGATTTCGTCGCGGGAGCCATGGAGCGCCAAAACGCGCCCGCGCGCGCGGCGGGCGCGCAACGCAACCGCGCGGACGCGGTCGGGGTGGAGAGCCCGACGTCGCACTGGCGGCAGCTCGGGTCGGCCGCGCGCGAGGACGGGGACGGCAGCGGGGACGACGTGGAGGCGCCTTTGCTTTCCCGGGGATCCCCGCGATGACAGTAGAAGTAGGCGCTTGGAAACGAGGCTGTCAGTCTGCGAGACTCAGAAACACGCGGACGCCAATCACCACGACGCGGACGCCAATCACCACGACGCGTTGTCCCGCGCGCACACCTCGACGCGCAGGGTCACCGCCGCGGGTCACCCGAGGTTGTCCGAGGTTTTCCGAGCGCGTTCCTCTTCGGCGCGGCGGAGATGGAGCACCCCCCCGAGGTGCACGCCGAGCTCGCGCGTCTGCAGGCCGTGGCCGAGGCGCGCGAGGCTGCCGCCGCCGCCGCCGAGCCCGAGGGGAGGCCGTACTTCGAGGAGGTGTCGACGCGCGCGCGCGCCGCGCACGCCGCGGCGTGCGCTCTGGTGGCGGACCCTCCGGCTGGCGGCCCGCCTCCGCCCCTCCCCGTGCCCCGCGTGCACTGCTCCGAGCTCCCGCTCGCGCGGTTCCGCCGCGAGTTCTGCTCGCGGTCCGCGCCGGTGGTCATCACCGGCCTCGGTCCGCATCTCACCGAGGATGGCGAGAAGGGCGCCGAGTTGGCGTGGCTGCGGAAGCACGGCGGCACGAAAAAAGTCGCCGTGAGCCTGGATAACGCGCACGTCAGCTCCACTCTGGCGTGTAAAGACACCGACGTGTTGAACCTCGGCGAGCATCTCGACCGCGTGTTGAAGCTGGACCATCCAAACTTGGAACCGACCGATCCGTTGTTCAACACTCGCGACGGCGACGGCACGTACCTGTACGACTGCGCCATGCCGCTCAAGTTGCCGAGCGTTTTGGGTTCGGTGCGCATCCCGCGGTACTTCGCGCACGACTTTTTGCAGCGCACGCGGTACGCGCACGCGTTCACGGCGTCGTGGCCTTCGCTGTTCGTGGCTGCGCCGCACACCAAATCCAGTCTGCACGTCGACCAGTGGAGTGGGAACTTCTGGATGGCGATGGTGAAGGGCACCAAACGCTGGACGCTGTTCCACAAAGACGACGTCGCGTTTTGCGCGCCCGACTATTCCAGAGGGACGCTGGACCCGGCGTTCCCCAGGCTGCACGAGATGGACGAGGCGCGCGCGAGGGAGAAAACAAAAACAAGGGAGGGAGAAAGCGACGTGAGCGGAGAAGGACATCCTGGTAACACGTCCCCCTTCTTTGGTGCGTTTCCTTTTTTGCCCTACGCGCGGCGTTGGGACGTCGACCTCGGCCCGGGCGAGGTGCTCTTCGTGCCCGGCGGGTTCCCGCACGTCGTGCACAACCTGGACGTCACCGTGTCCTTCGCGGGCAACTACGTGGACGAGAGCAACCTGGATTTAGCGCTGCGGGACATGGCGTTGCTGGGCGCCAAGTACGGCGACGCGATGCGCGCGAGTCACGACGCGATCGACGAGGTGTGGTTTGACGAGAACGACGAGGTTTGGGTGGAGGAGCGTCTGACGCCGGCGCAGCTGGTGGTGCGGTACGAGGATTACCGCGGGGGGGCGGCGGGGTTCTGGGGCGCGGAGGACTGGCAGGGCGTCGAGAGCGCGGAGGGCAAAGCTTTGACGGCGGCGTAGGGAGGCGCGATCGAAGAAGGGCTCTGTGCGTCTCGAGACGAGAGGGAAGGTTGTGAAATACAACGTCGCGGTTTCGAAAGGGCTCGAGAGACGCTCGTCTGACTCGCGTCTTCACGGCTCCCGTGAAAAACACGCGTCCGCCCGGTACGAAACGCGTTTCGACAGATGAAACGCGCGCGCGCCCAAAAAACTTCTAGGCGCGACTCGCGCCGGGCGGGAAAACCGATTTCAAGTTTTAGCCTTTTGGGAGTTTCGTGGGCCGGTCAACGACCCAAGCGCGATTTCCGAGGTTTGCGCTCGTGCCGGTCTGGGACTCAGAAAACCTTTCCGTAAACCGCGACCCTTTCAACCGCGCCGGTCAACGGAAAGCGCACCGGTCAACGCGCGTTCGTTTCGCATCCTTTCGCGCGCGCGTGACTAAATGCCCATACGGAATGTCACCCCCGATTTTTGGGTACGCTCGGCGGGGGGGGAGGCGAAACTTGGGCGTCTCCGCGCGCGGCTCGACCCAAAAACGCACGCGCGCGCCGAGTCTCGTGCCTGACTTTACGCGTTGTTACATCCGGTGTGAGCGCGAGCGGGAGACGAGGCGAGTTTCGTGATCGCGCTCCGCACTTCACACGCCGCGCGGCTGGTTTCGCGCGACATTGAAGGAGCACGAGGAATCGTCGTCTCCAGCACCCTAAGCGTTCGTTCGATACCCCGCCCGCGCGCGCCTCGCACAGTCGCGCACGCCACGCCAGCGGACCGCCGGTGACGGAGAGGAGGTTTCGCGCTTTTTTCTCCATCGAGGCTCGGGTCGCACTTCGCGCCTCCCGCCTTCGTCCGGAACGCGGCCTCGCGCGCGCGCGTGAACGCACATCGCGCCGCTGCACGCCCCGCCGACCTCGATATGGACAACAACCAGCTTCCGCCGGGGATGTTCACCCCCGAAAGGCCGCGGAACGCCAACGGCGACAGCACCATCGACCAGGTACGCCACGCGTTTCCCTCGCCGGCAGCGCTTTCCCGCCTGAAGTTTTTATCCCGCATGCTTCGCGCCCCGCGCGCGCGCCGCGAAAGCCGGCGCGACCCGCGCGCGCCTCGCCCGATGATCCACTCGGACACATTCCTCAATCGACCTTCCCTCCCGCTGACCCGTCACGCCCATCCCGAACCGCAGGTGGCCTCGTTGTCGCCCTTCTTCGACTTCGCCAGCACCCTGTCTCCCATCGCGCCTTCTCGCGCGCTTGGAGGTCAGGGCATGGGTGACGCGGGAAGCGCGCACCTCACCGCGCTGGCCGGCGCGCGCTCGCCCACGCCGCTGTGCTTCAACTCCCCGAACGCGCACAAGAGGTACGTCCGCTCCCGCCCTATTCTGAATCTCGACCGCCCGCCCCGCGCACGCCTCCGGACGTCGAGGACGCGAGGTTTCCACGCTCACACGATCTCCCGCCCTCCCGCCTCGCGCGCGCAGCGCTGCGCTTGCCGGCAAGTCCGGTGGCGACCGTAAGCGGAGCAACCTGAGCAAGGGCGAGCAGCCCG
>Ga0209652_1004200_pt1 | contig 10213 bp, 9 predicted proteins | sample SaaInl74LU_5_DNA_FD_184641 | JGI IMG/M metagenome (GOLD analysis project Ga0209652, IMG submission 184641) | Marine microbial communities from expanding oxygen minimum zones in the Saanich Inlet - ESP_74LU_5_DNA (SPAdes) (version 2) | ecosystem: Environmental > Aquatic > Marine > Intertidal zone ...
CATATCTAGCCTCTTCAACGCTAGGCATTCGTATATCTAACGCACTCTTTCCATGTAATACATTAGGTGTTATTACAGATGGTGCTTGTGATATTGGTGGTGCTTCAGGACGCTTCAAAGACCTCTACCTATCAGGCACAGCCACGATGGATTCGCTTACTGTTGATACAAGTTCAGTTGGTGGCTTTAAGGTGACAAATGAAGCCACAAGTGGAGTCCGTTTAACAGCATATCAGGGTACAACTAACTCAAATGTTAGGACTGCATATGTTGATTCACAAAATTTTGTTGTAAGCACAGGCGCACCCACAGGCACTACAGTAACTGAACGCCTCCGCATAGACTCATCAGGCAACGTGGGTATTGGTGGTACGCCATCTACGCATAGATTAGAAGTAAAAGGCGATAACAATATCGCTAAGTTCTACAGTGATGCTACCGCTACTGAGTTAAAAATAGCAGCGCCAACCGTTAATGTCATTGGCCTTTATACAGGTACAGCAGACGCTTTAGTTTTAGGCACAGCCGACACAGAACGTATGCGCATAGACTCATCAGGCAACTTGGGTATTGGTAATAGTTCGCCTAGTGATCCTGACGAAGGAGCGGGTCTTAGAGTTCACAGATATGTAACTAGAAACCAATATTACAGCCCTGCTGGTTCGTATGCAGGCAGTTTTGGTCTCACATCTAATGCAGTACCAAAAGTGTGGCTTTCGGTAGACAGTGGCTATTCACAAGGCAGCGCAGATAGTGCTGGTGTTTTTCTATCAGCGTTTCATGGTGATGCTAATGGAAGTCATGTTGGTTACACCATTAAAAATACACGCACCAGCCAAGCTCTGATTTTTTCCAGCGTTTCCGCAGGGACTTCGGTTGGTACGCCTGCCACTGAAATAGAACGCCTACGCATAGACTCATCAGGCAATGTGGGTATTGGTACTAGTTTTTCAGGTGGCAAATTAACTATTGACAGTCCTTCTAATGACGGCCTAAACGTATCAGTAGGTACTAACCACCTTGTCATGATAAGCAAGCGCGGAAATGATGGCGACCACATCCGTTTCCAAAACTCCGCTGGAGCTGTTTCTGGAAACATCAGTGTTTCTGGAACATCCACCGCCTACAACACATCATCAGACCAACGCCTCAAGGAAAACATTGCAGACGCTGATGACGCAGGTAGCAAGATAGACGCTATACAAGTTAGACAGTACGACTGGAAAGCTGATGGCTCTCATCAAGACTACGGCATGGTTGCACAGGAGCTACAAACTGTTGCACCAGAGGCTGTGTCTGGCGATGCTAACTCAGAAGAAATGATGGGTGTGGACTACTCAAAATTAGTTCCAATGTTAATCAAAGAAATTCAATCACTACGCAACCGTGTTGCACAATTAGAGGCTTAAACAATGATCTTTACAATCGCACAACTAGAACGTAACTCAGCAGACAACGGCGTAACTGTAGCCCATTGGCGTTGCAGCAAGACCGTAGGCGACCACACAGCAAGCTCTTATGGCACTTGTGGCTTTACACCTGACGTAGAGAAAGCAGGCTTTGTAGCCTTTGACGCTCTCACTGAAGAAGCTGTTATTGGCTGGGTGCAAGAGTCTATGGACGTAGAAGCTCTGGAAGCTGGTCTTGACGCACAGCTTGCTGAGATGGCTGCACCGTCAACAGTAGCTGGTACACCTTGGTAGCATGAAACTGGTCTTTGCGTTGATAGTCCTGATCGACGGTACTGTTGACGCAGAGGCCACTAGCTACTGGCACGACATAACAAGATGTAGATGGTTCGCTGAAGAGTTAACAATACAGGGAACTATAAGACGCTATCACACACCTGTACACGCTTATTGCAAGCCAGTGTATGTAGACCCAGCAGAGGTAGTTATTTATGATTGATCCTATAACTGCTGTTGCAATGGCTACAAGTGCTTTTAAGACTGTACAGAAAATGGTCTCGATGGGCAGAGAGATTGAAGATACTCTAGGTCAAGTGGGTAAGTGGTATGGCGCTGTTAGCGACTTCAACGAAGCTAAGAGACAAGCAGAGAATCCACCTATCTTTCGCAGGCTGGTAGCGTCTAAGTCAGTCGAGCAAGAAGCGTTGGAGATGTACGCGCACGATAAGCGAATAAAGCAACAAGAGAAAGAGTTACGAGAGCTGCTGATGTACACCTACGGCCCTGACGCTTACAAAGAGTTATTAGGTATGCGTAGGAAGATACGAGAGCAGCGAGAGAAGACTCTGTACGCACAAGAACGTAAGCGTAAAGCATTCATCTGGAACGTAGCAGGCTTGGCAGCGGTAGTTATAATGTCAGGTGTGCTGTATCAACTAACAACACTTATTTTAGGGAAGATGTAATATGGCCATAGAGTCTACTAAAGAAGTTGTAGATATAGCTGCTGCTTCAACAGCGGTGATGACCTTAGCAGCTTGGCTACCGCCTATGGCTTCTTTGTTCACTATTATCTGGCTAGGCATAAGGATATATGAATCAGACACCATTCAGAATCTTGTAGGTAAAAAATAATGTCTATCTTCACCGCTCTGCTTGGCCCTGTTGCTGATTTAGCTAAAGGTTACTTGTCTAACAAAGCTGATCAAGCTAAAGCAAAACACGAAGCTACAATGTCAGTTATACAGAACGATGCTGATTGGGAAACCAAGATGGCTGAAGCGTCTGGTGATAGCTGGAAAGATGAGTTCTGGACTCTTGTGTTAGCTATACCAGTGTTTATGGTTGGTTATGCTATTGCTGCCAATGACGTAACTGTGATACACAGAGTTGCTGAAGGGTTTGTAGCATTAGAGAAGTTGCCAGAGTGGTATCAATATTTATTATTCATAGCTATCAGTTCTAGCTTTGGTATTAGAGGCGCTAGTAAGATTATGGAAATGAGGAAGTAACTTATGGCAGCTCCTAGATTTACACAAGATGGTGGTATGCCAGTTGGTATGTTGTCAAGACAGCCGATTGTAGCTACAGCGCCTACACCAGCGCCTGTGTACACTCCTGCACCTATGCCAGCACCTGTATACACTCCAGTACCTACACCAGCGCCAGCAGCGAATAGAACAACATCAAGTTTGTTTGCTGACTTCTTTCCACAGCTAAACACACCAGCAGTGCCTAATATACCGTTACAGAGCGCTCCTGCTGCTCCTGTAGCGCCGTTTGTGCCTGTAATGCCTACCCCAGTAGCGCCTACGGCTATAACGCCTCCTGCGGCCTTTACAGCGCCTCCTGTAGCGTTTACGCCTACACCAGCGCCTGTAGCACCTACACCAGCACCTGCGCCAGCACCTGTTGTGCCTACAGTAGATACACAAGCTCAAGCAATGCAAGCGGCTAGAGAGCAAAAGGCTAAAGAAGAAGCGCAGGCTGCTTTAGTTTCTCAAGAAAATGCCAGAGTTGCACAAGCTGCTAAAGCTGCTGAAGATGCCAGAGTTGCACAAGCTGCTAAAGCTGCTGAAGATGCTAGAGTTGCACAAGCTGCCGAAGATGCTAGAGTTGCCAAAGCTGCTGAAGATGCTAGAGCTGCCAAAGCTGCTCAAGACAAGGCCGCCGCTGACGCTAAGGCTGCTGCTGATGCTAAGGCTAAAGCAGACTTATTAGCTAAACAAGCTGCTGATTTAAAGACAGCTCAAGCAGCTAAAGCAGCACAAGACAAAGCTGCTGCAGATGCCAAAGCTGCTGCTGACGCTAAAGCTAAGGCAGACGCTGCGGCAGCTAAAGCAGCTCAAGAAGCTAAAGCAGCTCAAGAAGCTCAAGCAGCTAAAGCAGCTCAAGAAGCTAAAGCAGCTCAAGAAGCTCAAGAAGCTAAAGCAGCTCAAGAAGCTCAAGCAGCTCAAGAAGCTAAAGCTGCTGCTGATGCAAGGGCCACACAAGAAGCTACTCAACGTAAGGCTGCTGCTGACGCTAAAGCCGCAGCTGATGCTAAAGCTGCTGCTGATGCTAAAGCTGCTGCTGACGCTGCTGCGTTACAGGCAAAGAAGACAGCAGAGCTTGCTGCAGCTAATGTATTAAAAGAAAAACAAATAGCTGCTGATATACAAGCTGAGAAAGACGCAAGAGCTGCTGCTGACACTGCAAGAGCAGCGCAGGAAGCACAGCTTAAAGCTGAACAAGCTCAAGTAGCTGCTGAACAAATAAAAGTTCCTACAGTAGCAGAAGTGCCACAGGAAGTTGCAATTGAACAACCAGCTTCTCCGATTGCTCCACAGATAACAGACGTAACTGCTTCTGCTTTTGATGAAAATCCTTTTATTAGTTCTTTTGACGAACCTGTTGTAGATTTACCGCAACAAGTTAAAACAGAGGCTACTCCTCCTGTTGTAGATATTAACAAAAAGATTGCTACTAATGAGTATGGAGGCGCTCTTAAATATTCTGAGTTGTCGCCAGAAGATCAAGCAGTTGTGGACGCTAGACGAGCTGCTGCTGCAGCGCCAACTGTTGAACCGTATAAAGGTGTGGAGCGTCAGGATTACGGCGAAGCTCCTAAAACTGAAACGCCAGAAGAAGCTTTAAACAACTATACAAATTTCTTTTCTGATGTTCAGACACAAATGGAAGAAACAAATAAAGAATACAGTTTAACTAACTATGATCCTAGTGAGTTTGTAAGAGCTGGTTTTACAGCAGGAAAAGATGTTGTAGGGAAAGCTGCTGGCACTGATGTTGTTGTAGATTATATAACAAAAAATGATATTCCTGTTTCAAAAGAAATTAACGGACAAGAAGTATATTTAACTACTGGTTTAGGTGAGGATGTTCTCTCTAAAACAATAGGGGACGAATATAAAGGAGAAGGCAGTTACGAAGCTAAAGGGCCAGTAGGAACTTATAGCACTGTTTACGTGCCGCCAGAGTCTGTATTAAACGATCCTGTTTTATCAGTGGCTGGGATGTTTTTCCCGCCTGTTCAAGTGTTCACAACAGCAGTTAAGTTAGGCACAGGCGAAAGCGTTTCTCCACTAGAAATAGCAACGGCTGGTTTAAATAGTTTAGAGTTAGCTGGTGTTATCAAACCTCCTAATGTTTCAGCAGACTATGGAAACTTAGGTGCTGATCCATTTGCTGCTAATCTAGCAGGTCAAGCCGCTGACGCAGGAACTGGTTTGTTTGGTTTAGGTTATAACGCTACTAAAAACTTAGTAAAAGCAGCCGCTTCTGACAACTTAGTTGAAGGTGTTGTCCAAGCGTTTGGTGCGCCTATAGTTGAAGAGTTTATTTCTAACCTACCGCAAACAGACCTAACAGACTTAGCAGCCAAAGCTGGAGTACAAGCAGACGACCTAGCTTCTGGTTTAAACACTGCAATTTCTAAACTTGCTGGTGGTTCAAACTTAGAAGATGCTTTAAAAGCTGGCGCTATTGATTATATAAAAGAAGGTGGTAGTTTACCTGATGTTATTCCAGAGTTTGTTAAAGAAGCTGGCAGAGCTTTAGAAGACACTGTAAGAGTTGTTGGCAGCTTCCTTGATGACGAAGTGTTCCAGAACATTAAAGACATTGCTCCAGACCTTAGCGGCATAGAAGATGCGTTTAGAGAAGGCGGCTCAGCTCTTAACGACTTTGTACAGCCTGCTATTGACAAAGTACAAGAAGAAGCTCCTAAAATAGAAGACGCTGTTAGACAAGTTGGCAGCACTATTGACGATGTATTAGAACCTGTCTACAAGCCAGTTGTTGAAGCTGCTCCAGCTATTGAAGACGCTCTACGACCAATTGGCGTGGCTATTGAAGATGTTGCTAGAACTGTAGGCAGCAGCACAGAAGACGTTATTAACGAAGTTGTAGATGTTGGTCAGACTGTTATATCTGCTGTGTCAGATGTTGTTAGCGCTGGTGGTAGTCAATTAGAAGACTTTATTAGACCCATAGGCTCTGCTGTAGAAGACATTGTTAGAATCACAGGTAGCACCACTGAAGACGTTCTGCGTGGTGTAGGTGCTGTTGGCGAAGACATCTTAGGTGCTGTTGGAGATACTGGACAGGCTGTCATAGATGCTCTGAGTCCGCTAGGCAAAGCTATTGAAGATGTTGTTAGAGCTACAGGCTCTACGCTAGAAGATATTATCAGAGCTTTGAATATTGATTTAAAGCAAGGCATTGGAATGCTGGCAACACAACAAGCACAACAAGCAACAGACGCTCGTAACTTGCAATTAGCAACAAGAACCACAGACAGCTTGTTTGGTGACGAGTTGTTTAAATTTAAAACACAAGTAGGCGCTGATATGCCTGAGTTAGTTAAATTACAAAGAAGGTATCAAGCATGACATATCTACAGTTAGTAAATAGTGTTCTACGCAGACTCCGTGAGAACGAAGTAGACTCTGTTAATCAAAATAACTATTCAAAACTTATTGGGGAGTTTGTCAACGATGCTAAACGAACCGTAGAAGATGCTTGGGACTGGACAGCACTGCGTACAACGCTAACAGTGTCTACAGTAGCTAATGTTTATAACTATACGCTAGTTGACTCACAAGATCGTATTAAGGTGTTGGACGTTATTAACGACTCTTCTAACTGGTTTATGGAGTATCGTCCATCAACGTGGATGAACAATGCCTTCCTCGTCCAAGCTAACATACCCTACGCAGCTCCTAAGTACTACAGCTGGAACGGTATTGATAGTAATGGCGATAGCGGTGTAGACCTCTACCCAGCCCCTGACGGTGCTTACCAGCTACGCTTTAACGTGGTGCTGCGTAACGCAGACATGGTTAATAACACTGACACAATGTCAATACCTTCGTCACCAGTGATTCAGATAGCAACAGCGTTAGGCGCTAGAGAACGTGGTGAGACTGGTGGAACAAGCGCAGCAGAGTTGTTTGCTTTAGCTGATCGTACCTTGTCAGACGCTATTGCACTAGACGCTGCTAGACATCCTGAAGAGACTATCTGGACGACTGTATAATGGCTCAACAATTACAGAACATTACAATCTCAGCCCCAGGATTTTTTGGTTTAAACACCCAAGACTCTCCTATTGGCTTAGACCCTTCGTTCGCCGCTGTAGCTGACAACTGTGTTATTGATCAGCTAGGACGTATCGGAGCTAGGAAGGGCTATCAGTACTCAACAACCAACGGAGCTTCTTTGCTGGGCAGCAGCAGAGGAATAGAGACGCTGCATCAGTTTATTGACTATAGTGGCGATAGAAGGTTGCTATCAGCAGGTAATTTAAAAGTATTTGTTGGTGATACTACGTTGGTTGATTACACGCCAGCAGGTTATATAGCAACAGCAAACAACTGGAAGTGCGTCACACTGGCTAACCATGTATATATGGTACAGAGTGGACACGAGCCGTTGATAGGCACTAATGAAGCTGCTCCGTTTACACTAGAGCGTATAAGCGCACACTCGCATAGCACAGGCACTATGCCGCAAGGCAACGAAGCTCTAGCCGCTTTTGGGCGCTTGTGGGTAGCTGATGTAGTAGGTAACAAGCACACTGTTTACTGGAGTAATTTACTAGATGGTTCACATTGGACAGGAGGCTCCTCAGGCAGCTTAGACTTAACTAATGTATGGCCAGAAGGGTTTGACGAGATAGTGGCACTAGCGGCTCACAATGGCTTTCTAATCATCTTTGGTAAGAAGTCTATACTTACCTATAGCGGTGCTGCGTCTCCAAGCACTATGACGCTTGCAGACACCGTAGCAGGCGTTGGTTGTGTTTCTCGTGATTCTGTACAGCACACTGGGACAGACCTTATATTTTTATCTAATACAGGTGTGCGTACGCTGGGAAGGACTATTCAAGAGAAGTCTTTGCCAATGAGAGACATCAGCAAGAATGTTCGTAATGACTTGGTTAGTTTGATTCAACAGCAGAACAACCCTATCAAATCTTTATACAGCCAAGAAGAAGCTTTTTACTTGCTTTCTTTTCCAGATAGTGGTATAATATATTGTTTTGACATGCGTGTCCCGCTAGAGAATGATTCACATAGGGTTACAACATGGTCTGGGATGGGTATTAACGTCTTTGCTCGTTGTGACGATGGTACTATTCACATGGGAGTGTCTGACGGCATTGTAGAATATAGTGGTTACTTAGACGATACAGACCAGTATCAGCTACGTTATTTCAGTAACCCACTTGACTTCCAAAGCCCAGCTAACTTGAAGTTTTTGAAGAAGTTTAACTTAACCATTATTGGTGGACAGTCTACGCCTACAACGCTCAACTGGGGCTATGATTACACATCTGATTATACAAAGCAACCTTTTATTTTTGGTTCTACTAATTTAGCTGAGTATGGCATTAGCGAGTATAACACAACTGCTGAGTATTCTGCTGCTGTTGTTATTAACACACCAAAAGTAAACGCTAGTGGTAACGGCTCTGTTGTAACAGTAGGTATCGAAGCTCAGATTAACAACTCTGCTTTCTCAATTCAAAAGATCGACATACACGCTCTACTAGGGAGACTTATCTAATGTCTAATTATACTAAGACAACTAACTTTGCAACTAAGGACTCCCTCAGTTCTGGCGATCCCGCTAAGATTGTTAAGGGTACTGAAATCAACACTGAGTTTGACAACATTGCTACTGCTGTCAATTCTAAATCTAACAAAGCTGATCCTACCTTTACAGGAACAATGACAGCCGTCACCGTCAATGTCTCAGGTACGCTAACGGCTGGCACTATTACTGGAGGTACATTCTAATGGCGTATGATGCAATGGGTAATTATATTCCTGATCAAATGGGAATGGCAGGGCCGCAAGGACAGCTAACTAACCAAGGTGGTTTCTTCAACACGCAGTTGCCACAACAGCCTACAGGTGCTATGCCTGCTGGTAATACACAGCTTAACATTCCTAACGCCCCTACAGGTGGTCCTAGCACTGGACAGGTTGCTGGTGGTTTAGCGCTTGGTGGTTTACTTGGTGGTAATCTTGATTTTGGTAACGTGTTAAAAGCAACTGGAAACTATTACACTGGTCAACAAGCTATTGAAGGGGCTTATGGCGTAGGTCAAGCTGGTCTTACAATGGCAGAGCAGATGGGACAACGGGCTGCTGATACAGCGCAGTTCAAGCCCTATACTGTCACAACAGGTCTAGGCAGAGCTGCTACAACTCCTCAAGGTGGTTATACATTAGAACTTAGCCCACAACAGCAAGCACTACAAGCGCAGTTGATGGGACAGGCTCAGAACTTGTTTGGTCAAGTTGGTCAAGACCCTGCTGCACAACAAGCAGCCTTGTACGAGCAGATCAGAGCTGCACAGCTTCCAGAGGAAGAACGTCAGCGTTTGGCAATGCAGGAGAACTTGTTTGCTAGTGGTCGTGGTGGTCTACAGACTGCTCAGTACGGTGGCTCACCAGAGCAGTTTGCGTATGAGAAGGCACGTCAAGAGGCTATGGCGGGTGCGTCTCTGGCGGCTCGTCAGCAGGCTATGGCGGAACAACAGCAGGCTCTGGCAGGCGCTTCTGGCTTATTAAACGCTGGTTACTCACCACAGCAACAAGCTCTACAGGCTCTTGGTGCAGGCACTGACATTGCTAACTTGGCAGGCACAGCAGGCAGATCAGCTGCTACCTTGCAAGGACAGCTTGGTCAAGCAGGTTTAGAATCTTATATGCAAGGAACACAGCTTGCCACAAACCTACAACAGCAGCAGATGCAAAACTTGTTATCAGCAGCTTTAGGCACAGGTACTGAAGGCTCTGGTTTAATAGGAGGTTTAGGAACTGCTTTAGGAATGGGAGACGCTAAGACACCTGATTGGTTAAAATCAGTTGGTGATTACTTTGGTCTAGGAGGCGCTTCTGGATCAGCAGACGTAGCAGCCGCAGGTGGTTTATTTGCTTCTTTGTTTGGAGGCAATAAGAACACGACCGCTGCTCCACAACAGACACCAACTGGATCACAGTCGTCGGCAGCTATTAACCCGTTGACTGGACAACCGTATTACACTTCTACACTGGGAGGAGGTATCTAATGGCACAAGATTTAACAGGACTTTTAGGCGGCGCTTTGTTGCCACCAGTACAGCCAGCGATGTCATACGAACAATCTATGATGCAGCGAGGCGCTGAATACGGCAAAGGCTTCAGGCAAGGTGCTGGCGGCATGTTTGGTGTTGACACACGCACTACACCAGAGTTTGTACAAGAGGAAGTTGCAAAGCTCAATCCAGAAAGCGTAGAAGATCAGGCAAAGAT
>Ga0209652_1004201_pt1 | contig 10210 bp, 8 predicted proteins | sample SaaInl74LU_5_DNA_FD_184641 | JGI IMG/M metagenome (GOLD analysis project Ga0209652, IMG submission 184641) | Marine microbial communities from expanding oxygen minimum zones in the Saanich Inlet - ESP_74LU_5_DNA (SPAdes) (version 2) | ecosystem: Environmental > Aquatic > Marine > Intertidal zone ...
CTCTCTGTCAGTATTCTGTGACGTCCCCCACCCATATTCATACAATCTCGAACTGATTGTCTGCTGCTTTACTTCATCTCCTATCAAATGTCTCTAACAAATCATTTGCTTCTTTCACTCTCACAGTGCAGTGCTTGGTAATATTATCGTCGAATCCTCTCTATCCTGGAACAACTCATACAAGCCGACCTTCATTCTTGCTTCTTGCTGTCTATTGGCAGGCGAGCGATCAACCTCTGCTTAGTGTACGCCCATGTCCGTAGTTGTGTCCATCTCCACTCCAAGCAAGCATGGCTGTTGACTAAGTCATGCCGCCCTCCATCACCCAGACTTTGAGAAGGGAAGACTCATTATCTCTGTGCAATCGTTGGCGAAAGGGTCAATGCTCATCTTCTTCGTCTTGGGCAGCTGCGGCCATCGATGGAGGCACATCGGCACCCGACACGTCAAAGCCGACGACAACGTGTCATCTACTTCCCCGTCGAGAACAGTAGGCCTCAGCTTGGCCCGATAGTGGTGTGTATGAAAGGAGAGATTAGTTTGTGCTTGCTGCCAGCCACATGCTGAATGCCGGCTCATCAGTTGCTATTGATACCTCCTGCACAGTGGGATCTGGAAAGGAGGAGAATGATAAATGAACTTCTATATCTACATTCAACACAACGTCCGACTTAACAGTCAGTTTTTCTCTTTAACACTACCATGACTACTTCTAGTTCTACTCGGTATTAAAACCCTTTGACCCCTTTTGCCTCTCGTAGTTAAGGAAGGAGAGAGCTACCTCTCACAAGGTGGGAGTTCTATCTTCTTGTGTCCTGCATAACTCTCCACTTGATCCTTGCAAATCTGTTGCTGTTTGCTCGTGCCTCGGCATGCTCTTGCTCGCTCTCGATTCGATGAAGATGTAGATTTGATTGCCGGTCGGCTGTCGAATCCCGACTCGATCTCGCAAAGAAGGTTCAGATTCAGATAGGCATCCTGATTCCATTGACCTTCGCTTCAACATCTATGCTTTTGCCTTCCCCGCTCCCTTTTCGCTTCAACATCTAGTACGCATGCATGATCCAAGATTTGGATTCGATCTCATATTCATCCTGCCGTCGCTGCGTTGCAGAGTATGAAGTCAACTATCATTTTAATATGCGTCTTCAAACCAGCACTCTCATCCTAGCTGCGGCCATTTCAAGCTCTGCCACGGCGTTCGCCCCATCCGCCTTGGCGCCCCGCCAAGCTACCCGCCTCGATGCAGGCACGCCTATGCCACAAGTTCTCCCTGGAGTAGACGTGCCATCTCCAGCTGATATCCCCGAAGTGATCAGCTGGCCCTTCACATTTCAGAGAGTTCAACTTTTCCTTGGAGGTTCAATTCCTGGCAGTGCGAACGTTATGCTTGGACAGCCAAAGTCCAACAAGGGCACTACCATTGTGGCACAGACCGCGCTTTTAGCGTCCCAAAAGATTGCTACGCAGATTCCTAATGCCAGCGAGTACAAGTTCTTTGGCAATGGCAATCACTCTAAGAATCTTCAGTATCTCCTCAAAACGAACCCGTTCATGGCCGCAGCTTTGACTGAGAACGGAAGTGGCTTCGAGTTAAGGTCGTTTGACACTCGTGATCCTCACGCTGAAGATCCATCTGCTTCTCTGTACCGGCAAATTGTTAGTTGCCTCGGGGGTGCCGATCACCGTGTGAACATAAGATTCGACGCTGATATGAGTATCCGTGAAATTCGTGTGTACGAGGTAAGAACACATTACACTCATTTGATATTTTGTTCAAAATAAGATCATTTTGTTTCCATAGTGCGCATCTTCTGACACTTTATGGTGCGTCCAATCTTCAGGAAAATACAGGATTGCTGATCACAAAACTCAACAAGCTTCTCGGTTGGAAGAGTGAAGAGGTAGACAAATGGGCAAGCAGTGCCCTTTACATTCTCGGGTATTATGCTTCTTGTGTCCATGCCAACATGCATGTTCTCCACTACCTGATGACGGCGGCACTCGATGAGTCGTCTAAGGAGTTCGACGCAATGAATGAGTGGGCCAGTTTTTATGCGACTAATATCCCCAATAAATATGGGCAAGTCGGTGATCTTTTGATCAGAAAACAACCTGAACTTACTGAACTTCTTATTCAGGGTAATGAAGGCACGGTGAAGGACACATACGCAATCCTCACTGGATCCAGTGGATTTGGTGCTAACGGCGATAAGCTCCGTCTTATACTTACGAAACTCCTTAATGTTTGGACCACTGACCCTACTAACTACATTGATAATATGTTGCAGGCCCCAAAGGAGAAGTTGATGAAAGCTGGAATATTGACTGAGTTTATGAAGCATCATGACTTGGTACCTGATTATGCTCGAGACGTCACGGAAGCACTCAAGAACACCGATGAGGACAAGTTTGGAATAGCTGAGGATCGCCTCAAGGTGAGTAACTGCAATGAATTGGCATTTGCATTTGTGTTTTGCCGTCCTTGACTTATAATCTAACCTCTCATGCTATGACCGAAGCTCTACCTCAAGCGGTGCTCTGGTTTTACCTCAAGGATTAATTCCCTCGAGGACTGGATTGAACTCATGGCAGTCACTGGTATTGTTCACGGTAGCACCCTTAGCTACACTCGACTCTTTGCCGATGCAGATATCCTTAGATGGCGTGACATCCAAATCGAGACTTGGCAAGCTCCAGATGTCAATCTTCATCTTAAGGTCCTTGGGACGGTCTGTGGTATGGATGAGCATCGTCATGTCATGTCCTCTTCCACAGACGTCGTGGGTCAAAAGTACGACGCAAAGCTTCAACAAGTTCTAGATGCTTATGAGGAGAAGGCAACTGATTACAAAGAATCTTACAAGAACGAGATCATGAAGAACACCTATGAGTTCAATAACTATGGTTGGATCCTCTCTGACTTCTGCCCCGACGGTTTCGACGGCAAACAGCTCACAGTGTCTACCTACATCTAGAGAGTTAATCAAACCAGTTATATTATGTCATCTCTTTTGTTTTGGTAGGTGAAAGTTGGTTGAAATCATGTGAATGCGAACCATACTTGGCACTAAAAGAATCCGTAATAATTATGATACTTCTACTATGGTCAATCTTCATCTACTTCTCAATTGCACTGAGATCCAAAACAGATGCGTGTTACGAAAACAAGTTGAACAGTGGAGACAAGGCAACTGGACGTGCATATTCTTCTCTCACACTTTCAAACTGAAGACTTATCACATGATCGTGCAGACTTTGCCTTATCATGAATTAACCACCAGAAGAGAGTCGTACTCGCACCCCCTCAAGGTTATCCTCGTCCAAGGTCCACTGATCCTCAACGCTACACCGTTCATTCAGAGACTTTGGCACATTATCAAAAACAGCAGTTGTTGTCTCCAGTGACCCATCTGTTGCTTTGACCCTGAATTCTTCATCAAATGGCATTTCTTCAAGTTCAGATATCAAGTCGAGGAGGTTTCCTCAACAGGGCAATAATCTTCAAAGCCGTGAACGTACATTTGCCTTACACTGGGTTGTACATTTGCCATATGTACATTTGCAACCGGGTTGCAAATCCAGGCTCTTTTTGGACGTATCGGCGTCGCTGCAACGTCGTAGGTGACATGATGAGGCCCAACTTTGGACGGCTGCAAGCACTACTCTAGCACCATATCGTATCTCACGCTGTGAATATGGCAATCGACAGCTTCTAGTGACCCATTAGAGTTGGCCATGATAGAATAGAAGCATCTTCATCACGGCTCAAGCACTTTTTGGACGTATCGGCGTCGATGCAAAGTCGTAGGTGACCTGATGAGGCCATCTGAGACGGCCGCAAGCTCTTCTGTTGACGGCCATATCGTATCTCACGCTGTCAATGTGACAATCAACTGCTTCTCTAGTGACCCATTAGAGTTGGCCTTAAAACAATAGAAGCATCTTTTACACGGCTCAAGCATTTGTTGGTTGTATCGGCGTCGCTACAACGTCGTCGGTGACCTGATGAGGCCATCTAAGACGGCCGCCAGCTCCTCAGTTGACGGCAATATCGTATCTCACGCTGTGAATATGGCAATCAACAGCTTCCAGTGACCCATTGAAGTTGGCCATGATAGTATATAAGCATCTTTTTCACGGCTCAAGCATTTGTTGGTTGTATCGGCGTCGCTACAATGTCGTAGGCGACCTGATGAGGCCATCTGTGTCGCCGCAAGCTCCTCAGTTGACGGTTCCGAAAACGTATTCCCTTGCTTTAACAATGGAGACAAGGCAACTGGACGTTTATATCGTCTCACACTTTCAAACTGAAGACTTATCACAGGATCGTGCAGACTTTGCCTTATCATGAAGAAACCATCAGAAGAGAGTCGTACTCGCACCCCCTCAGGTTATCCTCGTCCAAGGTCCACTGATCCTCAACGCTACACTTTTCTTTCAGAGACTTTGACACACTCTAAAAAAAGCAGTTGTTGTCTCCAGTGACCCATCTGTTGGTTTTACCCTGACCCTGACCCTGACCCTGAATTCTTCATCAAATGGCATTTCTTCAAGTTCAGTTACGATATCAAGTCGAGGAGGCTTCCGGCTTCCTTTGCCCTTGGAATTTGCCAACAGGGCAATAATCTTCACAGCCGTGAACGTACATTTGCCTTACGTTGGGTTGTACATTTTCATTTGCCTTACATTTGCAACCCGCAATATGTTCAAAAAGAAAGTGAAGGCTTTAGATTTGATTGCCGGTCGGTTGTCGAATCGCGACTTGATCTCGCAAAGTATGTATCATAAAATGATATTTCCAAAACGAAAGTGAAGGGTGTCCAGAGACTGTCCTGTGTGCCGCCTCCATCTTGTCCGGTCATCGAGGGTTCTCTTCTATTGACCGTTGCCGGAGACGAAGACCATGGTAGAATAAAATCGACCTGCCGCCGCCGCTGTGCTCTCGTCTGAACTAGTGACTTTGCCGTATTTAGCAATCAGGGTAAAAGAGGATCAGGAGGATTAGTTTCCACTTTGAAATAAACCGACCATGGTGAGCAACGCCACCAACGATGGCAATGGCAATGCCTCCGCTGAGAATAAAACTCCTCCTCAACAAATGGCACCCAAGAAGCCAACACCACCATCATTTGCCCTCCGAGCCAGACATTTTGCAGCCAAGTCTCTTCGGTTTGGTTCCACTGTCGTTGGCATTGCTGTTGCTGCTAATGTTGCATCACATATCTATGAACTCAATCAGGTGGATACTTTCTTCGGCGGCAACAATACTGATTCCAGCAGCGATAAGGAAGGGACACAGAGTGATGATAAATCAAAGGGCAAGTCGAAGAAATCTGTGTTGGTTCTACCATTCTCAAATTTGAAAGTTGTGGAGCGTAGATCTGGCGACTTTGATGATCTAAAACGACTAGGCCCTGATCGTGATAAACAACCCACCATTGTACTTGAGGCGAAGGAGTTGGTGAAAATTATCCACACTGCTGCAAGTGATCCCAACATTACAGCACTGCACGCGGATTTTGGAGAAGGGATGCGTTTCCCCTGTGGGCTTGGACACATGGAGGAAATAAGGAATGCAATCCGTGTCTTTAATGAATCGCATCGTCGTCACAGAGATCCGAATACAAACCACAACCCTGTTTTTGCTATGCAACGCAATGGAGATCCAAAACAATCGTATGCATTCGGTCATTCGTTTCAATGGAATGAATATTTCCTAGCGAGCTCTTTCACGCATGTCCACCTCCAGTCAAGGGGGGCGTTGCATTTGTTTGGAGTTACGGCGTCAAATACATTTCTCCGCTCGGCTTTGGAAAAGTATGGAATAAAGGCTCATGTCTTTAAACACGGAGATTACAAAACTGCTCCCAACATGTTCACTGAAGACAAGTACTCAAAGCCACATTTGGAGGCGGTCAAGTCGATGACAGCATCCCTCAACAATACAATTTTTAGCTGTATTGAGAAGTCAAGGGATCTCACTTTCGATAGCGTGATGCGGAAATCAATGTTTGACTACGGGAGCCTATCTGCTGCTAATGGAGCTGATTTAGGTCTGATCGATGCAATGTTCCCTGTGGACCCATTATTGTCTCTTTTGCATGCTAACAAAGAAGTAGGAGCTGAAGATAAGGAGAAAGTAGAAGACGGGAAAGATCTGATTAAAGCAAAAAAGGCAAAATTGGAAGGGATCTTTGGACTAAACAAAAGTTTCGACAAATTTGTAGCGACGGAACAAGTGTCTATTGTCAAGTATCATGAAATGATGAAGAAGAAGGCCAAATTGGAAGAAAGGCGGAAATACTTTACCAAGTTGGCTGAGTCCAGTACTGCCGCTTCATTAATTCTTTCTACTATCGGACTGGCACCACGAGAGGCGAAATTATTGCCATCAAAAGTTGAAAAGGTTGCTGTGGTGACAGTTGATGGCTCAATTGGTAGTTCCTTGTCGTACGAGATAATCGAGTCGCTGAGAAAAATTAGGACAGATGATGATGTGAAATGTTTGGTGCTGCGTGTGAACTCGCCTGGTGGCAGTGTCACTTCATCCGAAGCAATTCTTGAGGAGCTCAAGATTTTGGAAAAGGTATGTTGAACTGGTTTCGACTGTTTCTTTAACGCATGCTTCATGAAGAACTCACCTCTTCATGTATTCTTTCCCAGCCCATTATTTGTTCAATGTCAAACTATGCCGCATCTGGAGGTTACTACATCTCAACAAGCTGCGAAAAGATGTTTGCAAACCCAACTACCATCACAGGCTCAATCGGTGTATTCGGCATCAAGTTGGATGCCAGTAAGTGGGCGAAGGATTATGGGATCAGAACAGACTATTACCCGCACGGGAGCCACGCTGCATCCCTGAATCCTCTGGTACCTCTTACACCGCGCACGAAAGGCAATATAACTCGTTTGATAGCGGGCCACTATGATTATTTCAAAAACATTGTTGCAAACGGTAGATCAATGAGTGTTGATGAGGTTGAACTGGTCGCCCAAGGTCGTGTGTGGACTGGCGAACAAGCAAAAGAAGTTGGTCTGGTCGATCGACTTGGAGGATTGGATCGGGCCGTATCTTACGCAAAATCTACTCACACTAAATCTGAATCTGTCGACGTTGAATATTGGCCAAGGAAGAAAGGCTTTTGGGATTTCATTTCAGGCAAAGAATCACTTGCCGGAATTATTAGCGAGGCAGTCGCCCTTGTAAAGAACTCCAGCGACGAGACTGACAGCATAGTACATTTGTTCAACGAGATGAGTGAACTGAAGTTTGCTGAGAGACCACATTTCATGCTCACCATGGATGAAAAGACAGCACTTGATTTGATATTGGGAAGAGACTAATATGAAGCTTACGTAATATTGTTAAGTGAAACGTATCTATTAAATTGCGACTGGAATGCTTGAATTCCTCATATCCTCTTCTTCACAGGATCTAGTCAGCTTCTCTTGCATACACAAGAGGACGAGTCTTTGGATGGAAGTAGTAAGTTCATCATCATCGTTCATTAACTCTAGAAGCTTGGACGTGGAGATGCGCAATAGAACAGCTCCATCTTGACCTACATAGATCTTTCTCTGTTTAGACTCGTGGGCCACCTCTGTGGATTCTACTTTCTTCACCTTGTTCTTCTTCTTGGACGCTGTATGCAGCGGTTCTTGGAGCTTTTTAGCGAATTGAACCTCACCGAAGATTCTGCTGCTAATGGAATTGGAAGTACTATTGCAATCTCCACTTGATGATGAAGTTTCTCCTGAATAGAGCCAGTAGATGAATTCGCCATCTAGCTCCATTTCTTCATTGGGACCTAACTGCACCCATTCTAGTGTTTTGGATGTAAGCAGAGTCTTGAATTGAAGCACCGACATTCCGATGATGTCAAAAAGCAGTGTATACGCTTTTCGATCACGCACCGTCAACGTTGAGTTCGATGCTGCAACCGCTATCATAGGACGAACACTCTTTAAGAATGAACGTGCTGATAGTGCTAGCATGAAAAGATTGAAGGCCCAATCATCTGGCGATATGTATTGGTCCTGGATGTAGTCCGAAGAAATAACGAGCATTCTTCCTACCAACGTGAACAATCTGATCACTGCCGTGTTCGGACTGAGCAATGTCGTGAAGTCAAGTGCTACATGTGAGACATCGCTGAGAACCTCTGCCTCAAATTGTGCCCCAAGTTGTGGGCCAGATGCAATCTTCTGTGTAGCACTCAGTATAGGCGATATTACAGGCGAAGATGTCGGTGTTGAGAACAGGTCAAATGGAGTCTCAATCTCCGGTACATCGATGTACATCTTTATTGTTGTTGTTGTAGACGATTTACTGCCTCGATGTGACTTGGACTTGGAACGTATCGGCTGATGAACACCAAATGCAGTAACTTTGTGATGTGTGCTGCACAGCACATACAGTGCTAGTAGCAGATGAGCGATGGTAATGCTTTGTTTCATTTTCAATTGCAATTGCTATTAACTTTTGTTTTATGATGACGATGATGATGTAATTGGTAATGTGAGATGCTTGAGGCGGAGTAGGAAACAACTGTGAACGGATGAACGTGATCGTGCGCTGACTATGCGGAGTGGGCAGACTGAGAAAGTCTTTGAGGGCCTGTGTGCGAGAGGACCACTGCTCTCATCTGTCTTGGACTTGCAGATTCTCGAAACGGAGAGGCCAGTCGTTAGTTGAAAGGCTCGTCATCATGATGTACATGACGAACCAACTTTTTTGGTCATGGTTTTAGAGTGGAGGCGAGTCGAGTCGAGTCAAGTTGCTAGAGTCGGAGAGGGCTTGCTTTCGTTTGGCGTTTGGCGTTTGCCGTTTGCTAAACTAGTTCGCTTCGACTTTTGACTTTTGACTTTTGTGAAGGTCGGTAGTTGTTGGTGTTGGTTGTTGGCTTCCTTTCTAGTTTGAGGAGCTGCAGCAAGGATGGACAGCGACAGCGATCCCTCCTCTCCGTGGGCCTCTCTCGACGAGGCCGAAGAAGAGGATGATAACAGCAGCCCGGAGGATTCTGTCGACAATCAGGAAGAAGATTGGGTCGCCGACTTGCAGAGGATCAGGGAAAATGATCCTCTTACGACACAAATATATGGAAAAGGCGAGCATAACTTTCTCCACAATATGACTGATGAGGAATGGGAGGAGCTTGGTCGTGATATGTCTAACAACACCCGCTTGGAAAATGTACATCTTGTTGACGGCGCTCTCAACGATCACAAAATTTCATTTTTGTTCCGAGGGTTGACAAAAAGCAACACAATCGAAGACATAAATTTTTGTGATAATGCATTAAGCGTACAGGGAGTGCGGAGCATGGTGCCATTCTTACAAAATGCAGCCAATTTTTCTTCGATGTATCTTATGTACAATAATCTGCTGTCAGAAGGATTCAACGAACTATTTCGTGCATTGCGTAACAACCCCATCGAAATTCTGAATTGCGATTATTGTGGAATATGTTCTATCCAGATTGACATAGCCTCCTTCCCTAGAAATTTGACGTATCTATTACTAAATGGCAACAAAATCAGCACTGACGGATGTCGTGTATTGGCAAAATTGTTACAGGAGGAAGATTCTACACTAGCACATCTTCAGCTCCGTGAAAATAAGATAGACGACGAAGGAGTTGGTATTTTGGTCGATGCCCTACAAAACAACAAATCACTGGGCACTTTAGATTTAAGGGGGAACGATGGGATATCAAAGCAAGGACAAATATTGTTGCTCAAGCTAGTCAATGACATCTCTTGCATAAAAGCGACTTTGCAATCAAATCATACCTTGAGATATCTCAATGATAAATGCATTATTCCAGATGGTTACCCATTGAAGGTAGATGAAGAATTTCAGAAACAGATCAATTTTGCTACAAAGATCAACATAAATCACGACGGCAACCCAGAGGCAGCTGGTAGGGAGAAGGTGATCCAGACACAGCTTCATAGCTCGAGAAGATCAGAGTTGGCTGACTTGCAGGGAGTAGATCATTCCGTGTTTAGCGAGATTGACGCTCTCCACTTACCAGAAGTACTTGCACTTGTAGGTCGACGCCATGGACAAGGAGAGCTATATGTTGCTTTGAAATCATTGGTCATGGGATTGTTCTCCAGTGTGAATATGATAGAGTGCATCCAACAGGAAAGGGATTTCCATGCAGCCAAAGTGGAAGAGCTAGACGCCAAGCTAGCAACA
>Ga0209652_1004204_pt1 | contig 10206 bp, 9 predicted proteins | sample SaaInl74LU_5_DNA_FD_184641 | JGI IMG/M metagenome (GOLD analysis project Ga0209652, IMG submission 184641) | Marine microbial communities from expanding oxygen minimum zones in the Saanich Inlet - ESP_74LU_5_DNA (SPAdes) (version 2) | ecosystem: Environmental > Aquatic > Marine > Intertidal zone ...
AATAGAGTCGGAATCAATGATGGAGGCTTGAATAACAATAATGACTTCGTCTTTTTCCGTGTGTTGGTTGTAGTAGGTCGCTACCGCGGGAAGTTGGACATCAAGAGGGCGGGCATTGGGGTGAATTTCTGGGTCGATAAACATTAAAGCACGACCGTCTCTTGTTTCTTCTTGTGTTGGCATTCTCCCCAATATCACAGGCACCGTGCTCAGGTCTTGAATGTCCATTGCGGGGAAGCCTCTCAGGTTGTCTGGACAATACCAGCCACCGTATTCGTGTTGGGCTTTTTTCTTTTCACCGTGATCTTTTTGAATGCTGTGATCTTCTTGTTTGCAAGCTAAAGCGCTAGTATTTTCAACATTGTTTGAAGATGCACAGTCAGTTTCTTCTTGGCAAGAGCTGAGTGAAGTCATTAAAATGATGAGTAATGAAAAGGGGAGGAGTGATGGTGTTCTCATGTTGTTTTTTTGAATCAAGAGGTAATATCCTAAAGTGTTTAAGCGTAAAGCTATTCTATCATCTTGATGGGCGCTATTTTCATATGTAAAAGTGTGTAAATGGCGTGTAAAACTTCATTTATCGCTTTAATGAGAACTTGGTTTTCGCCAATTCCAACGCTTCTCCAAGTAGCTCATGAATGAGGTCAATAGGGAGGTCTTTTTCTGGGTCGATGCGAAGGATCTTCATCAGTTTCCGATCGCCTTGTTCCAAAAGGGGATGCTCGAGGTGGATTCCATCAACCCAGAGGATGTAGGGCATCTTGCTCTGTTTGTGCATCGACAAGAAACAAAACATCCGCTTTCCCCTCATAAAACAAGGAATGCCCCATTTTAGCGCTTCGTTGACCTCCTCGCTTGAAGCCAGAATGATTTTCCTCAAGGCCAATAGGCAGCTTTGGTGTGGTTCAACTTGTTTTTCGTAGAAGTGGTCTGGAAGCATGGAGTCTCAATTAAAGTAATGTCTATTGCATCAGTTTATTGGTGTGACGCAATATTCTAATCCAACTCCACAATCACCTCATTTTTTCTACCGAAAACTTCATAAGGTGGGTTGTAGCCGAGGTAGTAGAAACGAGTTGAATACCCAATGCCGGCCTCGTCCAAGGCTTTGGTGAGTTGTTCTTTGTGAAGGGCAATTTTCTCATCATCGCTCCAGCCCCCGAAAGTAATTGCGGCAACACGCTTTGCGGGCATTTCTTTGAATTCGATGTCCGACTGATTGGGCTTGGGCAAGTTGCTCTTGTTGAATTTCTTTGGAACCATAAACATCATGGTCATGCTGTCTTCTAACGACATGGCCACGGGCGAAGTCATGGCAATTTTTTCCTGTTTCTCATTCGCCCCAAAAATATAACCGGCCAAAATGGAAAAGCCTTGACTAGATGCCTTTTTGTATTCATTAGATCCTAGTTTTACCGAGGTAAATAAACTGGCTTCATAAGCGCGAATTTCGAAGTCGCCAAAGCTCTTTTCTACGGTGTAAGGGTAGCTTTCTATGCTTTGTTGACTCTTCCAAGCGAAGATTTGGACGGCGGTAAATCCAACAACTAAAATGCCTACAAAGATCAGGAGGAAGGCCATGGCTCTTTTGCGAATTTGGGTTTTGTTCATCTTAGCTTCAAGGTACAACTATTATGGCTGAAATGACCATTTCAATTAAGCTTGGTTACACTTTACTACCTTGGGGTCAGAAACGCACTTCTTGCTCTTAATGCTAGACAAATTGAAGTTAGCTATTCAACAATGCAGAAGAGCATTGCACTGAAAAAAAATACCCACATTAACCCACCTCTATTTCTGCTCCAAGCTCTTCCAGATGCACAAAGAAATCCGGATAGGATTTGGCGACGGCGTCTGCACCTTCAATGGTGATAGGCGCTCCAGCGATTCCGAGGATGGCTGCAGCCATGGCAATGCGGTGGTCGTTATGTGAATTTAAGGTGGCTTTCTGAACTTTTCCTGGGTGAATGATCATCTTATCGTCGATCAACTCCACTTTGATGCCGGCTTTGGCAAACTCTTCTTGAATCACCAGGGCTCGATTGCTCTCTTTGTGTTCCAAACGGTGAACGCCTAAAAGGGTAGTGGGCTTTTTAGCAAAAACGGCCATGGCGGCGAGTACAGGGAAGAGGTCGGGACAATCAGTGGCGTTGAATTCAAAACCGCGCAAACGGTGTGAATGGATGTGCAGGCCCTCCTCGGTATTCATCAGCTTGGCACCGGCGAAAAGCAAGGCTCCTTTCACAGATTCATCGGCCTGCGTAAACCGGGTCCCCAAGCCTTCTACTGCAAACTTGTTCCCTCCAGCAACTGCTCCAGCGGCGAAAATAGCTGCTGCACCGCTCCAATCGCCCTCTATGACAATCTCGGCAGGCGTATATTGCTGCTTTCCCCTTATCTTGAATGTGTGGTAATCTTCATGTTCAACGGCAATCCCGAATGCTTCCAAAACTTCAAGTGTAAGGTCGATGTACGGAGTACTCTTTAAGTCTTTAACGTGAAGCACGCTGTCGTTCTCAGCCAAAGGAAGCGCCATCAAGAGTCCGGTCAAAAACTGTGAACTCAAGCTGCCATCGACGTCGATTTCACCACCTTTAAGCGGACCTTCAACATCGATGGGTAGTTTTCCGTTGTTGGTACTGCATTTTCCTCCAAGAGCGGGAATAAGTTCTTCGAACAGGCCCATTGGTCGGTTCATCAAGCTGCCTTCACCAACGATGGTGATGGCTTCGCTCAGCATGGCCACAATTGGAGTAAACATGCGTGTTCCAAGTCCAGATTCGCCCATGTGCACATAATCGGCTTGAGCTTTCATTCCTCCAGTAACATGAAGTGCTCCGTCGATCAAGGCTGTTTTGGCGCCGAGTTGTTCAATTACAGCGCCAATATTAAGGCAATCGGCACTTGAGGCAGGATTGTGGAGAACACTTGTTCCATTGGCCAAAAGCGCTGCGGCCAAAGCGCGTTGCATCAGACTTTTTGAGCCAGGAACGGTAACAGATCCTTCTAAACTCGAAGGGAAAACGGTGAGCTTCATTACTTCTTGATTCCAGTGTAAATGGTGGCAATTCCGCCTGTTAAGCGATGTTGTTGAACTTCGCTGTAACCACATTTTTTCATGATGTTCATGAATTCCTCTCCTTGTGGAAATACTTGAACACTCTCTGGTAAATATGTGTAAGCCCTGCTGTCTTTAGAAACGAGTTTTCCCACCAAAGGCATCACTACTTTGAAATAAAACCAGAACAATTGTTTGAAGGGGAATGACTTGGGCTTCGAGAATTCTAAAACCAATCCTATACCGTTCGGAGCAAGCACACGGTGCATGTCGCTCAATCCTTTTTCCAAGTTCTCAAAGTTTCGAACACCAAAAGCAACGGTGAAGGCATCGAAGTAGTTATCGTCAAAAGGCAAGTTCTCACTGTCGCCATAACGGAGGTCGATGACTTTTTCATAACCCCGTTTTTTAACCTTCTTCCTACCAATCTCAAGCATTCCATTGGAAATGTCTACCCCAATAATTTCAGTAGCTCCAAGTCCCATTCGTTGCGCTTCAATCGCAAAATCACCGGTTCCTGTTGCAACGTCCATGAGTTTTTTCGGACCTCTTTTCTTGAGTATTCGGATGGCTTTTTTTCTCCAGAGGACATCAATACCTAGGGAGAAAAAGTGGTTCAAGGCATCGTAGCTGTGAGCAATGTTATCGAACATTTCAGCCACTTGCTCTTTTTTGGCTTTGTCATCAGGGGAGGTGTACGGAGTTACTTTGGTTCCCATATTTTGTGTTTATCCCACCATGGTATGGCCTTCGGGATATTTATAGTTTTTACTTATCGATTCTTTTGCAACGGCAAAGGCTACGGTGAGTGTTCCAACCCTTCCCACAAACATGCTCACAGCAATGATGATTTTTCCTGCAGCACTGAGGTCTGCTGTAATACCAGTACTCAAGCCTACAGTTCCCATGGCGCTCACTTGCTCAAAGATGAGGTCGAGAATGGTTCGTCCTTCTTGAGCGAGAATGTGCGCCTCTGTGATAGACAACAAAAATATGCAGATAAGGTTCCCTACAACAAAGAAAAGCAAGACAGAAAAAGCACGTGCAACGAGCAAATTGGAGATGCTGCGCTTGTAAAGTGTGGTTTGAGATTTACCTTGAATGGTGGCTAAAATATTGGCGGAAATGATTGCAAAAGTAGAGGTCTTAATACCACCTCCAGTAGAGCTTGATGATGAACCAATGAACATCAATATCACTAAAACAAACAACATGGGAACACCTATTGATCCAATGTCAACGGTGTTAAACCCAGAGGTTCGAGTCACTGATTGAAACACGGCGGTGGTGACTTTTCCAAACAATGATTGTCCGGCCAAAGTGTTGTTGTCTTCAAGCACAAAATAAAGCACAGAACCAGCAATAACGAGTCCGATAGAGAAGTACAAAGCAATCTTCGTACTGAAAGTAATCTGTTTCCAAGGGTGTTTTAATCGGTCTCGAAGTTGTTTTGGATCGAAGATGTTAAACACGGCCATCATCCCTAAAGCCCCAAAGAAAACGAGTATGGTTACAATCCAGTGAACATAGTAATTCTGAGCTACGAGCGGATCACCTAGTCCGCCAGAAAAAAGTGAAATCCCGGCATTATTAAAAGCGCTGACTGAATGAAAAAGGCTGAAGAACCAACGCTCACCGTTGCTGCTAAATGGAATGGCATCATCCCAAAAAATATACATCATTACGGTGCCAATGAGCTCAATACCGATACTCCAAACAACCACTTTTGTGAGCATTCCGCGGGCTGAAATAGATGTTTCGCGATTCACAAAGTCTTCAATACTGTCGTGGTGCTTCACACTCAAACCAAACTTCGCCGCAAGTGCTAAGAAAGAACCAAAGGCAATGATGTTCAAACCACCTAATTTGATGAGTACCAACAACACGAACTGACCTTTAAACGTGAAGAAGTTGGGCGTGTCTTCTACCATTAAGCCGGTGACGCAAGTGGCAGAAGTAGAGGTGAAAAAGGCGTCGAGAAAGTTCATGCTTCCTTCGATGGTGGTCATTTCTGGGAGCATCAATAAGCCGGTTCCTCCAAAAATTAGAGCAAAGAAGGAGAAAATAAAAACAACGGATGGGTGCACCTTGAAACGGGGGAGCACCGGACCCAAGCGCTTCAATTCAATCCAAACTACGGAGAAGAAATAGAGTTGAATGAAGATATTCCGAAGGTCGGTAAAGCTCTTAAAACCAAAGCGTTGAAACAGGGCTTCGAGCAGCAGGGTACCAAAGAGGTTGTAGCTCACTGCTTCTACTACCAGAAGTGACATCAAAAAGCCTTCAAACCAGGAGTTTTTGATGAAATCAAGCGGGCTGAAATCGTAAACAATTCGAAGCAAATAATGAAGTACATAAAAAGCAAAAGAGCCTTTGATGATCATCAAAAGCTGTTCTTGTTGTTCAGGTGTGTGCTTGAATCCGTAGTAATACACGAGCACTACGATAGCCAACAACGAAATAAGCAAGTTCAGTATTCTTCCTGCCTTGAGTACCTTCTCTTTTGTGCCGTAAAGGAAGATGTTGATCCGTTCTCTTATCGGCTCTAAATTCATTCAGCACACAATTTTTCAGCTTCGGAAAGGAGGCGCTCTTTTTTGATGGGAACAACACCTACGCGTTCACAAACCAAACCACCCGCAAGGTTGGAAATGCTTGCAATGCTCACAGGGTCTGCGCCAGCTGCCAATAAAACGGTGGCCACTGAAATGACGGTATCACCAGCTCCTGAAACATCGGCGATTTCTCTAGGATGTGCTGCAATCACCTCAAAACCTTCTGGCCATTGAATGCAAACGCCGTGTTCGCTTAAAGTAACCATAGAGCAAACACAGCCTAAGGTTTCAGTTAAGGTAGCAACAGCTTCTTGAAGTGAGCTTTTATTTTTTGGGTCGACGTCTATTTTGAGTCCTTCTCGAAGTTCTTTGAGATTGGGCTTAAAGAGGTCTACGCCTTTGTAATCAAAGAAATGATCTTTCTTGGGGTCAACAGTAGTTGGGATTTTCTTTTCCTGAGCGGCCTTAATCACTTCACTGATGACTCTTGGAGTAAGCACTCCTTTATCGTAATCTTCAAAAACAACGGCATGAATGTGCTGTACGCTAATCATTTCCAAACAACGATCAATCAAGGCCTCTTCATCGCTTTTTGCAAGGGGATTGAGGTCTTCTTCATCTACTCGAAGCAAGTGCTGACCATCAGCAATGATGCGCGTTTTCGTGGTAGTGATTCTCGTGCTTGAAGCTATAATTCCTTCATCACTAAAATCTCCTTTATTCAAGAGTGCCCGAAAAACGTTTTCCTTGTCATCCTTTCCAATAACAGAACAGATGATTGGGTTTGCACCAAGCGTTTTTAAGTTCAAGGCAACATTGGCCGCACCTCCCAGTCGGTTTTCTCTGCTGCTGATGTGCGCAACAGGAACAGGAGCTTCTGGAGAAATTCGCTTGGCCTGACCCCAATAGTAGGCGTCAATCATCACGTCTCCAACGACTAGAATGTTCATCCCGTTGAAGGACTTAAACCACTTGTTGACTTCTTCTTTTTTCAATTTCTTGGGGTTATTTAAGCAAGTGCCTTGATTGCATTTTCAATTCTATCCATGGCCTTTTCGAGGTCTTCCATGCTTGCGGCATAGCTGATTCGAATTCCATTTGGATCACCAAAAGCTTCTCCAGCCACTACTGCTACATGCGCTTCTTCTAGCAAATACATGGCAAAATCACTGGAATCATTAATTGATCCGCCACTCCACGATTTGCCATACAATTCAGCAATATCAGGGAAGGCGTAAAAAGCTCCTTCTGGGGTGTTGATCTTTACTCCGGGCATGGCGGCAAGTCGGGCCAAAACAAAATCTCTTCTTTTCTTAAAAGCATCAATCATGTATCGCACTTCATTTGGGTCTGCAAGTACCGCGGCCTCAGCTGCTTTTTGAGCAACGGCGCAAGGGGCGCTGGTAAACTGACCTTGAATCTTGTTACAAGCATCGGCAATCCATTTTGGTGCACCAATGTAACCCAGACGCCAACCGGTCATTGCAAAGCCCTTCGAAACACCATTAATGGTAATTACTCGATCGTAAATGGCTTTGTTTTGAGCTAAACTAGCATGCTCGCTTTGGTAATTGATGAGCTCGTAAATCTCATCAGAGATGACATAAAGTTGCTGGTGTTTTTCGATGACGGCACTCAAAGCGGCTAATTCTTCACCGGTGTAAACTGAACCAGAAGGATTACAAGGCGAACTGTAAATCATCATGGTGGTGCGCTCGTTGATGTGCTTTTCGAGGAGAGCAGGGGTGATTTTAAAGTCGTCTTCGATGCTTGTTTCGATGATCACAGGAATTCCTCCGGCAACCTTAACAATCTCACTATAACTTACCCAATAAGGAGCGGGAAGAAGAACTTCATCGCCTTCATTAACCAAGCTGAGAACTACATTCGCAATCGACTGCTTTGCACCGGTAGAAACCACAATTTGATCTGGTGTATAGACCAAATGGTTGTCGCGCTTGAATTTCATTGAAATAGCTTCACGAAGCGATTGCAAACCATTAACAGGAGTATAGTGGGAGTAATTATCAGCTATTGCTTGATTTGCGGCTTCTTTGATGAAGTCGGGCGTATCAAAGTCTGGCTCACCCAAACTCAAGCCAATAATATCGATTCCTTTTGCCTTGAGTTCGCGCGTCATCCTGGCCATAGCCAAGGTCGCAGATTCTGAAAGGCGGTTGATAAGAGCAGATGTTTTTTCCACAAGTTGTATAATAAGTAGCAAAGCTAATGAAGATGCTGAAAATGCAGTGGTGAAGAACCGTTTTTCGCTAGAATTTTACCCCTGTTTTATTATTTGTTCTGATCCGAGCTTGCTTTTCGAGCTAAATAGCCACAAACCAAGGTAGGTTAATCCTGCGTTGAGTAAAATCAATAAGGCGCCCATTTTTAAGCCACCTAAGAGGACATCAGCAAAAGTAAAAAGGAGGTAACTGGCTACGGGACTGATCACCACCACTACTAAAAGTCCTATGGAGTTAAGGCTTCGCTTGGTGTATAGGCCAAAAATGAAGAGGCCAATGAGCGGACCATAAGTTAAACCGGCGAGGAAAATGACTTTCATGATGGCACTCATGTCGAGTATGGCATGAAGAATCATCACAATAAAAAACAAAAGCAAACTCATCAGCACATGAACGCGCTTTCTGATGCTCATCTGTTTTTCCTCAGCTTGCTTTTCAATGTCGAGAAAGTCAATGCAAACCGAAGTCGTCAGCGAAGTGAGTGCACTATCAGCACTGGAGTATGCCGCGGCAATTAAGCCCAGCAAGAAGAATACCCCCAGAGCAATTCCAAAAACATCGGAATCCATAGCCACCAAAGGGAAGAGGAGGTCGGTTTTTGCATTGCCCGCTTCATTCAAAGGGAGCACCAAGCCAGCATCGGCCTGATACATAAATAACAAAGCACCAAGCGCCATGAAAAGCCCATTCACCACAATCAAAACAAGGGCAAAGGAAATCATGTTTTTCTGTGCGTCCTTGATGTTAGGGCAGGCCAAGTTTTTCTGCATCATGTCTTGATCCATTCCGGTCATTCCAATGCAAATGAAAAAGCCACCAATAAACTCTTTGGAGAAGTGATGAGGGTTGGTCCAGAAATCGTTAAACTGCCATATTTGGCTGTACGGACCATCCATAATAAGCTGACTCATTTCCAATGCTCCGAGGTCGAGATGTTGCGCAATCAAAACCATCGATAAAATCAGCGAAATAAGCATGAATGCGGTTTGAAGTGTATCGGTAAAAATGATGGTTTTTATACCTCCTCTAAAGGTGTAAACCCAGATGAGCAGAATCGAAAAAACCACAGTAATCCAGAAGGGGATGCCCCAGGCTGAGAAGAGGATTTCTTGTAAAACAGTGGCTACAAGTAGCAATCGAATTGAGGCGCCAATACTTCGCGATAGCAAAAAATAAAAGGCACCCGTTTTATAAGCCACCAGCCCAAAACGCTCTTCGAGGTACTGATAAATCGAGGTGACGCCCATTTTGTAGTATACCGGCATCAGCACATAAGCGATGAAAAAATAGCCCAAACCGAAGCCCAAAACCATTTGCAAATAGCTCATTTGATCGAGCGGGTTCCCCACTTTTCCAGGAACCGAGATGAACGTAATGCCGCTTAAGCTGGCGCCCACCATTCCGAAAGCAACCAAGTACCAGGGTGCTTTTTTGTTGGCTAAAAAGAAGGTTTTATTGGTGGCTTTTTTACCGGTAAACCACGAAATCGCCAAGAGAACAAGGAAATAGGCGATGATTAAGCTGAGGATTAACATAGGACTCATGCCGCAAAGATGGTGAATCCATTGTGTTGTTGTACTTTTGACCGCATGAATCTGCCTTCGAAATGGATAGAAGCCGCTGTTGACCAGATGTCGAGTTTACCCGGCATTGGAAAAAAAACGGCCTTGCGTTTGGTGCTTTCGCTTTTGCACCGAAGCGAAGACGAGGTAGAACGCTTCGCCCGATCGATGGTGCAGATGAAAGAAAAAGTACACGAATGTAAAACCTGCCATCACTTCAGCGATGAAGAAGAATGTGCGGTTTGTCAGGCGCCTAAGCGACAAAAAAACATCATCTGTGTGGTGGAAGACAGCCGTGATGTGATGGCCATTGAAGCCACACAACAATACCAAGGCGTGTATCACGTTCTAGGAGGGATCATCTCCCCAATGGATGGTGTTGGTCCGGCCGACCTTCATATTGCTTCCTTATTGGACCGAGTGAAATCGGGAGAAGTATCAGAAGTCATCTTTGCTTTGAGTACCACCATGGAAGGAGAAACCACCGCCTTTTTCTTGTACAAGAAACTAAGTACTTTTGACCTTACCCTTTCTGCAATTGCTCGCGGAGTGGCTATTGGCGATGAAATTCAATATGCCGATGAGCTCACATTAGCCCGATCAATAGCGCAACGCACCCCTTACGAAAACGCCATTAAACGTTCATGAAGCTGAGTGTCATCATTGTCAATTACAACGTGGAATTTTTCCTCGAGCAGTGCCTCCATTCTGTGGAAAAGGCCATTCAAGGCATCGAGAGTGAAGTTTTTGTGGTTGATAATGTTTCTGTTGACGGCTCTTGTGCCATG
>Ga0209652_1004206_pt1 | contig 10204 bp, 8 predicted proteins | sample SaaInl74LU_5_DNA_FD_184641 | JGI IMG/M metagenome (GOLD analysis project Ga0209652, IMG submission 184641) | Marine microbial communities from expanding oxygen minimum zones in the Saanich Inlet - ESP_74LU_5_DNA (SPAdes) (version 2) | ecosystem: Environmental > Aquatic > Marine > Intertidal zone ...
GCCGAATCTCTTTCATTTGACTAGAGGTACAAACGGTCGAGTGGATTCGCATTGTTCTCATCTGTGTACAAGAGTGCGGCAAAGCTGTCACAGTAAGTAAGTAGGGCACATTAAAAGCCGACAGATCTGTGGCATAGTGTGGCGGGCGTATATATTCAACTCTGGAGTCAACATGATGTGTGAAGCAAGCCCTGATCAAAACATGGATGAATTGAATCATCAAAGCGTCACTTCTACCGTCGCTGATGAAGTTATTGCATTGAGAGAGTCAATATCAGAGAGCGAGAACTGTAGCGGTGCAAAATTAGTCATTACGATAGATGATGGTAGTGATGATGTTACCAGTGCAAAATTAGTCATTACGATAGATGGTAGTGATGATGATGATGGTAACAACCACAAGACAACAATAACCACGGATGATCCCTGCAGTGATACCACAACAACATCGCGTTCAGGAGATGATCCATTGCTTCTGAAAACAGCAATCACTAGCAGCTCAAGGGACGAAGAAACTGGTAGTATAATCACAAGTGATGTTGACGGTAGTAAATGCAACTCTATGGCACCAATGATTGGCTACGCAACAAGTTCCACTACGTCTGTTGATGAAAGAAATAATCATGATGGTGAATTGCAAGAAGGGATCAATGAGGCTGACTCCCTACCCATAACTCCACCACCCACGGTAAAATCTACATCAGCGATGGAAACGGAAACCATATTGACGACCATTACAGCCCCGTCATCATCATCTGAAGAAAAAGATTCCAAACAAAACATTGAATTGCAAAACAGCCCAACAGTAGAAAGACCAAATGCAGCAGCAACATACATGAAAGAGAAAGTGCTGGAAGATAATGGCAAATTGAATGACAGGCTCAAGAAGCGGTGGGAAGAACGGAAGCAAGAAAGACGAGCCGAAGCAACAAAACAGGGTGTTCAAACACCGACATCTTCACCTGGCAAGAAGCATTCATCGCCACGGCATCAGCAGCGTAGTAAATTTGAGTCGACAATTGGCTCAAGTAATTCCGATATTTTGTCAAAGTACAAAAGTGGATCATCATCACCTGAGATATACCCTGACGTTGTTTCATTCGGACTAGAGGATGAAGAGGGTGTAACCGCCAATTCTTCACCCACCAGAACCATGCCAAGTTACCGCAAATGTTTGTCAGATTTCGGACCCCATTCTTACTCCTCTCCGCCCCGACGTATCGGAATATTACAAGCGGACGGGATTGTCTACGACGATGCACTTTTGTTACGGTTAGCGCGTCAGTCTCGCCCTGGACAACATCGGCGGAGAACAAGTGCGACAATCAAAGGCGATGACGTTGTTGATCCAATGACTGGAGAGGACCTCCCAGTGTTCCAAACCAACGAAGTGAAAATTCACGTGTATGATCTACTTACTCAAGATTGTGCGGTCGAGATGCCGTTTTTGAATTGTAATTTCCCCCTTGGTCGCTGCTTCAAAGCTGTAAATGATGGATGTAATTATCTTGGGACAGGAGCATATCATGTCGGTGTTGAGGTGAATGGAGTAGAGTACGCTTATGGTGGAAACAACATTCCAGGAATGTCCGGGATTTTCACTTGCATTCCAAAAGAGAGTCCAGGTTACGAGCTGAGAGATACAATTGAGTTGGGAAAGGTCCACACAACAAAGAAGATATGGATTCGCATTCCCAAAGTTACAGCTTTGAGCCCTTTGAGCCAAAGAGTGTCCGCGGCGTTTGCCAAGTTGACTGAAGAGAGTGACACCGAGAGGGAGAATGCATACGAGGCGTCGCAGAATGCGTACACCTATCGTGAAATTGAAACATTTGCCGAAGGACACACTGTAGTTCACGATATGGCCAAAGAATATCTTGGGTCGGACTATGACCTGCTCAGGAAGAATTGTTGCACCTTTGCACATGATGCGTGCTTACGGTTAGGAGTGGACGAAGAAGATATACCTAGTTGGTTTCGCAATGCTGCACTGGTCGGAGCGCAGGCGGAAGACACACTGGTCAACGTAGATAATACTGTGAAGAATGTGTTCAAGTGCAATGAAGAATCAGTCCCCCTAGAAGCAGAAGATTGTAGCGCTGGATTTGAAGTTATAGCAAAAATGGACGATTTAGGTGGCAGTACACTCACATCGTTAAAAATTATCGAGTCCTCTCCAGAGCATCGCTTGAGGAAAACTCTATGTGTAGGCATTCCTATTGGACACATTGATCCAGAAATTGCCATGAGAGAGACTGCGTCCTGGACTTGATATTGTATGCCGGATTTGTAAATTCAGTAAATTACTACTTGTATAGATATATGTGTTAGATAGTTTTAGATAGTACATCAAAACAGAGTTTGTATAGCATTGCATATGCAATCATGTTGCATTTATTCATCAAAATTAGCCATGAGGTGATCATAGGAGCTGCGAATGCTCTTGAAATGCTCCTCGGCCTCCTCCTTGCTCAATCCATGGGCACTGTTAGCGCTCCACTTGTCAGGGTGGTACTGAAGAGCCAACTTGCGGTAAGTCTTCTGAAGCGTACGCTTGTCAACATCATGAGATACTCCAAGAACCTCAGCGTGCTTCTTGTCATCTTCCAACCTGTCCTTGAGAAGCATCTCCTTGAACTTTTCGTCAGTCTTCTCGAAGATCTCCTCTAGAATTTCATCTAGCTCATCTGGCTCAAAGAGTTCTTCGAACTGTTCAGAGAGTTCTTCTTTGAATTCTTTCTTGAAATCATCAAAATCTTCCACACTCCCACCGTCGTCGGCCCATGCATGGAAATACTCTTGGTATGCCCTTGCGAACTGTTGTGTAAACATAACCTTGCAGAGCATTGTTTTCACCTCACGCATCTCCTCAGCCTGTTTCCTCTCCCATTCCATTTGAGCTTGCATCTGCTTCAACTTGAACTCCTTCTCCCTCCTTTGACGCTGCTCTTCCTTATTGAGCTCCTTCTCCGCTCTCTTCTTAGCTCTAAGCTCAGCACGCCTCTGACGATCTTCTTCCTCCTCTTTTTCTAGCCGTTCCTCCTCTCTGCGCTGCTCTTCTTGTTCCTTCATGAGATGATGAGCAAGTGCATCTCTTTCTTCTCGAAACTCTTGCAAGCCATTGCTTCTGGAGTGGGCCGACTGCAGTTTGGTCACATCACTCTTTTCAAGGCTGAATTGACATCCAATGTCATCACCTCCTTGCGTCGTGACACCCGTAATGGAGACGATGTAGTTTGCCGCAAGCTTCCCATCCTTCTTGACCGACTGTGCAGAAGTCACAACATCAAGATTCTCGGGTTTGAAGAAGTGAACATCACAATCACGTGACTTCTTCGTATCCAACCCTACGCAAAATTTCCCCTTGTCTTCATCCCAGTGACGGATGCTCCCCTTCCGTCCATTGATATCCTTCCTATCCAATCCAACAACTACCACGCGACATTTGATGTTAGAACCATACATGGCATCATGAGCCTCTTTACTCTTGTCAACAATCACCTTATGAATCTCCTCATTCATTTCCACCCCCTTATTGACACGCTGGAACTCAGTCCCAATCAAATCAGAGATTAGATAACATTGTTCCTCCTCCCTCTTCACCTTATCTGTCCAGGACTTGGCACGATCCTCCTGTTGTTGCTGCTGCTCTTTTAACCACTTCTCGTGCTTCTTGGACTTTTTGGACTTCTTCTTCTCTTTTGCCGCTGCTGCCTGTTCACGTGCCTATAAATGTTGTGGGGGGTGTGATAATTAAAAATTTATTGGTGTGTTAGATATTAGAGATAATATATTGTGTAAGAATATAATGTAACATGAAATTTCAGAGATGCACTCAACAAGGAGACACGGAAGAAACGGGGCGCAATAGTGCATTCAACACATATATCCATCCCTCATAATTAATACTTACCTCTTTCAACTTTTGCTGCATCTCCTCTTTTTCACTTTGGGCGTTATCAGCAGTCCCGCTGGGTGCACCCCCGGCATTGTTAGTATCGCCCGAGTTGGAGCTGGTCGTTGTATCCACCCCGACCCCTAGAATTTTCTTCAGATCATCTACACTTTTAGCAAATGATGCACTTGGGGTGGGTGGTTGGGGATCCTGTGGGGATTTATTCTCATTGTGAATTTTGTCAACAACAACGTCGGCTTGTTGCTTCTTCATCACAGCAGCGCCACCTCCTTTATTAGAAGGAGTGGACCTGCCGCGCCGGTCTTCGTCTTGGCCGCCGCGTCGTCCTCGCCCACCTCTTCCCCTACCTCTTCCTCCTCGTCTTCTATGGTGGCGACCACCGCCTCCGCGTCCGGCATGGGGGTTGATGACATTCATTTGGATCTTTGTTGGACGATGGAGAGATACCGACAACAAAAGAAGTGAGAAGTGACAGATACAGAGAGATGAAAAGTGCGGGAAAGCCAGTCTCAGTGCATGTGACTCAAAAGTAAGCTATCTTTTATATCTACTCTCTGAGAAGAGCTTGCCTGACTCGCCGACTGCTTGCCCTTGCTAATTATCTCTATATGGTATGCGTGGCTAGGCCTGAAAGGCAAGATGCGCTGAAATAAAGCAAGCCGATGTGCACGCATCTTCATAAAAGAAAGAATCTCAGTTCTTCCAACTCTTCTACAGATAAGATGTTGCAACATCTATTCCCTCTTCTCTCTTTGAAACATCTGGTACGACATACAATAATGTTCGTACAATAACATCATCAAGACAGCTGATCTCTCTAACACACGACACCATCGCGTCATGCCTTAACAAAGTATGTGTTCGTAGGATAGTGCCACGCTCAACTACTGATATATCTCTGATAGTGGAGTATCAGAAGAATGAAAAACATATCTACTGACTTCTAGCTGCGTTGGAATATCGAGTTTCATGTCTTCACATGCTTCGCCTGCCCGATAGAATCAGATGTGTGTATTTCTTTCATTCAAGTGATAACGTCGCCAGCACTTTTCCCTCAAGTGCGTCACTTTGCACCTTTTCCATCTGCCACCTTCTTATCAGCTGATGCTGCTGCTTCCAATGCCGCAACCGCCCTAGCCTTCTCACAACAATCCTGCCAATCGTCAATAAAATTCTTACACAAATGCTCTTTGTGATCGCGTTTGGCTAAACACCATTGAATAGCACATGCTTGCTTGGCGCATTTTCTTTGTTCTGGTGGTGCATCGTCGTTTTGAGCTTGCCTTCGGCCTTTGCCGGTGTAGACGAACACCATAATATCTCTAGCAAATGTATTGTCTGTATTTAATTGTTGTGTACTGATTCTCTGCTCGTGTGGTTGTGAGATATGGCTCTTCTTTTCAAGGTGTGTGAAGTGAGAGATAAACCACTTGATTATTTGAGCGAATAGACGACAATCTTCTGGTGTTGAGATGTTATTGATTGGGTGATTTCGTTGACAACGATGTAAGAGGATACACTGTAGGTAGCTTGAAGCGTTGGATCTGTATGTGCGGTCGAGCAAATTGATTTTGTGGTTGGTGTGTAGTAGCTAGATTTAGTGACGGCGATAATGTACGAGTTCCTACGTTGAAATAAGCGACCCTAAGGGATCTTGGACAGCTTCATCTTCAAGTCCCTCTCGTCTCTGGCGCGGTTCCGCTTTCAGCTTTCATTATGACCTAAACTGCGAAGAGAATCAATGCAATGGCGCCGCCAGTCAAGATCAATAGATAGTATAATTAGCCCTGACGAGAAGAAAGACATCCTCTTTCTTCGATTATTAGATCATCAATAGCTAGGTGCCGTGATATGAGCTCCAGAAACACGCAGTAAATTCAAATTGGGTTGTGTTTTGAGGCGTCGGCGCAGAAGACAAGAACATAATTTTGATTGGGGACGTTCTTCTTTGTTAATAGAACACACAATTCACCGACGGACGTTTCTAATATGGCGGACTCTTCTGTATATAAAGCTGTAGGTCAAAATGCCGTGCAGGATGATGGCATAGAACAGTCATCAACAATGTCCATCGTCGCGGATATTGATGAGACTGATACCCCGCCCCTTCCCCCATCTTCTCCCATATCAAACGGCGATAATGGCAATCCTTACTCTCGCAGCAGCGATTACAATCATGATGATAATCCAAATAACATATCTCCAATAATAACGTCATCACCAAAGAGTAAGAAACAAAAGCAACGTGACAAAATGCAACGCCGGGTACCAGGTTCCTTAGATCTAGATTATATCACTCCTCGAATTATCGGTATGGCTCCTCCCCGTGCCAAATTCGGTAGTGCAATAGGCGTCGGTGATGATAATAACAATACTAATGACGCTGATGCCGTCGCCGCTGCAATCAAGCAACAATCGAATCGACAAAAGCGTCAAAAGGGAAATGATCCAGGAGAGCTGTCTACATTTCTGGAAAAACGTCATGCACGGAGATATTTATTGTTCAATGTATCCGATGAAGATGCGGATGATAGATCGTTGTTATTGTTAGGGAGGCAGGTGGTACATTTACCATGGGGATCTCCAAAGATGCCTCATCCAAATGATGAGAACGATGGTACAACCCCGAAAGGACTAATGAGCAACAACAGTCCAATGGGAGGAGATAGTCCCTATTCATTTTTTCGGAGAGATACTGCAGAGTCCACTGCTACTGGTGGGGTTGGAAAGTCACCATCGTCGGGTACTCCGGCTATTTCACGAGTTATGGATATTTGCTATGCGTTGCATGCCTATTTGTCAATACCGCCGCAAGATTTGCCACTGGAATTACAACAACCAGAACAACAGCAAGAGGAACAACAATCTAGTTTACAATTACGGAGTCAACAGCAACAACAATTACCAAAACTCAAAAAGAAGAAGGGAAAGAGCACTCATCACTCACAAAAGTCGTCTTCCACCGTGGCTTGTATATATTGCGGCAATGGTAAAACTCGGACGGGAGTCATCGTGGCTTGCTATCTCCGATTTTGCAACGAGGTACAAGATGCATTAAGTGGATTCGATATATTTTGTCACAGAAGAGGTATAAAGTCAGCTTCGTCAAGCTCAATAGATGATATATCGAGTCATATCCCACCAAGTTTACGGCAATTCTTTGCCAACTTTGATGAATTGGTAGCAAAGAAACAATACCCATATCCAGAGCCATTAATGCTGCAGTCAATACAATTGCAGGGTGTACCAGTGGATGACATGCCTTGTGTGGATATTTTCGAGTATGGAGATGTCATGAAGCAACAAATATATTCATCTCATGATGACACGTCCTTGAATGAGTGGGATGATGAAGAAGGCACATACAAAATTGGTCAATTGCTCAGTCAGGATTTCACGTTGGTATGCCGATTTGGGGGTGAATTTGCTGGGGATGATCAAGATCCTAGCAAAGTACTGTTTCGGTATGTAAACTCTCCCAACTTTCTGAATGAGGGTAATTTCGAGCTTGGTATGGTCAATGTCGATATGATGAGGCGGTATGCTGATTCCTTTGACGAGGAAGACTTTCTCTTGACATTGGTATTTGAGTTTGTCGATAATGACGACAGAGGCGCATATTTGAATAGCCGCAAAAAGAAAGTGATGTTTGGTGCGTCAAAGTTTAATGGTTGTGTACTTGAGGGGATAGATCTCATTCTTGAAGGATGGCGAGTTTTATCAGATGCTCATTTGTCACGATTTTCTGCCGAGACTGAAAATGACTTGATGATGGACTCATCGTTTGTACTGAACGTGTTGGGGACTGAAATAGATTTCCGTCCAATTGCGCTACAGCTCACAAATGGAGATGTTGGTTTGGCAAGAGCGGAGTTGTTGGGAGGTCTGTTTGGATTCTTATTCAACCGTGAGTTGCAACAATCGAATCTGGACGAAACCGAACACAGTCGCTCCGATCAAAAGTCGTGTTTAAGTTCCGAGATGAGCGTAGTGAGCAATTCAGCCACGTCACAGACCGATCAAAGCACCTCGTATCAAAATGATGGCGAATTGCATGCTGACGAATCTAGTAATTTGATGAAAGATGACGCAGAGAAGTCTGAGCCGAACAATGAGTTAGTGGATTGCGCTGATACTGAAAAGGTTGGTCAAAAATCAAGCAATGACTCGAATACTAACAGAACTAGCTCTGGCGTGGCTGCCGAAGTGGATTATGCCGATGATAACGCTCAGAAAGTAGTTGCAGATTCAAATGCTCCCACGTATCAAACAAAATCGGCTCATTTGGTACATGAAAATGCGCTGCTTGACGCGACCCCAGACGAGATGGAAACAAGGCATGAAGAGGGAAAAGATTCGCAGGGGAGCAAAGGTACAACGGCAGAAGGAAATGGAAACACAAACGATGATTTACTTTGCGTGATGCGGTGTTGTGGTGGCGTGGGTGTTGCTCTTGTAGGTGCGGAGGGCACAAAAACTTCAGCTGCTAGTACGTTAGAGGGCACTTCTGTAGCCGATAGCATTAGTGTTCATGCTGATCAAGTTGCTGACAGCATTACTGTAATCGAACAAGATTCGGCACAATCACCAGCTAGCTATGCGAGCAAAGCTCATACAAGACAACCTTCATCCATTGCATGCTTAGCGGATGCTCTTACTGGTTCAGGTGATTCAAAAATAGATGAACAATTAACGATGCCGGCATATCCACTTGATGGAGATGGAGACGAAGGTGACAAACAGGCGACTATTTCGGAAGATTATCTGAAGTACTGCAAAATGTTGAAAATGGTAAGTTCTTCATTCCGTATCATCCGTGTTCATCACAGACAATAGCAACTTTCTCATCTTTTGTGTATTTATTCTTCTTCTCTCTTATTAGGGGCTGCCAACTGGCGCAGTTAAGAATGCAATGCAACGCGATGGACTGGAGCCAGGGAAATATCTCTCGATGTCGAAGGTTGGATTACCAGACGGTGCTGTGAGAAATGCCATGGTACGAGACGGTCTAGATCCCTCCTTAATGGATGTCCTCAAATCTGTAATGTCGATTTCTGATGGAGCTGCGGAAGGAAGGAATCAAACTTCGAAAGAGGCTAGTAATGAAGCGATAGTCAAACAATCGAATGAACAAGACCATGACGAAGAACAAATACAAAACACGTCATTATCGACAAATGAAGGTACGAGTAAAGGCAATAAATGCGAGGCAGTGACATCTCAGCCTGATGACGTGGCTGTCAATGCTGAAGAGTCAAATTCTCAGTCTGAGATGGCTGATCACAATGCTTTATCTACAGACATTTCCACCAGTACTACTGACTCAACTCGAGATACAATGGGGTTAGACTCAAAGATGAACGCAGCAAAATCTGATATCAGTGAAAGAGGTAGTTCGTTGAGCATCGCGGCTATGGCGGCGCAGGCTGCACTAAAGAAATCGATGAAGGTTGAAGTTCTTACTGTAGCTGACAAATTCCCAGCTAGTGGAGGTGCGCCTTCATTAAGTATCGCTTCAATGGCTGCAGCCGCTTCTCAAAAAAAGTCACTGGTGTTTGAGGCTGAGCCCTATGCTGAAACCCCTGCAGGACCACTGAATATTGCCGAAATGGCAGAAGCTGCTGCACAGAAGAAGACGGAAAAGACTGAAGTTGCTAATGTGCCTGCCGGAGGAAGTTCGTTGAGCATCGCTGCAATGGCTGCTGCTGCTGCTCAACAAAAAAAGAATGTTCAGGGTGATGAAATTGATACGTCCGGTCATGTGAATGTGTCCTCATTGGCTGTGACTACTGCGCAGAATAAAGCAAATATGGAGGAGAATGATGCCAGTAGTGCACCTCCAGTAAGTATCGCTTCGTTAGCTGCAGCAGCTGCACAACAAAAATCACTATCTTCTCCGAAATCGGCGGTTGACAGTGAAACCGGCGAAAGTGCTTCTGCGCCTTCATCAAATATCTCTTCACTAGCTGCAGCTGCTGCACAAAAGAAAGCACTATCTTCAGCTAAATCAGAGACTAAAAGTGGAAGCTGTGAGAGTGCAACCGAGCCCCCATCAAGTACGTCATCGCTAGCTGCGGCAGCTACACACAAGAAAGCGTTGGCGACACAAAACCTAGAGGAAGCAGGACAATTGAGTATAGCAGCAATGGCCGCTGCGGCTGCTCAGAAGAAGGCACAAAAAACTGAGTCTGAGGCTTCGTCTGGAGGACCGATGAGTATAGCAGCGATGGCTGCTGCGGCTGCTCAAAAGAAGAACAATAAAGTAAAGTCGGAGCCTGAATCTGCAGG
>Ga0209652_1004207_pt1 | contig 10200 bp, 9 predicted proteins | sample SaaInl74LU_5_DNA_FD_184641 | JGI IMG/M metagenome (GOLD analysis project Ga0209652, IMG submission 184641) | Marine microbial communities from expanding oxygen minimum zones in the Saanich Inlet - ESP_74LU_5_DNA (SPAdes) (version 2) | ecosystem: Environmental > Aquatic > Marine > Intertidal zone ...
GAGCTCGGGATGTAAATACAAACCCTAAGTTTGAATTGAGCCAGTCGCGACTTGGACGTTCTTCGCGCGCCGTCATAATTTCAACTTGATCACCCGTACGTAGACGTCGATTCAGTGGAACAATTCGACCAGAGATCCGGGCACCCCGGCAGCGATGACCAATTTCTGTGTGTACACGATAGGCAAAGTCGACTGGCGTAGCGCCAGCGGGTAGATCAATGACGTGTCCATCTGGCGTAAAGACATAGACGCGATCCTGAACCACATCAGCATGCAGCATATCGCTAAGAGACTCAGTCTCACCTAGATCATCATGCCACTCCAATACCTGACGTAGCCAGGATATCTTCTCTTCATAACCGTCTTGACGACTGGCTACATCTGTTCCTTTGTAAAGATGATGCGCACAAACACCCAATTCAGCTTCATCGTGCATCTGATAGGTGCGTATCTGAATCTCTACCGCTTTACTCTCTGGACCGAAGACAGCGGTATGAAGTGAGCGGTACCCGTTGGGTTTAGGTGAAGCAACATAGTCATCGAACTCGCGTGGAATGTTACGCCACAGACCATGAACGATACCCAGGACCGTATAGCAATCCGTCAGTTCAGGTACCAATATGCGAACAGCTCTTACATCATAGACTTGGCTAAATTCGATATTTTTACGCTGCATTTTGCGCCATATCGAGTAGATATGTTTAGCCCGCCCATTGACCTCACCGTCTATTCCCGCTTCAAGTAATTTGGAGCGGAGTAAGGCAACAACATCATCAATAAACTGCTGACGATCCAGTCTTTTTTCAGACAAAAGCGTCGCTATATGCTTGTAATCATTGGGTTTCAAGTAGCGAAAGCTAAGATCCTCAAGCTCCCATTTAATGTGTCCTATACCCAAACGGTGTGCAAGAGGTGCGTAGATATCAAAAACTTCACGAGCGACTATGTAACGCTTGCGACGATCTGCATTTTTAACAGCCCTAATGGCGCAGGTACGCTCGGCTAGCTTAATTAGAGCGACGCGAACGTCATCGATCATAGCGACCAACATCTTGCGCACGTTATCCGTTTGCGTGGTATTACCTAGGACAGGGTCCTCGTCGCGAGGATTTTTACGGGTACCGATGGCTGCCATCTGCAGCACGCCCTCTATTAAGCGGGCTACATTATTGCCAAAGCGGCTCTTAACTCGCTCAAGAGACAACTTGCGTTCGCGCACAGCACGATAAAGTACAGCCGCTACCAACGCCTCTTCATCTTGTTGCAGATCTGCAAGAATTTGCACCATCTCAAGCCCAACAGCTAGAGGGCTTTGCTCACCTGCCCAATCATCGTCCTCTGAATGACCATCCTTAACGGATGCTTGCACAATCTCGCACGCGTTTAAGAAGCGTGCGGGATCATTAATCTCTATTTGTGTTTGCAGTCGCTCTAGCCACAGTTCAAGATCTAACGACCCGTCTTGTCTAAGCGGTTGCTCTTCGCGAACCTTAACCATATGTCTTAAAACTCCACGTCCTTGAGGATACTCACCACTGCCATCACTCATTAAATGGGGGCGTGATTCCACAAAAAACCGATGCTTCAGTTTAAAGATGAAGCAAATAATCGGCAAACCGAACGACGCGTTAACGGCTATATATACTAGCGAGCCATCATCATTAAATAGGTTATAGCTCTCTATTTTTTATTCTTTTAGTTGGGACTTCACCTCATTAGAGGGTTTCAATGCGTTGAAGACCCTTTGGTAAGATGAAGACTTTTTTCTTAATTAAAGACTCTTTAATAGTTGAAGACTCTTTGTATTAGTTAAAGACCCCAGTCGACAAGTAACGATCGCCGCGGTCGCAAATGATACAGACGATAACAGCGTTGCTAACCTCTTGCGCTAACCTCAGCGCACCAACAACTGAGCCTCCAGATGAAACGCCACAGAAGATACCCTCTTCGCGAGCCAACCGGCGCATCATCACCTCGGCATCACCCTGTTCAACATCCATGATTAAATCAACGCGTGGACGCTCAAATATGCTGGGCAAATAGGTTTCAGGCCAACGGCGGATGCCAGGAATAGCAGAGCCATCACAGGGTTGTAAACCAACAATCTGAATGTCTGGATTCATCTCTTTTAAATAGTGCGAGGTACCCATAATAGTGCCAGTGGTTCCCATCGAACTTACAAAGTGTGTCACAGTTCCATGCGTTTGACGCCAAATTTCAGGCCCCGTTCCACTGTAATGAGCCGCTGGGTTATCTGGGTTTGCGAACTGATCTAGAACCTTTCCCTCGCCGCGAGCTTGCATCGCTTGGGCGAGGTCACGCGCACCTTCCATGCCCTCTGTCTTTGTCACTTCGATTAACTCAGCACCGTAGGCAGTCATTGCAGCCTTGCGCTCGGAACTCATATTGTTTGGCATAATCAAGGTCATTTTATACCCCTTGATCGCAGCAGCCATTGCCAATGCAATACCTGTGTTACCGGACGTCGCTTCGATTAAGCGATCACCGGGTTTAATCTCGCCGCGCTCTTCAGCTCGGCTGATCATGCTTAGGGCAGGACGATCCTTAACTGAACCCGCAGGGTTATTACCCTCAAGCTTACACAGAATCGTATTGCCATTGGGGGCCGTGATACGCTGCAACCTAACGAGTGGTGTTTCGCCAACACAGTCAGCTATTGTAGGGTAAATATGGGTCATTAATAGGACCTTTAGCTATAAAAAACGTGTTTATTATACTATTTAAAATATAAGACTGGAATCTATCTCAATCGATTAGTCGCATCGTTCGCTTCGGCTATCACCTGTGCAACCACATAGTCGACCTCATCACTGTAACTCAAATGCCAGGCCGTAATACCCAGGCTATTGGCAATATCAGCCGCTTTGCCAGACAAATGTAACACGGGTCGACCATACTCTTCTTTATCGACTTGCAGTTGTTGCCATCCAACACCTCGACCAATGCCAGTACCCAGCGCCTTTACTGTAGCTTCCTTAGCTGCAAAGCGCTTTGCTAAGAATCGTGCTGGCTGCTTAGACGTCTCAAACAGCGAGTACTCAGTAGGCGTTAATATTCGACTCGCAAGTGCCGGCGTGCGGCTTAGTGCCGCCTCAATCCTAGCAATCGATACAATATCGGTTCCTAATCCGAAGATCATCCGCGTATCCGTAACCTTTCAGCCTCAACTCTACCAGCAGCCTGTTGCATCAATTGAGACATCTCACGAATCGCCTGATCTAGCCCCACAAAAATAGAACGCGCAATGATGCCATGCCCAATATTGAGCTCATGTAGCTGTGGAATTTCTGCAATCGGCTCAACGTTATGGTAATGAAGGCCATGACCGGCATTAACAATTAACCCCTTATCGAACGCATAGACAGATGCTGCTCGGATACGCTCTAACTCAGCAACCTGCGCCTCGCCATGCGTATCAGCATAAGCACCTGTATGTAATTCAATCACAGGCGCACCACATTCAATGGCAGCATCAATCTGTTTGAAATCAGGATCAATAAACAGCGAGACCTCGATTCCTACATTCGCCAAACGCTCACATGCAATTTTAATCGTGTCTAGATTTCCAATAACATCAAGACCACCTTCAGTGGTTAGCTCTTCTCGTTTTTCAGGTACCAAACACGCATGAGCCGGTTTTATCGTCTCAGCAAGGCAGAGCATCTCTTCAGTCACCGCCATCTCAAAATTCATACGGGTCTGTAAGGTTTGTGCAAGCACGTTAATATCACGATCTTGTATATGACGACGATCCTCACGCAAGTGAACCGTTATGCCGTCTGCACCTGCATGCTCTGCAACTGACGCAGCAAAGACTGGGTCAGGGTAGCTAGTACCTCGCGCCTGACGTAAGGTTGCTACATGATCAATGTTAACGCCCAAGAGCAAACGATTTGGGTTGTTCAATTGAAACTCCTAATCTTTAGGCTTTGAGCGACGTTCAAACAGCGCACGCGAGCGCAGGGGTTTGTCGCCAAGCAGAATGTTTAATTTAATGCGCATTAGGTGCTTTGCAGCCTTTCTTACGTTAGGGTCAGTATACCTATCAGCTTCAATATCTCGAAGCCAGTCTAACTGATATACAGGACCTACCCTGTTTAACGCAGGTTGCCATGCATCGGTTTGCGAAAATTGATACTGAGGCTCGGTTAACTGATTGAGATCCTCCCAAACACCCAGCTCTCGAAGAAGATGGTGTTCAAAGGTGCGCAAAGCTCCCTCTAAATCCTGTTCACTGATCAGCTCATTCAACAAATAGCGATAAAAAAGAAACAGCCGAGGCATTGGCTCGAGCGGATGCAGTAGACGTTGTAATAGCTCGTTAGCGTAAAGGCCGCACAAGAGTGCGCGACCTTTCAAAGCGGGAAGGTACTCGGAGATCTCCGCCGCTAATAAAGTCTTGAGCTCTTCACGACCTTTGAACCTAATTGAAAGCTGTTTGAAGGGCTGTAAAGCCTGTCGAAGCGAAGAACCAGGGCGCCTACCCCCGCGGGCCACAACTGTCAGTCGGCCGTGATTAACGACAAAAAGATCGACAAGTAAACTGCTCTCGCGGTAGGGGCGAGTGTGCAACACAAACGCGGCATGCTGTTCTTCATGCGCCTGCATCGCCTAGTCGTGCTTGTAGCCTAGACTGGCGAGCGCACGCTCGTCATCTGCCCACCCACGCTTAACCTTAACCCATAGATTAAGCATCACCTTTGCGTCGAACATCTTCTCCATATCAAGGCGCGCATCGCGGCCAATCTGCTTCATTTTTTCGCCTTTGTCACCGATAACAATCCGCTTCTGTCCATCTCTCTCTACAAGAATCAACGCACTAATCGTTAACAGACCTCGCTCATCTTGGGCAAACTCTTCTATCTCGACCGTCGTGCCGTAAGGCACTTCATCCCCAAGATTACGCATGAGCTTTTCACGCACTAACTCAGCAGCGACAAACCTTGAACTACGGTCAGTAATTTGATCATCAGGGTAAAAGTGATCACCATCAGGCATATGGCTCGCAACACAGGCCTCTAACTTATCAACGTTGTGACCTTTCTCTGCCGATATAGGCACTATTTCATCGAACTTACGCTTAGTACTTAACTGTTCAAGCCAGGGCAACAGTGATTCTTTATCCTTTAGGAGGTCAACTTTATTGACCGCTAAAACCACCGGACAGCGAGCATACTCAAGCTTATCAAGAACGATTTGGTCCTCTTCCGTCCAAGCGGTACGATCAACTAGAAAGACAACAAGATCAACATGGCGCAGCGCTTCTGAAGCAGCTTTATTCATGTAGCGGTTAAGCGCATTGCCTTTTGAATCGTTATGCAAACCCGGTGTGTCGACATAGATAATCTGTAAATTATCGTCCGTTTTGATACCTAATATTTGATGCCGAGTCGTCTGCGGCTTACGTGAGGTAATACTTAATTTCTGACCGAGAATTCGGTTCAGCAGTGTACTTTTACCCACATTAGGGCGGCCAACCAGCGCTACGTAACCGCAACGACTGCTATCTTCTCTGTTCATCACCCTTTCCTACTGAGGCCAAGCTCGACTAATGCGGCGCGTGCTGCTTCTTGCTCCGCCTGGCGACGGCTACTTCCAACCCCATGCGTTGGCGTTTCAAGTAAGGCAATATCACAGCGAATATAAAATGTTTGATCATGAGCATCACCCTGAACTTTCTCTAGCTCATAAGCGGGCAAGGCTAAACGACGCGACTGTAAGTGTTCCTGAAGGCGCGTTTTTGAGTCTTTGAGCGTCTCTTCCATATCTAGATCGGCTAAGCGACTTTGATAGAGCGCTAAAACAAAAGCCTTCGACGCCTCTGCTCCAGCATCTAAATGAATAGAGCCAATTATCGCTTCAACGGAATCAGCCAGTATTGAATCACGCCTAAAACCACCACTTTTCAGCTCACCAGACCCCAGCCGCAAGAAGTCGCCGAGCCCCAACTCACGCGCAATAACAGCGAGGGTCTCACCTTTAACCAGGCGCGCGCGCAAACGGCTCAGTTCACCTTCACGTGCCTGCACAAATTTATTAAAAAGGGCTTCAGCAATAACGAAGTTGAGAATGGCATCGCCAAGGAACTCAAGTCGTTCGTTATTACGCTTACCACAACTGCGATGAGTTAATGCGAGTTCAAGCAGAGACTCATCTTTATATGGGTGCCCAAGCTTACGCCTGAGATCTTCTAAGGGTCGAATCAAGGTTTAGTTGCTACGTAGTTTTCTTCAAATTTAACCACGGCATCGACGTTATAAAACATCGGCACGCGAATTTCATATTTAAGGTCAAAAAAGATCTCGCCCTCTTTCTGCCTAATTACCAGTGAGTCTTTATCTGGAAGACGCACCTGATTTATCGTAAAGCGCCTTTGCATATCACGCTTTATGGTGTCCAGAGGTTTGGCAAGCTCCTCGGGATCCTCAACGATTGATTCGAGGATCGATTTAAATGTTTCATGGTCTGCATAGGGGCTAAACAGTTTGAACCCCACGGAAAAAAAGATACCGCCAACCATCAAAACAACAAGCAGATTTAAAAATCCAATACCACGCTGTTGACCCATTGAGTGCATATATACTCCTTGGACAGCGCGCTAGCGAATGCTTCTCATCTCTGTAAAGTCAGGAATACTGGCCCAGTTAGCCCAGTGCATCCATACACTTACCGCCTTACCGACAAGCAGTTCATCTGGAACATAGCCCCAGTAGCGACTGTCATTACTGTTATCACGGTTATCGCCCATCACAAAATAGTGACCTTCAGGCACTACCCAAGCACCCTCTCGATTCGGTGCTTGAATGTCGCGATAGATCTCGTGTGGCACTTCGCCAAGTGTCTCTTCAACTAATAAACGCTCTGGCATAGCCGGAGGTAACTGCGCTAAAAGAGACTGGGATTGCGGTTCATTATTGATGAACAACACCTTATCTTTGTACACGATCTCATCACCGGGAAGTCCGACGACACGTTTAATATAGTAAATACTCGGGTTTTTGGGGTATTTAAATACAACAACGTCACCGCGAAGCGTTTCGTTATTATCTAAAAACTTGATATTACCGACCGGAGTGCGAAGCCCGTAATGGTATTTATTCACCAGAATAAAGTCACCGACCTTCAACGTGGGCAACATTGATCCCGACGGGATCTGAAACGGCTCATACAAAAAAGAGCGCAATATAAGTACCGCAGCTAATACTGGAAAGATTGAAGCACCAGTTTCAACCAGCGCATTTGGCTGCAACAGCTTGAGCTTCGCATCTTCTGTTGGTGCATTAGCAGCCGCTTTACGACGCTTGGGACCTAGCAAGACCTTATCTAAGACCCAGACAACACCACACCCCAGTGTTACAAATACCAGTATTAGCGCGAAATCTAAGTTCATAGTAGTTTAGCCATCCACTTTTAATACAGCGAGGAATGCATCCTGCGGGATCTCAACTCGACCCACCTGCTTCATACGTTTCTTACCCTCTTTCTGTTTCGAGAGTAGTTTCTTCTTACGGCTTACGTCACCACCATAACACTTAGCGAGTACGTTTTTACGCAGGGCTTTAACGGTCGTTCGTGCGATAATCTTGCCACCAAGCGCAGCTTGAATTGCAACATCAAACATCTGCCGCGGAATAAGCTCCTTCATTTTTTCACATAACTGTCGGCCTTTGTACATGGAGTTATCGCGGTGCAATATAACGGCAAGCGCATCAACTTTTTCGCCGTTTATTAGAATATCCATGCGTACCAGCTTAGCTGCGTCAAATCGTACGAAGTTGTACTCAAGCGAGGCATAACCGCGACTGACCGACTTCAATCTATCAAAGAAGTCGAGCACAACTTCAGCCATAGGCAATTCGTAGGTTAGCTGTACTTGCTTGCCTACAAACTGCATATTCTTCTGTACGCCACGTTTTTCAACACACAGCCCGATAACCTGGCCGAGGTAATCTTGAGGTACCAGGATATTTGCTTGCACGATCGGTTCACGCATCTCACGAATACCGCCAGCATCGGGTAATTTCGACGGGCTATCGATAAAGATTACATCACCATTATTCATCTCAACCTGATAGACAACGGTGGGTGCTGTGGTAATCAAGTCTAGATCGTATTCTCGCTCCAACCGCTCTTGAATGATCTCCATGTGGAGCATTCCTAGGAAGCCGCAACGGAAACCAAAACCAAGTGCATCAGAGGTTTCGGGTTCAAAAAAGAGTGACGCGTCGTTCAGCGTGAGCTTATCTAGCGCATCACGAAAATCCTCGTAGTCATCTGCACTTGTTGGGAAAAGACCCGCATACACCTGGGGCTGAACCTTTTGGAAACCTGGCAACGCATCAACATCAGGTGTTTTAGCATGCGTAAGTGTGTCACCTACAGGCGCACCATGAATATCTTTGATACCCGCAACAACAAATCCAACCTCGCCAGCGCGAAGCATATCGGTTTTTTTCTGCTTAGGCGTAAATATTCCAACCATTTCAGCTTGGTAGGCCAGTCGAGTTGACTTCACCATTATCTTATCTTTGCGCTTAAGGGTACCTTGCACTACACGTACCAGCGACACGACACCGAGGTAGGTATCAAACCAGGAGTCAATTATTAGCGCTTGCAGAGGTGCATCATAGTCACCCTCTGGCGCTGGAATGACCTCGATCAGGGCTTCCAGTACATCTTCAACACCCATACCTGTTTTGGCGGAGCAAGGGATTGCACCTGAGGCATCAATACCAATGACCTCTTCAATCTCGTGACGTACGACTTCAGGCTGAGCCTGAGGAAGATCCATCTTATTGAGGATAGGCAACACCTCTAGCCCCTGCTCTAGGGCGGTGTAACAGTTAGCAACTGATTGGGCTTCAACGCCCTGTGCTGCGTCGACGACCAACAACGCCCCTTCACAAGCGTACAAAGAACGCGACACTTCATATGAGAAATCGACGTGCCCAGGGGTATCAATGAAGTTCAACTGATAGGTTTTGCCGTTACGCGAATGGTAATCAAGGGTTACACTTTGCGCCTTAATTGTGATGCCGCGCTCACGTTCAATGTCCATCGAATCGAGAACCTGATTCTCCATCTCACGATCAGTTAAGCCACCACAGATCTGAATAATACGATCGGCTAAGGTAGATTTACCATGATCGATGTGCGCGATAATGCTGAAGTTGCGTATATGATCAAGCGTACTCACAATAATTCTTACTCAAAAAAGAGATGATAGATACCGGCACAACGGCCAAAAATGGCTCGAAATTGTACTTGATTTGGCTCAACATTAATAGGAAATGCGACACCAAGATCCGAGCGCCATAATGAAGCCTCACCTCAAATTAATATTGATTTGCGATAACTCTTAAATAAAAAGAGAGAGCATAGCTCCTAAAAAAAGAGGGAGCATAGCTCCCTCCTGTAAAGCAGTTAGACTGTGCGCCGCTATTCAGCTCGCAATGCAAGATAGACAGGGCTATTACCGCGCATAATTCGCAATGGAACAGGTCGTTGTGCCGGTAGGTTTTCAACTAGCTTACGTAACTGTGATACTGAGCTAACAGACTCTCCATCGAGTGTTGTTATGATATCACCAGCAGTAACGCCAGCTTGCGCCGCAGGTCCAGCTTTTACCTCTTCAACTAACACGCCCGACTCAATCCCAAATTGCTCGCGATCTTCATCAGTGAGATCACGCACACTCAAACCAAGACTGGTTTTCTTACGAGACTCTTCAGCCATATTTGATTGAGCAAGCTCTTGTTGAGACGGCAAGAGACCAATCTCTACATCAATGGTCACCACCTCACCCTTGCGGTAGATATCTACAGCAGCGCTCTTGCCGGGCGCAACTCGACCTACCTGTGCTGGCAACTCAGAGGAGAGGCCAATTTCACGACCGTTGAAGCCGATTATAACATCACCTTCTTCAATTCCAGCCGCCAGTGCAGGACTGTCCGCTAGAACCTGGGCAACCAGGGCTCCAGATGGTTTATCAAGCCCAAAAGACTCTGCAAGGTCACGCGTTACCTCTTGAATGATAACCCCCAACCAGCCTCTTTTAACAAATCCCTGCTCACGCAGTTGATCTGCAACTTCCATAGCCACATCTACGGGTATCGCGAAGGATAACCCCATAAAACCACCAGAACGGGTGTATATTTGAGAGTTAATGCCGACAACTTC
>Ga0209652_1004209_pt1 | contig 10199 bp, 6 predicted proteins | sample SaaInl74LU_5_DNA_FD_184641 | JGI IMG/M metagenome (GOLD analysis project Ga0209652, IMG submission 184641) | Marine microbial communities from expanding oxygen minimum zones in the Saanich Inlet - ESP_74LU_5_DNA (SPAdes) (version 2) | ecosystem: Environmental > Aquatic > Marine > Intertidal zone ...
GAACATAGGCGCACGCGCACGCTCTCGTCTGCGCCTCGGTCGGGACCGCCCTTGCTGTCGCCGCGCCCCGGCCCGAGCGTTCCGTCTCCGTGACCGACGCCACGACGACGGACTCGAGGTCCGCGGAGACGCACTCGAGCCCGCCCGCGTCCGACCGGGCGTCGGGCGCTTCGTCTTCGCGTGGACGCGCGCGCGTCCGCGGGCGGGGACGCGCCGTCCCGAGGAGGTCCTCCCCGGTGGGTCCCTCGAGACGGAAACAGAGCTGCGCCTCCGCGCCGCGCGCGGAGACCAGGACGAGGACGAGGAACGCGACAAGGGAAGCGCGCGCGCGCATCGCGACGACGCACGACGCGTGGAGACCCCCCTCGCGGTGCGCGGACGGGAGTGGCGGCCCGACGCGTCGAGACCCTCCTCGCGGCGTGGCGTTCGAGCGGACGAGAGGCGAACCACGAAAACAAAAAATCCGCGCGTCACATCGTCGCGCCTCGGCGAGACGAACGCGCGGACGAGTCTACTACGCTTGGTAACGTGGAACCTTGTCGTTCATATTATCATGTCGAGCCCCGTTTTCGAGTCCACGCGCATGCGCTGGTTGAACCCCTCGCCGTCGCTCTCGTCGTCGTCGCTCGCCACCTTGTCGAAGTACTGCAGCCACTCGTTCCCGGTGAGCACCTTGGTCGGGTGCGCCTCGCTCCGGCCGAGCAGCGCCTGCACGACTTTCAAGTCGCTCGACTTGAGGTGCGCGTTCGCGTCGTCCTTGACGCCGTTCTTGACGCCCGCCGCGCGCATCGTGACGCGCTCGAACTGCCCGGGCGAGGTTTTCTCTCCTCCCGCGACGTCCTGCAGCAGCCCGAGCTGGATCAGCGCCGAGAGCGAGTCCGAGTTGACCCAGGACTTTACGATCTTGCCATCCTCAACCTCCATCACCGCCGTGCCCGTCCAGCGCGCGCGCTTCTCGCCCACCTCGGCTTTGTACGAGATCTGCGCCACCACCTTCAGCCCCTGCGCGACGAGGTCGTCCACCATCAGCGTGATGTTCCCGCGGAACGCCGCGCGAAGGGACTCCGCCATCTCCATGTACGCCTCGACGCCCGGAGTCGGGTTGGGATGCGACGGGTCGATCAAGATGTGGTCCTCGGAGATGTACTGGTACGCCGCCGCGCGCGCCTTGAGCGCGTCCTTCTGGTTCCACACCTCGCGGTACAGCTTGCGAACCACAGCCTTGTTCTTGCTCGGGGACAAATCGCCCGCGCCGGGAGACGCGAGCGCGCCGCCGCTGAGCTTGACCGCCGCGAGCGCGACGCCCGCGGAAGCCAGCGCCGTGACCACCTTGTCCAACATGTGCCGCGTCCGGGGGGCGGTTGCGGAAACGACGCGGGGCGACCTGGCGCCCGGCGGTGTCTGTGCCGCTGACTGGGGACGGCGCGACGCGACGGGAAGACGACGAAGTCGCGACTTGACGGCGACTTCCCGGCGATGCGCGCGGTGCGCTGTGCGCGCGCGCGGGTCCGCCGCGCCCTTTCGCAAAACCCAAGATCGACGGGGTCGAGGTGGAGACGTCGGTCGTCGGGAAACTGTTTGAGCTGAAAAAATGGATAAAAATGTACTCGCTGGCGCGCGCCCCGCGCTCACCCGACGGTCTGCAGCGACGGCACGTACGCCTTCTGCCCCACGTTCTTGAGGTGTCTGAAGTGCGCGCTGAGCGCGCTCCAGAACGTGGGGTACACGCAGTACTCCAGGCCGTGCTCCTTGGCCACCTTCATGATCACGGGCGCGATGTCGGGGTAGTAGCAGTGGCACACCCCCGGGAACAGGTGGTGCGCCACCTGGTAGTTGAGACCACCGCTGAAGTGGGTCCAGAACCGCGAGCCGTGCGCGAAGTCCGCGCTGCTGTACAGCTGCGACTCGCCCCACCCCAGGTTCAGTCGCCCCTCCTTCGAGAGCTGGAAGAACCGCACCTCGCCCACGACGTGCGCCACCTGGAACATGAACGCCAGGAGCCACCCCGTGACGAACTCCGTGATGGTGATCAGCGCCGCCATCCGCCCGACGCCGTGCATCCCGTACCGCGCCGGGAGGTACAGGTAGTACGCCGCCCACAGCGCCTTGGTGCCCCAGAACGCCACCGCCTCGCCGGGGGTGAACTTCGCGACGTTCACCCAGCCGATCTTGCCGCTGAAGTACGCGTTGAAGTCGTCCGCGAAGCACGACTTGAACGACAGCAGCCCGTACGCGAGCGCGAGGTAGACGTGCTGGAACGGGTGGTACGCCTCGTGCGGCTGGTGCTCGTTGACGCGGCGGATGTCTTTTTCCGGCGAGCACCGGATGTCCGGGTCCACGCCCTCAACGTTGGTGTACGCGTGGTGGCCCACCACGTGCTGCTGCCTCCACATGAACGAGGACGCGCCCGCGACGTCCAGCGTCAGCTGCATGGCGTGCAGGAAAAATTTGTTGTTTCCGTACGCGCCGTGGTTCGCGTCGTGCTGGATGGAGACGCCGATCTCGGCTTTGCACACGCCGTGGAAGAACGCGAACGCCGCGCTCACGAGGAACGAGCTGGTGTAGAAGAAGCTGCCGTAGTGGCAGATGGCGATGCCCGCCAGGATCACGAACGTCTTGACGTACATCTCGGGGTGCACGCGCGGGTCTTTCTTACCGTCTTTGAACCACTTCTCCACGGCGAGCTTGCAGTCCATGTAAAACTTGCCCTTCTTCATGTCGTCGTTGTACGTGATGATCTTGCCCTCGTCCCCGGTCTCGCGCTGCAGCTCGCCGATGTAGTACTTGTCCAACACCATCTGCGTGCGCAGGGGGTGGTACGAGTCGAACAGCTGCGTGCAGTCGCCGCCAGCCTTGACCCAGATCATGTTCCCGCCCGGATGCCGGGGCACGAAGCTGGTGACGTCGTACACCTTCTCGTGCACGATCAGCCAGCAGTCCTCGGGGGTGGAGTGCTTCTCCACCTGCGCGGCGGTGTACTTGCGGGGCGCATCACTGGTGCCCGCGGTGAGCGACGCGATGCGGTCATCGGCGGCCGCGGCCGCGACGGTGGTGTCCCTCGGCGGCATCGTGAATTAAGTCTCCGGACGCGCGGTGTCGTGCCGCCACGTCGTGCGTCGCGGATTGCGGACGCCGAGCGCGGGAGGAAGCGCGAGAGGCGGAAAACGCGGAACGCTCTCCCCGGGCGCGCGCGACGAGGAAACCGTCGCCTGAGCAGAGGTGGCGCGAGAGGCGCGCACGTGCGAGTTTCTGGCACACGCGCGCGTCCCGCCGGCGTCCACGACCGTGTGGACCAACACGCATCGGCGATATTTCAACGAGCCGGCGCCCGAAAACGAACAGGAGCCTCAAAGTGCGACCTGCGGTCCGACGACCGGTGATCGCTCGGGCGACGAACGAAACCGGCATCCGTTGTGTCTGCTGTCTGGCGAAATCTCGATTCCTTTCGATCGGGGCGTTTTTTCGCGACTAACCGTCGTGCACGCGGACGTGACTTGGAAATGCCAAGTCTTTCCAAAAGCCAGTCGGCGTTTCTCCACGGGCGAGCGGTCGATTTGACCGGGAAACGGCTTTTTCCATCGGTGACGCGAATGACTTGGCAATTCGAGATAAACAGACGGGCGAAATCGCGGGTCTCAGACTGGCGCCAAAACAGATTCCTCCCGCGGGCTTTTCTGCGGCCCGAATCCTGCAGTCGGTCGTAACCGACGACGCGAAAACCGCTTCGGGAGAAAAAAAGAGGCGTGTCACGCGGCCATGTAACAGCTCGACTCGCGCGGCGCACGCACGGAAGCGCGCGTGGACGGAGACCGGAATCGTCGAGCGACGTTCGCGGACACTCGACGCGCACCTCCGAGGCTTACACGTGCGTTTCCCACCCCCCGCGACGCGCGCCAGGCGTGAAACCACCTTTCGCGATCGATGTCGCACGACGCGCCATATCACCTCGAAAAATATCGGACGCGACGCTGCGAGCGCCGCACGCGCCGCGGCGCGCGCCGGCGACCGCGACGCCGGAACTCTCGCGTTCGATCGTCGACGGTGCTCTCGATGCCGCGTTCGAGGCGATCGCGCGCGCTCGCGGTGTCCTCTTCGGCGCTTATCGAGGGTCCTTTCCCGCCACCTCACGTGTCGAATTTCTCGATCGGACGGTCCGGAGATGCGGGTGTTCCGTCGCGCACGCTGACACGCCCCTCCCCTCCCTCGTCGTCCCCGCAGCATGATGAACACCCCGGGTCCCTCGCATCGGCGTTCGTCGCGCGTCTCGACGCGCAGCGCCGTGGAAGAGGTCGCGCAGCTGGCCGTGGCCGGGTCGGACCACGCGCAGGCTACCCATCGAAAGTTGGGCCCGGACGCCGTCGCGAAAGAAACACCCGTCGACGAGATCCGTGGCGTGTCGGCGAGCGCGCGGTTGCTGGACCTGCAGCCCCCCTCCACGGCGGGGCGCACGTTCTCCGGCAGGAGCACCGCGACGGGGTTCGCGAGCGGCGCGAGCGATGTCACGCACATGGTCCTGCGCGAGGGCGAGGGCGAGGCGACGACCCCCAGGCTGCAGCGCGCGGAGGCGAAACGCGCGGCGCAAAACAACCTGAAAAGGAAACTCGAGAAACTCGCGGCGCGGCATCAGTCCGGCACGTTCCTCGCGCCGAGGCGCGCGAAGGTTCCGAAAATCGAGACGGAGTGCGAGGTGGAGCAGGGCCGAGACGCGAGGGATGCCGCCGTGTTCAAGACACCGCCGCGCTCGTCGTTCGCCGTCGCCACCGACGGCGACGTCGCGCGCCCGCGGACCGTTCCAAACGACGGCGAGGCGCACGAATGCGAGACGCGCGTCGACGGCGACGCCGGCGCCGCGGCGGGCGACTTGGAGACGCGCGCGACGGCGTCGCCCGCTTTGCTCGACGTCCGCCTCGTGGAGACGGCCGACGTTTTGAACGCGCAGTGCATGGCTGGCGTCGCGAACGCCGGCGTGTTACTCCCGTGCGCCCTTGCGCCGGAGGAGAACGACGACGGGTGCTCGGTGGCGAGCGACACGGGCGCGGGCGAGGACTTGTTTGACGATCGCGGCGACGCGGCGGCGTCGTTTGGTGACGACGAACTCCTCGACGAGTCCGGTTCGGGGCGGCGAACGCTGCGGAACCTGCTCGTCAGGCACGTCAACACAGGCATCGCGTCGGATGCCGTGTCGCTGGTGCCGCCGCGGTTCGCGAACGGCGTCGGGAACCTGGTCGGGAACGCGCGCGAGGCGGCGATTTCGGCGCACGACGGGGCGCACAAAAACGCGTCGCCCGTCGCGGTTGTCTCGTCGCACGCGGGCGAGACGTTTTGCGCTCGCGCGGCGATTCGAAAAACCATCGCCGCCAAGGAGCGTCGCGCGTTCGACTCGCCGCCGCGCACGGGGTACGGTAAGTCCGCGCTGTTCCGCGGTCGGTCGGGCGGGAATTTAAAGAACCTCGTCGCGTCCGAACGGAGGGCCAGCGCGTCGCCCTCGGGGAGCGAGGGGTTCGCGTTCATCGGCGCGGCGTGAGACGCGGCGAGTGTTGTTTTGTGATCAGAGAAAACGCGAACCAGTGCTGTGAAAAATATTGAACCGATCCATCTCTTCAGTCACAGTCCTTTTGCACTCGCTCGTGCGCGCTCGCGCCGTAGGTTTTCTGCGCGCGCGTGATGGCGTTGCGACGGGCGCTTCGGAGCTGCGCCGCGCCTATGGCGCCGCGCGCTGCGCCGGCGGCGGTCGCGTACCTGCGCGCGTTCAGGACCGACGCGAGCCGCGCCGCGACCGCGACCGCGCCGGCCGCCGGGGCGGACGGTGAGGCGATCGCGTCGCGACGCGTGTCTTTCGCGGAGCCGAGCGGGTCTCCCCCTCCCCCCCCCCGCCGGGTCGTGCTGGGCGCGGACGGCGCGGTGGCCACCGAGGGGACCGCCATCTTGTCGGGAGCGGCGAGCCTGAGCGTGGCGCAGGCGGTCGCGGCGGTCAAGGCTGGCGCGAAGGGGAAGTTCGACGAGACGATCGACATCGCGGTGCGCCTGGGGGTGGACCCCAAGCGCTCGGACATGATTGTGCGGGGCGCGGCGAACCTGCCGCACGGCACGGGGAAGACCGTGCGCGTGTGCGTGTTCGCGGAGGGCGAGCACGCGGACGAGGCGCGCGCCGCGGGCGCGGACGTCGTGGGGGGGGAGGAGCTCATCAACGAGATTAAAGCCGCAGGCGCGACCGCCATCGACTTTGATAAAGCCGTCGCGCATCCCGCCATCATGCCCAAGCTCGCGGCGGTCGCGCGCGTGCTGGGTCCGCGCGGGATGATGCCCAACCCGAAGGTGGGCACGCTGACGCAAGATATCGCCGCGGCCGTGCGCGCGATGAAGGCGGGGCGGGTCGAGTTCCGCGCGGAGAAAAACGCCATCGTGCACGCGAGCGTCGGCAAGACGAGTTTCGACGACGCCGCGTTGGTGGCAAACGTCAACGCGTTTATGGCGACAATCTCAGATCTGCGCCCGCGAAACGTGAAGGGCGCGCCTTCGGCGACCAACTACCTGAAGGGCGCGTCGTTATCCTCGACGATGGGAAAGGGGAGCCACCGGATCGCCAAGGAAGCGCTGGTGAAGGCGGCCGCGGAAGGCGCCGCGGCGCGGGGCGCCGCCTAGCTGAGAAAACCCCCCGCGCGTTTCGCGTTTTGCAAACGTACTGTACGCAATCGCGTCGAATCGCAATCACAACGCGGACTCGATCAGTTCCGTTCGCTCCCCGACGCGGAGTCTCCTAAAACTACTGTTCGCCACGCACGCGCGCGCCTCCCGGTCAAAAACCGCGGCACACTTTCTCTTCGCGCGCATACGGTCGTTTTCTTCCGACGCCACACCCACCGCTCGCGCCTCTTCGTCGTCGATCGGCGCCTCTTCGCGCGAAGAGACGCGCGCTTCTTTTCGACGACGAAAAGGCGCGTTTTTTCTCGCGCTCCCTTTCGACGTCTCCGCCGACATCACGCGACTCACTTGCCCGCGTTGGCGATGTTGGTGGCGAGCCAGTCCAACCCCTCGTACAAGCCCTCGCCGGAGGTGGCGCAGGTGGACTGGATGAACCAGTGCCTCTGGCGGATGGAGTGCAGCCCGAGCTTGTCGGTGATCTCCGCGGCGGTCATGGCGTTGGGCAGATCCTGCTTGTTCGCAAACACGAGAAGCACGGCGTCGCGCAGCTCATCCTCGTTCAACATGCGGTGCAGCTCGTCCCGAGCCTCCGACACGCGGTCTCGGTCGTTGGAGTCCACGACGAAGATCAAACCCTGGGTGTTCTGGAAGTAGTGCCTCCACAGAGGGCGAATCTGTGCGTGTGTCGAGGCGCGAGGGCGGATGAAGCAAAGGTCAGGACGCCGCGCGCGAAAAAAAAAAGTCTGGCACCTTCTGAAGCCGCGGGTTGATCGGGCGCGCCGCGGCTCGCCGGTCGAAACGCGCTCGTTCGAAGCGCACGCGCGACGCTGAAAGCGCGAGGGGGGTGGTGGTCGATCGCGCGCGCGTACCTTGTCCTGGCCACCGACATCCCACACGGTGAACGAAATGTTCTTGTACTCGACGGTCTCGACGTTGAAGCCTGCGGACGATCGTGGACAGAGCGGAGGGGTCGCGGTCAGTCATCGGCACCCGTGCGGCCGCGACGTCGCTTCGAAACGTGTGACGAGAGACGCGGCAAATTCGGACGCCGGATCTCGAGCGCCTCGCTCGACGCGGGCGATGGATCGTCGTGCGGGGGGGACTTACCGATGGTCGGGATGGTGGTTACGATCTCGCCAAGCTTGAGCTTGTACAGGATGGTGGTCTTACCCGCGGCATCGAGACCAACCTGGGTGGATGAGAGGAATAGGACGGGGTTTCAGCGATCACGCGCGTGAACGGATTCCAAATTTTTGCCGTCCGCCGTTGGAAAGTGGTCGGAAAACGCCCCCGGCGCGTACCATCAGGATGCGCATCTCCTTCTTGGAGAAGAGCTTGTTGAAAAGCTTGGTGAACGTGAGCCCCATGGTGGAAAACTCGCGTGTAGGTGCGCGTGCACGACGCCGATGAGAAGTACCGGCTGGCGCGCTAGGCGCGGAAAAAAACCGAGTCGCGAACGGCGTGTCCGCGGCTCGATTTTGTGGTCGCAGAGGCAGCTTGAACCGTCGGGGAAATCGCGACTCAGGCCGTGTCGAGACGAAATCGACCCGGTCGAGTTGCATGAGTTGGCGAGAAAGAAAAAGCCGACGACTTTCGGAACGTGCTTTCAATGACGTTAAAAAAAATGCGAGGTACCCGAGGGACCCGCTTCGCGCCGCGTCTTCTAGCTGCTCTCCCCCCTCCCCGCCGCGCGCACCGTCTCCGCGTCGCGCTCGAGCGCCTCTCTGCTGGCCGCGTCCGTCGCGAGCGACGCCGCGGCTTCGTAATCCAGCGCGGCGTCCTCGAACCGGCGCAGGTGCGCCGCCGCCGCCGCGCGGCGGTGCACGAGCTTGGCGAGCGTGTTTCGCGCGCGAGCGCCGCCGCGCTCGCGTTTTTCGGGGTGCATCGCCACCTCGCGCGCGCTCGCGGCGTCCGCGTGAAACGGCGCGTCTCGTAACAGCAAATCCAGCCCCTCCTCGCAGTCGTCGTGTGCGGCGCCGTGGTCGGAAAACGACAAGTGACACGCCGCGCGGTTGGCGAAGAGCGCGGCGCGTTCAAACGCGCCGCCGCCGCCGGAATCCAGAGGCATGGCTAACGCGGCGTCGTACGCCCTCGCGGCGCCCTGCACGTCCCCCGCGCGGTACCTAGCGTCTCCCCGCTCGCGCGCGGCGACCGCGGTCAAAGGCACAAGGCACGCGCGCGCCTCCTCCAGGTCCGCGTCGATTTTTCTTTTCGCGTCGTCGTCGGGCGCGAGCGGCGCCGCCGTCGCCAAGTCCTCCGCCGCCGCCGCGGCGTCGCCGGCGCCGGCTTTCGCGTCCGCGCGCCGCACGAGCAGTTTGAACCGCATGGCCTTCGATTTCTCGATCGGCCACACCGCGCCTTTGTCCTCGTCCGTCGACTCAAAATGCAACATCGAGAGCGCCTCGTCGCAGTCCTCGACGGCCAAGGCGAAGTGCCCGGCGCGAAGCAAACACGCCGCGCGGTTCGCGAGAATCTTGACGAGCACGCCGTCGGGGTGCGGCGCGCCGCGCTCGGCGTCGGCGGCGCGCGTGTACGCCTCCAGCGCGCTCCGGTAATCGCCGGCTCTGAAGAAGGCGTCACCCTTGTCCTTCAGAAACACGGGCTCGCGCTCAGTGACGTCCAACGTTTCAACTCGCGTACTGTTTGTGTCGCTCTTCGAACGCGAAGAGCGTTTCCACTCGCGAATCTCGCGCTCGCGAGACGCGCGCGCCGGCATGTGGTCCGTCTCCAGTTTGGTGAATCCCACGTCCACGCGCGTCGTCGCGCGGGGGGGGGGTACGCTCCTCGCGCGCTCCGCAACGCGAGCCGCAGCCGCGTCCGCCACAGCTCTGGCTTTGGCCTTGGCTTTGGCCTCGGCGACGCGAGCCTCGCGCCGAGCGTTCTCGGCGTCTTCGTCGTCGTCGTCGTCGGCGACGAGCATCTTTTCCAGCGCCTCGTCGGGCACGCCGATGAGCGCGACGCCCGAAGCGTCTTCGCTCTCCGCGGCGGCGACGGCGTCGGGCGTGAGGATGGCGTCCGCGAACTCGCGCTCGCGCGCGACTCTCGTGCGTTTTTGTTTCGCCGCGCGCGTCTCGGCGTCGTCGTCGCTGTCGTATTCGATGTCCTCGCCGCTGTCGTACGACAGGACGCCGGCGGCGGCGCGCGCGTCGCCCTCCTCCTGCCACCGCCGCAGCCGCTCGCGCTCCAAAGACATCTCCTCGTCCTGCCTCCGCTCGATGGTCTCCCGGCGCGTCCGCTCCAGCGCCCACTGCTTCTCCAGGTACGCCTTGTCCATCTGCGCCTTCTTCTCAACCGCAGCCTTCTTCTCGGCGGTCACACGCGCGTGCGCCGCCTCCACAGACGCGCGCCGCCGCTCCGCCGTTAAAGACTTGGTCTCCGGACCGCCTTCTTTGGTTTCTCGCCGGAGCCGTCCCCAGGTGGTCCCGGGAAACGCCTTCGGGCACCGGAACTCCACGCCTTTGGCGTCCACGGTCGCGACGCACTCGGCGTCTACAATCTCGCCCTCCAGGTCGCACGAGAAGAGGTACGGCGGCGCGTTCACCTTCAGGTAGCAGCTC
>Ga0209652_1004213_pt1 | contig 10193 bp, 13 predicted proteins | sample SaaInl74LU_5_DNA_FD_184641 | JGI IMG/M metagenome (GOLD analysis project Ga0209652, IMG submission 184641) | Marine microbial communities from expanding oxygen minimum zones in the Saanich Inlet - ESP_74LU_5_DNA (SPAdes) (version 2) | ecosystem: Environmental > Aquatic > Marine > Intertidal zone...
TTCTTTCAAGATGCCCCGTTGAAGGAATTGAAAGAAGTCCCGGGCGGCCCGCTCGCCCCGCGCCTGACATGACCAGACCACCCTTCGGGGCCTGGCGAGACCGCAGCCTTCATCGGCCAGCCCTCTCGCCACGCTCGCCAAAGCGAAGAGGAGGTCTTGATGACCCAATCCGAAAACACCCCGCGCTGTGTGCTGGCGCTCGATCTTGGTACCACCACAGGCTGGGCGATCCGCTGCCATGATGGTCTGATCACCACGGGCACGACCAGTTTCCGGCCCGGACGCTATGACGGTGGCGGTATGCGCTATCTGCGCTTCTCTAACTGGCTAACGGAACTCGACCGGTTGTCGGGTCCAATTTCGGCCATCTGGTTCGAGGAAGTCAGAAATCACAAAGGCGTGGACGCCTCGCACGTTTATGGGGGGCTGATGGCCTCGCTGACATCGTGGGGCGAATTGCGCGGCATTCCATACGACGGCGTGCCCGTGAGCACGATCAAACGGCACGCTACGGGCCACGGCAATGCGCCCAAGCAAGCCATGATCGCGGCCGCCCGTGCGCGCGGTTACAGCCCGGCGGATGACAACGAGGCTGACGCAATCGCCATCCTGCACTGGGCTCTGGAGAGCCGGGAAGGTGCAGCATGAGGCTCTACCCCAAAGGCTACGGCGGCCAGCGCCGCGATCCCGAACAGGTTAAACGTGACGGCTGGCACGAGCAGCGCATGCTCGCCGTGTCCCTTGATGACCCGCGACTGACCTGGCCCGAGCGTGAACTCGTTCGCCAGCTGGGGGACAAACTCTACGGGCCGCTGCCCGCGGTGAGGGAGGTGCGCCATGGCTGATCGCACCTGGACCGCCGACGACGTCGCCGATCATTTCGAGGAGGCGTTCCGAACCCTGCGCAAGCTGCCGCCGGTGAGGGTGCAGGGATACTTCAACGCATGGCCGCAGATTGTGCGGTCGGAAAAGGAGATCCTCGCGATGGAGCCTCAGCCGATGCGGGTCTGGCCTTCAACCTCTGCGATCACCCGGTTGGAGCAAACCTTCGATTGGGTGCTGTGGATCGGCGAGGACGAACGTCGCCTGATCTGGTGGCGCGCGGCTCGTCGCCCATGGAAGGAGATCAGTGGCGAGTTAGGGGTGGATCGTACCACTGCGTGGCGGAGGTGGCAGGTGTCGTTGGCCAAGATCGCGGACCGACTGAATCATTAGTGACTCCAACGGTTTGCAACATTTTTCTTCTCGACATCTGCAACAAATCCGTGCTACCTAAAAGGCATGATGGGGAGAGTGCGTCGGGAAGACGTCTCTCCCCGTTTTCGTTCTGGACATGGGTGGTTCGAGGTAGTGCAACCGGTGAGCGGCTTGCCAAAAAAACCGTCTCCGTCGCAAACGCCGTGGCTCGCAACCCATTGAAATTGAACGGGTCCCTCCTGTTTGTAACCGTATTCGGGGGGGCGAGGCGCGAGGCTTTCCCAGTGACACCCCTGAAAACAGCCGTTTCGTTTCGCTTTGAGCGAAAGCCCCAATAAATAAAGGCGCTGTTGCGTCGAGAAACCGCTCTGAACCGAAACGGGGATCCGACCCCATTTCGCTTTCGGGCATCCCCAAGGACATTCCCATGGACGTCGTCGACCTGCCGCTCGAGCAGATCATTCCCTATGCGCGCAACCCGCGGCGCAATGCCGAGGCCATCGCTATTGTCGCGGCCTCGATTCAGGAGTTTGGCTGGCGCCAACCCATCGTCGTGGATGAGGCGATGGTGGTGCTGGCCGGGCACACGCGGCTGGAGGCAGCGCGGAAACTCGGCTTCAAGACCGCGCCGGTGCATGTTGCCAACGGACTGACCGAGGCCCAGGCACGCGCCTTCCGGATCATGGATAACCGCTCCAGCGAGAATGCTGAGTGGGACAAGGATCTGCTGAACCTTGAATTGGCCGACCTGCTGGAGGCGGATTTTGACCTTGGGCTGACAGGTTTCACCGACAATGAGTTGACGGCGCTGATGTCGAGCCTCGAGGAAGGCACCGGTCCGCAGGAGGGCGAGGACGATGTTCCGGAAACCCCCGAGGATCCGATCAGCCGTCCGGGCGATCTCTGGATCCTTGGCAACCACCGCCTCCTTTGTGGCGACAGCACGGTCGCCACGGATGTCGAGCGTCTACTTGGAGCGGTCAAACCACTGTTGATGTGCACAGATCCACCATACGGTGTGGAATACGATCCGAGCTGGCGTAACCAGGCTGGCGCGGCCAAGACAAAACGCACCGGCAAGGTGCTGAATGATGATCGAGCGGACTGGCGTGAGGCCTGGGCCCTGTTCCCCGGCGATGTCGCCTATGTCTGGCATGGCGCGCTGCACGCGGCGACGGTCGCGGAAAGCCTTGAGGTCGCGGGCTTTACCATCCGGTCCCAGATTATCTGGGCCAAGGATCGGCTGGTTCTGAGCCGCGGGGATTATCACTGGCAGCACGAGCCCGCATGGTATGCCGTGCGCAAATCCGGCAAGGGCCATTGGGCGGGCGACCGCAAGCAAACCACGCTTTGGCAGATTGCCAACAAAGATCAGGACGAAAAGACCGTCCACGGCACGCAAAAACCCGTCGAATGCATGCGGCGGCCGATCCTTAATAACTCCAGCCCCGGGCAGGCGGTCTATGAACCCTTCATGGGATCGGGCACCACGCTGATCGCGGCCGAGACGACAGGACGGGTTTGCTACGGCATCGAGCTGAACCCGGCTTACGTCGATGTAGCGGTTGCGCGTTGGCAGAAATTCGCAGGCAAGCAGGCGTTGCTTGACGGTAACGACACCACCTTCGAAGCGCTGAAGGCTGAACGTGAGGCCAAATGAAACAATCCCGCCTCATGTCGCTGGTCGAGTCCGTCGCCAATGTGATCGTCGGCTACGGCGTTGCGGTCTTCACGCAGATCCTGATCTTCCCGATCTTCGGCCTGCACACTACGCTCGGGCAAAATCTTGCGATGGGCGGGATATTCACTGGTGTCAGCCTGGTCCGGTCCTATCTTCTGCGGCGCTTGTTCGAGCGGATCAGGGCTTCCAGTCGCTCCGGCGGCCATGGCGAACATGCAGAACCTGTACCGCACCGTCGATGACAGCAAAGTAGATGCGCCAGCGCGTTGCCTTGCCGTAAAGCGCCCGTCGGATCGGCTGATCGAACTCGCGCGCCTCGGGCGCGATAGGGTGGGCTTCTGGTATGATGCCGAGGGCGAGGATCGTCTCGCGCATGCCCGCCAACCATTCATCCGCCGCCCTTGGGTTGCGATCACGCAGGTAGTTCCATGAAGCTTTTGGATCATCTGCCGCATTTGGCGTAATGATCACGGGCAGCGAGGAAGTCATTTGGTCCGCGCGAGGCCGTCGAAGAACGTGTTCGCATCGGTGCCCTCACCAGCACGAGCCTGCGTCAGACCCTTACGGATGCCCGCGACGGTTTCGGCATGGTCGAGTTGATCCTGCATGTCCTGCCATGCGGCGGCATCCATCACGACGACGGAGGGCTTGCCATTCACGGTCAGAATCTGCGGCCGCCCGGTTTCCTTGATGTGCGCGATAAGGCGAGCAGAGTCCCGCTTGAACTCTGTGAGGGGGCTGATGTCCTTGGTGATGTTCATGGTGGGCTCCCGACGCGCATCTAATTCAATGCGAATATAGTGCGAATTGCGATGCGCGTCGAGAGGTGACGCGCTCAGCAACGAGCGTTTATCCCGGTTACGGGAAAGCACAGCTAGATGAGGCCGAGGCCTTTCAGGCAGCTGGCGGTGTCCATCAGCTGATGCGTCGGCACTTCGATCTTGATGGTGAAGCTGTCGGCAAAGGTCTGAGCGTAAACGCCGCCATCGTCCATCAAGGCCATCTCGATTTCGTCGAGCACGACGGTGATGCGGCTGCGGTCAAAGTGCTCGGGTAGGTTCCGGATTGGAAGGCGAATGCTTGTGGTTTCCATGGTGATTTCTCCGAGCGTCGTTTGCCAGGTCAGCTTCGCTCTGGCGGCCGAACTTATCCAGTGAATTCGACGCAATTCCATATGGTTAATCGCACTCTCGAGGTCTGCGAATGTCGTCAGCCACCCAGCCCATCGGTGTGATCGCGCGGCTGCTCGACCTCTCGGAACGGCGCGTCCAGCAACTGAGCCGCGAGGGCGTGATCCCGAAGGCTGAACGCGGTCAGTACGATCTGATAGGGTCTGTGCGTGGCTATGTCCGCTATCTGCGTGATCAGGCGCTGAAGGCGCAGGCGGGTGCGCCAGACTATGCCGCTGAACGTGCGCGGTTCATCCGGGCGCGGGCCGACCTCGCTGAAATGGAAGCCGAAGAAAAGCGACGCTCCCTGATCGCGGCCGAACAGATCGAGGCGGCCTGGATCGCGGTCCTCGCACTTCTGAGAACACGCTTGCTGGCACTGCCGGACCGGCTGGCACCAAAAGCCTTTGAACAATCAACCGTCGGAGACACCCGGAATCTGATCCGCGCCGCCATCCGCGAGGTGCTCGATGATCTCGCGCAGCCAGACATTGAACTTGAAGCCGACATTGACCTTGCAGGGGTCAGCGATCCTGAAACGGACGGTGGCAAGGGCACTAGCGGTTCTGAAACCACCGCCGGACCTGACGATCAGCGATTGGGCGGACCAGAACCGACGGCTGAGTTCTGAGGCCAGTGCCGAGCCTGGCCAATGGCGTACAAGCCGCGCGGAATACCAGCGCGGGATCATGGAGGCAGTTTCGGACGCGGCGACAGAAACTGTCGTGATCATGTCCAGTTCACAGGTGGGTAAGGCGTTGGCACTCGATACGCCGCTGGCGACGCCCACGGGGTGGACCACGATGGCCGACGTGCAGGTCGGCGACATTCTTTTTGACGAAACTGGCGCGCCTTGCCGGGTCATGGGCGCCACGGATGTGATGCGCAACCGGCGCTGCTACCGGGTACGGTTTTCGGACGGTAGTTCGATCGTCGCGGATGCCGATCACCTCTGGGCGGTCGACAGCGACACACCAGTACGCGCGCAGGACGCGATGAGGGACCTGTTCCATGACGATTCACCGGGCGGTCCTGACGACGAAGGAGATTGCTGAGACAGCGCACTACTACGGGAGGACGAAACGGAACCGATACGCTATCCCGGTGGTTGCGCCGCTTCAACTGCCCGAACAGGCATTGCCGATCCCGCCTTACGCCTTGGGCGTCTGGCTTGGGGACGGCCATAGCTACGGCTCACAGATCACCTGCCATCAGGATGATCTTGAAATCGCCGATCACCTACGCGCCTGCGGCATGGAGGTTGAGGTCAAGTCGAAGGACAAACGGGTGCCGCACATCCTGACGCTGAAGCCGATACTGCCTTGGCCCGACAATATGTGTCGCCGCGGCCATGACATGGATGTGCTGGGGCGCCATGGGAATGGGCAATGCGCGGAATGTGGGCGGCAGTTTTCAATGCAGTGGAAGCACGGCCTTCCCGTTGATCCAGTTCTGGAAGAAGGAAAGCCGTTCAGCCTGCGCTTGCGGGAGATGGGGCTGGCCAAGGATCGAAAGACGCCAGAAACCGGTAAACACATACCGCCGGCCTACCTGCGCGTGTCGATAGATCAGCGCTTGGCTCTCCTTCAGGGGCTGATGGACACGGACGGCTATATCGCTGAATGCGGTCGCTGCGAGTTCATCACGGTTCATCTGCGTCTGGCCGAGGGCTTCGGCGAGCTTCTTGCCTCCTTAGGCATCAAGTTCACCGCCGTCGACAAGCAGCCGACGGTGGTGATCGATGGCGAACGGCGTCTTGGAAACCCCGCGACGCGGTTTTCCTTCATGATCTATGACGACACGCCGGTGTTCCGACTGGCAAGGAAGCGCGCGCGCCAGGTCTCCCGTGAGGGACGACGGACAACGGAAACCAAGCGGCGCCGTATTGTCGCTGTCGAGCCGGTCGATAGCGTCCCTGTGCGCTGCATCCAGGTAGATAGCCCCAACAGGCTGTATCTGGCCGGACGCACCATGATCCCGACGCATAACACGGAGATGGTCAATAACGCCGTCGGCTACCACGTCGACCAGGACCCGGCGCCGATCATGGTGGTGATGCCCACCGAACGGGATGCCGAAACCTGGTCGAAGGACCGCTTCTCGCCGATGGCACGGGACACGCCGTGCCTGCAGGGCAAGATCGCTGATCCACGCTCGCGGGACGGCAACAACAAGATCCTGCACAAGCGGTTCCCGGGCGGGCATCTGACGATCGTGGGCGCCAACGCACCCTCGGGGCTTGCGAGCCGACCGATCCGGCTTTTGCTCTGCGACGAGGTCGATCGCTATCCGTTCAGCGCGGGGGCCGAGGGGGACCCGGTCAATCTCGCGAGGAAGCGGACGGTGACATTCTGGAACCGCAAGATCGTGCTGGTTTCGACGCCGACGAACAAAGGTGCCAGCCGGATCGAAGCGGCGTTCGAGGAGAGCGACCAGCGTCGGTATTGGGTGCCGTGCCCGGCGTGTGGCGCAGAACAGTTGCTGACCTGGGGACAGGTGAAATGGGACAAGGATGAGAACGGCGGTCATCGCCCCGAAACCGCGCGCTATCACTGCGCAGACTGCGACGCCGCCTGGAAGGATGAGACCCGCTGGTCGGCCATCTCGAAGGGCCGTTGGATCGCAGACGCCCCGTTCAACGGGACGGCCGGGTTCCATCTGAACGAGATCTATTCGCCTTGGGTACGGCTCGAGGCCATGGCCAAGGCGTTCCTGTCCGCGCGCGCCGGTGGGGATGAGACGATGAAGACCTTCATCAACACCTCCCTCGGCGAGACCTGGATGGAAAGTGGCGAGGCCCCGGATTGGCAGCGCCTGCAGGGTCTAAAGGAAGATTGGCGCGCGGGCACAGTCCCGGCGGGAGGTTTGTTTCTGACCGCTGGGGCCGACGTTCAGAAAGACAGGATCGAGATCGATGTCTGGGCCTGGGGCAAGGGGCTACAAAGCTGGCTCATCGATCACATCGTCATCGACGGCGGCCCGGGCGAGCAGGCGTGCTGGCAGAAACTGACCGACCTTCTTGGTCGCACCTGGCAACACGCCAGCGGTACGTCGATGACCGTCGCGCGGCTTGCAATCGACACGGGCTATGAAACGGCAGCCGTCTACGCCTGGGCGCGCCAGGTGGGATTTGGGCAGGTCGCGCCGATCAAAGGCCTTGAGGGCTTCAACCGGGCAAGCCCGGTGACCGGCCCGACCTTTGTGGACGCCACGATTGCCGGCAAACGCCTGCGTCGGGGCGCCCGGCTTTGGACGATCGCTACCTCGACCTTTAAGGCCGAGACCTATCGGTTCCTGCGGCTTGATCCGCCGGAAATCCCCAGCCCGGGGGATGGAGAGCGGTTTCCTCCCGGCTTTCTTCATCTACCGGGGTGGGTCGATGCGGAGTGGCTGAAGCAGCTCACTGCCGAGCAGTTGGTCACCGTCAAGAACAAGCGCGGCTTCGCCAAACTCGAATGGCAAAAGTTGCGGGAACGCAACGAGGCACTCGACTGCCGTGTCTATGCGCGGGCTGCGGCCTGGATCCTTGGAGCAGACCGGTGGTCGGATGCGAGGTGGGAGGAGTTGGCGGCGCAGTTTGCTGTCGCTGATGCCAAGGGCGCCACCTTTGCCGGGGGCCCGCAATCTGTACGCAAGGCACAGGTGCGCCGCGTTGCGCGGTCAACATACATGGGATGAGTTTGGGCATGGCGGATCTGGCGACACTGAAACTCCGCCGGGAGGCTCTGACTTCGCAGCGCGCCTCGGGCGTGGCGCGCGTCAGCTATGACGGCAAGACGGTGGACTATCGCAGCGTTGCCGAGATCGACCGTGCCATCGAGGCGCTCGACCGCGACATCGCGGCGGCAGAGGGGCGGCGGATCGTGCGTCAGGTCCGCGTTGCGACCGTCAAGGGGCTCTAACGGAGATGGGGATGTTTGACCTGTTTCGCCGCCCCAAGCCTGGCGGCCCTGCAGCCATGCGCGCGCGGCTTGAGGGGGCGATGGCCAAGCGCCGCTTGCGAGGCTGGAACCCACCGCTCGAGAACATCAATGCGCTGGTCGCCTCCGGAGGACCCAGACTGCTGGCCCGTTCACGGGAATTAGTGGTGACCAACGGCTATGCAGCCAATGCCTGTGAGGCTTTTGCGGCCAATCTGGTGGGCGACGGCATCAAACCGTCTTCGCTCATTACGGATGCGGCACTGCGTGACCGGGTCCAAAAGCTCTGGCTCGCTTGGACGGATGAAGCGGATGCCGATGGGCTGACCGACTTCTACGGTCTGCAGGCCATGGTCGCGCGCGAGATGTTTGTGGCGGGCGAGTGCTTCGTGCGCCTGAGGCCCAGGCGGGCGGAGGACGGGCTGCTGGTGCCTCTGCAACTGCAGCTTCTGCAATCCGAGATGCTGCCGTTTGAGAAGACAGAGATGGACCCGAACGGGAACCGCATCCGCTGCGGGATCGAGTTCGACCTGATCGGGCAACGGGTGGCCTATCACTTCCGCCGCCGCCATCCGGGCGACAGCACGGATCAGCGTGTGGCCGTTCCCGACACCGTCCGCGTGCCGGCCGAAGAGGTCTTGCACATCTACCGGCCGATCGATGCGGGTCAGATCCGGGGCCTGCCACATGTGGCGCCTGCGATGGTGCGACTGTTCCTGCTTGACCAATATGACGATGCTGAACTCGACCGCAAAAAGACCGCGGCGATGTTCGCGGGCTTCATCACCAAGACGGCCCCCGAAGACCCGATGATGGGCGAAGGGGCAGCTGATCTCGATGGTGCCGCCATTGCGAGTCTTGAGCCCGGCACGATGCAGGTGCTGCTGCCAGGCGAGGATGTGAAGTTCTCGAGCCCTGCCGATGTCGGCGGTGGCTATGAGGCGTTCCAGTACCGTACGCTTCTCGCGGTCTCCGCCTCGCTGGGGCTGCCGTATCACCTCGTCACCGGCGACGTTCGGCAGGCGAACTATTCGAGCCTTCGGGCTGAATTGGTCGAGTTCCGCCGCCGCATTGGCCAGTTGCAGCATGGGATCATGGCCCATCAGCTTTGCCGCCCCATTTGGCGGCGCTGGCTGGAAACGGCCGTGCTTTCGGGCGCGCTGGATGCAGATCCTGTCACGGCTCGGCCGGTGCAATGGATCCCGCCACGGTGGGATTGGGTAGATCCGTTGAAGGACATTCAAGCGCAGGTGCTGGCGATGGAGGCGGGGCTGACGTCTCGGCGCAAGGTGGTCGAGGGCACGGGCTACGACATCGAGGAGGTCGATCGCGAGAATGCCTCTGACGCGAAACGCGCAGCAGACTTGGGCCTGACCTATCGCGCCAGCCCCGGTGAAACGCAGGGGGCAAGGGCAACGCCCGTCCAAGAGCCCAATCCAAATTCTAATGACGGACCGACCGACAATAACTCGGACACCGACATACAACAGGAGTAATCCCATGAAATCCTGGTACACGATCCGTGCCCGCGCCTCGGGCACGGAATTGCTGATCTATGACGAAATCGGCGCCTATGGTGTCAGCGCCAAGGGGTTCCTCGCGGAACTCGGCGCGCTGCCCGACGATGCGGCGATTGACCTGCGCCTCAACAGTCCCGGCGGTTCGGTCTTTGAAGCGGTGGCGATCTATAATGCGCTGAAGCGGCACCCGGGCGAGATCACCGTCTGGATCGATGGGATCGCGGCCTCAGCGGCGAGCTACATCGCCATGGCAGGTGCCACCATCGTCATGCCGGAAAACGCCTTCCTGATGATCCATGACCCCTCGGGGCTGGTCATGGGCACGGCCGAGGATATGCGGTCAACGGCCGAGGCGCTCGACAAGGTGAAGGGCAGCCTGATCCAAGGCTATGCCGCGAAATCGGGCAGGCTTGACGACGAAATCGCCTCCCTGATGGCGGCCGAGACCTGGCTTGATGCAAAGAATGCGCTGGATCTCGGCTTCATCGACCGCATCGCCGAGCCTGTGAAACTCGCCGCGTCCTTTGATGTGGCGCGGTTCCGCAACGCCCCGCCGGAAGTGGTGGACGCGGCAAGTGAACCCGATGAGCCTGCAATCCCGGAGCCGCAGACCGAGGGTGTCGCAGACTCCAACACCCAATCTGACCTCGCACAGGTTGAACCTGAAGAACCGCGTTCGGGCGACGATAATCCAATGATCTCGGAT
>Ga0209652_1004214_pt1 | contig 10192 bp, 18 predicted proteins | sample SaaInl74LU_5_DNA_FD_184641 | JGI IMG/M metagenome (GOLD analysis project Ga0209652, IMG submission 184641) | Marine microbial communities from expanding oxygen minimum zones in the Saanich Inlet - ESP_74LU_5_DNA (SPAdes) (version 2) | ecosystem: Environmental > Aquatic > Marine > Intertidal zone...
CGCAGTAATTCATGCCTTTATTTTGTAAAGTCTTTACTAATAAATGCTTTATGTTTTCTTCTGTAAAATCTAAATTGTTCATAATACAGTGTATATGTGCATTATTTAATGAATTATTAATTTGTTTTAGTTTTTCGTGGGTATCAATATTGTAGCTGTGTTCTTCACAAAACCCTAGCTTCTGCTTTAGATTGGTGTGAGAACTTAGCCAAACTTTTTCATATATACAATTTTGAAGTTGTAGTAAAGTTTCACTCGAGGTAGGAAAGTTAACAACAACAAAAATTGAATTTTTAAAAACGCTTTTAAGTTCGTTAGGTTCGCGATGACTAGGAATAACATTAAACTTTTTACTATATGGAACTTTTGGAATTTGATCTCGCCAAGAATTCTTAGCAGTACTCTTTAATAAAAGTTTGTTAAAAACATCATATGACCAGGTACGAGAATTGTGTTTTGTATATTCTAGTGTGTTACAATAATCTTTTTTACTAATTTCTACACTTAAATTTTCACCACCACAGCCGTGATCATAGCATACAAAAATAAATTTATCCACGGAATTTCTCCAATGGCAAGTCTAACTGTAAAAAATCACTGTTTATTTTATTTGCTAGTTCTAACTGAAACTGTCTACATGGAATAGTATTGTTATTACTAAAATCATGGTATTTGTAAGTGTAATGACTTTTGTAATGATCGTATATATTATATTCGTCAAACCCTATATCATAGCCCTGTACCACATACAAGTAAATGTTTTTACTTTTACACAACATTTCTAGATGCTGCAACTTTAATTTAATATCCTGTTTTTCTAATGTTGGACTATAAAGATATTTTTGCCAAATCTTTTTATATTCGTGATCTGTACTAGCACTACTAGGCCAATATCCTTTATACTCGAAATTTCTTATACTATCATTTTCCATAAGAAAGCGATTATCTTCATGCATCTCTACATCTAACTTGCTCATGCTTGTTAGTTGACAAATTACATGTGTGTATGCATTTTGTTGCACTTCTTCGATTAACTGATTGAGAATAAGATAGTTACTAATAGCCGGCCCGGATACATCTACAATGTCTAATTTACATAGTTTTAATATTTTAAGCCAAGTCGGACGCTCTCCAGGAAAGGTAATTCCACAACCACTAATCAAGATTTTTGACATGCACACTTCCTTCTGCATAATGATCTACACGATGGCTATGTTGTTCCGGACACATTGAACACACAGTTTCGGGGTTGCCAATACCGTTAATAAATTCTGTTAAATCTTCATTGTGCCCAAGGCCTTGATACTCTGTATAGCCAGGAATAATATCTAGTATGTTTGCAATTGCTGGGCATTTATACAATTTGTTTTTGTACAACACTGGAGTATTTGGTGCGCCGCAAATTTTATGTGCTAACACAGGATCACTATTAAATGGTGTAATGTCATCTTGGTATGGTTTAACAAAATCACCAAATATGCTTTTATATATAGTAAAATCGGGCAATGAAAACTCTATACTTTTATGTCCACTCGGTGGATTTTTTTTCACTTGCCAGCCTGTTTTACATTGCAAAATTCGTTTTATTTCTGCTGTTAGTATTGCTTCGTGATCTTTTCGATGAACGCTTACTTGCATTTCAAACGGTGTATGTTCAAACCATTGTGCAGGATTATGTTTTTTTAGTAAATACCCATTTGTAATTAATCTAATTGTAGCATCTTTCCAGTGAAATTTAATACATTTTATTACGTCATGTATTCGAGGATGCAGCAAAGGTTCTCCGCCAAACAGTGTAATAACCTCTGGCTTGATTCTACTACTCCAAATAGCACACTGTTGTTCAATACTTTCTAGGCTTTCTACGCCTCGTCTATTCATGTCACTAAGACTTATACAGCCTTTACAACTGAGGTTACAAGCATATGCAATATTAAAGTCTAATCGTTTAATCGATCTTACCATAGCCTGCCCAGCGAATACCGTCCAAGCAAACCCAACCAACATAGCCGCCAACTGTGGGATTATCGTTTAGTACAATGTCACCCTTCTTTGCAGCATGTCCCGGGATGGTCTTACTGCTACCAATAGTGCGTCCTAGTAGTTCTAGTTTGTCCATGCTAACAGTGCCATCGCTGCGAATCTTTAAGCCAACTTTGTTGTTAGCACCAATGTTTAGATCCTGCCGCCTGCGAGTACCAATGTAGCCCTCTTGACTTGCATGCTTGCCAATAACAACTTCTGTTTCTTGATCCCACACAGTGAGCGCATCGCTGGGTTCCATGGTGTTAATACCCACACGCTTATTACCTGGTGTAGTATACAACACATCACTGAGCAGTGCTTCGCCGCTTACTTCAAGTTCTTTGAGTTGATTACGATCAGCATTAACTTGGATCTTAGCATCCATTTCAGCAATCTTAAAACTCCAGTCCTTGGGTGTTTCAGGTTTAGGAACACTGGCAAGAACATCCTGTTTCATTGTTGCATACCATGGCTGATCTGTTGCAAAGTCTTTAACTATAAGTGTATCTGCTTGCAATGTCTGAGTAATGAGTCTATCTTCTACAACTACACAGTCGTCCATTACTGTAAGTTGTACTTTTGTTGCCATGTCTTCGATACCATCAGTATTACCAAAGTCACTAATGTTATCTCGAGTAATGCTAAGTTTACTGATGTCGATTAGTTTAGGGTCAATGCTGCGTTCAGGAAAACTTAAATTTTTTAATTTTTGCTCAACAGTTTGTGCCATTACACTGTCAATTCTGTCATGTACCGACTGCACAACTCTAGGCATTTGAGACTGTAATATTTTTTGACCATTTTGCTCTAACCGAGCAACTGCCGTTTCTGAAATGTTAACTGAATTAACGTGCTGTTTGATAGTGTCATTAATGTATTGCTGAAATACACCATTGTCGAATCGCTGAGCAACTTCTTGTTCAACAAGTTCTGTTATGTCTACAGTGTTTAATGCTTCGTCAATAAGACTTTTGATTTGTGTGTTGAACTCTTGCTCGAACACTTCTTGCAACCTATCCATCGTTGCTCCTTGATTATATGCTACTATTACTATTTATAGTTAGAATTTAACGCAGACTACATATTCGAATGTTTTGCTGAACGCAGGCTTATACATGTTTTGTTTTTCAACTGTGAAACTACGAGCACCTAAATCACTGGTAAACTTTGCTAGTTGTTTAAAATACATTGTGCGACGCTGCCATGGTTGGCATTTAATTAATTCATCACCGTGAATAACATAGTTCTTTTGTGTCCATGCTTGGCGATCTGTTTGATCCCATTCACGCTGTCGTATGATGATTGCATCGCCTGATTCAGTGCGCAATACAAATGGCTCTTCAAAGTAACGCTGATTAGCATACATGTTCTTGTAGTCTTTGATGGTTGTGAAAAAACCTTTGCGAGCAATCTTGCTTACGAGACTTAGTTTTTGTTTTTGTTCTTCTTCACTCGCAGCATATGTGATCCACTCGTCAGGTGCAAGCACCCAATCAAAAGTTTGTCCCTGTGCTACAAAGTCTGCAAGTTCCCCATCATGCACCTTACATGCACAAGGCTCGTCACCATAGTAGGGCAATCCATCTACTTTAGTAGTGTCTGCACCCATGGCATTTAGTCCATATGTCAGAATATTAGGTCCTATAACTAGGAATGTGTCATTGGCTACATCTGGATTCTCACCACATGCGTTAATAATGCTACGGGTTTTAACTTCGGCAACACTTTTAAAGTTCTTGCCCACATCCGTTAGTGAAACAAGATATTCTATACAACTAGGTACTTTTTTCATATTATTATTATAACCTTCTGGGAGTCTCCGATGCTCCTATACTATATTTATTGACTAGACTAATTTTATTTCTTATAATAAAGGCAAACTAAATATGAGCATATAATCCCATGCAACCATATACACTTATAAATCATATTATTAATGACATAATTCACGACGCCTTGCAAACAGAGTTCGTAAGAATAAATTTTTACGACAATATAAGATTTGACAAGACTGAATATGAAAAAGGCTCATGGAATGATCCTCTAGATAATATAAGAGTGAATAACAACCCTGTGCCTGTGTATCATATGGGATCCTGGCGTAAGGGCAATTGGAATAAAGGTGCAGAGAGATATGGTGTGCCAGTTTATTTAGAACATCATTGGGAACCTGTATTATATAATTTTGATAAAGCATTCTGGAATGAATATATTGCATGGCAAAAAAGATTTAAATCTCCATATGTAGTATTGCATAGCGAATTTAACAGTTGGGATATTAAGCAATTAGAAAAGCAAGGAATAAAAACTGTATATTGGTTTGCACACGCTTATCTATGCAGCGAATTTTATTTTAAAAACTATCAAAAACTAAAAATGGTCACCAACTATACTGTAAGACCGATACAATGTCCATGGATATGCGCCAATAGATTATTACGACAGCATCGCACAGACTTTTTAGAAATGTTAGATTTAAGTCGAGGCTGTTATAGTTTGCTTAATCCAGATCCTAACGGACTAACATATGATGGACCAGTGCCAGCTCATAGCTTTGACGATCATACAAATAGCAGTGCAGAAATTGATGTAGAAAAATTAACACCATGGAACACCAGTTTCTTGCATGTTGTAACTGAAACAGTATGGCAAGAGAAGATACACTTTACAGAAAAAGTATTCAAACCCATTGTTCTTCATCAACCATTTGTTGTGCTACAAGCACCCGGTAGTTTAGCATACTTGCGCAGTTATGGCTTCGAAACATTTGGAGCGTGGTGGGATGAAAGCTATGACACTATCGAAGATCCAACTGCTCGTATACAGGCTATTGCAGATATTGTAAATTCAATTGGTGCAAAAAGTCTAGAGGAACTAGAAACTATGCGTATGGAAATGGCGAGTGTTCTCGAACATAACTTCCGTCATTTCTACGAGAACATACCCGCCATTTGTTTAGATGAGTTGCGTAAAGGTATTGCTACTCTGTGAGCATCTTGCGTGATTGTTTACGCTGTGCTTCTTCGGCATCCCAACGCTTTTGTCGTTCTTCACTTTCAACACTGCTTTTTGCCATGCTCCATAGAATCATCATTGCAAGTCCAAAGAACAATAGCATAATGGCATATGCAGGGTTTCCAAAGTATTTTTCTGACACCATTGATACAACATAAAAGCTGGCAGATCCTAGTGCTGCCCAGCCGCAATATGTTCCGAAACGACTTAAAACTGCGTTATTTTTCATCTTTTTTATCCTTATACTAGATGTTGTGGTTTTACTTGTTATTTACTGTAGTATTATACTACATCCTGTATGTCGTGTCAAGGTTTTTAGTTTTTGCGTTATATACGTCCAGTTGTACACATGGACATCAAATCTTCGTATGTTAGTCTAGAATCTGTTTGAACACCATATTTTGTGCCTTTGAGTTCTTCTAACATATATGGCTGCATGTTAAATGTTTCAGTCCAATCAGCAATATCCAATCGCTCACCAAACTTTAGTTCAATCATTAACTTTTGTTGTGGTGTCATTACAACCACATCATTAAAGCGCATGTCAGTAGCCACTACACAATAGCAACGGCGACCATGAGGATCCGGCGTAGCATTGTGAACATAAAACTGTTCATTGCCATTGGGCTGAACTTTAGTAAGTCCTGCTTCGCGAAATCGTTTTAGGCCCTTACTAGCCACGGCGCATCCTTGCTATCTCTTTTGCATCATTGCTGTCTTTGCGCACAGGCACAAGATTACTTTTGTGTAGCATACCAATGCCTGCAAGTTCATTGCCTGTGTATTGGTTCTCATGCTTTTTAGTTGCAGTAGCCATAATACGATCACTAGTAGGTGCTGTCTCAACACGAGTGCTGTAGTCTGGCATTGTGCCTACACCCAAGCGTTTACCTTTTGCATCATGCGGAAGTTTTGCTTTAAGTTGTGAGGGATGCAATCCACGCTCACGCAACCACTGATTGTGTGCAGCCTGTGCATCTCTGTCTGCTTGTGTGCGACCTTTTGCTTTACGCTGTTTGTTGTTCAGCGAGGTCATTCCCCGCACTAGATGCATAGTCATCTGTCATCACCTTATATGTTGCTACGAACTCATGTTTATTATTGTGTCTTTTTAAACATTTGTCAACTGATTGATTTTCATAACGATAAGTTTTATACACCATTGTGCCTCGTTGCACTGCTTGAATTTCAATATTCATATGCTTCACCATACTTTAGTTTTAACATAAAGAAGTCTTTACTACTTCCTACTCTAACACGGATACCATTGTGTAATACATCCATGTGGTCACTTTCCCAAGGACCTGTGCATACCATGTCTACATAGTCAAGTATTTGTTTGCGATATGCATGAATAGTATCGTGATGCTCTTGTGCAGCCGCGACACTAATATATTGTTTTCCGTCAGGAAATGGAATTACTATGAGCATTAGTTAAACCAGTTTGATTTACCGCCGAAAAAGCCGCCAAGAAAACCTACTCCTGCATTTCTAGCAGTATGTCCAGGAGTTTGTACCTGTGCAATGATAAACACTACAACACAAAACCAATCTACAAAATAGTTAGATACAAGATCTGCTTCTTCAAAAAAGAATGTAAATGGACCAAATCCAAAAAATAAAAGTCCGCCCCAAATTAAACCAATAAGTCCAAGCATTTTTTCCTCCTTTAGGAACACTGTGCTTCCTGTTGCATTGCTATCATGTTACCAGCGGCTTCAATCTCCGCCTCAAGTTCTTCGTCAGTGAACACACTTAAACGAAGGTTGCGAGCATAGCTCTTGCTATATGCATCGCACAGCATGTAGTATGCTGTCTCCTCAAGTTCAATACGCTTGTATTCCTTGAGAGTGCCTGAGGGAACACGAGACTCCCAATATGCTAGTTCAGTAGCCTCGGGCATCATGCCCATAAAGCATCCAGGCTTTTTGCTGAATTCTTCAGCTTCGGACCGTTGAGCGTTAATCAAATCTACCAAACCTTGTTCTAATGCATACATAATGTCTCTCCTCAAAACAACTTATACATTTAATATAACACAGTTTAGAGAGTTGTCAACCGAAAAAAAAGCGCATTACTGCGCTTTTCTCTGTTCTTTAACTGCTCGTTTTGCAATACGATATGACAACCTTGCCATGTTGCGTAGTGCGCCGCGGTACTCTGCACCTGGTCGTGCGCCTTGTACGCCATCATTGTAATAGCGTTCCATTAGGTCGCTGATGTTTTCAAACTTGTTATCAAACTGATGTCCGTTACCTTGGTACATTTAAGCCTCTTTCTCTATTACTGGATCCCATGGATCTGTTTTTTCTTGTTGTGTTCTACTGTAAAGTTCTGTATAAAAACTATCTAGGTTGCCACCAAACTTACCTTGAAGATGTTCTACCATCTGCTCAACAAAGTTTAAGTCGCCCTTTTTATAGTTGCGTATAAGATTCTCATGCTGCTCTTTGAAGTGTGCAAGTTCAGTCATATCAGCCAAGCCAATATCACCTGCATCTACAATGCACCAGCTGGGAATCTCCGTACCTTTAATACGAAATGTGTCTAATTCTAATACGAGATATCTATCCGCTACGGGTTTAATATCTTCTTGTGTTGCTAATACTATTTTCATAATGTCTATTATATGTGATTGCACTGCGCATGTCAACTAATTTTTTAGGTGCGCTATTTTAACGCATGTGAATTTATTGCGTTATGTTACTTATCTTAGTAATAAACCTAATGTTTAAAAACTGGAATTGTAATATAATCAGCAACAATACAGTCAGATAGGACAGCTATCCTTACATATTCTATAAATAACATTGTGCAAAGCATCGTAAGGTGCTATACTACACAGACTAAAGAGCGTCCTCGGCTCAGAAAAAAAGAGTGACACTAGGAAAGACTAGCGCATTATCCATGCGTTACAAGTGATTGACGAGGTCCAAAGGACTTTGACACTGGCAAAGACCAGGGCGCAGACAACGCCTCACAACAGTTTGACGCTGGCAAAGACCAGGGTATTGCTTTCCTCAAGCAAAAACAACATGATGGAGAAAGACAATGACTGAGAAGTTATTTAAAAGTCTGCGTGTGGTTTTTGGATCACGCTCAGACACTTACGACAGAGAACTAATGAATTGGGCAAAGACTGAGTATGGTAAAGACTGGCAGTATGCTTATTCACAAATGCTAAAAGGCAAACAACCAAAAACAGGAGTATGGAACTAATGGCTAAAAAGATTAAAAGTTTATGGGCAAAACTTAACCAAAGCCCGTTTGAAAAAGAACTAGCACAAGCAAAAGATATCTACGAAGTAGAAGCAATGCTCAAGCGTATGAGTTATGTGCATAATATCAGAGGGTGGATGTAATGACTACGCAAGCACTATACACAACAACATGTGAGATTTGTGAAAAGATCGCTGCATATACAATGGTAGCAGCAAATGAAGTCCTAGCATTTTTTGAATCAGTCGGCAGAGCAAGAGCAGCAAGCGCACTTGCACAGCTGGGCTATCACGAAGAAGCAAAGGCGTTGATGTTAAATGACTAAGATTATTCAAGCAACAACAGGCTTTACAATTATGTTTGGTCTACTAGCAGGATATTTTACGCTTGTAGCAGCATTTTGGGGAGGCATATTTTAATGTGGCCTTACACTGAAGAAGAAAACAAAAAACTATCATAAAAAAAAGCACCTCAGGGTGCTTTTTTATTGAATGGGTGGTCCGTTAAATGCAAATCCAGCAAGAAACAGCATAAGCACAAATGCGGCTGTTAGCCAATGTATTTGACTGCGTAGTTGTCCTGCTGCTTTGAACTCGGTAAATGAACGAAGTAGATCAGGACCCAGTAGATAGAATACAACAACTGCACTGTAAAACTTTGCCATTATTAGCCATAGTGCGCCTTCCATCCAACTCTCCTTGCTAGTATTTACTCAAAAAAATAGGTAGTCGCCAAAACTACCTATTCTCTAATGCCTTATAAACTAGTTTTTATAGACTGTCGCGAGCAGTGACCTGCTTTGCATAATCTGCATCACTAAGTGGCACTAGTCCTGCTGGGAACAAGTATCCATCCAAGCTCATTGCACGCTCACTGACAAATTCATTGATAAACTCTTTGATACCTGGTATAACGCCTACATGCTCTTTCTTTACATAGAAGTAAAGAGGACGAGCACCTGGGTATGTATAACTTGCAATATTTTCAAATGTAAGTTCAACACCATTTAGGTCTGCTGCTTGTACCTTGTCTCTGTTTGTATCAAAGAAACTGTAGCCAAATACACCAAACATTTCTGGATCACTTACTAGTTTTTCAACAATTAAGTTGTCGTTTTCGCCCATTTCAATGGCAACGCCATCTTCGCGGATATTCTTGTAGCCGTTGCCTTTAATGCCTAGTTTCTTATAACCATTCTTCATAAACAGTTCGCCCATTGCATCTCGTGTACCACTAGTTGGTGGAGGAATCATAACACTGATTGGACGATTTGGTAATCCAATAATTGCTGTGTTTGTTTTCTTTGCCACAAATGCATCTACATCTGCCCAAGTTTTTACTTCACTTGCAAACTCTGAACTAAGTGCAACAGCAATATGCTGAATTCCAAGATTCATTCTTTTTGCTGCGTTGCTGCTTGCAAACGCAAGTCCGTCATTTCCTACAACAAACTCAACTGGTGTTACGCCATTCTTTGCGCACAATTCTTTTTCGCCACTTTTAATAGCACGACTTGCATTTGTAATGTCTGCAAATTCTACACCAATGCCACCGCAGAACATTTTCATTCCGCCGCCTGTGCCTGTGCTTTCAATAACTGGGGTTTTAAAGCCTGAACTTTGTCCAAACCTTTCAGCAACCATTGTTGCAAATGGGTATACTGTTGAACTACCGACAATAGAGATTTGATCTCTTGCATGTGCTATCGTTGATGTCGCTAGGATTGCAGCAATCGCTGCTAAGATAATATTTCGCATTGTACATACTCCTGTTTTCTATGCGTAGATTTTACTAGATGTTAGGAGGTAAATACACTTAGACTAAAGTTAGTATTAAACTTCTAACACACTAAAAGGATCAGTTTGCCGACTGGTCCTTTTCATCTTTATTTAACATTATTATAACACCTAAAGATTACAGTTTTATTAAATTT
>Ga0209652_1004218_pt1 | contig 10183 bp, 9 predicted proteins | sample SaaInl74LU_5_DNA_FD_184641 | JGI IMG/M metagenome (GOLD analysis project Ga0209652, IMG submission 184641) | Marine microbial communities from expanding oxygen minimum zones in the Saanich Inlet - ESP_74LU_5_DNA (SPAdes) (version 2) | ecosystem: Environmental > Aquatic > Marine > Intertidal zone ...
TCTTTTCGCAACGCCACGACTTCCGCCATTTTGGCCTGGCCCTTCTCATCGAGCAAGACGTTTCCGCTCTTGCCCAACAAATCCTTTTCTGCATAACCCGTCATGCTCAAAAAGCGCGGATGCACTTTCGTCACGACTCCGTCCAAGTCCACTTCCATGTACCCCAAGTCCAGATCCTCCAAAATGGTGCGGTACTTGAATTCGCTTTCTTGGAGAGTCTTTAACTGCTCAATCATGCCTTGTTGCCCCTGCAAGTTTTCCTCAAGCATGGACATCAATCGTGTAGAATCATCGTGTGACAAGAATGGCCGTTCCATGCGTCCAAAATACCTTTAAGCACGGAAAAGCTCTTGGTTTGGTGTACGATTTCTCCTTCCTCTCGACGACTGGTCGATATCGCTCCACAAGTTGGGTGCTCCTCATGTTGGCTTGGGGAATCGGTGCACGAGCACAAACGACCATGTCACCGGTCACGTCGCCGAGCATGTGCCCTGAATCGCCGCTCGCATTCCGAGCCGACATTCGCCCTTTGGACGTCTGGGAGGAGGCCTGGGAAGCACAATGGCCCCATGCCTCGGATGCGATGCAAGCGTGGAGGCACCACAATTTCGATCAGCTTCAAGGCGTGTGGCGGCACATGTCCCCCCTGTTGCCTGAGCTCAAAGCCGAGGCGACAAATCGAGGGCTGGCTGAAAGTGCCGCGTTTCTTGTTTTGTGGTCTCAATTGCCGGACCCCACAAAAGCTGCCTCCCTTTCAGTCCAAGCGCATTCAACGTGGAATTGGCCTGACCCCCGTTTGAGCGCTGCCGAAGCCATGACCGAAGCGTTCCAACAAAGCGGTTCCTCGATGCCTTTGAGCGATTGGACTGCCGCGGTTCGAACAGGCCTTCGACTGATGGAGAACTTCGAAATGCCTCCTGTACATATTGTCGCCCCGGGTGAAACGGTGTACAGCATCGCTCGGTTGCACGACGTGCCTCCCTCGTGTCTTGGCGACAAAAATGGCGTGTGGGACAACCTCCAACCCGGCACTCCCTTGCTCATCCCCAACCTCTCGCCCCCCCGTTGATGGCTGCTCGACCTTGGTTTCAGTGGCTCTTCATGTGGGGAAGCTTGGTCGGAATCTGGTGGGCTTGGGCCACAGTGTCCCCCATCCCGCCTTGGCAGAACGTCAAACCCCTCGTCGCCCCACTGCACCCCCGAGCTTTGAAGCCCCTGCCTCTGGGGAATCTCGCGACGATGGACGAATCCAGTCCTCTGGCCCTCTCGAATGGCGAAGCGCCTGAATTGGCCTTTCTGGACAGCGTCGCCGACAACTTGCCCGAGGCCTGGGCGTTGACCGGGAACACCTCGGCGTGGTTTGCCTTACACGGGTTTTTCCAACGCCTTGAGCGCGCGAAATCTCGCCGCGTGGAAGTCTACCATTGGGGAGACAGCCAAATCGAAGGCGACCGAATCACGGGGCTGTTGCGCGCCTCGTGGCAGCAGCGCTTCGGGGGCCGCGGTCCTGGATGGGTTCTCCCCAACACGCCAGCCCAAACCACCGCCACCCTGGAATCCCAGCGCGGAACGCTGATCCGAAAGGCGGGTTTTGGCAGGGGGAAAACGCGCGACGCGTTGCGCCTCCCCTTCTTCGCGGTCAACACAGCTGCAGACACGGTGCAATGGAGCATTCAAGGCGCGACCAAATCTTCCGCTTCCCTCGGGGCCTGGAACGTGAGCGAAGTGTGGCTTACCGACACGTCGCATTCCGCCCTGCTTTGGTCGCAAGGCGATGCAAACCTCCATCCCGTGACCGTCCACGCCAACGCCCAAGGCTGGCGCCATCCCGGCCAACGGTCTCCGTTGCGATTCGCCTTCGCCAACCTTACAACGACCGGGGTGTTTTTGGGGTCGGAATCGGGCGTCCTGGTTCACAACCTTCCCATGCGTGGTGCTTCAGGAACCTTGTTTGACAACGTCGACCAAGCGCATTGGGACGCCCTTCGCGAAGCCCACCCTCCTTCCTTGATCGTGCTTCAATACGGCGGCAATGCCGTTCCCGGTGTCGGTTCAGCTGCTGAGGCGAGGACCTACGCGCGGCACATGGCCACTAACATTCGATTCCTCCGTGGCCAGTTCCCTGGCGTACCTGTGGTGTTTGTGGGACCCTCCGACATGGGGGCTTCGGAATCCACCTACCCCGGCTTGCCTTGGGTGATTGGGGCTTTGAGAGAGGCCGTTTGGGAAGCAGGCGCGCTGTATTGGGATGTCCAAGCCGTCATGGGAGGCCCTGGCAGCATGGCTCAATGGGTGCGAAAAGGCTGGGCGTCGGACGACCACGTGCATTTCACCCGCCGCGGAGCGCGTGAAATCGCAACCCGACTGGAATGGGCCTTGAACGTCGAATGGAAAGCCATGCGCCCATGAACGCCGTCACGTTTACGAGCCTCGGATTTTGGGCCGCTTTCGCAGCCGTCTTTCTCTTGGTGGCAGCCGTTCAAGCGAGGTGGCCCAAGTCCACGGCCAAACCCGCCCTTCGCCAAGCCCTGCTCCTCGCTTTCAGCCTTGGGTTTTACGTGTGGGTGGCGCAACATCTGGTCTGGGTCTTGGTGGTTTCCGTGCTCCTGAACCACGTTGCTGCGCAAACCATCCATCGCATGACAGGGCGTATGAGGTCGCTGTGCACGGCGGTCGGCGTTGCGCTCAACGTGGCAATGTTGGCCACCTTCAAATACGCGTACTTCATCGCAGAATGGATCCCGCCTTCCACCCTCACCATGGATGCCAGCGCCTGGCGCCTCGAGGGTTGGATGCTGCCGCTGGGCATCTCCTTTTTCACGTTTCAGGCCATCAGTTACCTGATCGATGTGCATCGTGGCACCGTCAGTCAACCCGCCTCCTTGTTGTCCTTTGCCACGTACCTGACGTTCTTCCCTCAGCTTGTGGCTGGCCCCATCGTGAGGGCCAAAGAGTTCCTTCCTCAACTCGAATCGAAGCATTGGATCGCTTCCAAGGCTGAAGATGCCCGCCACGTCCAGCTCATCCTTTCAGGCTTCCTGAAGAAATTGGTCTTGGGCGATCTCGTGGGGGCATGGCTCGTGGACCCCGTGTTTGATGACCCGACCAATTGGGCGTCGTGGGAAATTCTGCTCGCCTTGTACGGGTACAGCCTCCAGGTGTACGCGGATTTCAGCGGCTACACGGACATGGCCAAAGGCATGGCCGGGCTGCTCGGCATCGCATTGCCAGAAAACTTCCGGTTCCCTTACCGCGCGACGTCGCCATCGGACTTTTGGCGTCGATGGCACATGACGTTGTCTTCGTGGTGGAAAGACTACCTCTACATTCCGTTGGGAGGCAACCGAAACGTGAGCGCATTCACCGTTTGTTGCGCATTGGCAGGCCTCGGAGGGGCGGCGTGGTCGTGGGGCGAGCTGGGGGGCGGCTTGGTGGTGGCGGGTGTCGCGTTGCTGGTGACGGCCTCCATGCTCATGTCCACGGCATTCCACAAGAAAATGGCCACCGCGATGAACGTCTTTCTCGTCATGCTCGTTGGCGGGCTGTGGCACGGTGCCCACGTGAACTTCATCATGTGGGGCGCCTTGAACGGGGCCGTGTTGGCCGCTTGGGTCCTGATGCCAAGCAGGCCTTCGAAAGCATGGAAGCGTGCCCTGGGCTGGTTCGTGACCTTTCACTCCGTCGTGCTCGCCCGCATCTGGTTCCGTGCTGGATCCTTGATTGCCTGGGACGAAACCACGAGCGCCCCTCACCCTGAAGACGCGTGGGGCACAGCCTCTTTGCTTTGGGAACGTCTTCAGCTTTCGCCTCCCTCGCCGATGGACATGGTGTGGGACGCCACCTACCTCACCGGGGTGGCCTTGCTCGTCAGCGGGTACGCCTTGCACTGGATCCCAGAACCCTGGCGCAACATCATGCACAAAAAAACCACGTCGCTTCCGATGTGGGCAACGTGGTGTTTTTGGTGTGCCGCGACAGCACTGGCCGTGTGGTGCAGTTCAAGCTACCACAAGCCTTTCATCTACTGGCAATTTTGACGAATCAGCGAGAAGGCTGCGCCGCAGGCTGAACCTGCTGGTACGCGCTGCACGTTTGTTGTCCTTGTGTCGAACAAGAAGCCAAAGTTGCAGCTGCCATCACTGCTCCGAGAAGCCAAGCGAACATGGAAAGTTGACGAGTTTTCATGTCACTAAAGTGAACCAAAAAAGAGAGAAAGTCAACCTCCTTCACCGACGTTGTGAACAGGCGCAAGTGTACTTTTGAATTCATGACTCCTCACAGACTCCTGAATGGCATCCTCGCCCTGCTGCTGACGTACAACGGAGCCTTCTTCTTGGCACACCTGACTGACCGATCTCGGGCATGGCGCGAGGCCATGGGGGAAGTGCAGTCTGTGGTCAACATCATGGAACTCATCGCCGTTGCCGCGCTGTTTGTGGACCTCGTCATCCGTTACGACCGCATCGAAGAGAAGTGGCAAGTTCCGCGCGTCGCTGGCGTGGGCCTGTGCGTGGCCGGCATGCTGTTCAAGTGGTTTGTGCTGTACCTGCAGCTCAGCTACTTGGTGGACTGAGTAGGCGTTCTAGATGCAATCAATCGTTGTCGAGGTGGTATTCCATCTCTTCGGCAGGCAATTCTCGAGGCATCATCCGAAACACTTGGTACCGCTGTTTCACGTAGAGGATGAACTCGTACTGCGACCACTGTTTCAGCAGCTCCTCTCCCGGGTCGCAGAAGCGGGCAAATTCCTCGAATTCCCAAGGTTCAAGTTCCACGATGTCGTAGTCCACGTACTTGGTGAACAGCTCCTGCAACAGGTCCCTGCGACGGTCGTCGTTTTCCATTTGGGCCACAAGACGGCGGCTTTGGGCTTCGCGTGAAAACGTTTCGTACAGGAACGTGATGGGGCTTTGAAGCGCGTTGATTCCCGACACCCGGAAATCTTCCTCTTGGTAGCCAAGCGCCTGAATGTCCCGCACGATTTCCTGAAGCGTTCTCGGCGCAATGACCTCCGCCGCTCCGACCTCAACGCGCAGGACGCGCAACCGAATCTCCCAACGCTCCATTCTTTGCACCACGTGCTCTTGGGTGTGGTAGCCCACGGCCCCAAACACAAGCGTGTCCCCCAAGCACGCACGCAAGAGGAACTCGCCGTCGCTGCCCACAAACTCCCCCGCACTCGTTCTCCGATTCACGACCATCGAAGACGGCACCCAGCGGCCCGACTCGTCGGAGACCGACCCCGACATGACGATGACGCTGTCGCAGGCGGTTTGGGCCAACGAGATTCCCATCAGCCCAAGGTTCAGTCCGAGGAAAAGGACGACGACGGTCAACGCAGCACGCATGTTCGCAAAGTACGGGCAGTTCCCGGCCTCGGAGCATGCCCTTTCACGTATCTTCCGAACATGGCCTCCACCAACCTCGGAAAAGAAGATGCCAAAGAGCGCGCACGCGACGCCGCGCGCCTGTCGATTCGCGGGGCTCAATCTTGGACCCCAGAAACGCTCGCCGAGGCCGTGCGGCAAGGAAAGCGAGAGGCTCTTGCACAAGCCATCACCTGGGTTGAAAGCAGTTTGCCGGACCAGCAACCGCACATCGAAGCCCTTCTCGCCGAGCTCCCTGCGTCTGACAAAAGCATCAGGGTCGGATTTACGGGCATTCCTGGCGCAGGAAAGAGCACGCTCATCGAGCGGTTTGGACTGCGGGCCATTTCACACGGTTGGAACGTCGCCGTGCTGGCCGTCGACCCTTCCTCTCAGCGCACAGGCGGCTCCCTCCTCGGGGACAAGACTCGCATGACGGAACTCTCCAAGCACCCCAAGGCATTCGTCCGCCCCTCCGCAGCGTCGTCCACCCTCGGCGGGGTTTCACGCGCCACGTCGGAGGCGATTCAACTCTGCGAGGCGGCTGGATTCGATTTGATTTTGGTCGAGACCGTCGGCGTCGGACAGAGCGAAGTGGCCGTTCGGAGCATGGTTGACGTGTTTGCGCTGCTGCTCATCGGAGGAGCTGGCGACGACGTGCAAGGCATCAAGCGTGGCATCGTGGAAATGGCCGACCTTCTCTTGGTTCACAAGGCGGAGGCTGAACGCATGGCGGCTTGCCGCGACACCGCCAGTGCCTACCGGCAAGCTCTTCACGTTTTGCCCACACCCCCATCTGGCCGAACGGCCGATGTCCTCATGCTTTCCAGCCTGACGGGAGAAGGCCATGAGGATTTGTGGAACCGCGTCTTGGACTTGAATCAGCAATGGACCACCTCCGGCTGGTGGAAAACCCAGCGCGACCAACAACGGCTCGAGGCCATGCACCGCCATGCGCGTCAACTCTTGATTGAAGCCCACATGCACCACAACGCCAAATCGTGGGCAGACCTCGAACAACAGGTTGTGGAATGCCAAACCAGCCCCTACTCCGCCGCGCGAGCCTGGGTGAAGCTGCCTGCAAGCTGGCAAGAATGATGTTGGTCCTTTGCTTGACCACGGCCTCTGGGTTGGTTTGTGGATTTTGGCTGGGAATGAGGCACATTGCCAAAGCTCCCCAAATGAACTTGGCCCTGTTGGAAGAACGCCTCCAACACGCGCGAAATGTCAGCATGAGGTTGGGCGAATTGACTGAACATCAGAGGCGCTTGACGACCGAATCTTTCAACCTCGAACATCATCTCCAACTGCGAGATGGGGTCGCTTGGATGCTGTTGTGCGTACAGCACGAAATGCACCACAGTGATGTGGCTTTGGACCCTGCTGAATCCGACCGGATCGAACGTCTGCTTTCCTCCATGAGCAAATCTTTGCGGCTGCTCATGGAGGTGGGGCGCACCCCCGTTTTGCCTTGGCGAGAATTCAAGCCTGTGGCCGAGCAATTGCATCAAACCCTGTGCCTGTTATGCCGCACCCTTCCAGAAACAAAGACGCCCAATATCCGAATCGAACACACTGATTCAAAGTGCTTTTCTCCACCCCTGATCAATCAACTGATTAACTTATCCGCGACCAATTCAATGCCGGAGTCATTCCCCATTTCCCCCCACACGGAAGGACTTGTTCTCCACGGCCGACATGACACTCAGGTCAGGACTTATGCTTGGGAATCGGACGCCTTCTGAATCTGCTGCAAGGCATCATCCAACGACACGGACCATTGCTCGCCGTGCTTCATGTCCTTGAGCGTGACCCGTCCCGACTCGAGCTCGGATTCACCCAGCACCACAACCCACCGAGCTCCTCGGTCGTTGGCGTGCTTGAATTGCTTCTTCAATTTGGCGGCGTCCGGATAGAGCTCTACAGACAACCCTGCCTCGCGCAGGCGCTGGCTCGTCTGGATTTCTTTGGACACATCGCCTGCTTCCATGCGAACCACCACCACATCCAACGCGTCGCTCGCAAGCACGGGCCATGCTTCAAAGTGATTCAAAACATCTTCAATGCGATCTGCACCAAAGCTGATGCCCACACCACTCATGCCAGGCCAACCAAAGATGCCCGTCAGGTCATCGTACCGGCCGCCACCGCAGATGCTGCCAACAGGCGCATCATCGACGGTGACCTCAAAGATGGCACCGGTGTAGTAATCCAAGCCTCGTGCCAAGAGTGGGTCCAAGATCAATGCGTCGGTCGAGACACCGGAGACCGCTGCCCGATCAAGGAGTTCGCGCAGGCCAGCCAACGCCGCCATGCCAGTCTCAGATGAGGCAAGGTGCTCTGGCAGCGCAGCGAGCACGTCAGTGGCAGAGGGAAGCTCGCGGAGCTTCACGAGTCGGGGCAATTGCTCTGCTGCGGTAGCTGGCAAGTCGCGCTGCTCCAATTCTCGAAGCACCCCATCCAACCCCACTTTGTCCAGCTTGTCCACGGCCACCGTCCAATCCGCAAACTGGTCGGCAGACACTCCACCCGCCTCGGCCAAGGCCTGAAGCAACCGTCGGTCGTTGACCAGGATTCGAAACCCCGGAACTCCAAGCGCGGTTAGGCCTTCCGAAAACACCTGCACCAACTCGAGTTCGCACAAGTCGCTTTCCGAACCGATGATGTCGCAATCGCACTGCGTGAATTCTTGGTAACGTCCTTTTCCTGGGCGGTCTCCCCGCCACACGTTTTGGATTTGATACCGCTTGAAAGGAAAGGTCAATTCGTTCCGGTTCATGACCACAAAACGGGCAAAAGGCACGGTCAGATCGTATCGCAAGGCCTTTTTGCTGATGCTCGCTGTCAAAGATTTGCTGTCCTTATGCGCGAGCGCTGCTTCGTCGGCTTTGGCCAAATAATCGCCGTTGTTCAGGATCTTGAAGATGAGCTGGTCTCCCTCTTCTCCGTACTTCCCCGTCAGGGTGGAAAGGTTTTCGAAGGAAGGCGTTTGGATGGGAACGAAGCCGTGCGACTCGAACACGCGGCGCAGGGTGTCAAACATCCATTGACGACGAGCCATGGCTCGAGGTCCAAAATCACGTGTGCCCTTCGGGATCGATGGTTTGCTCATGGCCCCCAAAATTAGGCCAACTCCGTCAGCGCTTGAGGCGGCGACGGTATTGAATGAACAACGTCACAATCAAGACGGCGGTGAGAATCCAAATCACTTGCATGACCGCAACATACGACGACTTTTCGTGTGGTCACTCCCTATTTTCGTGCCATGCTTCCCTCCACTCCCTCAGCTCGGTTGCAAGGTCACAGCGGCGCGATTTACGACGTAGCATGGTGCGGAGCCACGAACTCGTGGTGCACCGCTGGCGGAGACGGCGTTGTCGCCACATGGGGGCTTGGGGCTAACAACGGGAATGCGCTCTTTCACCACGCTTCGCCATTTTATGCGGTGTCTGCGTGGGAAGACGGCGTTGTTGCGGGCAACGCGACAGGAGAGGTGTTGGGAAAGTGGGGCGATCACCACGCGGCGACTCACCTCCACCGAGGTCCTGTGTTTTCGATTTGCACCGACGCAGAGGGCTTGCTTTGGACCGGCGACGGCCTCGGCCAGCTCATCCGTTGGAAGCGTGACAAGAACGGCATGCAAGCCACCACACACGTGACGACGGATTTGGGGAAAATCCGCAGCATCGCAGCGCATCCAGAAGGCCTGCTTGTGGCAGGTGGGCAGGGAGCATGGGCCATCCTCTCCCTGGCAGGAGACGTCTTGGAAACAAGGCTTGTGCACGAACGAAGCTGCTATTGGGCGCTTCGTCTGCCGGAAAAAGAAGTGGTGATCAGCGGTGGGCAGGACGGCAAACTTGTGGTTTGCCGTGGCGAGGAGCGCGTTGTCGAACTCCCCATTCACCAAAGCGCCGTGTACCGTGGGGTGCACCACGGCGACATCTTGTGGACCGCAGGACGCGACAAAGACGTCAAAGCCTGGAACATTCACACCCTCGAACCGCTAGGCAAAATCGAAAGGCCGCATGCACGGTCCGTGAACGCGTTGTGCTTGGGCGGGGCTTCTGGGACACTCTTGGCGACAGGCGGTGACGACCGGATGCTCAAGGTTTGGGACCTGTGAAGGCGCGCCTCTCAGGGCTCACCACACCACGGGAGGCTGCCCCCATGCTTGAAGGACCTCATTGGTGCGGCTGAACGGACGAGACCCCCAAAATCCTCGGTGCGCAGAAAGAGGGCTCGGGTGCGGAGAAGCGAGGCAAACGTCGTGGCTCCGACCCCCTTCAAAATCAGCCAAAACACGCTGGTGCAAGGCTTGCGCAGGCCGTCCCCAAAGGATCCAGACCAACCGCTCGTTCCGAGCCATGGCCTCGTTCAGAACACGGGCCACCACTTCTTCCCAGCCCTTCCCGGCGTGTGCGCCGGCCCTTCCCATTTGGGTGGTGAGCGCGGCGTTGAGCATGAGGACGCCCTGCTCCGCCCAGTCCTGAAGATTTGCCGGTCTCTCCAAGGGGAGTCCCAAATCGGAAGCGCGCTCCTTAAACACGTTGCGCAACGAGGGCGGCCAAGGCAGCAGTGGGTCCGCCACGCTGAAGGCCAAGCCATGCGCTTGACGCATGCCGTGGTACGGATCTTGGCCGAGCAACACCACGCGCACCTCTTCTGGCGTGGTACTCTCCAGCGCATGCCACACCTGGTTCAGCGGTGGACACAATTGCCCTCGATGCTCCAATTCAAAGAGTTCCTCGACCCAAGGACCGTGCTCCGGATGACCCCCAGAATGGCACCACTCCGGCAAGCACGCCCGCCAAGGGGCA
>Ga0209652_1004220_pt1 | contig 10180 bp, 6 predicted proteins | sample SaaInl74LU_5_DNA_FD_184641 | JGI IMG/M metagenome (GOLD analysis project Ga0209652, IMG submission 184641) | Marine microbial communities from expanding oxygen minimum zones in the Saanich Inlet - ESP_74LU_5_DNA (SPAdes) (version 2) | ecosystem: Environmental > Aquatic > Marine > Intertidal zone ...
TGGGAGCGGAAACTAGGAAGGCCGTCGCCCGCCATGATTATGTAGGCCGGCATTGCCATAAAATAAAATAATACGAAGAAGAGCCTAGATCAAGTTTTAGGTGCGTTGTTCGCTTCAGCTTGATCGGCGTCGTGAAGAGTCGATATTGTACATATCTTGTGTGCCGCCGCCCTCAATAATCTTTCCACCGTGGAATGAGATATCTGGACTTCGACACTTCTGCATGCAAATCCATTCGGTGGCTGACCACTCTTTATTATAGTTTACGAGAGCGTCATATTTGTTTCAGAGAGTCATTTATCAGTGATATTTTGCTAATACATTTTATTGCTCTCCGTTCACTTATTTCTACAGGCAGATTGATTATTTCTGATTCGTTCATCTTAACGACGTCATAGCAGTATATCTCTGCAGCAAAAGTAACTTATCATCATGTCGGAATCAACGAATAATTCCAACAAACGAAAATCGCCGCCCTCTGCAAACAGCACGATTTGCACCCGATGCCAACAATACGATTTAAAGTGCAATTACACCCCTGGCGAATCACGATGTGAAGCATGCCTACTACTTAACAAACAATGTGTGCCCAGCACTTCTACCAACCATGCTCACACTAATAATAAAACTAACAACAACAATGCTGCGGCGGTGGGGGCAGCTCATAGTTACAATCAGTGGGTGGCACAAGCTGCGGTAAATAATAATCACGCATCGACTTCGGCTCCTCGTTTTCCACCACCACAATCGCAACATCCGCCACCACCCTATCATGGTGGAATGCAACATGGAATCATGCCACAACAATATGCAGCAATGGCACCACAACCATCCAAACCACCACCACAATTTCAACAAGTGTTACTTACCAATCCAGCGGCTGCAGCGCCGTATGTCTATCATCCTCCTCGCAATGATCAACCTACCACCACCAACAATAACAATAACAATCCTGCACCTCCAAGCAATACGACTCATCCTTCCTTTAGTTATCTATCCATGACTGCAGCTGCCAATCCTACCGCCACTACTGCAACAACCAATCACCCTCCTCAGCAGTTAATACCACCACCACCACCACCAAACGCAGCTCAAATCTCACAAGCACTAGCAGCACGATATGCCGCACGAGCAATGAATGGGGGGCATGAACCAAATACTGCACAGATTGTGGAAATGATGAATCGAATGAATGCTGCTGGTGGTGGTGCTGCTGGGAGTGTTGCATTGTTGGGTAATAGTGGAGCAGCGAGTGGTTATATCAATCATCACAATTATGCCTCATTGGGTAGTGGTAATAGTGGTGCTGCTAGAACTAATAATGTCGTGCATTCCTCATCTGCTGCACCACCACAACCACAACAACCACGAGCAGCAAAGAGGCAACGTACAACACAACAACCACAACAAAAGAAACGTCGCTTTACAACAGGAACAACACTCACCATTCACAATTCCATCGTTCCCTGTTCGACAGGAGGAGTCAAATCGATCGATTCCAAAACTGCATTGGAAGAGATTACACGACGGGTACGGAATGAATGTGCGATATTGTCCTTGTTGCCCAGTGATGAGTTTATTGCGGACAAGAGGGAAAGAGGGGAATTGGTAGGGGGTAGTAGTATTAGGTCAAAGAATAAGTGGTTACGGTGTGTAGTGACTTTGGTGTATTCGTCGTTGAATTTGGAATCGCCAAATCCGGTGGGGTGGGATGAGGGGATTATGAATGATTTGGATGAGAATACTACTGTCAATGGAACGACGTCGAAGAAAAAGAGGGGGGGAGGCCGTGTAAAACGTGCACACTGGTTCAAAGGACTCTATCACAAACTATGTGGACCACAACCATGGCAATGCACACGTCCCTTCGTCACCAAAACAGTGTACCAACTCCTACTTGCCGAGGGATGCGCTGATTGGTTGATAAGTGAACATCGATGGGGGGCAATGGAACAGATGGTCCGTCCTATTATTGCGGTGAATTTATCCATTTGGAAACCACAAGTATTTGGGAATCGGGGTGATGTATTGAAGACTCATTCGAAATTGATTTGGAGGAAGTATAGGGCAGATCACTTACGGACGATTCAGGATTGTGAGAAGGCGTTGGTGCCGCCTCAGATTGGATCTGCGTATGTTCGTCATGTGGCAAATTGTTCGGATTGGCCGATCCTTCGTACGGTTGAAAAGAAGGAGAAGGAGGAGTCAGTGGCTAGTGGGGGAGAAGTAATAGATCTTTCCACCACCGTTGTGGAAGTGAGTCCTGATCCAGTACCGGTGTGTATGCCTGTCGGCGAGGCGAATAATAATGGTATCAACTTTATGTGGGAATCGAAATGGACTTGCGATTATTGCTCAGCGTCCTTTTCTGACTATGATGAGGCAGTGTCTCATGAAAATGAGTGTAAGGAGAAATCACAGACGGCAGAAGCAGCGAATGATGATGAAAGCAAATCAAAGGAGAGTCTCGTCACCGAACAAACTGACAATGATGGCGATGGCGTTGTTGAGAACCATATAGAATTTGCCATGGAAGAGAAGTGGAAGTGCGATTATTGCCCGAAATCTTTTGCTGTGTATGATGAAGCTGTTGCTCATGAGAGTGAGTGCAAGGCGAAATCACAGGCGGCAGAAGTAGCGAATGATGATGAAAGGAAATCAAAGGAGACGCCCGACGAGGATCAAACCATGGATGATGTTCATGCCGAGAGCCATGTAGAGTTTACCATGGAAGAGAAGTGGAATTGCGATTATTGTTCAGCGTCCTTTGCTGTGTATGATGAAGCTGCCGCACACGAGGCTGAATGCAAAGCGAAATCACAGCTGGCAGAAGCAGTGGATGACGACGAAAGCAAAACAAAGGAGAGTTCCGACAAGGAAAATGATAATATTGGTGTCGAGAGCAATGTGGAGTTTGCCGTGGAAGAGAACTGGAAGTGCGATTATTGTTCAGCGTCCTTTGCTGTGTATGATGAAGCTGTTGCTCATGAAACTGAATGCAAGGCTAAATCACAGCTGGCAGAGGCAGCTAATGATGACGAAAGCAAAACAAAGGAGAGTCATGACAAGCAACAAACAGTGGTTGATGGCGTCGTTGAGAGCAGCTTAGAGGATGAAACGGCCGCTAATGTGGCTGAGTGCAAATCGAAATCACAGCTGGCAGAAGCAGCGGATGACGACGAAAGCAAAACGAAAAAGAGTCCCGTCACGAAAGAAACGATGGATGATGGTGCTGGCGTTGTTGAGAGCAGCGTAGAGGATGAAGCTGTTGCTCATGAAAATGAGTGCAAGGCGCAATCACGGGTGGTGGAGCTTGTAGATGAAGAGAATGAAGTTAAAGTGAATTCAGGGGCAAGTGATAATGATGCAGAGGCTTATGCTAGGGGGTGGAAGTGCGATTACTGCCCTGCCTCGTTCTCTGTTTACGATGAAGCGGTTGCGCATGAAAATGAGTGCAAGGCCAAATCTCAGGGAGAGGAGGAAAAGAAAGCTGAGGAGGTGGTAGATGTGACCGAAACTAACGTTGAGGCAAATCAAAGCAGCGTTGAGGGAAAAGGTGGATTTATTGTGGAAGAGAAATGGAAGTGCGATTACTGTTCTGCTTCCTTTTCTGTCTTCGACGAAGCTGTTTTACACGAGAGCGAGTGCAAGGCCAAAATGCAATCAGCAGTGGTTGATGATGCTACTACTGGCAAAGAAAATCAAACCAGTGACGAATGTGGCAAGAAGATAGTAGATCATGTGGTGGAAGAACAGTGGCAGTGCGATAATTGCGAAGCGCGCTTTAGTGACTTTGATGAAGCAGCCGCACATGAAGCAGAATGCAAGCGGATGTCTGAAGCGGCAACGTCGTTGCCTTCAAGTAGCAGTGTATCAAACAGAGATGCAGACACAACACCTCAGCACGCAGGGCTTCTTGATGCGGTAAATGGTACGGACTTTTTCGCTTCTGATAGGCTCCGATCGAGTATGTTGAAAACATTAGAAAAATTGCACTACGAGTATTTTCCTTTGATGAGCGGGGGAGATAAGAAACTAGGCGAGGTGTGCGAGAAAGTGTTACGGTGTTTACACGCCGTCACTCCTATTCACAAAGAAAATGAAATCGCTTCAAAAAGGAGAGTTGAATGTGTCTTAAACCATCTTGAACACCGATCAGGTTATCTCTCAAATTTGAATGGAATTTTTCGATTGCGAGTCAACACAACAGCTCTGATGGATGATAGTAACCCAGAGTCACCAGCCGAGGATGTGATAAGTTTGATGTCGGAGTCGGAAGCGGAGGACCCGGAAGAAATAGTTGTGACTTATGGCTTGAACTCTGACGGAGACCAAGTTATCATGGCGGCGAATTCGCCCGAGGGAGCTGTGGAGGAAGGGGCTGCCAAATCAAGAATGCCTCAACGTATTGATACTGCTATTTTGGACAGATCGACGCCATGTGGGGAATGTATTCTTTGCAACGCGCCTGATTGTGAGCGATGCTTTGTGTGCCTTTCAAAAGGTCGGACTGAAACGGACGTCTGTATTCGCAAGTCATGTTGCAAAATTCCATTCGAGAACAAGGCGAAATCATTGTTGGGTTTCCCACCTGAGTGGCAATATGCATTTTGTGACCCTAATCATGGGGCTCTTGTCAAATCTCCACGCCGCATTCTTTCACTAGCTGGCTTAGTTATTCGAAGGCCAATGTTAGCTGCCTTTCAAACACCAGGGTATCAATACTTTCACTCGTTTGAAGCTGCCTTCTCATCAGTTCAACACGAAGACACTAGCGAAGCTACAAAGCTAGTTGAATCTTTTCTTTCGCATGTGCATGGATCGGATGCAATGAAATCATATCCGAAGCACTTTCTGGTTGGAAGGAGATTTTGCTTTGAGTTCACGAATGTAAATGGGATGAACGTTGCAATGTTTGGAGTAATATCAACATGTTTCAGGGAAAGTAGTGAAGCTGAAACTGATATTTTTATGGTTCAATACGATTCAGATTGTATCGAAATCGCAGCCAAAAGTTTGGGCACCACTATACTACGATTACAATTAATATCTTCCGAACAAGCTTGGGGTGGTTGCATCTCATTCGAGCGAAAAGCTCGCATTCGTGGACGCCACAGTGTAGTCCGCTCTATTGATCAGGCAACTGCTGTCGAGTACTGGGTTACCCCCGACATGAGGATGGAGGAAATGGTCGAGCAAGACGATGGCATCAAAGTTCCAATGCTAACCATTCTTTTGCGTGGCTACAAATTTGTATTCAGTGCTCACAATGATGATGAAGGCATCGCAGTGTCTGTATCATGCATATCAATGAATGTTGACGACGGCACCGCTGATGAATCAATATTGAAACCAGGTGAATTAATCGATCTTGGGGTGTTTTGTCCACTGAGTGATAGTGATACAAAGCCGCTGCCAGTTTTCTTGCTGAAGAATTACGTTCATAACTTTTCGATCGACTCTTACGCTGGAGATGGAAATGGTAATGTCTACGATTTAACTGAGGATGCAAAGGGGACGATGCACCTTGCCGCAACGAAGAAAGTACTCTCATACGTGCGAAGCAGCAACGACATGGAGGTTCCCACCATACACGGCGGCCTTGATCCCTCTGGAAAAGTTCACCTCCTATTCGGGGTACGATATCGCGGAGATTGGAAAGAGTACACTTCTATTATGGAGGAAGAAATTCAACCAATTTTTAGAGGGGAACAAAAAGAAGTCACTCTTGCACGAAATGCTTTGATAAACGAACAACAAGAGGCGAGGTATTTGTCTGCAATGAAAAATTTCGGACCTGAAGAATTATTGCAATGTGCAAAATTCATTGGGTCTCTCTTTCTTGGATCACCAACTGCAGTGCCATCCTCCGGAATGAAGGAGCGCTTATTTCGAGTAGCAACTTGCCTCCGACATCGAATAGCCGAATTAGGGGATCCATCGATTAACGTCGCGGACCAGCTTATCCAACGTTCAATTGACCAAGTCAAAGCAAGCCAGCAACAACAAACGGTGACTGGCAGACTCTTTGCACCACATATTGCTAAAACATTCTAATCATCCTATCAGATTAAATAATCAAAGAAAGTTTACCCGTCGCAGAAGGGAATTTACACATAATATGTACTTGGCACGTTACGTCTCCAGAAAGGCCTGATAGGGCCAATTTATGAGGATTAGGATTCGCACAATAATGCGAACTGTGACAATGTGGGTTATCCTGTAAATTGTCAGAGTTCGAAATTGATCATTTTGGCGAACTCTGTCCGTATCATACTTATGGAAAGTAGGTATTCAAAAGCAAGGCTAAGGCTAAGAGTAAACGTGTATCTAAAGTCTTCTCTAGAGGCTAGCTTTGACTCTACTCAAGAGGTTGCATTCATCTCCTTTGTTTTCGGTCTGAAGAAAGGCTGGCGGTTACATTTTTCATTGCCAAACTGGCTCACAAAAAGCTCAATTTCATTAAGTACCTCGGAGTTCGCACAAGAATGCGAGCTGCGCTGTGACAAAATGTCTCTTCCCGTGCGAACTCTGACGCGAATTATAGTGTATCTTTTATGACAAAAAGACAGTATCTGATGGAGCAGGCGGTCGGTAAGATGTATGTACCTCCCCCCAGCCAAAGAAAGAAGGCCGTGCGTCACAACAGAAGTAATATGCTCCAACTAACGGCCGACGTTAGGCCCAATTTATCCAGGCAAGATATTGCAAGCCTCGGAGAATGGCGAAGGCTCATCCACCTCCTCTACCTCCACCTCCACTCAAATTCTAGGAAGAGTGAGTACGTAATTGACTCGCTCTCCTTCTCCATCTCCAGTAGGGCTGCAATTTGAATTTTGGCTCCGGCTGCAGCATCAGCATCGGAGAATTAGAATTAGCATCAGCATCAAATGGTGTCACGGAAGAAGGCCAAAGGCAAAGCGAGGAGGGCAGCAAAAGCCGAGGCCAAGGCCAAGGCGGCTGAAGTGGAAGACGAAGACGAAGCGGCGGCCAATCAGTCGCGTAGGGGACAGCTGCAGATGAACGATGCACCAAAGAGTGATAACACTCAAAGTGCAAATATAAAATGCCACCATGGCCTGGTTCCGTCGCACCGTCGGCAAAGTCATGAGGAGTTCCTGAACACATCAAACAATGTGGAAAATTGCAAAGGGTTTCTACGGGGATTCGTTCATGAATTCGATAGTGCTAGGGTTGAATTCGATAGTGCTGAAGGGAACTTTCTTGAAGCGTATCATGCTACCAAAGAGAATTATGCCGAAGTGTGGGATGATCCTGGCAAAATGAAGTTCGTCGTCTCGTATCTGATAACATGTGGGACGAGCAAAGTTCTGGAAGGGCACACAAAAATTGCTAGTAAATACGCTTCACTTGTGAGTATGAATGTATTGACGTTTGCATGGGCATTTTGTGCACATGTACGTATTTCATTATTGTCTCTCACTCTCATCATGCATAACTTTAGGCAAGTTACTTCGAGCAGTACATGGAAGTTGATTTTCTCAACACTCGACCATACCCCAATTGGCCCAAGATAAGAGAGCTCTACATTTCAGAGTAAGTCACTCAATATCAATAGATTGCTCTCGTTATATATTGCATCGCTCAAATACTCACAAAAATATGCTTTGTCTTCGTCTTCGTCTTTGTGTGAGTTGCAGCGAGCATACACTGGTCAGCTTCCTCAAGAAACGCATCCCCTGTTCTTGCCTTGATGAAAAATACAAACAAGTTAAATCAATCTCAAAGATTGGCATTTGCTTCAACCCCAAATGCCCTTTGCCAGGTGGAATTACGAAGCGCAGCACCACGAAGTGCTGTAGTAGGTGCCGCTGGGCTGTAAATTACTGTTCAGAGGAGTGTCAAGAGGCTGCATGGCCAGAACACAAGGCCGACTGTGACTTCTATGTGGATTGCTTCAACGCGGATCTGGAAGCAAGACTTGAGTCTGGGTCTGGGTCAGACTTACAGCCATGATTTTTGAATAAGATAATTACTTTTCCTATTTGCATGCTAAGCTAAAGATAGGAATTCCTGTATCATCAAAGTTATGTAAACTGATAAGACAAGAATGTATCTTTATCTTGCTGTGTTATGGCCACCTACCGATCTCCATCCTTCCCGCGCCTTGTCCACTGTCATACATATCAGTATCAGAGATATTCACTTCCACAACACATACTTTTGCTTGTAGCTGCTTCTGCAGTTTCGCCAATTTGCTAGTGCTTGCAAACCGTATACGTATCATGAACGATCGCCTGAATTCGCATCCACAATCTCTTCTGTCAATGCAGATGGACCGCTAAGTGCAAACATGGATTCTTTACTGGTTCATGAAGAAATCGCGTTTTGCTCCAACAAATCACGCACAAAACACAATAACCTGAAATAGGTGCATCTACGCCCCAAAATCGACCCCCTCAAGTACAACCACCGGCCATAACTTGAAAGCATGTGTTATTACCTTTCGATTAAGCCACTGGTAGCCATCATAAGCACTATACTCACGCTACTCCTGCTGCATGCGTCATACCTCTAGAGATCTATGTGAAATTGGCCATTTTCGACCGGTGCTTCTTTATCCTATAAAAAAATTGTGTTTGGATTACTTCTTCAAGACTTTCTGCCTATCTGTTTGGGTTCAACTTCTGTAAGAGGTCAGTACAAATTTATATCACACACAGGGTTGTTTTGTGTTTATCGTGCTCTTTTTTGTGTGTGTTTGTGTGGCGGGAAGTAAAATAGCGATAAGCACCTACAACCTACAATACACAATACAGCCTACAGGACCGAGCGAGAGAGGACGAGGAGGAGATGCTATCATCATAATATCTTGCTGTTGTTCAATCATGGCGGCCAATAATATTAGAAGGTACAATTATGCTGGTGTGGCCGGCGAAGTTCCTGATGATGCAACTCATGTCACCGTAGATCAATCCGTCAGAGTCATTTCTGCGTTGGCATTCCGTGATAACGATAACATCGTTGAAGTCATCTGTGATGAAAAGGTAAAAGGGGTTGAAGATGGGGCATTTGCTTTCTGCCGTTCTTTGAGACGAGTAATCATGCCGGGCGTCGAAATTATTGAGGGGGCTGCATTCATGAAATGTCCAGTTCTGGCGGATGTTGAATGCGGCAAGCTGGAAATAATTAAGAGCGGGGCATTCCAGCGCTGCAAATCTTTGATGAGCATCGACCTGCCATCCGCCAAGATCTTTGAGCGTTTTGCATTCTTGCATTGCGAAGCCCTGACTGATGCGAAATTTGGTAGCGAATTGGAAATTATTGAGGAGGGGGCATTCATGGACTGCCACTCTCTGGAAAGAATCACCATCCCATTGAAAGATGGCTTCATTACTGATGATAATATATTCCGAGCATGTGATAACTTGAAGTACGTAGATCTGGTTGAGGGAGAATTACATGAAACTATCGCCGCTTTACAATTGGATGAATGGAGAAATGATATGAATGAAGAAATTGTATCAATCAATCAGATTCTTCCCACTGTAGATGCTGGTGGCGGATGGGACGCTGATGTGGGAGATTTCGATGAGGGGGAAAAGGCCCGGGCAATAAGAACGTGGATTAGATCAGTTCTTCGCAAAATTGTTCACTACAAAGCTGAGCATCATCGCTTATTGAACGAGGAGGTTGCAACTACCCTCCAGCTTGCTTTACCGATTGATATTGTGATGAATAATGTCCTCCCTTTTGTCGAATTGCCATCATACACTTTTGAAGTGGAAGATCATGAAGAGGTAGAAGATGATAGTGGCGATGAAGAATAAGAGGATATAAGTATTCCCATGAGTTATTCGAAGATGGGGAGGAAGTTGAATAAGGATAAGAGGAGGAAAGATCATTAATCCAAAATTTGTTTGGCTAACTGTGACATTAAATCGAAGCAAGAGGCACTTCCACTTGTTTGGATTAATAAAACCAAACCTACGCCATATCCTCGCCTCCAGAACTCCATCGATTTCCATCATTCTTCCGTCTCAGTCTCCACATCGCTCGTCTACTCAATTGCCATAAGCTATTCAATGGATTGATAAAGCCTTTCCTGACACTTCTCCATCCACCTTTCACTGCCAAAGAAATCAATTCCCTCACAGCTAAAAATGGACGTAATACTGGATCATCTCCACTTCCATTCATTCCATCATATTCTAATGCT
>Ga0209652_1004224_pt1 | contig 10176 bp, 8 predicted proteins | sample SaaInl74LU_5_DNA_FD_184641 | JGI IMG/M metagenome (GOLD analysis project Ga0209652, IMG submission 184641) | Marine microbial communities from expanding oxygen minimum zones in the Saanich Inlet - ESP_74LU_5_DNA (SPAdes) (version 2) | ecosystem: Environmental > Aquatic > Marine > Intertidal zone ...
CGGCTTTTGCGGTGGTTGAGCGTCATATCGGCGTCGTTTCGGTAAGTGACGCGCTCGTCCTCAGGGCTGAACGTTTCTGATTCTATTGCCGCTTCCATTCTTCCATGTCTTGGCCCCATAAAACTGTGCCACTATTTGTTGTGCAAGAGAGTTACGCAGAATGGCACGGAAGCGGTATTCGGATGAGGATGCGCTGAAGAGGTACTGTCAGACCCACCTAACTTGAGCCGTGCAGGGCGGTTTCGTAGCCTCGCCGTATGACAAAACACTCCCCATTCGGGTACTTTAAGACAAGCACTGAGACCATCCGCTTGGCTGTGATGCTTTATGTGCGGTTTCCGCTTTCGCTTAGCAATGTAGAAGACCTTCTCCATGAGCGGGGTGCTGGAATAGAGGCGACTTCGCAAGCTTTTCTCGTTGGCGTAAATTCTGGCCAAGTCCGTTCAACTTTGGTCAGACAGGTCGATGGTTCCAGTATCTATTTGTTAAAAAAATTTAAAACGCAAAAAATTTCTGGAATTTGTCGCAAGAAGCAGAGTTTTTCTTCTATAGATAATTTCATAATGTGAAATTTAAGATGACATTATAAAATTATATTGCGTATAATCCGAATATGCCCAAACATAAAGGAGGGAGAAGAATGACAATGAAACGTGAGTCGCCTGAAAAATTCATTACCAGACCAGCCGATGTCGCTGTTGAGCCTGTGAAGGGTGGATCGGAGCTGACCGAAGGGACTCGCCATATACAATCTGTTGTGCGGGCGTTGGACATATTGGAAGTCCTGGCAGGAGAGCGTGATGGTATAGTCTTGTCCGAATTGTCAGGCCGTGTTGGTCTGAATTCTTCAACCTGTCACCATCTGATTTCAACTTTAGTGGCGCGCGGATACGTGCTGCATCTTGGTCGCAGTCGCGGATACGCTCTGGGTTCCAGGGTCCATGAGCTTGTCGATCTAGCAGAAGGCGAAACTGACATCGGCGAGCTGCTCAAGGATGATCTGAAAGATCTCGGCTCTCAGATTGGTCATGGCGTTCAGCTAGCAGTATTGACTGAAACGTCCCTTGTGACAAAGTTGCGAGTCTCCGCTTCGGATAAAGAATCCGCTGCATTTGAGCCCGACGAGTTGATCAAAATGCGCGCGCTGCATGCGGCGGCGACTGGCAAAGCAATCTTGGCATGGCTTCCGGAGATTGAATTGGTTCGCGTGATATCAGCGAATGGGCTGACACAGTACACTAAAAAGACGCTGACAACTCTCTCTGGACTAATAGAAGATCTGCGATTGGTTCGCCGTCGCGGATATTCAATTGACGATGAAGAATTGAAAGAACGCGTGGTGTGCATTGGTGCGGCATTGCGGGACTCGGGCGGAGCCATCGTCGGATCAATTTCAATGACCGCCCCCTCAGAACAAATGACGAAAGAGTACAGGACAGAGATCGCCAAGAAGATGGTCTCTGCAGCTCTGGAATTTTCTAAACGACTGCGCAGCGCAAAGCGGTAGCGCAACACCTAAAGCCACTTAACGGAGGAAAACCAATGGCTATGCCAGCGAATGTTAAAACAAGCACTGACTACCCAGTCCCAGAAAAGATGAAGGCATGGGTCCTTGGAAATCCGGGTGAGATTTCGCTCGAAGAAAAGGACGTTCCAGCGCCTTCTAAGGCTGAAGTCCTGGTCCGCATTGATGCTGTTGCGATCTGCGCGACGGATCTGGAAATCATCCACAACGGCCCGCCTGCTCAAATTCACGGTGGTGACCCGTTCAACAAGAACTTCACGCCGGGCCACGAATACATGGGGACCGTGGTGGCCTTGGGGTCAGGTGTCGATGAATATGAAATCGGCGAACGAGTGACAGTCGAAATTCATGCTGGCTGCGGTCAGTGCAAGCGTTGCCGGGCAGGGATGTACACCTCCTGCCACAACTACGGTAAGAACTATGGCGATGTTGACAAGGGTCACCGGGCAAACGGTTTCACAACAGATGGTGGCTTTGCGGAATATGCCGTGAACAACATCAATACCTTGGTCCACGTGGCGGACTCTATGTCCGACGAAGAGGCGACATTGGTCGTCACGGCGGGCACCGCGATGTACGGTCTGACCGAGCTTGGCGGGCTGGTCGCTGGCGAAAGTGTTGTCGTTACAGGGCCGGGGCCAATCGGTCTTATGGGCGTCGCTGTCGCCAAGGCGCTTGGTGCCCAGCCAGTCATCCTGACCGGCACACGGGACAACAGGCTTGAAATCGGCAAACAGCTTGGTGCAGATCACGTGATCAACGTGCGTAATGAAGACGTCGTGGCGAAAGTGCGCGAACTGACGGGCGGCAAAGGTGCCGACTATGTCGTCGAATGCGCCGGAGCGCCAGACGGGACCAATCAAGCTGCCCAGATGCTCAACCGTGGTGGAAAAATTTGTCTGGCAGCCTTCCCTCACAAGCCTGATGAAGTCGATGTCGCCTATTTGGTGCGCAACAACATCTATCTCTTCGGCATCCGCGGCGAAGGCAAGACGGCGACCCACCGCGCCGAAGCATTCATGCGTCAGAAGGTCTTTGATGCGACCCTGATCCACACCCACACGTTTGACATGACCGATCTACAAGAAGCGCTCCGCTATGCCAAGGATCGTGTCGAGGATGCGATCAAGGTTGTTGTGAGAAACAAGCATGCTGAGGCCCGCAAGGTCGCTGCTGAATAAGCTTGATAGAGAAGGAGACGAGCCATGCTGACATGCGATACGTATCATTTGCCTACTACGCTACGGAGCGCTTTGGAGCTTTGGTCCAAAGCGCCCGAGGGCAGCAGGCTCGTTTCTGGTGCAACGGATATTTTGCCCTGGGCACGAGAGGGACGTGCGGGTGATGTTCACATTCCTTCCTTCGTTGATGTGACTAGGGTTGCAGAATTCGAGGGCCATTCTGTTGCTCATGGTCGGATTAGACTAGGTGCAAATGTCGTCTATCAGGACTTTTTGACAGACGGAGTGCTTAAGCACTTGCTTCCTTGTATGCCCTATTGCGCAATTTGGTTTGCGGATGATCAAATCCGCGAACAGGCAACACTGGCCGGAAATCTGGCAAACGCATCCCCGGTTGCCGATGGAACGCCTGCTGTTGCGGCTCTCAACGGTGTGGTTGAACTCGCGCGTCTGGAAAATGGTGAAATCAAAACGAGAAACTTTACTGTCTCAGATTTCATTTTAGGGCCTGGGCGTACGGTTCTTCAGTCCGGCGAGATCATTTCTTCTGTTTCGCTAGACGCGTTGGCTGGGTACGGTGGTTCTTTTCAAAAAGTGGGGCAGCGCAGGTCATTGGTAATTTCCATCGCTTGCTGTGCCGCCCTCGTCAAAGCGGACAGTACTGGCCGCGTGTTCGATGACGTACGACTGGCGCTTGGTGGTGTCGGACCCCGGCCAATACGATTGAACGCCGTTGAATCTCGTTTGCGGGGCGAGAAGATTTCGCGCCGTACCATCAATAGTGCTGCACAATTGGCAGCAGATGAAGTCGCATCGCGCAGCCGCCAGGAATACCGCCGCAGTGTCGTGATCGGATTTGTCAAAGCGGGTATCGAGGAAGCATTGGAAAATCAATCAGACGTCGATGTGAAATTTGAGGAGCTGGAAAATGCCTAAACTGAAAATTGACCTTGAAGTCAACAATCGCAAAATCTCCAAAGAGACGGACGCTCACAAGCGCCTTTTGGACTTCCTACGCGATGATTTGAACCTTACCGGCACCAAAGAAGGCTGTGGCGCAGGTGAGTGTGGAACATGCTCGGTTTTCGTTGATGGCAAACTGGTCAAGTCTTGTCTGATGCCTGTCGCCAAGGCGTCAGGGGCAAAGATTGAGACCATCGAAGGTTTGGCAGATCCCGGTTCGTTGACGCCGATGCAAAAGGCCTTTCACAAAACCGGCGCAAGCCAGTGCGGGTACTGTATTCCTGGCATGGTGATGGCCGCCACATCTGCATTGCGTGAAAACCCGAAGGCCGACATCGAAGAAATCAAAGAACGTCTTGGCGGGAACATCTGCCGTTGCACCGGGTACACCAAGATTTTTGAAGCCGTTGAATTGGCCAAGGCCGTGATCGCTGGCGACATGCCGGAAGAGGCGCTGAACGAAGAGGAAGTTGGAAAGTCCTACATCGGTCACAACGTCCGTCGTTTGGATGCCCCGTCTAAAGTATCTGGCCGCCTTCGCTATGCTGCAGACATGAAAATGCACGACATGCTTCAGATGCAGGTGCTTCGCTCTCCTCATCCACACGCCAAGATCGTTTCAATTGACACAAGCGAAGCTGAGGCCATGGATGGCGTGGTTTGTGTGATTACGTCCGATGATGTGCCAGAACAAACAGATGGTTTTGGTGTGTTTGTGCATGACCAACCAATCATGGCGCGGGGCAAGGTGCGCCATGTCGGTGAAGCCGTGGCCGCAGTGGCCGCAGAAGACTTGGTAATAGCCCGCAAAGCGCTTTCAAAAATCAAGGTGGTTTATGAAGAACTGCCCGGTGTCTATGATCCCGAAGACGCGATGAAAAAAGGCGCTGCAGTTGTACATGACTATGCACCTGACAACATAGTCAAACACATTCCTGTGCGTAAAGGCGACGTGGATACAGGTTTTGCGAACGCCGATCTGATCCTTGAAGACGAATTTTCAACGCAGCAAGTCGAACATGCCTATCTGGAGCCCGAAGCGGGCATCGCATACGTCGACGCAGATGATGTTGTTGTTGTGATTTCGCCATCTCAGAACATAACCCATCACCGGCATATGCTATCTCATATCCTTGGTCTGCCGATCAACAAGGTTCGTTTTATTATGAGCCCGGTTGGCGGCGGCTTTGGCGGCAAAGAAGACATGATCTATCAGGGCATGCTGGCAGTTGTGGCGATGAAGACCCATCGCCCGGTGCAGCTGAACTTCACGCGTGAAGAAAGCATCATCGCGTCCGCAAAACGGCACCCATCGCGCACTCATTACAAGATGGGTCTGAAATGGAACGGTGAAATTACAGCGATCCAATTCAGCATGATCTCGGACGGCGGTGCCTATGGTATGTCCAGCGAAGGTGTCATGCGCAAAGCAGCCATTCTGTCTTGTGGTCCATACGAGGTTCACAATCTGAGCGTCGATACGACAGCGGTCTATACGAACAACACACCTTCGGGAGCATTCCGAACCTTTGGTGGGATGCAGGCGCAGTTTGCGACTGAAAGCATGATGGATATGGCGGCTGAGGCTCTGGGAATGGACCCATTCGAAATCCGTCGCATCAATATGATGAAGATCGGTTCAAAGACCCATACCCAACACAAACTGACGGCGGCCTCACTGGACCGTTGCCTGGACGCTGCGGAAACGGAATCCCGTTGGGAAAAAGGAACACCAAATGTGCGTGGGGACAAGCGATCTGATTTGGGCGGTGACGATACGCGGGCGCCTTGCACCTTAGGTGCGCGTTTTACGAATGGTAAAAATACCAACGAAGAGAGGGTCGCGTGATGGAACGTAAACTTCGGGGCCGTGGCATGGCGGCAAGCTGGTACGGAATTGCGCGCACAGCAACGATTGACCGGGCCGGTGCCTGGGCCGAATTAGATGATGGCGGCACAGCAAAGATCGTGACCGGTGTGACAGAGATTGGCGAAGGTATCTTGACGCTGCTGGCGCAGGTTGCAGCGGATGAGCTTGGGATCAAACCATCGGAAGTGACCATCGGTGACAACGATACGGCGCGCTCACCTGAGGCGGCCCACGCTGGTGCGACCCGCCAAACCTATATGATCGGTAACTCGGTTCATCTGGCAGCCCGTGAGGCAAAAAAGCACCTGTTTGAACAACTGGCCGATCACTGGGGCGTTGAGATTGACAGCTTGCAATCGTTTGACGGTGAAGTCTGGTCCAACGATTCCAACCTGCGGATCACAATGGAAGAAGCCGTGGTCATCTGCAAAGCGCGCGGCGTGGTGCCTGTTGGATCTGCGTCATTTACCGCCCATGGCACAGGGCTTGATCCTGTTGATGGCTCCGGCAGCCCTTGGCAAACCTACGTTTTTGGCACGCAAGTGGCTGAGGTCGAGGTCGACACATATACCGGCGAAGTGCAGGTTTTGGGCATCTGGGCGGTGCATGATGTTGGTCGTGCAATCAATCCACGTGGTGTTGAAGGACAGATCGAAGGCGGCGTCGTTCAAGGCCTTGGTCAAGCATTGATGGAGGACTACCAAACCGTCAACGGGCATACATCGACGCATGGCTTTGCCAAATATATTCTACCGACGTCCCTCGATATTCCACAGATTAACTGCACCCTCGTCGAAGATCATGATCCATTGAGCCCGTTGGGCGCAAAGGGCATCGGTGAGCCAGCTTTGGTTCCGACCGCGCCTGCGATCATGAATGCGATTTATGATGCGATTGGCGTACGGATGAAGTCGCTACCGGCGACTCCAGAGAAAATTCTTGAAGCATTGAATAAAAAGACCCACGGGCGCGAACACTACGTATCGGCAGCCCGTGAACAAAGGGCACAGGCACATCGAGGTTAAGACGACCCAGAGAACGTTAGGGCGGGCCAGAAGGAGTTGGCCTTCCCTGAAAAGCAAAATCTAAAAGGAGGAAATTATGAAAAATACAATTAAAATCAGAGGTCTATTGGCTGTTGTTGCGACTGCAGGGCTGATGGCGGTTTCAACCGCTGCAAAAGCTGAATACCCCGAAAAGCCTGTCGAAATGACAGTGCTGTTTGGCGGTACTGCAAACACTATCGCGCAATTGCTGTCTGAGCTGATGTCCGAAGAGTTGGGTCAACCCGTAGTTCCGGTCGCGCGCAAAGGCGGCGGCGGCGCTGTTGGCTATACCCACATGCACAGTGCTCCCGCCGATGGCTACAGCATCGTCTGGAACTCGAATTCGATCAACACAACGCATCATACTGGGCGTATTCCGTTCGATTATACGGCTTTCACCCCGATAGCGCGCGTGTCTACCGAGATTCCAGCGCTTGCGGTCAACTCATCAACAGGCTGGAGTTCACTTGCTGACCTGGTCGCTGCGGTGAATGCAGATGGCGGCACGTTGAAGGTTGGTATTTCGGGCAAGGGTTCATTCACTCATCTGACCTCTGCGGCATTGTTTGATGCGACGGGGATCAGTGACAAGGTTGCCTATATTTCTTACGGCAGCGGCAAGGCTCCGATTGAATTATTGGCGGGTCGTATTGATGCAGCCATTCAATGGCCCGGTCAATTTGCATCCTACGCCGAAGCTGGCGAGCTTACTGTCTTGGCCGTTACGGGAGATGAGCGGGCAAGTGTTTTGCCGGATGTTCCCACCGCCATGGAGCAAGGTGTTGACGTCAACATCAGCATGTGGCGTGGCCTGGCAGCACCAGCAGGCGCGTCACCCGAAGTAGTGGCAACACTTGAGGCCGCTGCGAAAAATGCTGTGGAAAGTGACCGCTTCGCAGAGGCCGCTGAAAACATCGGTTTCTCCAAAGCCTTCCTCGGTTCCAGCGAATTTGGAGCACTGATGGCAAGTGATGACGCCTTTTACGGCGACCTTCTGAGCCGACTAGATATCGCTAAGTAAGGGACGCATCAACGGGAGCCAATTCAATGACCGATCATAAGCTCAACTACGTGATAGGATTTCTACTATTGGTCCTATCGGTTGTATGGACCTGGTTGGTCATTGACACCATCCCGGCGGGTTTCGGGGAAGGGGACATAGGTCCCAGAGCCTTCCCACTGATGTTTGGCCTTTGTTTGAGTGGTCTTTCGGTTCTCTTGCTCCTTAAGTCTCTCCTAAATGGGCCAAGGAACGAGCCGGAGCACAGCCTGACAGCTGAATATCAACTGTCCATTCACTGGCTCCCTGCCGTAGTTATTCTAATCGAAATTTCGGCTTACGGCTATCTGCTAAAGACAGTTGGATTTGTCATAGCGACGCCAATTTTCGTTCTGTTTGTCATGGTCGTGAACTTACGAATTCGCTCAGCCAAAATGCTCTTGGGGATGTCTATCGGCATCACTCTTTTTTGCTGGCTGATCTTTGAAAAGGCTCTTGGCATCTACCTGGCCAACGGCAGCTGGATAAATCTCGGGTAAACATCATGGAACACTTCTTGAATGCCTTTGCGCTTGCGCTGACACCCATGTCGATTGCCGCTGTCGGTCTGGGGTCTTTGGTCGGGTTGATCTTCGGGTCCATCCCGGGGCTGACCTTTACTGTTGCTCTGGCCCTTGCCCTTCCGATCTCGTTCAACCTCGATGCAGTGCCAGCAATCGGATTGTTGTTGGGTACTTATATTGGAGGCATGACGGGGGGCTCGGTTTCAGCCATATTGCTCGGCATCCCGGGTACACCATCGGCCGCGGCAACGGTTCTTGATGGATATCCGATGACTAAAAGAGGGGACGCTTCTATCGCGCTCGGAACGGCGGTCATTGTTTCGGTCTTCGGCGGCATCTTCAGCCTTGCCGTGATGATCGTGTCTGTCGATCTGGTTTCCAAAGTAGCGATTGGGTTTGGTCCGGCGGAAATTTTTGCACTCGTGTTGTTTGGGTTCTCAACGATCTGCGGATTGTGTGGGAACTCTCTGATCAAAGGCCTGATTGCGGGTGTTTTGGGCCTCATGATCATGACTATTGGGCTGGATGCAATCGAAGGTGTCCCCCGCATGACATTTGGCAGTGTAAATATGATGCAAGGGGTGAACCTGCTTGTTGCAATGATCGGCCTGTTTGCCGTGCCGTTCATAATTGAAGCATTTAGCGAAGATCCGTCGAAGTCTGCCAATCCAAAGAAGATGGCAAATGTTCGCCCGGAATTGCCGTCATTTCGATTGTTGTTCCGCAATATCGGGTTGATGATCCGCAGCTCGCTCATAGGAACTGGGATTGGCGCGATTCCCGGAACAGGCGGGGCCATCGCGTCGTTCCTTGCATATGACAACGCCAAACGTTTTTCCAAAAAACCAGAGACCTATGGTAAGGGGAACATCGAAGGTGTGATTGCGCCTGAAACAGCAAATAATGCTGTAACGGGCGGCACCCTCATTCCGCTTTTGTCCTTGGGCATTCCCGGAGACCCGGCGACAGCCATTGTCCTTGCCGGGCTGATGATACACGGCCTCGTGCCTGGTCCGGCGCTCTTCATGAACCATGCTGCAGAAGTCTATGGCATCTACATTGCCGTGATCATTGCCTATGCCTGGGTGCTTGGCTTACAGCTTTTGGGAATTCGATTGTTTGTGCACGTTCTTCGTGTACCGCGTGAAATCCTTGCGGTTGTCGTTTTGGTGCTCTGCGCTATCGGCGCATACTCCATCCGGAATTCCGAATTCGATATCTATGCAATGGCGATTATTGGCGTCACTGCCTATGTCCTTGTCGCAGTTCGCATTCCCATTACGCCCATCATCCTGGGAATGGTGCTCGGTCCAACCTTAGAAAATGAATTCCGCACCGCCATGATGCTGACCGAAGGCAAAATGGATATTTTTTATACATCTCCGACAGTGATTGTTTTCTTCTCTCTCGCCGCGCTTTTGATCGTTTTCCAAAGCCTCAGTGAGTTGAAAATGAAACGGAAAGAAAAACAGAAGGAAGACTTGTCCGATGCTTGATAAAGCCCCCGAACGCGAACAACTGGAGGTCGAAATTCGTGCCCGTGCAGAGAAAATTGCTGCGAGCGGTGGTGTCGATGTCCTAGCCACAACCGACAACAATGGTGTGGTTGATCTAACGCTTTCCGAGGCTCTGGTTGTTGCGATGCTTAAGCAAGAGGTCACCCAATTCTATGCGATTTTCGGACATGGCTCGACCGACCTTGGCGAGGTTCTGCGGATCTACCATGAAGCACGAGCCGTATCGGTAATAAATTGTCGCAATGAAATCGAGATGGCGCATGCTGCGACGGCCTATGCGTGGGTCTATGGCAAAACCCCAGCTGTTGTTACGTCCATTGGGCCTGGGGGATTGCAGGCGATGGCCGGGTCGTTGGCGGCTGCGTCAAATGGCGTCGGCGTTTACCATATCTACGGTGATGAGACGACCTGTGGCGAAGGCTACAATATGCAGCAGATCCCGAAACCTGAACAGGGCATCTTTGGCAAGATGGGCGCACTTATGGGCCAATCGCACACGCTGCATACGCCT
>Ga0209652_1004226_pt1 | contig 10167 bp, 5 predicted proteins | sample SaaInl74LU_5_DNA_FD_184641 | JGI IMG/M metagenome (GOLD analysis project Ga0209652, IMG submission 184641) | Marine microbial communities from expanding oxygen minimum zones in the Saanich Inlet - ESP_74LU_5_DNA (SPAdes) (version 2) | ecosystem: Environmental > Aquatic > Marine > Intertidal zone ...
CTGGGCGCATTCAGGTGAAGGGTAAAACGCGACGTATGGATGCGACCGATACGGTCATCGCTGCGCTTGACGTCACTCATTTGGATGGGCAGGTGCAAGCGGTTGAAGAAAATGCATGTCCGACCTGCGGTTCATGCTCTGGGATGTTTACAGCAAATTCCATGAACTGTCTGGCGGAAGCTCTGGGCTTGGCATTACCGGGTAATGGGTCAATGTTAGCTACCCATGAGGATCGCAAGGCATTGTTCAGCGATGCGGGTAACAGGATTGTCGACTTGGCGAATCGTTACTACCGCGATGAAGACACTAATGTGTTGCCCCGAGCTATCGCTACCAGAGAGGCGTTTATGAACGCTATGGCCATGGATATTGCGATGGGTGGATCAACGAACACTATTCTGCACTTGTTGGCTATTGCCTATGAGGCTGAAGTTGACTTCACCATGGACGACATCGATGCGCTGTCTCTAAAAACACCGTTTCTGTGTAAGGTGGCTCCAGCGACATCCGATTATTTTATGGAAGATGTGCATAAAGCGGGTGGTGTGATGGGTATTTTAGGAGAGCTGGATCGAGCTGGGTTGTTGGACACCTCTGTGCGTCATATCGTGAATTTGGATTGGACGTTAAAGGAGGTGTTAGCGCACTGGGATGTACTGCAGACCTCAGATCAAAGTGTTTGGGATTGGTATCGCGCCGATGCCTCGGGGGTTACGGGAACGCAAGCCTATTCTCACGCGACGCGATCTCGACTTGATCTTGATCGGGCTTCTGGCTGTCTGCGCAATGTAGAGCATGCTCATAGTACTGAGGGTGGCTTGGCGGTGTTAAAAGGCAATATTGCGGCGAATGGTTGTATCGTGAAAACCGGTTCTGTACCTGAGCACATGCTTCAATTTGAGGGGCGCGCTCGAGTCTTTGACGATCAAGATCTGGCCATTCAGGCGATCATGGATGATCAAATTGTGGCCGGTGACTGTGTTGTGATTCGCTACGAGGGACCCAAAGGCGGTCCAGGAATGCAAGAGATGCTGATGCCAACCACTATCTTGAAGGGGAAAGGGCTTGCGAGTTCTTGTGCGTTGATTACCGACGGTCGTTTTTCGGGTGCCACTTCAGGCTTGTCGATAGGACATATCTCTCCGGAAGCAGCTGCAGGTGGCGATTTAGCGCTCGTTCGCGAGGGCGATACGATTCGGATCGATATACCCAAGCGCAGTATCGCTGCGAGGGTAGATGACGCAACTCTTCAAGCCCGTCGAGCTGAAGAGCATGCTCGCGAACGCCCATTCTCGACGGCCAGTGCAAGAGCCAGACGGGTGAGCAAGGCCTTGCGAGCCTATGCAACTTTTGCCGCATCGGCCGACTTGGGTGGCGTAAAGATCGTACCAGAATAATGATTATCGAGAGTGATTAAAGGTCGTTCATTTATTAAGTGCTTGCGTCGAAGAACAAATCTTGGTCTTTTTTGGAGAGGTAAATGCCTAAACCACGATCTGGATAAGGTCGACTTCAGTAAGTGTGCACTTGCCGGATTGTCGTGGGTATGACCGCAGCTTATATAAGACTGGCGAAGTCTCGGGGAGTACTACGAGTTATGGCTAATGCGCTTAGTGGATACCCAAGCGCTGAGATAAGGTGTCTCGGTCAGCAGAGAACACGACACGATGAATACGTTTGCTTAGCTGATAGTCGTACATGGGGTCATAGTAGTCGGCCAGCAAAAAGCGTATCCATTCTTTGTGTGCTTCTGGGTTGCCTTGTCGATGCTGGTCTAATGCCCTGGCCATGAGCCTGTTAAGTTCTGCGTAACGCACTCCGCCTAGGCGTTTGCGGATGGAATAAGCTGAGCGCTCCAATGATTCAGCGAAGGCCGTAAAGGCCAATTCATGTTCCTGTAGTTGGACTTCCCATTCTTCTAGATTGCTCAGGATATAAGCGTGGTAAGAATGATCGACTCGCTCGTCAAGTGGGGCCTCTAAGACCCACAGTGGGGCTTGTTGCATCTGTTTCAATAAAGGTGCAGGGATGGCGCAGCGGCCAATCAGCTGGCTTTCGTCCTCTAAAACTAAGGTTTTGCGATTGCTTGCCTCGTGTTTTAGTAAAGCAATAGCTAATGCGCTCTCGAAGCTAATTTGAGTCGGTTGCGGACTGGGGCGGCGTCCGAAGGCGCTGCCCCGATGGTGCGCTAAACCCTCCAAATCGACCGAGCCTAAAGGCGAGTGGCTTGGCATTTGGTTTAGCAATACGGTTTTAGCAACGCCCGTTCGCCCCGCAATGACGACCATGTTTTGATTCTCGGAGATCCTAACAAGCTCGTTGATCAACCAGGTTCGCATTGCCTTGTAACCTCCCACTACCAAGGGGTAATCAATGCCGTTTTCGTTCAACCACTGCTGGGTAATGTGCGAGCGCATGCCGCCCCGAAAGCAAAACAAAGCGCCGTCTGGATTTGCATGCGTAAAGTTCCCCCAAGCGGTAATGCGTTCATCTTTGACAGACCCGCTCACCAGCATGTGTCCCAGGGCGACGGCGGATTCTTGACCCTTCTGCTTATATTCCGTGCCAACGGCCGCGCGTTCGTCGTCCGTCATTAAGGGTAAATTGACCGCCGAGGGAAATGAACCTTTATTGAATTCAATCGGAGCACGCGTGTCAATTAAAGGCGTATCATTTAAAAATAGGTCCCTAAAGTTGGTGATTTGGAGGGCCATTAGCGCACCAAAATCCGGGGTGCATCGGCCGTTGCGGCCATCATTTTGCCAAAGTGTTTGTGGGGCAAGCCATGTTGCTGCAATAAATCTTCAAGCTCAGCGCTGTATTCGGGGGCTACGCTAATTAAAATGCCGCCGCTGGTTTGAGGGTCAAACACAATGGCATCGTGCTCCGGTGCGGATGTGATTATCTGATCGCCGCAGGCTTGCCTGTTTCTGTGCGTGCCGCCCGGTAGGCAGTTTTCTTGGATGTAATGACGAACGTTGGGAAGCAGAGGCAGGCTGTTGTAGTCTACCTCAGCGCGTAGGCCAGCTGCCTGGCAAAGTTCGAGTAAATGACCGCCCAGACCGAAACCCGTGACGTCTGTCATTGCGTGAATATAGGGAAGTTTAGATAGGTGCGCGCCAATGCGATTAAGCTGGCACATGGTTTCGGTCGCGCGGTGAGTATCTTCGGCGAGCAGGGCACCCTTTTTTTCTGCTGTTGTCAGTAAGCCGATACCTAGGGGTTTGGTAAGATAGAGTAGGTCTCCGGCTTGGGCTTGTGCATTTGTTTTTAAATCCGCTATTGGCACGATGCCAGTGACCGCCAGTCCAAAAATGGGTTCGGGGGCGTCTATGCTGTGGCCTCCCGCAAGCGGAATGCCGGCGTTACTGCACACTTGGCGCCCGCCCGCAATCACCTCGGCGGCGAGTTCCGGCGGGAGCTTATCCAACGGCCACCCTAAAATTGCGATGGCCATCAGCGGTGTACCGCCCATCGCATAGATATCGCTGATCGCGTTAGTTGCCGCTATTCGGCCGAAATCAAAAGCGTCATCGACAATGGGCATGAAAAAATCTGTGGTGCTGAGTATTGCTTGTCCATTACCGATGTCCATGGCGGCTGCATCATCTTTGTGATCATTGCCTACCAATAGATTTGGGTGACTGATTCCTGCACTGCGCTCCGCACTCGCTTTTAAAATGTTATCGAGCACGTCTGGAGCAATTTTGCAGCCGCATCCTGCACCGTGGCTGTATTGCGTGAGTCTGATTTTTTCGATGTCCACATTGCCTTCCTTGCGGTAATTCAGGTCATCATACCGCGATCTTGACATCGGTAAAGTGTTTGAAGAATTGTGGCCGTTTTGTATGGAATGTGCGGTACGCATTTAGACTAAAACCGTGATAGTCTATGTTAACTTGACAGTAAGACTATGCGGCGAAGCGCCGCATGTGGCGTGATAAGGGATCCCAACATGACGAGCACCCAAACGAAACTGACTTTTGCTAAGCGTATTTTAGGCGCATTAACCACTCTGGTTCTTGTTGCCTGCGGCGGCGGAGGTGGCGGTGCTGGCTCGGGTGGCGGTTTTTTGCCCGATAACAATGGAACGCCCACGCCGTCTTACACGCTGACGGTATCAGGCAAGAATGCTGCTGGAACGGCAACTAACGAGTTCTCTGCCTCCAGCCCCCTAACGATTGAGGTGCTGGTACAAGACACGTCAACCAATACCGCGTCAGTTGTGTCTGGGGCCGTGGTTGAGTTGCAATCGACTTTGGGTACCATTACGCCTGCGAACGCCTCGGCGTTGACTAATGCAGCTGGTATTGCCGAATTTACCTTAAGTTTTAATCAGGAAGAGGGCGCGGGAACGGTTACCGCGAGCTATGTCGTTGATGGAACTACCTACAGCGCTAACTTCAACGTTCAGTCAATCGTTGAGCCCCTCAATGAACCCGTCATTACCCTGAGCCTCGCGGCAGCCAACAGCACCGGCGATACGGTAACAACCTTGTCACAACGCTCGCCCGCAACCTTGACGGCATCTTTCCTGTCGACTTTAGATGGTGTGGCAACGCCTATCAGTGGCGAGCTAGTAACGATCAATACCAATGTGGGTGATGTTAGCCCTAGCAATAATACGGCCTTGACGGATGCTAATGGCGATGCGGTTTTCACCGTATCGTTTAACGGTACGGAAGGCGCCGGCTCGGTGAGTGTTACTGCGTCCTTGGCCGGCGTGGCGTACACCGATACTCTAAATTTACAAGCCCAAGATACTGGCGCACCCTACGAGATTTCAATTCAAATCGTGAACGATAGCGATGTGCAAACCAATGTGTTGTCCGCGTCGCAGTCGCTAACCGTGCTGGCCTCAGTGCGTCGCATCGACGGCGGGTTGTTCATCCCAGTCGGGGCGGGTGAAAGTGTCCAGCTCACGACCACTCTTGGTAGCATTGCCGGTAATGGTAGTGCGTTAACAAACGCGCAGGGCATAGCTTCTTTTGATTTAACCTTCGACGGCACGGTAGGTGCCGGTAGCGTGACGGCAAGCTACGACAGTGCCGATGGAGCGGTATCAAAGATCAGCAATATTCAATCAGTCGCCACTGCCATAGGTTATTCCTTAGATTTGGTGGCGATACCGTCGGCGGGCATGGATGCGAACACATTCGCTCAGGGTGCTTCTATTATTCTGCGCGCGACTTTAAGCTCGCCAACGAGCTCGGTGGCGAATCAGGCTGTTACCTTGATCACCGACGTGGGTCAGGTGAGCCCGGCAAATGGAGTCACCTTGACGGACGCAAATGGGGTCGCGATATTTGAAGTGGCTTTTAACGACGTTATTGGTGCCGGAGTTGCGACCGCGACATTCAACCCAATAGGCGGTGCCATAGTTACTTCAGTCAACTTAGAAGCTGTTGTGGCAGACCCAACGGCTGGATTAGAAGTTTCGACTTTTGCAGATGACGGATCGGTTACCACGGAATTCGCTGTAGGCTCGCCCATGACAGTGCGAGTCCAATTAACAGACGGTGTTGGTGCGGCGGCTCTGAAAGCGGGCGAAATTATTGGTTTGAGCAGTACAATTGGGACGCTGGACGCGGCGTCAAAGCTAACGAATAGCAATGGTGTGGCAACGTTCGAGCTTAACTCTGCTGGTGTTGTAGGTGCCGGTACTCTCGAAGCGACGTACCAAACCGATCTTGGTTTAGTGCGTGCACAGCAAACCGTGCAATCGGTTTCCACAACGCCCTATATCATCACGGTAACCGCTGCTGGCGGTCCCATGACTCTCGGTCAGGATATCACCCTTACGGTCAATTTAGAGCAACCCAATGGGACACCGGCTGTGGGCGAAATTGTGACCCTCCAAAGCACAGTAGGCTCGTTGAACAAGACCTCAGCTCTAACAGATGGTTTGGGTGACGCGGTATTTGTTCTGTCCTATGCCGATCAAATTGGTGCGGGAATTGTGACAGCAAGCTTCAATTCTGGCACCGAGGTGTTTAGCAATACCGCGACAGTGGAAGCGGTCGCACCGGCGGGTCCAACGGTCAGCCTAGCGACGACAGTGGGTGGTGTTGCGAGCACGCAGTTTGATGCGTCGTCTGACATGGCGGTGGTTGTGACGGTAGCGGGTAGTGCGGACTATACGGTATCGGCGGGCGACACGGTGAGCTTGGCGAGTACGATCGGTACGGTAGCGGGCAATGGTACGGCTCTGTTGGTGGATAACGCGGGTAACCTTGAAGCGACCTTTACGGTGAGCAGTGATGGCACGGTGGGAGTGGGTACCTTGACGGCGTCGATTGATGTGGGTGGTACGGTGTTTGATGCTAATAAAGGCATTGAGTCTTTGGGTGCACCCTATGAACTGTCGGCCGTGACCTTCGTTGATTCAACTTCCGCCGCGCTCGCTAATGCTATTTTGTCATCGGTAGCGCCTTATCGCTCGATAACGGCGAGTGTCACTTTGACTGATTTGAGCGGTGTGGCACTACAAAACCGCTTGATTCAATTCGTGAGTGCAAAAGGCCAACTGACTCCCATCGATGGTTACGTATTGACCGATGCAACGGGTGTGGCCGAGGCAACCATTGCCTACACCGATGATATTATCTCAGGTGTCGGAGAGCTGAGTGCGAGTTATGTGTCTGCATTGGGCACCGTATCGGTTGTGGCTGACGTACAAGCGATTGCGCCAGATCTATTGATTGGCGCTATTGACGGCATTAACTTTACTCAGGGAGATATCGCATCAACCCCAGCATCTGGCAGCTTGGTGAATCAGGGTTCTGCTGTGCTGCAACTGGATATCGTAAATGCAGGTCTGAATATTGCTAATGCAAGTGATGCTGATCGCATCAAATCGATCCAAAGCATAGCTTTCAGCTCGTTCTGCTTAGATAACGGTTTGTCGACCTTGTCGCCAGGGAGTCCGATTACGACGAGCTCTGGTCAGTTAAGCGCGACCTATACGGCGGGTGCGGGTTGTACTGGCGATGATGAAGTCATGGCAACGCTGCAGTTCGGTGGCAGTGCTGCAGCTCAGACGGCATCGCAAGTGCTGACCATTGCCGCGGCTGTCGAGGCGGTATCGATTGAGGTCGTGGATGTAACACCTACGACACTGGCGATTGCCGGCACGGGCGCTTTGAGCAATATTTCCGAGACGGCGGTGGCGCAGTTTAGAGTGGTTGATGGTAATGGTTCGCCGGTTCAGGGTGAAACGGTAAATTTCTCGTTATCGTCAACTGTCGGAGGTCTAACGCTTAGTGTAGTCTCGGCCATTAGCGGAGCGGATGGTTTAGTCAGCGTTACCCTGAACTCTGGGAATGTACCTACCAGCACTTTGATTACGGCTGAGCTCGATTCGACTGGACAGCTCATCTCCTCGGCGCTTGTGACGGTTTCGACTGCAATTCCTGATCAAAACTCGTTTACGATTTTTTCAGACAATTTGTCGGTGTCACAGGCATACCCTGCGGTGAATCAAACATCGAATATCTCGGTCCGTTTGGCCGATCGTTACAATAACGTCGTACCGGATGGTTCGGTTGTGTACTTCACAACGGAATACGGAGCCATCGATGCGAGCTGCTCTATCGTAGCGGGTGAGTGCTCGGTGGTGTGGCGTTCACAAGCGCCCAAACCCATCGGTAGTAACTTATTAACAGTGGATTGTCCCGATTACGATAACGATGGGGATGGAACGGCCAATAACGATGCTGTTGGTACCTTCGATCCTTGTCCTACCTCGAGTTTAACAGGTATAGAACAGGGTTCTCGAACCACAATCCTAGCGACAACCACAGGTGAAGAAAGCTTTTTGGATGTGGATGGCGATGGCTTGATGAGTGATTTCCTGAATGAATTCATCGATGCTCAGCATGATCTTGGCGAGCCTTATTTGGACGCGAACGAGGATGGTGCCTACCAAATCAATGAATTCTTCGTGGATGACGATAGCTCGGGTTCTCGTGAAGACGGAGACAATCTCTACACCGGTATCGGCTGTACCGCGGCGACCTTGACCAGTGGCGAGTGCACCGGAACGACATTGTCTGTGTTTGATAATATCGCGCTGATCTTATCGCCCTCTGACAATCTGTATATTGCGATGGTGGATACCGCGACGGCGCCTGATTCGTTGGTTCAGAATGGCGGTAACGTGGCGGCAGGCAGTTACGTGGCTTACTTCTCGGATCAGTATAACAACCAGCCAGCGAATGGTGCGACCATCACGGTAAGCGCAACGGGAGATTGCTCGATCGTATCGCCGACGACATTTACAGTGCCCAATAACAACGCTGCAAATGCCTACCGGATCGGTATCGAGATTGCGTCGGTGGCAGCAACGGCGGGTGCTGATACTGTGAGTGTCTCGATTGCTAACCCGGGTGCGGCGACGGTGACCCAGACCTTCACTTGTATCCCCTAGGTATTGATAGTCTTACTGTAAGCCGAGCTTAATGCTCGGCTTTTTTTGGCGCGAAAACTTGTGCTTCTGTGGTAGCATCTGCGCATGAAGACACCGCACCCACAACAAGAATTTCAAAAGCTTGCCTATCTAAAGGCGCTGGGTATTCAGCCTTTGGTCTTGGTGCGCCAGCCCGCATGCGGTGCGATACTGCCCAGAGCTGTGCCCCTGGCTAGCAAATCTGCGTCAGCGACCACTATCGCTTCTGCGGCGTCACCGGAGGCTAAGAAGTCGCACGAAGGGGAGACGTCTGTTGAGGTTGGCAACCCTACTGCCAGCTTAGCAGCCGTGCGGGAGTCGCTGATGGGGACTCAAAATCAATTTGAGTCTCGACCTTCACCGAAGCCTGAGGTGGGAGCCCAGCGGCCACAAGCAGAAACCGCGTCCTCGATGGTGGCACCACAGACCAGCGATCAAGTTGTCGAGGCAGAGGACTCGTCGTTCAGTGAAAATCCCAGTGCCAGTGCCAGTGCCAGTGCCAGTGCCAGTGCCAGTGCCAGTGCCAGTGCCAGCACTAGTCCAAGTCCAACCGGAACGGTCTTGCCTTCTAAATTCACGGCGCTCGTTTATGCTCATGCGCACGTCACCTTAGTGGCGGTGGGCGCACAATTGCAGGCCCAACATTGGGCACTGTCAAAGAATATCAGTTTAGCTTGCCATGCCGCGAATTCGGTTAAGTCGGATACGTCAGCCTTACCCAGCGTACTGGAATTTCATTGGCCAATACCGGGGGTGCCCGCTAATGAGCCAGAGGCAGCGAAATCCGCTTTTGCAGGTTTTTTAAGTAAGCACACGGCCCAGAGCGATACGCGAGTTTTATTGCTCGGTGAGTTAAGTCAACAACTAGCCCAGGTGTTTGTTGAGCACGCAGCGGGCAAACAGGTCTTGATCGGTCCCAGCTTAGATGCCATGCTCGCGGATCAGTCGCTCAAACGTGCACTGTGGCACGACTTGATTGCCAACGGATTCGCGTGAGTCCGATCTTAGCTCAAGCGGGGCTATCGGATCTTGAGGCTCTGGCAAATCTTGCGAGAGAGTGTGGCGAGTCGCGCTGGACTGAAGAAACGTTTTACCCCGCGTGCAGAGCGGATGAAAACGAGATTGTGCTGGTGCTGAAAGAAACCTCGGCTATCGTGGCCTACGCCGTCATGGCCAAAGAGTATGACAGCTGCGCGCTATACAATATTGGCGTCAGCCCTGAAAAGCGCAGACAAGGCCTTGCGGCACGGCTGTTGGCGGAAGGACTCAGGTGGGGCCAGACGCAAGCCTGTGACCGCTGTTTGCTCGAAGTGCGTGCGTCAAACACCGGCGCTATTCGCTTGTACGAGAGCCTAGGTTTTGTTCAAGACGGCCCGCGAAAACGCTATTATCCCAACCCCGACGGTAGCCGCGAAGATGCGGTGCTTATGTCTAAGCAATTGGAGACACAATGAGAGTGCTTGAAACACAGTGGTGGCGTCTTGGTTTGCCCGATGAATGGAATGCCGAACAAGACGACGAAAGTATTCTGATTACCGACCGTGATGAGGTAGGTACTATCGAGATTAGTCACTTATTAGCTGAGCCGAGCGAAGCGCAACCCGTTGATCTGCTCACCGATTTCAGTCAGAGTTTCAATGTCGTTTCATCCATCAAACCCAAACAAAGTCAGGTGCGGATACATAACGCCTTGCCACTCATCTCTCAACTCAAAAAGGACG
>Ga0209652_1004227_pt1 | contig 10166 bp, 3 predicted proteins | sample SaaInl74LU_5_DNA_FD_184641 | JGI IMG/M metagenome (GOLD analysis project Ga0209652, IMG submission 184641) | Marine microbial communities from expanding oxygen minimum zones in the Saanich Inlet - ESP_74LU_5_DNA (SPAdes) (version 2) | ecosystem: Environmental > Aquatic > Marine > Intertidal zone ...
AGTAGGTTACCCGTAGAAACACATACTTCTAGAGAGCCTACCTACATACGTAATACCAGGCCAATCCAAAAACCAAAAACCATGCTAGCCGATCGCTTGCAATAAGTGAATAAAGGCAATAAAAAGTAGGAGTAATAGGCAGTGCTCGGTCTCAAAGCCGCGCATCAATACCTCCAATGGTGGCATCTGACACAACCGTCGATGCCAAGGCAGCGTACGTCCTCGTGGATGCTGATGCCATTACCAAGATGGAGTCATCAAACACCGATGAACAAAGCGGTGATGACGGCATTGATTTAGCCTCCAAATATTCCATCCCTCTCAATTCATCGTCGTCATCAATAAAGAAGCCAAGAGGTGCTGCTACTGCCACAAATGATGACACAGTCGAACTCACAACACTAGAGCAATGGTATGAATTCTATGCAGTACGGTATCCATCCAAGGGATATTTAGAGCGGCAGGATCAATTGCGTCAACTTGAGCAAGAAAAGCAGAGGCAGAATGAATTGATTGAAAAGGAGAAACGGAAGCAGCAGGGTGGTTGGTTGAGTCGTTTATTCTTTGGAGGGGGTGGTGGAAGTGATGATCAAGTGATTGGCAATGCAACACAGGAAAATCAAGATAATGACAATGGCCATGAAGATTTTACTGACGACAATAACTTTGAACGTGGAGAATCAGGTAACAACAATCATGACGATGGAATGTGTGGAACAACATTGTCACTTGATACAAATGCAATCACCAAAGAGGCATTGGCATTCCATCGATTTCATTTGGTATCTGAGCGACGCGCTCTCTGTACAAAGGATCATAATCATGGACGTGATAATCAATGGCATGTTGTTTTGCCAATTAGGAATTGTGTTGGCATGGATGAGGACTACGTTGAGAGTGAGCAGAGGTCAACTTATTGTATTGTTGGATATGGCAAAATTGCAGAGTTTCCTTCTTTGCCATCATCATCATCTGATGGTGAACAATTGTCAAATAGTGGGGCAAAAATTACGCTCACTTCAGATCGGGGTGCACTTTGTCAATTTGTCAAAGATAGAAATCATGACTCACTGAGTGATCTACGGCATACTCGAGCAGCATTTGTTGGTCCTGACTGTCTAGTAGTCTCTTGGGGTAGGGGAGATGGATTTGTTGTCATCTATCGAAGGGTCCAACAACAAGGAGGTGTCAATAACCGCGGTAATAAGAACGAACGAAATTTACAAGTTGGTTGGAATGCAGTTGCGGTGATTGCTCCGACAGATGCAGTTGCCAATGAAGGTTTGAATAGTATGACTCCAAGTCCATATGCATCGGGTGATAATGAGCAACGAGAGGTTGCTTCGCTTTTCGAATCAGGTCCATTACGGGTGACTGATCTAACGCCAATGATCGTCAAAAATGACAGCACTAATGACCGGGATCTTTCGATGTCGGCAATATTGGCAATATCTCGTCTAGGTGGCTATATCGAACTGGTGCCCATACCAAATCAGATATGGTCGCGGTATGCCCGCCCTCCAATTCCACCTCTGAATCAGTTACCAAACCTCACTGGCATGGTAAAAGTCACGTCAATTTCCACGGGTCGTCACCACATCGACATTATGGCTTTAGATGCATACCGAACATCTATTGGGTCCAGTTCGGAATGGGATGGAGAACGTGATCAGGGGGGCCCTGCTGCAGAGATTATTCTAGCTTCTTGTGGTCGTTCTGCTGACACTGAAGCCCATGACATCTGCGATGGAAAGGAAATTGTTACGTTGTGGGGTATTACGACTGTTCACTCGCAGCCAGACGAGGATCCATCATTCAATGTTTGTGTGAATCATTCGCACAGTATTGTGATTGGCCAGCTTGGCGCTGACTCTACTGTATTCTGCCCCGACATCGTATCAGATCATTGGAGCAGAGATGTCCCTGGCACTCTTACAAACAGGTCACGAGGACAGGACGAAGCATCTTGCAGCATAACGGCCAAAGCACCATTCACTTCCTTACGTTTCTCGCCGCGGAAATCTGATGATAGTTTGCTTGCTGCCCTAGACTATAATGGTGGTGTTACAGTACTAGACTCGACAAAAGCTGTGGCTTTCGCAGAACACAGAAACAAAGAGGGTGAAAGCGACTCATCGACGCCATTGTTGAGTATTCTTTCCGGCCGAGAGCTGTCGCTGCCTACTGAAACTCGGAAATCACGTGATGCAATATTCACGTCTCAAATTGAATGGTGGCATCCTCCGCAAAGCAGAGCAACTCACCTCGCTTCCTTCTCCGTCGTCAGAAGGAAGCATCGAAAGACCAAAACAGCAACAACGAAGTCAATCATTCAGCTTCGCAATGTTGGTTTGTGCAAGGGTGTTTCAGGAAATACTATCACGATTCCGGTTCGCAATAGCATTCCTTCAAACATCGCGCTCAAAGGAGGAAGAGGAGGAACAGTACTACTTCCAGCATCTCATCACCCACTAAGTGAATCGCTATTGTTTGTGCATTATTCTGACTATCAGCAAAAGATGAATTTGTCAATTTGTGGAGTTAGTACAATTTTGGACCCATCTCAAATGATCACCTTACTACTGGAAAGGTCGGACCCCGAAAAGGCATTGTCTGTTGCTCGAAGATTCGGTGGTGCAGAGCATTTCGGGGGAAACGTAATGAATGAGTGTCGAATGAAATTGTGGGAAGATCAAATGGATGTGAAAGCGTTGCGACTTATTTCAGACGACAAGTACGTCATAAACGAAGCAGTGGATTTGGTTGGGCTCAATTCTCAAGACCAAACATTGGGCGGTGTTCGTTTAGACACTTTGTTGGACGTTTATAGAGAAGGTCTTCATCGATGTGAACAAAAGCTGCCCACGGAACAAGGAGATGAAAAGCATTGGTTATCAGCTAAAGCTTCTCAACTTAGGCACACCATTCTATCTCTTGGCACTTTCAAGCTCCTGATAAAGCATTTTATGAAGGTATCACTTCATGAGGAAGGTTCCACGGATGGAAGTTCTCGGCGCTTCCTTAACTTTCAGCGTGTACCCATGTTTGAGGTTGCGGAATGCGCAGCCGCCAACTGCGACATTGGTGCTCTCACAATAATATTCGCACGCCATCGCCTATCGTTGCGCGAGCGCATGATCATCTTGGACCGGATACCTTTTAGCATGGACTTGGCTTTGTTTCAGCACTTGCTCCCCTGTCTTGGCGATGGTGATAGTACAGAAGGAAGTTTTCTACCCAGCACACGTCCACAAGTATTCATGACATCGTTAGAATTCTTCAATCATCTTGCTGATGCTCAACTGCACGGGCAGCGAGTTTCGTGTGAAGAAAAAGTAGATGTGTTTACAGATGATGCTGATAGAAAGATCGTCCTTGAAGCATTAGGTTCGAATGACAAGACCACTCTAGACGAGTGCAGACCAATGTTGAAAGATGACGTCGCAGCATGGTATCTGCAGCGAACTATAAATCTGCACAAAGAAACTGGGCAGATCTCCCACTTGACAAATGCTTGTGAAATGGGTTTGATTAGGTTGAGTCTCACATCTTTGACTCGCGATGGAGAGTACAACGATGTAGACATTCCTTTGCATACAGTGAACAAATTCTCTGGAAAGTTATATTACCTGAACTTGGCAGCTCACCTTTTAGGACACATTTCGGAAGACAAGCTACGCGAGTTACTCTCTTCGTCTGACAGTCCAGCTCAAATATTGCCGTCTGCGAGCACCTTGTTTTTATCGTTACCTCAATTCTGCTCAGCGGGTATTGCCGACACTATTTCTTTCATGTCTCAAAGTGATGATGTATTCAGTCGATCAATGCTTGACGAACATGTGAAATCGTTCATGGGCAGTGATCAATATTTTGAGCCAGCGTTTTTGTCTGCTGCTACTAATGCAGATGTGATTTCTGACAGAGTTGGAAAAGATGTGGTAAAGATGTGCATAAGCAAAATCACGTCCGTACGAAGTAACAATGTCAAGTGCAGAAAACAAAAAGATGTGAACTGTGATGAACCGCTCGCCACATCTTGTCGGCTTGAAAACGCTTTGTCTACTTGCCTCTACTTTGCATCATTGGGAAATAACACGATACCATCCGCTATTCGTGTCATTCGAGAAGGCAATGATCTGGTTGATTTTGTCGAACAGGTGTTCCGGTCGACGATTCTTGTGGTGAACGATGACTGGGACTTGATCACAGACAGTCTGTTACAAATTATTTGGTCACTGTTCGAGTTACTACCATTTGATGGTTTCTTGTCTGAACAAGCCGAACAATCAGAGGCGAAGGAAAGCGATAGTAGAAATGGACTGATTGGTTTATTGTACTTCAAGCTAGTGGCTGTGCAGTTGTTCCACAAGTGGCGTTGCCGTGATACTATACCTTGCACATTGAAAGCTTTCTTCCGTTCGGAATTAAACAGAGAGATCGTTATCACGTCCAATGATTGTAAGGAACATATCAGCTCAGCTGGTTACGATATAGTTGCATTTGTGTGTGGCAGCTTCTCAGTTCAAGTGGCTCGAGGTTACGACGAAAATCTCCTATTTGACTTCATATCTGATACTGAAGAGCTTGACCGGCGCTTCTTTTCCGGGACTATTCAATCATCTGGTTCTCTGGGGAGATTACTCGTCCCATCATTACTAAAGCGTCAGTCATTCGACACTTTAAGAGCGGTTCTGAAATTGCAACAAAAATGGTTTGACAAAGATCATGTATGCGACGTTATTCGTTCATTTGTCGTAGACCGAATGAGCTCAGATGTATCATCTATCTACGGCAGGGAAGCTGCCGCGGTGGGACTGGCATGCATGAAAGTTATAGGACCGCTCTTCCCCGAACTTCGCGATGTATTCGAGCATCAGCATAGGCTCTTCGACGCGAAGAACTTTGCGTCTGATACTATGAATATCAGCAATGATGTCATATGTAAAGCTTTCGGCGTTAGCCACTCCAATGCAGCGATGATAGAGTGCCTCGTTCAAGAATGCCCACAATCTCTGCTTATGGGGTGTGAGTTCTGGGGTGACATTGGAAGAAGCAAAAACGCATGCGTTGATGCGTTGCAATACTTTTCTTTTCAGATTGAAACTGTTATGAGTGGAAATCCAATCACCGACTCTGCCTTGGTGCTTCCTCCCATGCCCGGGGGGCTCATTATGCAATTGGCCAACATACTAGGGGTAAATTCTCCGTTCAAAACGCTCCTGGTGAAGAAAATTATGCTCATGGGAGCTTTACGAAAAAGTCTTGTTCATGCGGCAGTAGCTATTTGCTTCTCAATGCTTGCAGACGCTGCATTTGCTGACGAATACACAGACAGTCACAGATCTGAACTGATGGGTTGTGTTGATGCAATCTTGTTGGATCGAACATACATAGACTCATTTATCAAGCAAGACATTTGCATTCAGACGGTGAAGCTGATATCTGTTTCGAGCACATCATCTCTCGACACATTGTTGGAAACTTTTTATAATTTGGAGTACGAATCCCTTATGAACCGGGAACAAGCTCCATCCGAAGGCGTTCATGATGGAGCGTTGCATGATTCCAACTTTCTTGAGCGTGTAGCAAATCAAGCAAGGGGCTTAACTGCTACAAATGATCAAGATATTTTTTCGTTATCCGGAAAAAGCAAGAACGTCTTTACTAATGGAGGTCTGAGTTGTTTATTTCACGAAATCAAGGAAGCGACATCAACTGACTTACTCCCATTGCTATCATCATTCCGTGAAGGGATTGCCCCGAATACATCAAATTTAGAAGTTATTTGTCAAGCAGTTCTCAGTTGGATATCATCGGAAGCGCTGACGGACCAAAAATCAGCACCAGATTCTAACTTGCCAGATTACAATATAATTGTAATGATAGAGCTGGTATCGTGTTGCCTCAGGGAGTTGGATAATGACACTTCGTTTGCTATCGTCAATCGCGTTGTGGAAGCTTTTGAATCTTTACAGCAACGCTCCGCCTCAACAATTACACAAATTCAGCCCGATCGTGCTATTGTTGAAAGACTAAATGGAAGAGGCTACGGATGGAATGCTTCACGTCGCGCTGCAATCATGACAAAAAATCAGGGTTATAATGAGGCTCTTGCATGGGCAGTGAATCATTTCCAAGATGATGATTTTGATAGTCCGCTGTACTTCCTTCAAAATGAAAGTGCACCACGTCGGATTGAAAAGAGTATGGTCGAGAATATTAAGAAGCTCCTAGTAGCGATGCAAGCTTCTTTTCGCCGACTTTCCACGAATCATCGACCATTTTTTACTGACGCGAAAGGCGGCTTCAATTGCGATTCAAACGATGCCTCCTCATCACGGAATGATGTGGAGACGGCTGCGCAATCTACAAGTACGACGTGCTCCTCGTCAAAAACAAAAGGAGGCTCCACTGGCAATTCAAATGGCATCTCTTCGGCACGAGAGAGAGCACCTCCTCCCCCTCCTCCTCCCACAGTCCTCACATCACCTAAAATTGCCAACACTGGCGGTGTTGACGATAGCGCAATATTACGAAAGGAGGAAGCTAAACAAATTAGGTCATCTCCGACGCTTGAAGAGACAGTATCATCCGTTGAGGGGTCTATAGGGAGCCGCTCATCAATTAAGAAGCAGGTGTCTCGGGGAGGAACAACTCTTGGCACGCAGAAGCTGAGTTTAGACGAACGAAAGAAGTTGTAAGTGCTCATTTTTTTGTCATTACTTCAATACAATACATACATCATCTCAATCTCATTTCTCTACTGTCCTGTGTCTTGTCAGAGCTATGCAAGGCAAGCGATTGTTGGATTTGGCCAGGGCAAAGAATAAAAAAGTGATTGCTCCGCCATCTACAATAACAACAACAAGATGAGCAAACATTGACCAAAATATTTCCAAGCCACAGCAGCACAAAAAGAAGGGATAGAATAAAATAAGCTACCAATAATAAATTATCCTCTCTCACGTTTAATGTAGCACTGCACGTGATACTGATAATGCTGTAAAGACTGCTTACGCTGGCAACTCATTCATTGTAAGTCTCCTGATGGGTGAAGGGGTCCGACTAGTACTCGACCCCATCTTCGGTGACCATGGTTCACTTGCACTATGTAATATGACTGACAAGAAAAATGTGAGAGACCTGGCCGGGCCTGGGTCTTGTCCATGACCTGGGTACCGTTTTCTTGAGAGTCAGCATAAACGGCTCCAATAGTTATTTACTGAACGGAATACTGAGTACCATACGAAAGTGAAGTGCGTGCGGTACGTGCAAAAGAGAGAGCAAATGCATCTTCTCCAATCTACAATCTAAACGCAACAAACGAAGGTGAAACCAAAGAAGTTTGAAACGACATACAAACATAACATGAAACACAGCATCGGCATCGCCACTCTCTTACTCATCACTGCAAACTGCGGCACATCAGAGGGTGCTCCATCATCACATCAACAAGGAGGTCTTCGACATCAAAGAAATGCAGCGTCGAGGTGCAGTCATCATCCCGCAGCGATGTGGTCACAACGTGATGGATCATCTCCAAACCTGGACATGTACGTCGATAGTGTTGATCAATCATATAATTACTTTGCACGTCATGGTATGAAGCCACCTCCTCTAGTCTCTCGGTCTGCGAGACGGAAATTGCAATCTAACAATGATGATGATACGACCACAACCACAAGCGGTTTGGATCTCATTATGGAAGAAACAAAACTAGGCAACGATTCTGTTACACGTCTCAGAAGAGACTTGTTCGAAAAGAGCTCCTACGACAAACATGCCTATCCATTTGAATATACGTGGTATGGCATGGATGAGGGATCACGCACCGGTGTACCCATCGAGCTGGATATTGCTTATCGCAAAGTGTTCGCTGTAGATACGATCAATTCAATGCTCGATATGATTGTGTGGTTCCGCATGCAATGGTTTGATCCAAGGCTGACTTGGGATCCGACAGAATACGGCAACATGACGAAAATCTGGGCATGGATTGGCGATGGTGGTGTAGGGGGTGAAGCATCTGAAAGATGGACTCCTGATATTGAGTTATGGAATCCGGGATCAGGTCTGAGTGACACATTGACTGACGCACATGCCTTGTCAATCATAATGGTCTAGTATATTGGACGAGACCAGGGCATTTGAATCCTACATGTAAATTCGAAGGATTGAACAAGTTTCCATTTGACCAACTGACATGTAAGGTGGAGTTTGGTTCATGGACTCATTCAGGTAAATACACGAGACTCGTATTGGGTGGAATTGATGGTGATGGTGTTGATGTATTAAACTCTTTTACAGCTGGATCGACTTACAATGAGTTCAAGTTTGTGAAGAAGAATCCAGTCAGTTGTAAAGAGCATGTCTATCCACCATTCCCAGCGTCTCCAGAGGAGGATTGGCCGGTTATACTATGTGATGTGACAGTCGGGCGGTCGTGGCAGCCATACGCTCGTGGGTATATTCTGCTTCAAATTATGCTGAATATTATCGGTTTTGCAGCATTTTGGCTTCCTCCTAGTTGTGGTGAACGTATGGGTCTGTCAATCACAGCCATGTTGGCGTCAGTAGCTGCTGAACTTGTGGTCGCAGCTAAGCTTCCTACATCTGCAGAGCTGACTTGGTTCCAGAAGTTTAGCATCACTTCACTGATGTTTTCGTTTATATCACTAATGGAGTGTGTAGCTGTCTTATACTTCTTCTACAAGAGAACAGATACTCTAACCCCACGCTGGTATAACTTCGCAAAGGAGTGGTACTTGGTGAGGCAGGCACAAAAGGGAAAGGACGTACTGGTACAAAAAGGATCTAATATTGTGGATACAATCTCATCGGGCGTGGACACATTCGCTGATAGTGTCAAAAGCAAAAGCACTAGCACTATTCAGCATCGAGTGACTGACTTGTCGGAGAACGTAGACATTGAAAATTCGCCTAATGCTTCGAAGCCTGTTGATGTTGAAACTGCCAAACGAATTGATCTCAGTGACTCTTCTGCTTCTATATCAAATGAGGATTTCGACTTTGAAAAGTTAAATGCCAGCTTCCAGAACAGCAGCTCTACTACAAAACCACCTGAGGGTATAAATCCTCGCCCAAAAGAGATCCCTGTTAAGCCCTACGTGCGGTTCAGTTTCAAAGAAGATAAAGAAAGAGAAGATGACCACGATCGCGCACCACCACGCCGACGCAACGCTATCAATATTCCAGCAAGAAGAGCATCGTTTCAAAGTTGGGTACAGGAATCTGGAAGTGGAAGTGTCATGATGCCTAGAGATGCCAATGATGTAAGTTCATATTTTACTTGTTTAGGTTTTGACAATTTTCTTCATCTCCTCCTCAATGTTTATCTTCGTATTCCTTTGTATTACTCTTCCGTCTATCGCTATGCAGTTTAACAACCAATAAGAATTGGAATCGAACATGAGGTGGAAGAAGATTTCAGCTCAGATTGATGACTTCTCTCGTATTTGGATTCCAATTAGTTTCTTCATTGCGCTAGCAATGCTCTTGGCTCGACAAGATGAAGGTCAATAAAGTCGTGACCACAGTGTGTACAAATATGTAACTGGTTCATTCTCTTTATGTGTGCAAGGTAATAGTAATAGTGACGAAGTCAAAGCAAAATAGTATTATTTAGGTCCACCAATTATCGCACTCATGCACTCATTTCAACACGACAAGGGTAAAAAACACAACTACGACTGAGTAAGCTAGTTATTTACCCTTGCAACACGACTCCAATACGATAGTAAATTTCTGAATGACTCAATTCTCTATGAAGTATCACTTCTTACATGGCTGAATAGTAACCGATCATAATGGGCCACTAAAAGCTGTTGTTTGTTCCATTCACAGCGATGTATGGTGCGAGAGTGTTGCTGCGACTAGCGGCCATATATATCTACAAAGAGCGTGAGTAGTGGCATATATCCTTCTATGCTATTGACAGCCTTATCGTATCTCACGCTGTGAATATGGCAATCCACAGCTTCTCGCGACCGATCAAAGTTGGCCATGATAGTATAGAAGCATCTTTTTCACAGCTCAAGCAATAGTTCGGCGTATCAGCGTCGCTACAACGTCGTAGGTGACCTGATGAAGCATCTGAGATGGCCGCCAGCTCCTCTGTTGACAACCATATCGTATCTCACGCTGTG
>Ga0209652_1004230_pt1 | contig 10157 bp, 10 predicted proteins | sample SaaInl74LU_5_DNA_FD_184641 | JGI IMG/M metagenome (GOLD analysis project Ga0209652, IMG submission 184641) | Marine microbial communities from expanding oxygen minimum zones in the Saanich Inlet - ESP_74LU_5_DNA (SPAdes) (version 2) | ecosystem: Environmental > Aquatic > Marine > Intertidal zone...
AAGACCAGTAAAGTCGTAGTATATTAGCCATTCATGTTATTTATGCCATCTTTTATTTCCATACTGTAATTTGTATTGGAACCGTGGATAAAGTCATGATGAATGTCGTTGTAAAGGATAAGCCCAAATGTCTGAAAAACAGTTGATAGTAGCACTCACCGATGTATGCGAATGGGCAAAACATGAAATAGCCGGTTTTTCGTGGTTAACCCATGTAGGGCACTGGCGTAACCCTGCTATTACTGTGGTATTTGATACAGAAAAAAATAAGAATGATGCACTAATACAAGGCTGTGATAACGCGTTGGAAGCGCAGATACAGTTTGCCGGAGCATGTGTAAAAGCAAAGATTAAGCAAGTACGCTTTGAAAGTGAAGAAGCCTGTAAACGCCGATGCAACGGTGACTGGGAGCGTTTTCTTGCCATGCAGAATAAGCATTAATCAACGTGAATGAAACAGATACAAAAAAAGCGCCGTATAGGCGCTTTTTTTGTACTGCGTGATTAGGCTTACTTTTTGCCCAATGCACCGAAACGCTTCTTGAAGCGATCAACACGACCACCAGTATCAACGTTACGTTGCTTACCAGTGTAGAATGGGTGACATTCTGAACATACGTCTAGGTTGATATCTTTACCTAGCGTAGAACGGATGTTCATAACGTTACCACAAGAGCATGTTGCTTTAATTTCAGTGTATTCTGGGTGGATACCTGGTTTCATTGGATTACCTCATCGATAAGGCCGTATCGCTATTCAGCCCGAAGCTAAACACCATACGCAACTTTAAATTAAATAGCAGGTCGCAACACGCAACCTGCCGCAAAAGAGCGGCGCATAATATAGGATGCTGTGACAGTGATCAAGCAGTTTCTGTACGTGTAATGACCAGCCGCGCTGCGTTTACCATAAAGGATGGATTGCGTTGTGCATATTCCCATAACGTTAGGTTTGACATTCTTGCCAAATGCCAGATCATTAGCCTTGTTTTTATTTTCCTAGGCAATTAGCACCAATGGCTTTTATTCAAGTCGCGGTCCCCATTCCGCTACGGCAATTATTTACCTATTCGCATTCTAAGGCCTTATCGCCAGGTGTGAGAGTGTCAGTGCCGTTTGGGCCGCGTGAGCTAATAGGCGTAGTGGTCGAAACGCTGAATGAAGATGCCAGTTTGGCGCATGCCGACAACGCCAAAATTAAACCTATTAGCCGGGTTATCGATGACACGCCGGTCGTTGATAGTGCATTACGTAAAATGGCGCAATGGCTTTGGCAATATTATCATCACGCCCCAGGTGAGGTGGTACATACCATGTTGCCCGTTTTACTACGAAAAGGAGAGGCGGCGACATTAACAGCAGAGGCCATGCTGATAGCGCAGGACAATGCTGACGAAACACTTATCACTGAACTAAGCAGGGCGCCTAAACAAAAAGCCTGTTTTGAACATCTTTTACAGCGTAGCATGCCCGCATCGCAAGCGCGTAAATTGTATTCACCCTCTGCGGTCAAAGGCCTTATTGATAAAGCATTAGCGCGTATTGAAGATAAGGTGCCTGCGTTACAAGAAAAGGCGTGGTTAACCTCGCTGGCGGTGGGAGACACTCCGACCCCTGATACTGAACAGTCCATTGCGATTGCGGCACTGAATCAACAGCATGACAACTTTGCGGTAAGCTTGTTGGAGGGGATAACCGGCAGTGGAAAAACCGAAGTCTATCTTCAAGCTATCGAGCCGTTGCTAAAAGCGGGAAAGCAGATCCTAATACTGGTGCCGGAAATTGGTCTAACGCCTCAAACCGTTTCACGCTTTGAAAAACGTTTTTCTATTGAGGTAGGGGTGCTTCATTCTCAGCTTAACGATAAAGCCCGGTTAGCTGTGTGGCTTAGGGCTAAAGCGGGTGAGCTGGGCATTATCATTGGAACACGTTCTGCTATTTTTACCCCGCTTAAAAACCCCGGTATGATCATTGTCGACGAAGAACATGACGAATCCTTTAAGCAACAAGACGGCTTACGTTATCACGCCAGAGATCTCGCCGCGGTAAGAGCAAAACATCATGGTATCCCTTTGCTCCTTGGCAGTGCGACTCCCTCGTTGGAAAGCTTAAGTAATGCATTGCATGGGCGTTATGCACATTTACAATTAACCCAACGAGCAGGTGGTGCACAAACCACTAAGCAGTTTGTTTTAGACGTTCGTGACCAGCCTTTGCACTACGGTATTTCCCAAGGTCTACTGACCATCATGCGCCAGCATGTTAGTGCAGGCAATCAAGTATTAGTGTTTGTAAATCGTCGAGGATACGCGCCTGCGTTGCTGTGCCACCATTGCGGTGAAACCGTAATGTGTGGTCGGTGTGACCGTCCTTATACGGTTCACAAAGCGCAAAACCGCCTGCAGTGTCACCATTGTGCTGGAACCCGCGCCATGCCATCGACATGTGGTGCTTGTCATAGTCATACGTTGCAAACCGCTGGAACAGGAACGGAACAAGTCGAGCAAGGGTTAGCTGCACTGTTTCCCGATGCGAAACAGGTGCGAATTGACAGCGACTCTGTCCGCGGTAAAGACAAGTTACACCAAACACTAGAAGCGATTAACAAGCAGGAATATCAAATACTCATCGGCACGCAGATTTTGTCGAAGGGGCACCATTTCCCTCACGTAACCTTGGTTGTTGTTCTTGACTGTGATGGCGCGTTATTTAGCGCCGATTTTAGGGCATCTGAAAAATTAGCGCAGCTTACCACTCAATTGGCTGGTCGAGCGGGGCGCGCATCCAAACCCGGAGAAATGTGGTTACAAACGCACAACCCTCAACACCCTTTGCTGCAAGACTTAGTCAATAACGGTTACGGCCACTTTGCTCGTCATGCGTTAACAGAGCGAAAAGCAGCGGGGCTTCCCCCCTACGTTAGCCAATTCGTTATTCGTGCTGAAGCCACGGATAGTGCGCAAGCATATAACTTCTTGAACACATGCAGACAAATCGTTAATCAACAGTCACAAGACGTAAGCATCGAGGTAGCAGGGCCATTTCCTAGCCTGATTGAAAAGCGTCAAGGCCGCTTTCGGTTTATGTTGGTCTGCGGGCACGCTAAACGCGCACCTTTGCATCATGTCTTAAGGCAGGCATTACCATATATACAGGCGCAAATGCTCGCAACCAAAGTTCGCTGGTCTATCGATATTGACCCGACTGACTTTAGTTAGCGAAGCTAAACTAATTACGTTAGTATTCGGGGTGTACAAGTGCATGAGGGTTAGGCATTATTGTGCGCCCCAAAACAATAACAATACGTAGGAATTTCGCCGAACATGGCACAACGTGATTATGTCTCTCGTGGTCGTTCTCCACAGAAAAAGAAACCAGTAACCAAACCAAAAGACAAACGCACATCGTCTGGTGTAGCGCCGTTTCCTATTGTCCGTCTAACGGTTGTTATTCTTCTGCTTATTGGTTTTGGCGTGTTTTTGTGGTCGATAAAAGACAACGCAACAGAAACCGTTGATAACGAGGTGCCCCGCGCCGTTGCCCCAACATTAGAAGAGTTACCTGAACTTCCACAAGAAGAGTGGGAGTATATTCGTACCCTTCCAGGCTATGAAGTTGAGGTTGATGTCGCTGAGCAGGAAAAATCAGATAAGCGCTATTTAATGCAGTGTGCATCGTTTAGAACACGTGCTCAGGCCGAGGAAATGAAGGCCAAAATAGCGTTTCAAGGCTTAGAAGCACTGATTCGAAGCAGTACCGGCAGTAACGGCGATTGGTTCAGAGTGATCCTTGGGCCATTTGACACTAAACGAGATGCAGAAAAAGCCAAACACAGCCTTCGAAAAGTCAATATCGCAACATGCCAAATTTGGTATTGGAACTTGTAAACTGCGCGGTAACACATAGTTTCTACCCTCCTTTATAGCGCGCGGTAAGGCCTTCTTGATGGTTTTATCGCGTGCATCATTGCTCAGTAAACTAGCGGTTATACATCATAACCCTTGAAATTCTTCTGTCTTCCCCCACCTCTATATTCATTAAGATTTTGCGTTATTGCTGGTGGGCAATAACACCCAGATAAACGGGGAATTAACGTGACAACGATTGTTTCAGTTCGACGTGGTAATCAAGTGGTAATGGCGGGTGATGGTCAGGTATCACTCGGTAATACGGTAATGAAAGGCAATGCCCGTAAGGTACGTCGCCTTTATCATGACAAAGTGCTAGCCGGTTTTGCCGGTGGAACCGCAGATGCATTCACGCTGTTTGAGCGTTTTGAAGCAAAATTAGAAGCACACCAAGGCCATTTAACCAAAGCGGCCGTAGAACTTGCTAAAGATTGGCGAACAGACCGCATGCTTCGTAAGCTTGAAGCGTTGTTGGCGGTGGCCGATGAAACCGCATCATTTATTATTACCGGCAATGGTGATGTTGTGCAGCCCGAGCAAGATTTGATTGCAATTGGTTCAGGCGGAAACTATGCGCAGGCGGCTGCTACGGCGTTGTTAAACAACACTGAGCTATCAGCTAAAGACATTGCCGAGAAAAGCTTAACGATTGCGGGTGATATTTGCGTATTTACCAATCATAGCCAAACCGTAGACGTTCTAGATTATTAATCCGCCGCAAATGCGCTGCGGTCAGTGCTTTTACAGCACCATTATTTAAAAGGGTTTTTTCATGTCTGAGATGACACCAAGAGAAATTGTTCATGAACTAGACCGTCATATTATCGGTCAACAGAATGCTAAACGTGCCGTATCAATAGCACTTCGCAACCGCTGGCGTAGAATGCAGTTAGAGCCAGAGCTGCGCCAAGAAGTTACGCCTAAAAACATTCTTATGATTGGCCCAACGGGCGTGGGTAAAACTGAAATCGCTCGTCGTTTGGCTAAACTTGCTAACGCACCTTTCATTAAGGTTGAGGCAACCAAGTTTACTGAAGTGGGTTACGTTGGTAAGGAAGTAGAAACCATTATTCGTGATCTTGCTGACATTGCCGTAAAAATGACAAAAGAAAACGAAATGAAAAAGGTGAAATTCCGTGCAGAAGAAGCCGCTGAAGAGCGCATTCTTGACGCGTTATTACCGCCGCCTGAAGACGCTTGGGGCAACAAGGAAGAGGTTGAAGATCGTGGAACCCGTCAGGCATTTCGTAAAAAGCTTCGCCAAGGTGAGTTAGACGACAAAGAAATTGAAATTGATGTGGCATTGCCACAGGTTGGCGTAGAAATTATGGCGCCTCCTGGTATGGAAGAAATGACAAACCAGCTTCAAGGGATGTTTCAAAATCTATCTGGCTCTCAAAAGAAAAAGAAAAAGCTAAAAATTAAAGAAGCGTTAAAGCTGCTGATTGAAGAAGAGGCGGCGCGCTTAGTTAATCAAGAAGATTTGAAAGAGAAAGCGCTTGAAGCTGTTGAACAACACGGCATTGTGTTTGTCGATGAAATCGACAAAATCTGTAAGCGCGAAGGAAATACATCGGGTGATGTGTCTCGTGAAGGTGTGCAAAGAGACTTACTTCCTTTGGTAGAAGGTTCAACGGTATCAACAAAGCACGGGATGGTAAAAACCGACCACATTTTGTTTATCGCCTCAGGTGCATTCCAAATGAGTAAGCCGTCTGATTTGATACCAGAGCTGCAAGGGCGTTTGCCTATTCGCGTTGAATTAACGGCGCTTAAAGTAGAAGACTTTAAACGTATTCTTACCGAGCCAAATGCGTCATTGACCGAGCAGTACGTTGCGCTAATGAAAACCGAAGGGGTTGATATTACCTTTGATGATTCAGGTATTCAGCGTATTGCCGAAGCCGCATGGAAAGTGAATGAAACGACGGAAAACATCGGTGCCCGCCGCCTTCATACGGTTTTAGAGCGCTTGATGGAAGACATTTCGTTTGATGCGTCGGAAAAAAGTGGCGAAGCGTTTGTCATTGATGCCGAGTATGTAAATAGCCATTTAGATACCTTGGTCGACAACGAAGATCTATCGCGCTTTATTCTGTAGCATTGCAATTGAAGCTTCTTACCCGTCGGTAAGAAGCTTCAACAATCTGCCTGTTATATCTACCCTTATTTCGTTTTCTACGCGCAAGAAGAAAGGGCAAGGGTTAGCTTCAAGAAAAAAATACTCTCCTTTGTTATTTCGCCTCCAATCAATTGCACACCACTTCATTCCTAAGCCTTTACACAGCGTTTTAGCAAGCTGCTGTATCGATTTTGGTAACGGTGTTAATAGCGGCCTTGCGGTGTCATCATCTCGAAAGTCATGGGCGCGCGAGTCTATCTGTACGCTTATGACATCATCGCCGAGTACATAACTTCTAATGTTTGTGCCAGGGATAAATGCCTGCAGCGTTATCGGGTGCTTGTTTACCAGCGACGAAACGTGATGCAGGTTGTCGTTTTCTTTGCGCAGCAACACAGCCGTCTTCCCTCCCCGCACAGGTTTATGTATGACATCATCCATATTATTACAAAACTGCTTAGCCACCCGAGGCGCGTTACCTATAAACGTATAAGGAATAGTGGCACCTAACTGGCACGCGGCTCTAAGTTGGTGCGGCTTACATTGATGCGCTCGCACGGCGTCGATGCTATTTACCCAGCGAGTGCCGGAATAGTGCAGCCAGCACATTAAGGCACTGTCATGTTCACTGGCCAGCCAATTTTTATGCTGAGAAGACATGGCATTAACGATAGGCCTCTCATATTGATGCCAATAGACCGAATGGATGTTTGACATGGCGATCCGGTTAGAAGGCAGGTGGTCGTGATAATCAAAATGAAGTAAACCATCGTCGTAGTCGGGGTCATAACTCAGCTGCCAATGTGTTCCAAAAAAAGCGGTATTTACTATAAAAGGGGTATGCCCCGAAGCGAATAACGCGTGGGAAATATGTTGAATTTGTGGGTCTTGCTCGTTCCCTAATAATGCTATGTGCACACCTTCATCCTGTAAGTCCTTTTTCCACGTAGAAAGGCGCTGCGTAAAGTCGCAGCGCCGGCTTTGTACACGTATCTCGTTAGAGATAAACAGGCAGATCGCCACCGCCTTCACCGATGGCCATCGTGATATAAACCGGTGGTGTGACAACCGTAATAGGGCCCGTATCCTTTGCTGATAAACTTCTTTGTGGAGTAGGGATATACGCGGCGCCCGATACATTGCTAAGTGCATCATCGGCAAGCTGTACAGGTGTTGAAGTTACTGAGTTTTTCATATTTACGCTCCTTGTAAGGCGTGATAGTAAAGTGTAAACGAGGCTAATTTATGCAACGTCTACGGGTTGGTAAATAGTTCTGAAGCAGCCGGCGATAAGCGCTGAGCGACCGCGAATTTTTAGTTTTTTATAAATATTTGCGCAATGAAACTTTACGGTTCTTTCGCTGATAAATAAGTCGTTGGCAATGAGTTTATTAGGCAGCCCTTCCATAATTTTATGGGCAACTTGCAGTTCTCGCTTTGACAATTCGTGAATGGCTAAACCTTCACTTTTTTTTGCCAGGTACGTTTCATCGATACGATTACGCTCTGAAATCGTCAGTAATCGGTTAGCTTCTCTCACTTCATGTGTGTTCATGGTCTATATCCTTCAGTGGGGGTAGTAAGATTTGATTTATCGGTGAGCGGGCATAACTCGCCCTCGTTTAGTTCAAACACTTTGTCTGCCATGGCTATCGTCTGTGGACGGTGAGCCACCATAATGCGCGTCATATTAAGTGCTTTGAGGTGTTGGTTTATTTTGCGTTCGTTTTCTATATCTAAATGGCTGCTGGCCTCATCAAGAAAAAGTATGCTGGGCTGCTGATAGAGCGCGCGAGCCAGCAGTAAACGTTGTTTTTGGCCGCCGCTTAGGCTGTTTCCCATATCACCGACTAAGGTGTGATATTGCATCGGCATGGTTAGTATTTCATGATGGATGCAGGCTATCTGCGCTGAATGCACAAGCCTTTCATGGTCAATAGATTCATCAAAACAGCTTATATTGTCAGCAATAGAGCCGCTTAAGCACGCGTCATCTTGAAGTACAGAGGCAATTACGGGAAACCCAGACGAGGTATTGCTACCATGTCGTATGGCGCCTGCTGTTGGCGCATAAAGCCCCATTAAACATTTCAGTAAGGTACTTTTCCCGCCGCCGCTTTCGCCCACGATGGCGATGATGTCTCCAAACGCCACTTGCAGGTTTATATTCCGTAACACCGGCGCACAGTTTTCACTGTAGGAATAATTGAGTTCACGGGCTTCCAATGCAAGCGTGGATGGCGTGGGGTTAGACGATGGCATCACGGCATTTGATGAGGTCGATGCATAGGGTGTTTGTATGTAAGGTATTAGGCTACGGCGAGGTGTGGCAGGTTTTGCGAAAACAATGTCGCTAAGACGTGCAAAATGAACGTCTAACATACTAAGTTCAATGAAGGTGTTTACCACACTATCGAGAGCACTGATAAAGCGCGTTTTGTAGGCGATAAACGCCAACATCATGCCAACCGTAAGTGTATTGTCGATAACTAGTGTGGCGGCAATATAGATAACAATAAGGTTTTCAATACCAAACAGTATTTGGTTGATGGCATCACTGCTCAAGCGAAGCTTTCCCAGTGAGATTTCTTTGTTCAGCGCGAGCACTAACTTGTTTTGCCATTGGCTGTGCCGTTTTACTTCCTGTTCATATACCCGAATAGGCGTAATGGCGCGCATACTTTCCATAAAATGACTTTGCTCTGACGCCCCAAGTGCTATTTTCTCACTCGTTAGGCGCTTACTAACAGGAATAAGTGCAACCCTAATGGCAAGATAAATAAGCATAATAATAATGACGACAAGAGTCAGCTTTATCGAATAAACGGCCATTACACTCAGTGTAACGATAGCCATAACGCCATCCAGTAACGCGGTTACAAGTCCAGTTGTTAAAAATTCTCTAATTTTTGCGAGTGACCCAAATCGAGACACGAGGTCGCCCACATGACGTTTTGCAAAGTAATCGATAGGAAGTGATAGTAAATGCCGCAACACGGATGCTGACATTTGTAACTGTAGCCGAGAAGATGCAGAGAGAATGAGTAATCGCCTGACGGTACTTGTGAAGGTCTCAATAGCTAGCAATAAAAAAAAGCCTATCGCGAGCGCCTTAAGCAGCGCATGGTTGCCCTGAATGATCACATCATCCACGATAGTTTGCATGTAGTAAGGCGATATCAGCGCAAAGACTTGAAGCAGTGCTGATAAGCCTATTAACGTCAATATGTTGCGTTTGAAGCCTGTAGCCTTTGTTAGAAAGTGGCGAAGTTTGAGTGTGGTACGCGCCGGTTTGGGTGTAAATGTATCGGTAGGGGCGATTTCTAACGCAATGCCCGAAACATGCATGGCAGCATCGTGTAACGTTAATGTTCGCTTTCCTAAACTTGGGTCAATGATCACGATGCTATTTCGCGTGACTTTTGTGAGTACGACGAAGTGTTGCATATCCCAATGTAATATAGCTGGGCAGGACAGTTGGGAAAGGTTCGCCATTTCAATTTTCAGTGCTCGACTTTGCAGCCCAAGCCGATGTGCCATTTCCATAATGGTTTTTAATGTAGCGCCCCGCAACGAGAGTGAGACGTCTTGACGTAATTCACTGAGTTCGCGTTTATCACCATAGTGTTGCGCAATCATATTGAGACAGGCTAGCCCGCACTCAGCCGATTCTGTTTGCAATACCACAGGGACTTTTTTCTTAAACCCAAAGGTATCGAACAGCGTTAAAGAAGAAGCAGTAGCGTGGCTCATCATATTCTCCCTGAAATGCTGTAAAGCGGTTCAAGCAGCCATTCAATAAGCGTACGTTGGCTTAGCGACACATCGGCAGAAAACGTCATACCCACTTTAAGCGCAATATGTGTACCGTAAGCATTAATCGAATCACGGTGTAACGATGCAGTAATAACGTAAACGGGTTCATCGATAGAAACGGGCGAATTTGCCCATTCACCGGGAAGGATCAGTGCAGGTGAAATAGTAACAATATTGCCTTTCTGCAGACCAAATTTCTGGTAAGGAAAAGCGTCGTAGCGAATGTCTAGGCCTTGCCCCTCCTCAATAAAGCCGGCAGCATGAACGGGAACAAGTATTTTGGCTTCAATGGTATTTTCCCTCGGCAGTAAG
>Ga0209652_1004231_pt1 | contig 10157 bp, 7 predicted proteins | sample SaaInl74LU_5_DNA_FD_184641 | JGI IMG/M metagenome (GOLD analysis project Ga0209652, IMG submission 184641) | Marine microbial communities from expanding oxygen minimum zones in the Saanich Inlet - ESP_74LU_5_DNA (SPAdes) (version 2) | ecosystem: Environmental > Aquatic > Marine > Intertidal zone ...
GAAGGCAACAGAATCATGATAGAGCATTGAGTACTGCATAAATTTGCCATTTGTTACGTCAGAAGACATCAAACGTGAGCTGCTAAGATAACTCTTCGCGCCAGTGCCAGCCGGGTTTGGCACAAACGATGACAAGGAAGGAGCAAACGATGCCGATGCTGCTGATGATAATTTTGTTTTTGCGGCCCAGTATCTGGTGAAGAAGTGCTTCCCCCCCCCACGGCGTAGGAGTGTGGCTGCGGCTTTCGATGCCATGGCTTTGCTTTGCGTTGGACGATGACTACCTTCTTTTGCAAGTAGATAAGTAACTTATTCGAGTTGATCATCAATCCACGGTTTTGGCTCAAAGCAAGAGCCAGAGCCAAGAATCCAAGGAGAAGCAGGCAGCTGCCGCTGTGACACAAATCGAAAATTGAGTCGCTTATGACACATACAGAATCTTACCGTTGCCGCGCTGGTGGGTTGGACTTTAATGTTGTACTCCTAATTGGTATGTTAGCTGGTAGGAGTACTCTTGTACTGGTTGCTTGGCAGCGGAGGACCTCTACAGAAACCCACTGACAAATCAATATGGACGGAACCGTCGAGACCGTCGTGGCTCAATCGGCTGCAAATATTTCTATGCCACAGTCGCCACAGTTTGAAACGTCGTCAGATGATGAACAGCACCAGCCCGATACAAAAGAGAGGCACACTGCTAGCGGCACACCTATCACTATTGGTGCTACTCAAGTCAACGAGCGTGCAAATATGCTCTATACACGGCAATACAGGGGAAGGAATCGACTTTCACAGCGACAAAGAATACGAGCAGAGAGAGCAAGGAGAGAAGCAGAAGAGAGAGGAACCATCGCAAATAACAATGAAGATGTTGAATCAAATCAACCATCGACATCAGATAGACGCAGATCATCAATATCCCAGATTGTGTCCAACTATTTTGGTAGGGCGAGCGTTACAAGCGCTGACAACAACCCCAATGGTGATGTAGTGTCTGCCATTCTAGTTGAAGAAGCTGATGTAGTGGTAGCAACTGAGATGGGATGCTGTGAACAAAACTGGAAGAAAATTGCGGTGGTCATGACTACACTGTTGGTAATCCTTGCTACACTGCTCTCTTTATCTATTGTCAAGTTTAGTGAAGAAAAGAAACATCCGCAACCAGAACCGACGGCATCTCCTACTTTTGATTCGAAACCAACTCTTCAAACTGTTCAAGAAAGAGGCTTTATCCGATGTGGATTCTATAATAACCAAATAAATACGAGTGGAAGTTTTCATCTCAACCTGTGTCGAGCAGTAGCGTCAGTGGTGGTAGGAGATGCTGATAGCTATGAAATCATCCAACTTACTTTGGGCACTAGATGGTCGATACTCAACAACCGCAATGTTGACTTGTTAGTTGGTGCCGATACGTATAACATTGAAAGAGAAGTCAGACTGGCTTCTGCAGAGAGTGGATTTACGTTCAGCGTTCCATATCACCATGCAGGGATGAAGTATGCGGGTGATGAAACTTTCATCGAGTGTGCCGAGAACAAGAAGCGTTATGGCATCTGCGATTCTCTCTCCATTTGCGTTGGCTCACACAGTACGACTTTAGAATATGTGGCGTCGAACTTTCCAAAGGACTTTTACACCACAACTTCGTCAATAGATGAGACCGTAATCATGATGGATAATGGTACTTGCAATGTTGTAGCTACTGAATTGTCGCTAATTGTTGGCTCAACTTATCATGTTGGAGATAAACAGTTTACAAAAGCGCCGCATGCATTTGTTACCCGAAATACCGATCGAGAATTCTCTGATGTTGTGAATTGGGTTTTGCAGGCTTTATTCTATGGAGAGGAGCAAGATTTGACGAAAAACGCTACGCTCTGTGGTAACACAACAACAACAAATGTAACGTCAGTAGCATCAGAGCTGAATTATCTCAATGCAGTTTACTGCGTTGGATCATACAAAGATTTGTATCAGTTTCCAGGACGTCGTGGTATGAACGGTATCAACAATGGAACAAAGATGCATTATCCTATTCCTTTCGGTGACTTGGATTATACTGCTGACGTAGAAACACAAGACTGGGAAAACTTTGGACCACGTCCTAACAGTACTTTTTCAGACATCATTATCTATGGAAAGCTCAATTGTGGCGTGGTTGTCCAAGCTGAAAATGATACAGAAAGTGTAGGCGTAGTGGGCATGAGTACCGATTGTGAGTAGCTCATCTTTTGGTTGGTTGGTTGATTGCTTGCAAGGACTGTTTTCACTCGTGCTAACTCCCCTCTCATCTAGACTGCCGCACAATGGCTGCTGCGTTTTTCTACGGCAATTATGAAGCGGTTCATTTACTCAACTTCTCTTCAACAGACGAAGCTTTTCTAGCTCTCCAAAATGGCACAATAGATGTGTTGGCTGGAACGATTGTCGAGAGATTCAGGGATTTTGGAGGCTATCAGTTTTCTACTCCTTACTATTATAAGAGTGGCACTGTAAAAGAAGCCCTGGTTGCATTTGCGCTTGCAACTCGAGAAGATGATTCTCTATTTTCTTCATTCGTAAACTGTGTTATCTTGGCAACCCTTTCTGCTGAAGAGAGGGGCAGAAATCAGGTACCTTTCGCCTCTATTTTTGGTTCTGAGATGAGATGGTCTTTGAGAGATGCTGTGTCTTACTCAGAATCATATGACAAGCTCTTCACTAAACACTTTGGGATCGACTCTGTGAAAGGAAGGAACGGATTGAACAGAATCATTGGAGCTGGGCCGCAGCATCACTCGCTGCCATCACTCACATAAATTATATTCCACAACTCAATTGTTTTACGAAGTTTCATGTCGCATCGGTGTCGCTATGACACAAGAAACACTCTAAACTTGAAACGCGCCTGCCCTGGCGATGGCACTTGAGGGAGCGCTGAGCAGAAGTAGCAGAGCATGTACAATACCTTATTACTAAGTTAATCAGATTAGATATCTACCTAAAACGGACCAGCGGGGTACTTGTTATTATCGTACGGTCTAATTATTACTGTAGCTGGCACTCGATATTATGATTGGAACTACGTCGCTCCGTTTTGCTCGCGTGATGCAACAATGCAGCAGTAGATATCTCAGCACGACAAAATCAAACCTCCTTCAAAATGGAATGCCTCTTTTAGTCAGAGCCGCGGAACATGCTAGAATGGGTAGAATACTGGCATATGATATGTATAGCGCCCCAAGCAACAAAGACAGAAAGATTGCATACTCTTACCACGATATTCTCTCCGCCTCAGCGCACCTACACAAATACTTCAGGAAAATAAAGAAGCAGACAAGTGCAAACGACCCTCAAAGAATTGCTTACCTCTGTCCTCCTGGTCCACAATACATATCTACTCAGTTCGCATGCTGGTCTTCAGGATCTATTGCTGTTCCGCTATGCATATCCCACCGCGCAAATGAGTTGGCGTATGTGCTGAAAGATTGTGTGATGGAACTTCTAATCCTGAGTCATCGGAAGAACTGAAAATTGCTGCTGCAGAGGTGGGAATAACAGATCGATACCATTGTCTCGATGATTTGATGCTTGGTTTTGATTCCAAAGCAAATAATGGTACTTACGCTTTGGGATCTGATGGTGACATCAATTCGATAGACTCTGCTGCTCTAATCATTTATACTTCTGGTACCACCGGGGCACCAAAAGGCGTGGTGCATACTCACAGAAATATTTATCACCAAGTTACTGACTTGGTGACTTCGTGGGCTTGGTCTAAAGATGATGCAATTCTCCACTTTTTGCCTCTTCACCACGTCCATGGCATTATCAATAAACTTGCTTGTTGCATCTGGGCTGGAGGAAGTGTCGAGTTCGTTAAGTTTGACCCAGTCAAGATATGGGAAAGACTTGCAGAAACTTCCAGAAGAATTGAAACGAAGTCATCTGTCAAGTCCACTGAAAAAACTGAAGAATATGAACAGAGAGAACCAACTGTGTTTATGGCAGTTCCAACTGTATATGCTAAAATGCTCGAAGTAGCTGAAGAAAGGCATCCAGAAAACATTGATTTCAACAAATGTTGCTCTCACCTGCGCTTAATGGTGTCAGGCTCTGCGGCATTACCAGCAGGTATCCATCGGCGCTGGAAAGAACTGACAGGTCATACAATATTAGAGAGGTACGGAATGACCGAGTTTGCAATGGCATTATCCAACCCTCTGGATCCTGTCGAAAAGCGTTTGCCCGGGTATGTTGGCCTTCCTTTGCCAAGTGTTGAGGTCAAGATAATGACGGAGACTGGAGACACTATTCCAAAACAGACAGCGGAAAGCGGAGAACTGTATGTAAGAGGACCTACTGTCTTTCAAGAGTATTGGCAGAGGAGGATGCAACAAGAAAGTCGTTTGACGCTGAAGGATTCTTCAAGACAGGTGATGTTGTTGAATACGATGCAGCAGTTGATAGCTATCGTGTATTAGGCCGATTGGCTGCTGATATAATGAAATGCGCGGGGTATAAAATATCTGCTCTGGAAATCGAACGCGAATTACTTGAACACCCTGATCTTGCCGAAGTCGTAGTTTTGGGCATCCCCGATGAGATAAAGGGTGAGAGTGTGGCGTTAATATGCAGGCCATCGAGTTCTAACAGACACATTGAGCTGAAAGAAGTCCAGGCCTGGTGTAGAAAAAGAATTGCAAGCTACAAGATTCCATCAGTCATGCTTGTGATGGAAGACATTCCAAAGAATGCTATGGGTAAGGTATCCAAGAAGCAACTAGTACATTTATTTCACTAAAGTAATAGCTCTCATACATCCATGACTCGTTGTTGCTCTTGTTCTCGAACAGCTTTCAATAGTGTCTCACTTATCAGGGAGAGTGAATTGATTTGTTCTGAGAGTGCATCATTTTCAGCCATGCTTCGAAGTCTGAGAATTAAAGAGTGTGTTATGATCAATGATACAGGAGTGTACTCGTCATCTTGAGATGTAATGCGTTCCGCTTGCTCTTTCACCCAAGTAGATGCTTCAGCATCCAAACGACTAACCACCCCTCTGTATTGTTTTGTTCGCTTCAGAGATGAGATGATGCCATGAAGTCTTACGCATAGAATTTCCACCAACTCTTCGATAAATAGCGGCTTCATCAATGCAGCGCTACTTCCACCTAGCAAATCATTGATGCTTGCGTCCTTTCCTAACCGTATAATTTCGATAAGATATCGCGTCCTGGTGTATCTAGGATCAAGCCCAAAAGCTTTCCCGACCAACTCGACATCTTTGATACAATCAAAGTTATCTATGACTGGATTTGAAGAAGACTTTTGAGCTCTGTCTACAATTGCTTGGTCAATCAGCCCTCGCTGTTCGATCGATTCCTTGGGTATTGGTGGCATCTCTGAGAAAAGTGATCCGACTGAGAACAGGCTGGTGAACGACGGTACAGCAGATGCGATTGAATCGATATCATGCGTCATTTCAAAGGTAAATGCCACAATGTGATGCAACATGACGCTTGATGATTTGACAGGACGTAGTTTGGACACCAGTGCACTAAGAATCGGACACTCCCTGAGTGGGGGCCACATCTCGCTCTTGTCGCTGAAGAGATCTTCATCAGATATGTCTTGAGTAAGATTTTCGGAGGTACTACATTCTAAAATCATTCCCAGGACAGTTCGTGCATGAAAGGTAAACTCGCTCAGCCAGACTCGGTCCTCTATCAAGGACGAAAAAACTTCATGAGACAACTCGTCTGCGATACCAAGCCCAAACATCAAGCTTTGGAATACAGGTCGAATACGCGACTGCCATATTTCCAACAAAGTTGCCAGGCCAAATTGATTGGCATTTTCCTGCGCAATTTGAAGCGATTCGACGCACCTTCTTAAAAGTAGCATGTTGTCTGGTGTCTGACCCCAAAGACCTACAAGTATAAGTGCGCGATGAGCAGCTAAGCGAGTAGTACATCGTCCATGGTCTTTAAGATAGAATAGGAGAGGTGGTGAAAGACTATCACTAGTGAGGCCGGAAGGATTGCGAAGAGAACCTCGCTGTGAATTGCTACAACTTTGAAGCATTGCCTTTTTGTGCGCAGTTGCGTCGCCATCTGCTGTTGATGGGTAAAAGGCCTCAGAACTTGACATATATGCAGTCTCCATGGCCATCTGAAACAAAAGCAGGAGAAAACGTAAGATTGGTCTGAAAGTGTCAGTAGATAAAAAAGAAACCATTGCCCAAACTCACCAGTACTTGATTCTCGTGGCTGAGGGTCAATTCGTCCTTTGCAATCCATGCATATGTTGAAAAAGTACCCGGTTTTGAAACGCTGCTCACTGTCATAGGATTGAAACCTCCCAAATCCACCTCTCCTGAAAGTCGCAGTGAAACAAGGAGGCACACTCTCAGTCTACGCAACAAAGTTTCCCACGGTCGGATGCTATCCATTTGAGTTATTTTGCCGTAAGTTTTCTCTTCAATTTGCAATGAAGCGGTAGATACGGCATCGATACAAATCACTGCGATGAAAAAGGCTTTTGGTAGGTCTTCGATCTCATTGCAAAACTTCAAGAGTGACTCAAGCTTCACAACTTTTCCCAGTGAGGCATCATCGAGCTCTTCTGGGTTTTGTCGATTCCTTTGATACGCGTTGAGTATCATGTCATGTAGCCATCGCACCATAGGGCGCCAATTGCCGGACATGTTTGCTTTGATTGCATCTGCAGGAAGTGAGCGCAACCATTCCCCAAAATAAAGCTGGAGGGTCTCAAAGTCGCTATCGATACCAAGATGAGTGAGAATTGAATTGACTACTTTGAAAACAAAGAGGTCCCTTAGCAGAGGTCTGAAAATTCGGGCGATGATTGGGGCTCGGTCTCTCTTCACGGGAGTGAAGTACACAGCATCATTGTCTCCAGACGGAAGTTTATTCTTGTTTTTGGAAGCACAACGTCGTGCGAAATGTGAAAACCGAAGTGGCTTGTTGTTTTGCTTCTGCTTATCCGGAAAAGCTGGCGCAAATCTGCTACTAGCAGCATCATTTCCAGAAGCAACGAGGAGCCAAGACAACGCTTCTGACGCCCAGGACGAAATCGATCTTAAATCTCCACTGTCCTCGTCCATTACAATATCTTTGAGATTGTCTTTTGACTCAAAATTGTTCAGGGTATCAAAAGCATTTATTAGCTTTTCGTGATAACTGAGCTTTGACTCTAGATCAGAAATTGCGGCCTTTCTCGCCATACCACTTCCTTCTTCTGACTCTACTTTCTTCACTTGATCCAGGCGTGACTTGCAGAATGCCACTGCTTGAGAGTGGAAACTTGACCCAACGACCCCCATTTCATCTTCAAGACGATTGCATTTAGAGAGAGCCTCGAGTCCCTCACCCAAGTCGGTCAATGTCTTGATACGCTTAAACGTTGCGAGGACAGTGGCAGAGGAGCATGGTACATTTGTGTCTGACGCAAGCAGCTGCATGAAGAGATTCAGCTGCATTGTTCTTGCATTTTGCAAAGCTGGTTGCGTCACGCTCAGTGATCTTGGAGGGACTTTGTTTTTTGCGAAGTCTGGGTCATCGATGATAAGATTATCAATGATATACTGACGTTCCTCTCCAGCATCGGCCACCACTTCCAACAAGAAGCTCTCAATTCTGCCATTCGATGGTGGCCCGTAGCACTCCATCACGACACACTCGTTCTGCTCGGGCACTGCCACTAACGAAACTCTTGGGCCTTGTCGTAAGCGATAAATCTCGACAATACCTTTTCTTTGAAAGTGTATCACCAAGTAAATCTGTTTTCTAGAGCCAGATTCTTCGTCGGTCGAAAGTTCCGTGAAGTAACATGAGACATTACGCATTCCTTTCCACATGCGGATCGGTTGGTTTGTCTCGAGATCAAATAATATGACACGGCCCAGATTGTCAGTTGTGATAGCCATGGTTCCACTTGGATCAACCTTGGCACTCTCGAATCGACGAGGAAGATCACTAAATTCAAGTGAAGCACCATTCAACAGATGTGGGAATAAATCATTTACGTGTGTTTCACCCATAAATGCACGAGCATTACGGTTACTCTTTTTTGCCGTATCTTGGTTAGTTGATGGAACTTCTTCCTCGTTGATAGATTCATCAACATCCATAAATTCTTCATTCGAATCGTCTTCATAATCACCTACTTCATCGTTGTTTCCGGCGCTCTTTCCAAGACCCCACCTCATAGCATCAACTGCAACACCAAGCGCTCCTTTCATGAGTGCTGTAGTGCCTCCTAAAACTGCTCCAGTTGCAGGGCCATATGTTTCATCACTTGATGATGTAGTTGAATTGTTGTCGATTTCCTGCTGGTCATTATCTTGAATTGGAGACTGAAAGTCTTCGTTGTGAGCTCCTCCGTCTGTATTTTTATCTGCGGGCGAAGCCGCGTGGATACGAGAAGAATTGAATTGGAGAGGCATTGTTGAAGCAGGCATGGACTGTCCAGCAAGCAATAGTGCTGACTCCATTGGTTGGTTTGCGTCACCTTGTGTGAGCTTTGTTGATTCGATTCCGTATTTCAGCATGCTCCAATAGTCATGAACTGACTCTTTTGACAGGTCAGGTTCGTCAGCTTCAGATTGTAACGAGTTCAGTTGATCGGCTGGAGGGGTGTCCAAAGGCGACTTGATGTTACCATTTAACGGAATTGCCGTGAAGGTAGCACCTGCACCTGCACCTGCAGCAGGCGCCTTGTCGCTCTTCAATGTGTTGCTAATATCATTCCAATCTGCTTTTAGAACAGAGCTAAATATCTTCCATGAGGGCATCTTAACCATTGTGCCAGTCTCATACGTTACCCAAATAACTTCTCGATTCAACGCCACTCCTTGTTTGTGCTGTTTGTCTCTAGTTGTTGTGCCATCATGACGAAACGTCAATGATTTAATGCCTATATAGGTGTTCGTCTCTTCGGTGTCATTTGACTCATGGCATACTGAAGGATGAAAGACTTGCATATCTCCGTCAACGTAACCATCAAAGACACTGGATGTACTATGTATGTTAAGATCCCGATCACAAGCATTGCCGTTGTTCTCATCGTGACTATCATTGAACTTTCTAGGAAGAATTTGAAAGACAACGGGATGCTGAGTTTCACAATCAACGTCATCGCGAAGATTACTGGTAACAGTTTCACACTTGTCATATTCTAAAAAGAACTTCACTTCATCATTGTCATTGGGAGTAATCTCTTCCGATACATGCATTGGTATGGAATAGACTTGATCTTGAGATGTCCCAATAACTATCCCCATTGTTCGTTGAATTACCTGCTTAGGTTGTTCATCACAGTCAGAAGAATTCATCACTGTGATTGTAGGAGATGGAATGATCACGCAGGAGGTTATTTCTCCATTCCATTTGCATTCCTCTGATCTTGTACTATTATCATCCTTCAAGCTTAAATGCAGCGGTAATTGATCTGCCCTTGATGGAGGGAAAATTACTGCAGCAGCTGTCGAATTTTGTTCACTCCTACTACCAAGCACTCGTACATTTGAGACTTCCACCCATTCTAGATTATCATCGTCGTCGTCCACCATATCACCAGAATCTTCATCGTCTTCGTCAAGAATAACATGTCGTAATTCTAACGCAAACAATTGTGCCAATACAACTTGTTTTCCATAAGCGACTGCAAGGAACAATCTAGTTTCCTCTTCCGGGGATTTGTTGTCGTTTTTGTATGGGTCCAACTCGATTATTTGTACCCGTTGAATGACATTCGTTAATTCACTTTCACATTGTGTCAGTTTGGTTATTAGGGTGGACACATCGAAGCTTGTTGGTAGATTCTGTTCGATTTTTTCAACGTTACCGTTACTTTGCGGTGGCATTTTGCTTTTTTTACCGTCTGAGAGAGTAGTCGACTGACACCCTCTCCTGCTGCTGCTGCTGCTCGCCTCCTTGGCAATGCAAGGCTTAATCAGTCTCAGCTGTTTCCAACCCGCTCCGCCTCTTGCCTCTGCCTCCTACCGTTCGAATACCACGTTCATCGACGCTCGACGCGACGTCATGCATGCAAAAAGTCAAAATTCAAAATTCCGAATCACTGTTACAAGGTAAGTAGATGTCACAATTAGTACTACAGCCATGCTGTCACATGAAATCAAACTCAAGATG
>Ga0209652_1004233_pt1 | contig 10157 bp, 1 predicted proteins | sample SaaInl74LU_5_DNA_FD_184641 | JGI IMG/M metagenome (GOLD analysis project Ga0209652, IMG submission 184641) | Marine microbial communities from expanding oxygen minimum zones in the Saanich Inlet - ESP_74LU_5_DNA (SPAdes) (version 2) | ecosystem: Environmental > Aquatic > Marine > Intertidal zone ...
CGCCGCGTCATCCGCGAACGCGGCGCCGACCGCGCCGGAGGGTTCGCCGTCGCTCGGCGACGCGACGACGTCGAAGACGACGTCGCGCAACGCTTCGCAGTACGCCGACTCGCACGTGAACGCCTCCGGGTCGGAGAAACCGGAACCGGAACCGGGCGTGTCTTTCTTCTTGCCCCCGCGGGGCTTCTTCGGCTGCGAAGGAGCCGCCGCCGCGGGGGAGGGAGACACAAGCGCGACGGGATCCGCGGGTCCCGGTCCCGGTCCCGGTCCCGCGCGCGCGCCCCGGCGCGACCGCCGGGGCTCGCTCGTTCGACCCGCGGACGAGCCCAAAGGTCCGTCCGCCTCGGCCCCCGCCGCGCTTTTGTCGCCCTCCCCCGCGGCGGCGGCCTGCACCGCGTCGTGCACCGCGACGATGCGCCGCGCGAGCGCGAGCTCGGTCGCGGCGTTCCGCGCCCACTCCGCGTCGTCCTTCGCGTCGCCCTCCGCCATCACCTCCTCCATGGAGCGCAGGTAGACGCGCGCCTGCTTGGACACCTCCAGAAGCGACGACGCGACCGAGCTCTTTGTATTTGTATTCGTCTCCCCGCCGCCGCGCAAGAGCTCAGCGCACCCGTCGCCGAGTCGCGCGACGGCGTCGACGACGTCCAGGAGAGCGGCGTAATACGACGCGCGCGACGTCATGTCCATGAACGCGCACCCCGCGAGCTCGCGCGCGGCGAAGGCGACGACGCACGAGTCGCGGACGGCGGTTTTCGTCGTTTCGCGGTTGACCCTCGCGCGTTTGCCCATCGACGCGAAAAGAGCCGAGAAACGCTCGAAGATGCCGTCGGTGGAGAACGACAACGACAGCGGGTCTTCTTCCGAGTCTTCTTCGAGAGTTCCTTCTTTTTTTGTTCGCTTCGACGACTTATCCTCGTCATCCGGAAGGACATCCTTCGACGAACGAAAAGACACGCGGATCAAAGCCGTGGTCTCGGCGACGAGCGACCGCACGACGGCGTCCTCCGCGTTCTGCGCCTCGCGCGCCGCGGAGGCGTCCCAGGCGGGCGCGCTCTTACCGCCGTCGGACGTCTTGTCGTTGACGCCGGAACCGCCGCCGCCGCCGCCGCCGGACGCGCCGGCGTCGTACCCGTAGCCGGTGCCCTTGGCCCACGCCTCCGCCGCCTCCGCCGCCTTGGCGTTCGAAGAAGCGCGCTTTAAACGGTTCTTCTCCGCGGCGGCGCGCGCGCCCTCCGAGTCCAAACCGCTTGGGTCGTCCCGCGCGAGCATCTCCGCGAACGACACGCCGGTTTTGGTTTTCGTCTCGGTTTGGACTCCGAGGTCGTCCTTCGCGAGGTCAGCGCGAAAAAACGTCACGCCTTGTTTTTCTTCATCGCGCGCATCGTCGTCTTTCTCCATGTTTTCTTCGCGCGTTTTCTTCTCCGCTGCGGCGTACGCCTCGGCGTACGCGTCCGGCGTGATGGGCGACCCGCGGCTGGTGCCGCACGCCGCGAGGCGCGCCAGCGCGCTCTCTAAACGCGAGGGGTGGTCCGCGTACGCGCCGTGTAGGGGGTCGGAAAACACGTCTCTGTCGTTGGACTCGCTCTCCAAGTCCACGCGCGCGCCGCACTTGACCAAAAAGTCTCGCGCGAACGTCACGACCGCGGACGCGCTTGTGAACGGGCGCCAGTTTCTTAGGTGGAACGCGGGGTGCGCGGCGAGCGCGCTGGCGACGGTTCCAGTCAGCCGCGGGCGCACGACGCGCACGCGCGGGGGATAGAACGGGTACAGGTCAGGCATGAACGACACGCGCAGGTTCACGTACCCGTACCCGTTCACCGCCTCGAGGAGCTCCAGGTCGTCGCGCAAGGAGACAGACGAGACGAACGCCGACGCCGGGTAGCGCACGTCCCACTCGTACACGTCGTGGTCCACGGCTTCCACGCGGCACGCGCATCGCGGGTCCGTCTTCTCCTGCAGCGCGAACAGCTCGGAATACAGACGCTGGAACGCGCCGGACGAAGAGAAGATCTGGTCCCGAGCCGCGCGTTTCATCTCCCACGTCATGCCCGGCGCGGCGGAGGGACCCTGCGTCGCGGAAAACGCGCCGACGCCGCCGGAGGCGGCGCCGGAGACGGCGCCGGAGACGCTCGCCGCGTCGCGTCTGAATTCTCCATTCTCCGCCGCGGCGTCGTCGGTGTTCAGCCGCGCGAGCCGCGCGGCGACCCTCCGTTCCTCGCGCTCTTCGCACTTGCGCTTGTTCTGGTACAAACGCGTGATCTGCGTGGAGTCCAGCGCGTTGTCCTCGGCGCCGACGTGGTCCGTGCCGTCGTCGTCGGCGGAGATGGAGACGTCGGCGTCGGACCGCGCCGAGTCGAGCTCGTCCTCGGACCCGAATCCGCCGCGCTCCGAATCCGTCGCTTCGTCGTCCTCCGGCTCCGTCGCATCCGCGGATGTCGCTCGAACCTCCGCCGCGACGGACGGAGGCGACGCCGTGCCTCGCTTACGCTCGGCGACGTCGTCGCCGAGGACGGTGCGCACGTCCATGGCGGAGGCGGAGGCGTCCGCCGCCGTTTGAAAAGCGTTCGAAAAGCGCGCCTCCGCCGTCGTTACCATCGCCTTCAAGTCTAAATCGCGCCCGCCGCGGCGCCCGAGGTCCTCCATGAACGCCAGCGCGGCGTCCTGAACGGCGCGCGACGTCCCGGGGGGGACGTCGCAGGAAGCCACCACATCGCCGCGAGGGTATCCGTCCTGTGGGTTGGGGGAAAAGCGCACATGTCAGGATCGACCTCGGCGGTGAGGTTCGAAAACGGAAGATTTCAAGATTCGTCTCGCTCCGGAGAGAGTCTGTCGAGCGCTTTATTTATTCCCGCGGGAGCCGGAAGAGAGACGATCGAGGAGGTGCGCGATCGCGGTCGCGACGAGGATGGCGCGCGGGCGGTGAGGCGACGACGCGCGCGGGGAGTCCACGCGGGCGCGACGAAGCGCGCCTTCGTCAGCGATACGCCTCCTGCTCGCGCGCGTGGGGCGGTCGGGCCGAACGCGAACGCCAATGCGAGATATCTCGTCGTGCCAGCTGTGCCGAGATCTGGCGTTCGGTCTCGTCGGCGGGGAGGGCGCGCGCGCTTCCGCATTTGAACGCACCTCGAACATCAGCACGACGGATATGCTCGTCGCGTCGTCGATGCGCAGGCCCAGCGTGACGAAGGTCCCGTCGTCATCAACCTCCAGGGTGCGCAGCGTTCCGGGGGCATCGCGCGCCTCGTTCGACCTCGCCAGAGCCTCCGCCAACGCCCGCGCCTCGTCGCGCAGTCGCGGCCCCATCGCGGCGCGCGCTCGCGTATCGACCGGCCGTCGACGCGCCGGAGCGACACCGGGGAGACGCGCGTCCGTCTCCGGAAGGGATGGTCGCGCGTCGCCACGCGCGTCGCGATATGTCACCCGGGCGACGCGTTCGTTCGCCCTCCGTGGCTCGCGCGTTTTCTTCGCGGTCCAGGGTCGGTCGCGAACGCCTCGTCAGCGGAAGCGACGATTTTTCTAGAAGGGTGCCCAAGGAGTCGAAAAACTAACCTCGATGCTTCATCCCCGCGCGCCCAGGCACACGGGGCCGCGCACTGGCGCGGGGGTGTGACTCTTCCGGTATGTCGACGCCGCCGAAGAGTGACCCGCTGGCGACCATCCTCGGCTCGTCCGAGTGGCTGTCCCGCCCCCGCGCGGGCGCCAAGGACGGCGCCCCCCACCCCCCACCCTCCTCGTCGCCCACCGAGCGCGAGGGCCGCCGCGAGCATTGGTTCGACCGGCAACTCGAGCAGAGGGGCGGGGTGTGGCTCGGGCACCTGCGTTTGAGCGATGAGCCGTGGCGCCCGCGCGCCGCGCGCCGCGCCGGCTCGCTGCCCACGCACGGACGGGACGAGCGCCTGCCCGGGCGGCAGGCGCACGTCGAGGGGAACAGCTCTCGGGACACCTCCCTGAGCGACGACGGCAGCGGCGCGAGCGACGGCGCCGGCGAGGTGACTTTTGACGAGAACACCTCGGAGCACGTCGACGGAACGCACGACGGAGTAATGCTTCAGTCGGGGCCTATGGTCGTAAGCCACGGCGAAAGAGTGGCGCGCGACGGAGGACAAGAGCGCGGCGACGAATTGACCGCGGACCGCGAGGGCGACGGCGGGAGCGTCGTGGGCGACCCCGAGACGAGCGTCGAGGCGGAGGACACGGGCGCGCCCGCTCTCTCGGGGGGCTCCCTCGGCGTGGGACCCGGCGGCTACGGAGTCGGTAACACACAACGAGACCATAGAGACTTTCTGTCGGACGACCCGAGGAACTTCAAAGGCACTTTGAAACCCACTTTCAAAGGCGATAAGGAAACGATCGGGGTCTCGGCGCGTCGCGAACTCGGAGGAAGGCGCGGAGGTTCCTTCTCCGGCGCCGATTACCTCAAGCGACAAAACTCGCGCGCCGAAAATCGGCGTCTCCGGACGGAAGTCTCGCGAGAGACTCCCGTAGAGCTCGTGTGCCCGCTCATCGCCCGGCCCCCGCCCGCGGCCGCGGGCATACCGGGCACGGCGGGAGGCGAAGGCCAGGCGCGCGCGCTCGCCGCCGGGAACGCCATGCCTTCCACGCTCGACGCGCGGGTCGTAAGGCCGGGCAACGAGGGGTGGCCTGACGCGTGGAATCCCGTGGCGCTTCTGCGTTTGTTCCCATCCGTGGACGCGGACGGATTCGGAACGGACTCCGTTGAGCTCGGTGGACCACGAAGCAGCGGTCGCGTGGGCGCGTCAACGAGCCCGGGGCTCGACGCGTTCGACGCGCTCGCCGCGCGGCTCGCGCCGGGCCCTGTGGTGGACGGGGCGGACGAGGAGGATGCGGAGGCGCGAAAATCGGAGAGCGAAAACGCGGCGGACGCGGACGCGGAGGAGGAGGCGGAGGGAACGTCGCCGCGAAAGGGAGGCGAAAAGGAGAGCGCGCCGGAGGAGGCCACCGCGGAGGCGCTCGGTGAGGGTGAAACTTTGGAGGGCGAGGGTGAGGTGCCTCCCGCGCGCGCGACGCGCGCGGCGAAGCGCTCGCGCGCGGCGGCGCGCGCGGCGAAGGAGAAGGAGGCGAGAAAGAGCGGACGAGCGGAGAAGAAAAAACGCGTCTCCGCGCCGGAAAAAGTCGCGCCTTCTTCCGTCCCCGCTCCCCGCGGACCTTCCCGCGGTAAGGACAAAGGGAAAGAGAAGGGCCTTTCGAAAGACTCGAAAGACTCGAAAGACAGAGAGAAGCGAGGCGGTTCTGTACCGGCCGAGGCTCGGCCGGGCGCGCCTTCGACGGACGCGGACGACACGGCGTCCATCCACAGCGGCGGGTCCATGGCGGGGGCGAAGGCGGCGGAGCGCGCGCGGAGAAGCCCGCGTACGCCGAAATATTTTCGGTCGCCGGAGCGCTCTTTGACGGCGCTTCGCGTCGACCTGGAGGGCGGGTACGTCGCGTTCATCGTCTCGCACGAGCTCCTCCCCGAGGACGTGCGGCGGAGCGTCGCGAACGACGAAGAGGCGAAAGAGGAGGCGCGCTCTGTCGGCGGCGAAAAGAGAGACGATCGGCCCGGCGCCGAGAGCGGCAAGTCGCGAGACTCGTCGCCCTCAGCGCACGGGTCCGTCCATGCGGGCGGCGGCGGGAGCGATTCCAACGCGTCGGGCGCGAGCGACGACACGAAGGAACTCGCTAGTCTCGGAGAGACACTCGCGGACGGGAGTCAAAGAGAGGGCGTCGCCGACGGAGCGACGGCGGCGGACGGAACCGGAACCGGGTCGAACGGGAATCGCGCGCGGAACGTCACCGTCGGCGTCTCTGGGTCTTACTACTCGCGCCTTCGCCCGCTCTGGGTCATCGTGCAGAGCGACCAGATGGAGACGCAGCACGACTCGGCGTTGCAGACACCCGTGCCCGCGCCGGACGTGCAGCCGACGCGGGGAATCCTGCGGCACAGGCACTCCAAGCCCCTGCCTCCTCGCCGCGAAGGCGATTCCTCTGAGGTTCCTCTGGGTCTCGGCATGGGAGCCGCGTCGGATGTGCTCGCGGGGGTGGACCGCCACGGCTTCGCGAGCGCGATTCCCGAGCGCGTGATGGAGGCGATGGACGGCGGCGGTCCCCTGGTGGTGGACGCGGGCGGGCACGTCGTGCGTCGCGCGGCGGGCTCAAAGGCCCTCGAGGACGCGCGTTTAGCGATGGAGGCGCGCGACGGGGTCGGGTCTGCGACGGAGCGCCGCGCGTCGAAACGCCGCCGCGGGGCTCGCGTCGCCGACGTCGTCGCCGCCGCGTCTCGCGGCGACGTCGTGTCGGACCCGCGCGATCCGCGCGTTTCCGCGGAGACCCTTCACGAGCCGGACTGGGCGGTGGACGCGCTGGCTATGGCCGCCACGGGCACACGCAAGGGCCTCCTCGCGAACGCGCGCGGTGCCGCGTTCGGCGAGGCGTTCCGCCTGCCCGTGGACGCGGGCTTCGCGCTGGACGACGGCGGGTCGTCGCCCGACGTGCACTCGGGCGTGAGCTCCGGGGAGTCCTCCGGGGACGATTTGCTCTCCGGGGACGAGGGCAGCGACGGCGCCGTGGACGCCTTGGACCGGCCCGATTGCGACGACATGGACATCGGAGACATCGACACGAGGCGGTTAGACGACACCGGTCCGAACCCGCGCGGGGACGCCGGATCGACGCCGCTCCCGGGAGATCGACCCAGGGAGGGCGCACTCGCGGAGACGTCGTCTCCCCCGCCTCCTCCGCCGCTGATTGAAACGGCGTCGAGCCTCGAGACGCGCTCCGGAGCTCCGGATCACGTCGCGGAGCGTCTCGCGAAGACTCACGCGGTCGCCTCTTCCGGGTCCCGGTCCCGGTCCCGGTCCCTCTCTCTTCCGGTCGGAGTGGGACCCGGCGCGAGCTCGAACCCGCCCCCTCCCGGTGCCACAGCCGGCGGAATCGCGTCCATCGCCGAGCGCATCCCGACCCCGGCGCCGGGGACCCGCGGGACGGATCACATCTCGCGTGACATCTCTCGTGACATCTCTCGCGCGCCGCCGGGGGGCGGATTTGAAAAATCGCACCACATCGCGATTACGCCGTCGCACCCGAACGCGCCGACGTTCTCGGCGCCGCCCGTCCCGCTGGACGGGCTGCGGTTCGCGCTGCTCGGCTTCGACGTGAGCCACCCGCACGTCCGTCGGCTCTTGGCGCGCGCTGAGGCGCGCGGCGCGTCGTTCGTGCCCAACCCGACGCCGGACTCGGTGGACCTCATCGTCGTGCACCCGCCGTTTTTGCCGATGCTCGGCTCGCCGGCGCTGCCGTTCACGGTGTCGGAGTTTCTGCGACGGCGATCCGTGAAGTTCGCGCTCGGGTTACGGCACCTCGAGCTCTGCGTCGAGCAGGAGCGGCAGTTGGACCCGCGCCGCGAGACGCTCGAGATTTTCCCCGCGGGCGTGCTGCTCGTCGTCGACGAGAGCGCGTTACTCAGCTCGGACGGCGTCACCGAGCGTCTGGCGAAGCTGCTGGGGCAGGCGGCGGCGGCGGCCGCCGCCGCCGCCGCCGCCGCGGGCGAGTTCCACTACGGCGCCAGCGGCGTTCGCGAGCCTCCTCCTTGGCCTTGGGCGATCAAAGTGCACCAGGGCATCTTCCACACGCTGATGGTGCAGAAGCTCAAGGCGCAGAGAGCGCCGGCTCTGCCGACGCCCGAGGGCAACGCCGCGCGCGAACAGGCTGTTTGGCGCATCGAGTCGGCGCTCAAAGCGCTTCACGCGCTGCGTCAGCAAGGCGACCGCTCCGTCCGCGGCGCGCGTCTTCTCGGAATCACCTGGGAGGAGAGCTCCCATGGGGGCGGAAGTGATCGGGGAATCGGCGGCGGCGAGACTCTGGAAACGTCGGGACGCACAAACGCGGACGCGAAGCAAGATTTGCCTCCTCAGGCTGTTCGCGACGCGGTGCGCATCGCGGCGAAGCACGCGGCGCTGTGCCGCGTCGTGTTTTTGGTGTCGGAGAGCCCGGCGACGCTCGCCGCGGCGCGGCGGCAGCGTTCCATCTTGGCTTCGGGCGTGGACGGCGCGGCGGCGTTTTTGGAGGAGCGCATCGCCGAGATGTGGGGCGAGACGTTAACGGCTTCCGCGAAGCCCTGGGCGAACGGCGTCGGCGCGTTCGCCAGGCGCGAGAGGGAGGACGGCACGGACCCGGAGACGGAGACGGATCGCGAGGTTTCCGACGACGGCGGAGACGGCGCCGGCGACCTTCGCGGAGGTTTGCGGTGGAACAATAAACACGCAGACGATTCGACTCTCGTCTCGTCGCCGCGAGACGCCGGACGATCGGTCCCGAACCACGGCACACACGGCGTGTACCTCGAAGCGAGGCGCGCGTCCAGCTTGGACGGCGCCGCGGCGGGGGGAAGCCTTGACCGCTCGGGCGACGACGTCTTCGGGGCGCGCGCGCGAAAACGCGAAAAGGGGTCCGTCAAGACGAAGGGCGCCGGCCGACCGGGTGCGCACTCGCAGATGCGCGCGCGCGAACCCGACCCCGCGCCGGGCTCGCCGGACTCGCGCGCGGCGCGAGCGGAGGGCGACTCCGAGAACGACGTTCCCAGCGACTCGGGAAACGGCGCGGGTTCGCTCGTCTCGCTGGGCGGCGGCTCCATCGCGGACGGACCGGCGGGGTCCGAGAAGAGCGACGAGGCGCGCGGCGGCGCGCCGCCCAGCCGCGGGGGGCAGCACGTGCCCCCGCGCCAGGCGGAGCGCGACGCGTTGGAACGCCTCGGCGGGAGAGGAGGGCGCGGGCGAACGAGAGGAGGCGCGCGCGCGCCTCCTTCTTTGGAGGAGGGCGGGGGTATCGGCGATATCGGCGCCGATCGCCCCGCCGCCGGCGGCACGGGCACGTCCTCGACCCCCCCGGCGTCTCAGGCGGGGTCGGAGGGAACGGGTGTCTCGGAGGGCGACTCCGGCGCGCGCGGCGTGGTGGATGCGCCTCCGCGTCTGGCTGGCCGGCGCCAGCGCAGCAGCTTCAGCGGCAACCTCTCCGGCGGCGGCGGGAGCACTGCCGGCGACTTGGGTGAGACCGGCGGGACCACCAGCGGCGGCGAGGAGGAGGTGCACCACCCGTCGCACAGCGGCGCCGGCGGAAGCGCCGTCGCCGGCGAGACCTCCGGCGACGGTGATTTGCGCGCGACGCATCGACACCGACCTCCGCATCACGCCGACCTCGGGTCGGACCTCGACGAGACAAGGAACGAGGAGGACAAGAGCGAATTGTTTTCGCGGGATTCTTCACCGACGCGTTCTCCGCGCGAACGGGAAAGCGAGCGCGTCTGGGAAGGCACGGCGCGGTTCGACGCGGGTCCCTCGCGGTCGCGTTCCGGCGGCGGCGCACGCGCGGACCCGGGCGACTCGGCGCGTCTTTCGGGTCCCACGGGGTCCTTCTCCGGGGTCATCTCCGGAGTCGCGGGAAGCGCGGGGGGCAGTGGGGGGCACGGCATCACCGTCTCTTCCGGATTCGGCGGCGGCGGCGCGGATTTCCGCGGGACGGGCGCCTACAGCAGCCGAAGAGAGGGGGTAAGAGGCGCGCACTCTTCCTCGCGCAAGATGCACAAGAGCGTGCGTTTCGCCACCACCATCGACGACGGAGGCCAACGGACGGGGTCCAGAGGGCGGTACTCGCCGCCCCCGTCGCCGCCGCGCTCGGTGGGGCGCGCGGGGCGCGAGCAGCGCGAAGACACGCCCCCGGGCGCGCGGGGCGCGCGAGAGGACACGCCTCCCGCGCCGGGAAACTCCGTGGACAGCGAAGCGCTCGGAGGGACCATCGGCGGCGGCGGCGCGATTTTAGATGACGGCGTCAACGCGGCGGCGATGATCATCGCCGGCGCCGCGGAGGTTATGGGCGGAGGTGACGTGGGAGTCGTCCCCGGGGACGTCATGCGCGCCGACCTGCGCGACCTCGACGGCGACCCGGGGAACGTCGGGGTTGTGGGTTTACCGAAAATGCACGGCGACGGCGATCCAAACGACGGATCCCGAGGAAGAGAGCGGGTTTCGGGATCGATCGCGCGTACTGGCGGAGTTGAGTCGAGCGTCCTGGGCAAGCGCGACGGCGACGACGCGGCGAGGAAAGATGGCGAGCGCGCGCTGGGACCTCCGGCGAAGCGGCCGGCGCGCGGGGTTTCGCCGCCGCCG
>Ga0209652_1004235_pt1 | contig 10155 bp, 6 predicted proteins | sample SaaInl74LU_5_DNA_FD_184641 | JGI IMG/M metagenome (GOLD analysis project Ga0209652, IMG submission 184641) | Marine microbial communities from expanding oxygen minimum zones in the Saanich Inlet - ESP_74LU_5_DNA (SPAdes) (version 2) | ecosystem: Environmental > Aquatic > Marine > Intertidal zone ...
CTCGAGCAGTATTTTGCTATCATGCAACGAGAGCATCGGCGGACGTCCTTTTTCTCGAGTTGCTTGAAGCATTGAGAACAAGCGTCAAGACGATTGACTAAAAGAATAGCTTTCACAATCTTCAAGATGCATCCGTCTTTGCTTTCAGTCAAGATCCGTTCATGCGTTAGAAGAGCCTCTTCAATTAACCCACGATTACTATCTATCGCTCGGGTGGAGCGTTTCTTCCTCGTAGCCAAAAGAATGTGGACCGAATCCAATAAATTATAAATGGCATCTCGCAGCTCAGGGTACTGCCTTTGACCAACAAATCTTGATAACATCTTGAGCAGAGATTCAACCATCCCAGCGTCGATTGCCACTGCAAACCGTTCATCATTTTCTGTCACAGACGGTTTGTCACCGATCCATTGTCCTGTCCTTTTGCAAAGCAAGTTGAAAGACATATCTACTACACGAATGGCGACATCACAACGTCTGACTGAGGCAAATAGGTCAATCACAGATGATATCACGTGTTTGTCGATGTATCCCGCATGAGAAGATCTCAGCAGGATGTCATAGTAAAACTCCTGATTGATTTCTGTTAGCTTGTAAAAGCTATCGGTTTTCATGAGTGTCGCTATGTTTGATAGAAAGATCCCATCATTATCAGGATCAAAAGCATTTGATACAACTGGTGTAGTGGCGATGGCCTTGAAAAACTTTTTCGCCCGATCGTCGTAATGTTTATCTTGGCCATCCACGAAAACATTTTTAGCAGAGCACATGGTGAATGAATCAATGACGCATCGGGCACTCCTTCGATTACTCCCAAATCAGACAACGAGGAACGCGAATGGAGCTCTCGCATAATATCCGGTCGATGCGTTCTCCAAAACAAGCATTGAACAAGCAAATCTAAGAGGTCATCATATCCTAGAAGTACCTCCGCAGCTTCCGTTGAATATGCAGCCAATCTTAGAATCAAATCAAAGAAAAGACCGAGCGACTCATGATAATACTGATTGCTTTTGAAAAGCTTTCTAGCAGTATCGTCACACATACACTGCACATATGGACGGATAGAACATGATATCTCGACACATAGCTTGTCGCAATTCTCCTCGTTGAGAGAATATTCGTCTACTATAGATCTGTGCAGTGCAGCCAGCCAAAATTTTGGCGACATATGCTCGAATTTCCCTTCCCCCTCACGGTTTACTACCAAACTATTTTTCAACTCGTCGTCGATCTGGAATTCTGAGTGTGCACCCTCATTGAGGAACGACACAATGGAATTCAACAAACCAGCCTCGAAAAGGCATTGCTTCAACTTCAAATTATTCCATCCAGTAAAGCACTGAGATGGAGGTAGCATCGCACCATTCTTTACCTTTTCGACGATTATTTCCGGTGGTTGTGATTCCAACCACAATTCCTGAGCAGCAATTTGTTTGGCTAAAGTTTTCTCTATTAACTCTGCTCCTAGCGATTTGAACGCAGCGTCGATATCTTTGTCTTCCATGGTATGGATATTATATGGACTTTTTATTATTGGCTGCTGGGAGATCTTTGCTGGCTTGGTGTTCATCATTCAGTAGCGCCTCGCCTCTTATGGAATAGACGGACAGGATACGGAAATGAGAAGATGTTCTGGTCAAATGACAAGTCCCGTCTTAGCGAGTAAACCATTAGCGATTAATTGGATCTATGTATCTTTACAGAGACTCAGACTCAAGTACACGACGAACTGTGGCAAATATCTATCAAGTATGCCAAACGAACGGTATCTGTGAAGCTGAAGCTTTTGTGTCAGAATGAGAAGCCCGCACATAGGTAGGTGCTGTCATTCCCTGGATGTCTAAAGCTTGGCGCTCCTAAGTATTACTCCTCAACCCGAATAGAACGCACAACATTTATCACAGAATCACAAACATGAAGACAAACAACAAACTAATTCATTCTGGAACTGAGGAGACGTCAAGAAGCCATTACCAGCGGAAGCATAATGTGTATCCTACGGGAGAGACAATTGCATTGCTTGAAAGGTTTGATGAGCTGAGGCAAGAAGAAGCAGAGCATTCTCCGTACTACAATGCTCCATGGGACGTCAATAAAGACTTTGATACGGTAGACTTCTTCCAGTGTGCTGTCATGGCTCTTGTACTTGTGCCTCAGCTCATAATTCTATACCCGATTCTGTTCGTGGTACTCTTGCCACCTGTGTTTGTCAACCTACTTTACATAACAACGTTGGTTCCTCGAGTCTGTGACACATTACCGAGAACATTTGCGTGGCAAGTCCATTGTATTTTGCAAGCAGTGCTTTGCATTCCGTCCGCACTGCTTGCACTGATTAGCCTGCTGATATCAAGACTATCCATGTGTCTTTTTGGCACTCTCTACTGTACATTTGACTCAGGCGGGTGGAGTCGCTACAAAAGAAATATTGAGGTTATAACGCCATTTTGTGGGGGGCCATCTCTATACACTCACTTTTCTGATTGTGTCGCTGCTGCTGCTGGAATGGTCTATCGCAGGGGGCTGATGGAGTTCACAAGCGCCTTTGCATTAATGTTCGTCATCAACCCTTGGATTAAATACTGGATAACAGGCAACGTCTACATGGGAGATCTCGGTATCAGATATGTCACACAAGTAGGCCGGCCGATGGATGATCTTACTTTGAAGCAAGTGAAGCGAAACTTCAAGCGTTACATTTCTCGTGCAAAGACTACTCGCGAGTCAAAACTCTTCATTTGTAACCCACTGCTATTTTGCCCCCATTTCCCATATCCGCCACGACGGAGTAAGAGATATTTCTCTGTCGGTCTGGAGCATTCAACTATTGCAGCATTTGTCCATACGACACACTTCAAATCAAAGTCATCTCTCAGTGATGAAAGAGGGAAGTCTCACTGTCTCTCGAGGTCTGCAGAGGAGCCCATATATAGAGTGATTCTGTGGCGCAACAATCCTTATCATATTTACACAGGCATTGTAGAAGCATGTATTTCGAAGAAGAGACAATCTGTTGAGCACCCCATGTGGCTGATTAGCTCACATAACAAATTATCATCCGATCCGAAGGTGATACTTTCTACTGGATGGATCGATGTGTTCTTCGATCAGTTCATACCCCACTTTGAGTACTTCATTCGGTTAAATGAGCTCGGTAGGGAAGCTGCTGATGCTATGGCAGGTGGTTCCATTGGAGATCAATTTTGAGTCATTTACTTCAGACTTACACTGCAGCGCATAGAGAAGAAATTTTACATTCATACCAAGTACGATCCACATCTAAATTAATAGATGAATTAAATATCAATTGTTACCCTACCCAGACTACCCCTACCCCTTTCATTATATTAAGACCGAAAGCAAATTTATTTCTTGTTGGCCTTGTAATAGTTGATCAATCCATTTGTGGAACTATCATGACTGCCAACTTCTCCTGCTCCATCCAACTCTGGCAAGATCTGCTTAGCAAGAGCCTTACCCAACTCAACACCCCATTGGTCGAATGCATTAATGTTCCACACTGCGGCTTGTGTGAAAATCTTCATTTCATACATGGCAATCAAGATACCGAGCATACGGGGAGTGAGCTTTTGGAAGAGGAAGGAAGTCGATGGACGGTTTCCCTCAAAGACTTTGTGTGGCACAAGTGCTTCAACTGCCTCATCGGACATCTTGCCCTTGAGCTCTGCACGTACTTGATCAGCCGACTTTCCCATAGCCATGGCCTCTGTTTGGGCAAAATAGTTGGAAAGAAGGATGGGGTGGTGATCAACTGGAGCACCAAGATCCTTTGCAACATTGTTTTGTGTTTCAATGGGAGCCAAGAAGTCACAGGGGATAAGCTTTGTTCCCTGGTGGATCAACTGGTAGAAGGCATGTTGCCCATTGGTTCCAGGCTCACCCCAAATAATGGGTCCAGTTTGGACATTCACCTTCTCCCCATCCCTACTAATGTACTTTCCATTAGACTCCATATCTCCCTGTTGAAAGTATGCCGCAAAACGATGCATGTATTGATCATATGGCAAAATAGCTAAACTCTCAGCCTTGTGGAAATTGTTGTACCAGATACCAACCAAAGCAAGAGTCATTGGCAAGTTGTCCTTGGCATCAGCATTCAAAAAGTGTTGATCCATGGCATGAGCACCCGCGTGCATCTCCATCCATGCGTCAAATCCCAAAGATAGAGCAATGGGTGTACCAATAGCTGACCAAAGAGAGTAACGTCCTCCAACCCAATCCCAGAATCCAAACATGTTATTGGTATCAATACCAAAGTCAGACACAGCAGCAGAGTTTGTGGACAATGCCGCAAAGTGCTTGGCAACGGCAGATTCATCTCCCTTGTAATAATCCACGAGCCACTTCTTGGCAGTCCCAGCATTTGTCATGGTCTCCTGAGTAGTGAAAGTTTTGGATGCAATCAAAAACAAAGTTTGCTCGGCATCACACTGCTTTAAGATTTCAGCAATGTGTGTCCCGTCGACGTTGGAACAAAAGAGCATTTTGAGATCACGCTTGGAGTAGGGTTTGAGTGCCTCACACACCATAACGGGTCCGAGGTCACTACCTCCAATACCAATATTAACAATGGTGTTAATGGTCTTGCCAGTGTGTCCCTTCCAAACACCTCCACGAACATTCTCGGTGAAAGTCTTGATCTTGGCGAGGACCTCATTAACTTCCGGCATAACATCCTTCCCATCGACATAAATGGGAGTATTCGACTGGTTCCTCAACGCAACATGCAACACCGCCCTGCCCTCGGTCTCATTAATCTTCTCTCCGGAGAACATACGCTTGGCGAGACCAATCACATCGGTCTCCTCGGCGAGTTTGTAGAGAAGATCCATGGTCTCTTCGGTTACGCAATTTTTGGAGTAGTCGAGGAGGAGATCTTCGAATTTAAGGGAGTGTTTGTCGAAACGTTTGGGGTCGGCGGCGAATAAATCACGGATGTGGGTGGATGAGGTGGCCGCGTAGTGGGCCTCGAGGGCCTTCCATGATGCTAGGCTTTCAACTCCGGTCATGGTGAAGATGTATTGATTAATTTATGGTCATGGTGGAGAGGTAACAGTTTTGCAAAGATCTTTCATGGACGGGCTGAGGGGGCTTCCTCTCAACAGCTGTTCGATTATATACAGGCGGAATCGTACAAATGAGACGAAAATGGGGGGTAATATCCATGTTGCCAGAGGCTAGCCCCCTATATCCAAAGGCCGAATCTTCCGACGCGTCGACGGTCGACGCGAGACCGTAGAGGAACACCAAGTGACGTCATAGTACGATCTTTGTAGCTTGGCACGCATGCAAAACGATGTTCCATCCATGCCATGCCAGCCATGCCATGTCGCCTTCCAAGACAGAGAACAAAACATACCAATGACTGTGCATTGATCTTATGAGAATGCTGTGTATGTATTGTTGTTGATACCTGTCGATATAACCTAAGTGCTCTGGCTAACACATCATATGTTCATCATGCGGGGATTTATGTCATCATCGCTGCTGCTTCTGTCAACATCAAATGTGACAGCCTTTTCACTTCCTCGACAGCTGCACAACCCAACAATACAATGTCGGCAAGGCTCGACTAGTTGTTATTCATCTACCCTTCCTCTCGCCGATCGAGGTGATGATATCAGAAGTAACGAGGCCGCAACAACAACCGTTCCAATACTGCCTGCACGAGAGCCGCTGTCGTCCTTCATTGAGGATGACAAAGATCAAATCTCACTGATGTCATGGAACATTCTCCTTCCAAATAGTCAAGACAACTGGTGGTGTCATAAACAATATAGTTCTAACGTTGCCATGGACAAGAGGCAATGGGAGCACCGACAAAGTCTCATCAAGGAGAGGTTGCTTCATTCTGCTGCAGATATCGTGTGCATACAAGAAGCCGACGGCGACACTTTTGATGCAGACTTTGCCTTCATGAAGGATAATGGCTATGATCATGTGTTACACAAAAAGTTTCGATTTCGTTGTGCAACATTTTTCTTGAAAGATAAATTCATGTTAGATCGGGAAGCTCACAAGGATCGAACATTAGTGACGTCTCTAAAGAGCACTGCTACCGATCGAGTTTTGCACATTGTAAATTGTCACTTATCAGGAGGGGCTGCACCTGAACGACGTCTTCGACAAGTCCACGATGGATTGCAACAGATACAGAAATACATCAATGCTCTTGAGCTGGACTTGACGAAGCAGATCAAATTCAAAAGGCCGTCTCCAAAATTAATTGCCAAGGCAGAGAAGGCACTGGACGAATATAAGAGTGCTGGAATTGTTGTAGCTGGAGACTTCAACTCAGATGGCAATACTGCTGTGAGAAAGCTGCTTGTTGAGGGAGGAGTGGAGCCGGAATGGCGTGAGCCACAGTATCCTAAGCTTGTGCTGACTTCCAAAGAGAGAACACATTCCTTTGGGTCTTTTGTGGATGCAGCTGAGCTGGCCTATGGTGGTAATGTATGCGATGGCGACTATTCAGAAGCGATCCCCCTCGTCGATGGGACACGACCAGCAACATATGTTGTTCCAAATCTAGCATCGCTGTTATTTCTACCAGTAGCCGAACAACAGGGACCACCCCGTACGCAATTTGGTACCCAAATAGCAAGAGGAATGGCTGAGACGTTAAACTTGAATGACTGGTGTGCACAAGAATTGGATCGAGCCTTTGATCTAGTAGATCTTGATGGCAATGGCTCCATTGATGATGAAGAAATTTTGTCACTATTGGAGGATGTATATGTGTCAACTTTTGGGGGACAGATTGAACAAGAACGAAACAATTTCTTCAATGGTTTTGGTAAAGGGAGCAGCGACGGTCTCACTAAGGATCAATTTGTCGCAAGACTGCAGGCTCTGCAACAAGACGTGGAGGGGGAGCGCAAGGCGTTCGGCCTTGCAAGAGGGCTTGGGCTCCAAAAGCTCAGTACAACAGAGATGGAAGGTATATTCGAAAGAATTGACCTGGATGGGAATGGTCTCTTGGATGAAGATGAATTTCAACAACTGCTTGAAACTGCCTACGTGGCTATTTACGGGGGAGAAATTGAAAAGAAGAGGGTTGAATTCTTCAAGGCTTTCAAGAAAGATGATGAACATGATATCAGGGAACTGACAAAGGAACAATTTACTGAGCGTTTGCTAGCTTTACATCAGGAGTTAGATGGTGGTCGGAAGGGTTCTGAACTAGCTGAGGTAAGGACTGAAGCAGATGTACGAAAAATGATCGAGCGCTTTACTCCACTGCTGAGACATTCACTCGACGAAGTATTCAGCCAATTCTCTGGGAATGACGAAACTCTGACTGAAGAAGAGGTGAATAGGTTCCTAATCAAGACTAATGGAGAGCTGGGCCGAGGTGGAACCTTTCGCCATGTAGCAGCTATCTTGGAGAAAAAGAACGAGCTCCAAGATACTCCCGCTGAGCTGACACGCGAAGATTGGTATGGTATCTTTGCAAGAGAGCTGAGTGAAGGCAAGTGGTGGCAAGTAGTTTTTGATTTGGAGGTATGCGGCTCCAGTGTGAGGGCTAGTCACACCAGCAGTAGTGGAGATCAATTTTACCAAGGTTGGCTGGATTACATATACTTTGCTAAAATGTCGTGTGTAGGCGTTCAAGATGCATTGACGGATTCAGAGCGGAGCAAAGTATATAGTGATGGAGATGCGCTACCCAATGAGTGGCATCCTTCAGATCACCTGCCAGTCTCGGGGATATTCTCTTGGGAGTAGAGTCGTCAAAAATGTGAATCAACCGTACTACTAGTTGCATTAATTATAGGTCTGTAAGCTGTTTCGACACTAACTTGTAAAATATTCCTTTCGACTCAATCAATTCATTGAAGCTGCCAATCTCTGCCACCCCGCCTCCTTTGAGCACTGCAATTCTGTCTGACTCCTTTATTGTTGATAGTCTGTGTGCTATCGATATGACAGTTCGTCCTTTCGTCATTTCATGAAGGGCTTGATTTATGTGGTACTCACTCCTTGCATCGAGAGCTGATGTGGCCTCGTCCAACACAATTATCGGGGGGTTCTTCAATATAACTCTTGCAATCGATATACGTTGTCGCTGACCTCCACTGGTATATTATAGAATGAGGGGGGCAAAATGGAGTGAAGTGAGATAAGATTGTCAATATATGTTTCAAATTGCAAAACGTTTGTATACTCACCTCAATTGTGTTCCACGAGGACCGACTTGTGTGTCCAATCCTTGTGGCAAGTCGTCAGTAAAATGAGTCACATGAGCTACTCTAGCTGCCTCCAACACTTCTTCGTCGCTAGCATTTGACCTACCATATCGAATATTGTCTGCGATCGTTCCATCAAAAAGAAAGCTTTCCTGAGAGACGATGCCTACTTGTTCTCGTAACAATGCTGGGTCTATGTTCTCAATATTTTTACCATTGATTGAGATCGAGCCGTTGTTAAGCTCATACAGTCGGGCCAACAAAAGTGAGACAGTGGATTTACCCGACCCAGAGCCTCCAACGAGTGCAATGTTCTCCCCCGCTTTGACATCTAATGAAAAGTGAGGTCCAAGCACTGGCACATCTCTCGCTGGATATGCGAATTGGATATCCTTGAAGGATATCGATGCAGCTTCGGTGACCTTGCCACTCTCAACATGTCCATCGCTGCTACCTTGTCCGTGCCGAAACGATGAAGGGATCTGTGGCACTCTGTCAATAAGATCGAACGTCCTTCCAGCAGCTGCGAAGCTCTTGATCATCTCTGCATATGTGGAACTCAATGAACTAAGATTCCCTGCCATAAGAAGGCTGTACATTAGAAAGCCCGTTAAATCTCCGGCAGTCATTTCATTTTGGAGAACAAGCTTGCCACCGTATCCTAAAACTAACAGGACCGCTCCGTTTGCAGCGACATGTACCACACCATCAAACAAAGCCTTTGTTTTGCCAACTTGAATCTCCTTATCATGTGCAGTACTAACCGTCTTGGAATATCGATTATACTCCAATGTCTCCGCATTAAACAATTGAACAGTCTTAATTCCCCCAAATACCTCTTCGGCTACATTTGTGGCCTTCCCATGCAATTCTTGAACTTGCTTCTGATTCTTCTTCAATCGTCGTCCAACAATCCTAGCAGCCAAGAACACGGGTGGGATTGACGATAGAGATATAATTGCCAAAGTAGGTGATGTGTAAAATAAGAGAGAAGTAGATCCAACTGACATTACCACGCCACGAAGTCCCGCCACAGCTTCAGTTGTCATGGCTGATTTGATGAAGAAACAATCGTTCGCCAATCGTGATATTAAATCACCCGATTTGTTTTGATCAAAGAAAGCACTCTCCTGTGATATAACAGATGCAAAAAGTTGTCGGCGTATCCGACAAACTATACGATTGCCTGCGATATTGAGCCAGTATTGGCGGAGGCCGACGCCGAGTCCAGCTGTGCATGTCAGACCGAATAACCCGAGTGACACTTGAAATGGATTGTAATCTGATGCAGCTGCTGATGCCTGTATAGCCCCATCGAGAACTGTGCCACACGCGTATGGGAGTAATAATGTGATGGACGAGGTGACTGCCAGTGTTGCTGCGGAGCCAATGATGAGATTTCGTTCTGGTTTCGATATATCATACAGTCTCTTTATAATCTCTTGATTGTTGTATCGTCGTTCTTTTGTTGTGTTTTCGAGAATGTTTGGATGTTGCGGTTGTAATGATTTGTTGCCTTCTTGCTTATCGTCAGCAGTTGATAATAGTCTACATGAAAATGATGATGATATTGATGGAAAGATTCGATTGTTATTGTAGCTGTTGAATGGGCGAAAAGCTTTGCTTGAAAATAATGCAACATTCTCTGACACTAGAGAACTGCCCAAGCGATGCCGATGCCGATGCCGACGCAGGAGAGGCGAAAATAAAATTGCTGTTGACATGATGTTGATTCGATTGCCGAACTACTGAGGACAATCAACACAGTGAAAAATGTTTTGGCCGTGTCGTGAGCTACTCTAGCTACTGAGATTGAGGGCGACATCGATGGTGTTGCTGTGAGCCTGCTGTTAGCTGTGAGTCAGTTTCAGATTGATTTTCATTTTCTGGAAAAAGAGTGCAAAAGTCCGAACGTTATCACCATAAATTCTGTACGGTAAAT
>Ga0209652_1004236_pt1 | contig 10155 bp, 7 predicted proteins | sample SaaInl74LU_5_DNA_FD_184641 | JGI IMG/M metagenome (GOLD analysis project Ga0209652, IMG submission 184641) | Marine microbial communities from expanding oxygen minimum zones in the Saanich Inlet - ESP_74LU_5_DNA (SPAdes) (version 2) | ecosystem: Environmental > Aquatic > Marine > Intertidal zone ...
CGTCGTCGATCCGGTAAAACATACGCCATTCATTCGGTCGCTAGCGACCAACCGTGTCCCGATATCTACGCCATTACCGGGCAAAAGCTGCACCGCGGCTCGCGGCACACCGGCTGCATGCATCAACGCCACCGCCCGTGCAGCAATGAGCGGCGCCTGCGGCGCAGGTTTTGCAATAACCGCGTTTGCGGCTGCCAAGTTGGCAAAGATTTGTCCCGAGAAAATGGCCAATGGAAAATTCCAAGGGGATATACACGTCACGACACCGCGTCCAGAGCCATTCACGCGAGACGCTTCAACAGCATAAAAACGTGCGAAGTCGACCGCCTCACGCAGCTCTCCAATTGCATCGGTGACCGTCTTTCCCGCCTCGCGGACAGCCAGTGCAATGAGCTCCGCCGCATGATGCTCAAACATATCCGCCACGCGAAATAGCCGCTCGCTACGAACCGCTGGCGTCAGCGAAGACCAAGCGACAAAGCCTGCCTCGGCCGCGTTAATGGCAGCATCAACATCCGACAGCTGCGCTTCAACCACTTGGCCGACGATGTCATGCGTGTCCGCTGGATTGATGACTGGCATGGCAGCCTGCACAGGCTTCGACTCGACGTCGGTGGATATACCCAGCAGTGGCGACGCCTGCCAGCGCGCTGTTTTAAACGCCGTCATCGCTGTCTCAAGCGACCGCCACTGCATGCGGTCGGTGACATCCCAGCCCAAGGCGTTACGACGCTGACCGCCAAATAAGGCGCGTGGCTGGCAAATCGACGCATTACCGATACACGCTAAGGACTCGACAAGCGTGAATGGGTCCCGGGCAATCTCTTCGGGGGCGATGGCCGGGTCTGCCATTTTGTTGACAAAAGAACTGTTGGCACCGTTTTCTAGTAAGCGCCGCACGAGATACGCCAATAAATCGCTGTGCGCTCCCACCGGGGCATATACTCTGCAGCGGAGCGCATGCCGCGCCATGACCGCCTTGAACAGTGACTCGCCCATGCCATGTAGTCGCTGAAACTCAAAAACAGTGTGGTCCTCAGCCATCTTGAGGATTGCCGCTACCGAGTGCGCATTATGGGTGGCAAATTGGGGGTAGATACGATCGGTCATGCCCAGCAACTGCTTGGCACAGGCAATATAAGCGACGTCGGTGCTGGCCTTGCGGGTGAATACAGGGAAACCGGCAAGCCCCAGCACTTGTGCGCGCTTGATTTCAGTATCCCAATAGGCGCCTTTGACCAATCTCACCATGATTCGTCGGTCGCACTGCACCGCCAGTGCATACAGCCAGTCGAGCACAAACGACGCGCGCTGCCCGTAAGCCTGAACGACCACGCCAAAGCCATCCCAGCCTGCAAGCTCGGGGGAACTGAGTACCGTTTCAATAATATCTAGCGACAGCTCTAGTCGATCCGCCTCCTCCGCATCGATATTCAAACCCACGTTGAATGCTTTTGCGTGTCGGCAAAGGGCCAGTAACTTTGGCGCCAGTTCAGCCACCACCTGCTCGCGCTGACTCCATTGGTATCGACAGTTGAGCGCGGATAATTTCACGGAAATACCCGGATTCAACCGAATATCATCGCTCTTTGCCGAGGCGCCAACAGCGGCGAGCGCCGACTCATAAGCCTGCAAATAGCGCTCTGCATCCGCGCCAGTGCGCGCCGCCTCGCCGAGCATGTCATAGGAATACCCATACCCTTGAGCCTGCCAACGCGCGGCGTGACGCTGGGCTTCGGCCATATCTCTGCCGAGTACAAATTGCCGACCCATCTGCGTCATCACTTGCAACGCGACGTTACGAACCACAGGGCCGCTCAACCTCCGCGCCAAACGCCGCAGGGTTTCAAGCAGTCCACCGACGTCGCCTGCGCGGAAAAGTTTGGCCGCGACCAACAATCCCCAGCTGGCGGTATTCATCAACAGCGATGCGGAGTGCCCGAGGTGTGACTGCCAATCGCCGGCAGCCACTTTGTCTTCGATCAAGGCGGTCACACTGACATCATCCGGCACTCGCAGCAGCGCCTCCGCCATGCACATTAGGGCCAAGCCCTCTTTGGTGCTCAATTGATATTCAGCGAGAAACGCTTCCATGATCGAGGGTTTGGCGTGCTGGCGAACAGCGCGAATCAGTGCCGCAGCATCGCTGGCAATCGCCGCTCGAAGCGCCCCACTCAGCGCTGCATTGTCGACACAACGACGGACCATAACTGCCTCATCGGCCAAATAATGCGCGGCGACGCGCTGTCGCAAAACGGCCAGTTGTGGGTTTACCGGAACTTGCATGACGGCCCGCCTATTGAAGTGGATCACACCCCGCATGCTGCGCCTTTTCCTAAAAAATAATTCCTAAATAATCATTAATTCTAGAAAATAAAACTAAATAATGGCTATTTTTTAAGCTATACGTAATTAATAATTGAATTTGTTAGTCATATAGGCAAACCCATGAGCGGACTAGACAAGTTTGACCACGCGATATTGAACGCACTGCAATGCAATGCACGCATCACACTGACAGCGCTCGCCAACGAGGTGGGACTGTCGAAAACCCCCTGTCAGATACGCATGAAACGGCTGGAATCAGAGGGTTACATCTTGGGGTATGGCGCGCGCGTCAACCACAGTAAGCTCGGCGAAAACCACGTCGCCTTTACACAGGTCACGCTCAAGCAAACCAATAGTCGGACGCTAAAAAGCTTTAACGAAGCCATCAAAGCCATTCCTGCCGTCGAGCAATGCCATATGATTGCGGGGAGTTTTGACTACTTAGTCAAAGTGCGTACGCGCAACATGGACGAATACCGGGAAGTACTCGGAGAAAAAATATCGGCGTTACCGAATGTGCTGCAATCGAGTACGTTTGTGGTGATGGAGAACGTCAAAGACCACTGAAAACGCCGGCGACTGACGCCGCCAGCGGATCGAGATGGGAAATCAAACACGGCGCCACTGGGTACCCTCGGCGCCGTCCTCGAGCACAATACCCGCCGCGGTGAGTTGCTCACGAATAGCATCTGCTCGCGCAAAATCTCGCGACGCTTTTGCCAACGCACGGTCGGCAATCAATTGATCAATAGCGTCACTACTCATATCGTCCTCACTGCCACGCGTAAACCAGGCCTCAGGCTCCTCGGCGAGCAAGCCCAAAACCGCAGCATTGGCCAACACCAGGCCCTTGGCGCGCGCCCGCTCAGCGACTGGCGCTTTATTTAAGTGCTTAACCGCCGCATGTAGCCCGGCGATCGCCAGCGGCGTATTTAAATCATCTAACAGCGCGCTGAAAGCGGCGGTATCCTCGACAGGCACCGTTTCGGGTACGACATCGGCGTTGGCGCGCAGGGCTGAATAAAAACTGTCTAACGCCGTGCGCGCACCGTCGAGCAACTCACCCGAAAAGTTGAGCGGTGAACGGTAATGCGCTGACAACAAGGCCATACGCAGCACCTCGCCGGGATAATGGGTCAGTAATTCGCGCACCGTTCGCACATTACCCAGCGACTTGGACATTTTTTCGCCGTCGAGGTCCACATAGGCGTTGTGCACCCAATAGCGCACAAAATCGCCACCGTAAGCACAACAACTTTGCGCGCGCTCATTCTCATGGTGGGGGAAAATCAAATCGCGACCGCCACCGTGAATATCAATTGCGTCGCCTAAATGTGCGCGAATCATCGCCGAACACTCAAGGTGCCAACCGGGGCGACCGCGACCCCACGGGCTTTCCCAACCTGGCTCGACATCAGATGACGGCTTCCACAACACAAAATCGCCGGGATGACGCTTGTAACTCGCCACATCGACCCGCGCACCGGCCAGCATATCCTCCAATTTGCGGCCACTGAGCTGACCGTAGCTGGCCATAGAATCGACAGCAAATAACACATGGCTGTCGGCTTCATAGGCGTTACCGGCGGCAATCAAACGCTCGGTTAAATCGATCATCGGGCCAATATTGTCCGTAGCGTGGGGCTCCAATGTCGGCGACAAGGTATTCAGCTGCGCCATGTCTTCACGGTACTTTTGCGTGAATTCGTCGCTGACCTCGACAATATCGCAGCGCCGCTGATTGGCGGCGGCAATAATTTTGTCGTCAATATCCGTGATATTGCGCGCATAGACCACCGTCGGATACAACGTTTTGAGCAGGCGAAACAAAGTGTCGAAGACCACCACCGGCCGCGCATTGCCAATATGGGCCAGGTTGTAAACCGTTGGCCCACACACATACATGGTCACGCGCGCGGGATCATGGGGCACAAAAGCCTCTTTTTGCCCGGTCAATGTGTTGTGCAACAACAACTCAGCCATGGGCTTCACTCCAGGTATCGCGCAGACCAATGGTCATATTAAAAACAGGCTTTGCGCTGCTGTGCAGGTAACGGTCTGCGACAAAATAGCCTTCGCGCTCAAACTGGAAAACCTGCTCAGGTGTAGCCGCCGCCAAGGAGGGCTCAAGCATAACGCGCTCAAGCAGCACCAATGACTGGGGATTGACGACCGATAAGATATCGTCAACTTTACCCGGATTGGGGTCCGTGAATAGGCGATCGTAGACGCGAATCGTGGCGGGCACAGCGGCGTTTGCTGACACCCAGTGAATCACACCTTTCGGCTTAACGCCGTCGCTAGGATCTTCACCGAGGGTTCCCTCGATGACTTTGCAATAAACCGTACTCGGATTGCCGTCGGCGTCGCTGTCAAAGGACTCGGCCTCAATCACGTAAGCGCCGCGTAAACGCACGCGCTTGCCCAGCACCAGCCGCTTGTACTTTTTATTGGCCTCTTCGCGGAAGTCATCGGCATCAATCAGCAACTCTCGACTAAAAGGCACCTGCCGGGTGCCCTTGGTCGCATCGCTGGGATGATTGGCGATCACCAAGGTTTCATCCGCATCGACGTTGGTGAGCACCACCTTTAACGGATGCAATACCGCAAAGGCTCGCGAAGCATTATCGTTGAGATCCGCACGCACCGCGTGTTCAAGCATGGCCATATCCACAACACCATCCGAGCGAGATGTCCCCACTTCTTCACAGAAATGACGGATGGCCGCGGGCGGATAGCCACGACGACGCAAGCCGGCAATGGTTGGCATGCGCGGATCATCCCAAGAATCGACCGCCCCTGAGTCCACTAGCAGTTTCAGTTTGCGCTTACTGGTGATGGTATAGCTGGTATTGAGGCGCGCGAACTCAAACTGATGCGGTGTCGCGGGCACTGGCAGCTGCTGAATAAACCAGTCGTAAAGCGGGCGATGATCTTCAAATTCCAAGGTGCAAATTGAGTGGGTGATCCCCTCAATTGCATCCTCTTGACCATGCGCAAAGTCATAGGTCGGGTAAATCGGCCATTGATCACCGGTTTGGTGGTGATGCGCCTTGCGAATGCGATACAGAATTGGGTCGCGCAAATTAATATTGGGCGACGCCATATCGATTTTTGCACGCAACACACAGTGGCCATCGTCAAACTCACCCGCGCGCATGCGGGCTAACAAATCCCGATTTTCAGCCATCGTGCGCTCACGATAGGGGCTATTGCGCCCGGGCTCAGTGAGTGTGCCCCGGTGCTCTCGAGCCGCCTCGGCGTCGAGATCACAGACGTACGCAAGGCCTTGATCAACCAAGTACACCGCCCAGTCGTAGAGTTGCTGAAAGTAGCTCGATGCATAGCGCACCTCGCCATGCCAGCTGTATCCGAGCCAACGCACATCGTCCTGAATGGCATCGATGAATTCCTGGCTTTCTTTCTCGGGGTTGGTGTCGTCAAACCGCAGGTGACAACGCCCGCCAAACTGCTCGGCCAAACCAAAATTGACGGTAATCGACTTTGCATGACCAATGTGCAAGTAACCGTTGGGTTCAGGCGGAAAACGGGTCACCACGTCGGTCACGACACCTTTTTCTAGGTCGTTGTGGATCTGACTCTTCAAAAAATTGCTGCGGGCAGCCAATTCCATAGGTTTTATCTCAAAAAATCGAGGCAGGAGTATACCTGTTCATACAATTGTGAACTAACACGCATAGTTAGATTTCCGCAGGGCTTCAGAACCTGTAAGATTCGCCCCCTTCCCAGAATGTACACTTGCAGGAGCAAAACACCATGGCTAACCCCCGTGTTCAGATGAAAACCACCTTCGGTACGATGACTATCGAGCTGGATCAAGAAAAAGCCCCTAAAACCGTTGAGAACTTCCTCAAGTACGTGAACGCGAACCACTTCAACGACACCATTTTTCATCGCGTCATCGACAATTTCATGATTCAAGGCGGTGGCTTTGATAGCGACATGCAACAAAAGCCCTGTATGGAACCGATCGAAAATGAGGCGGACAACGGCCTAAAGAACGAGCGCGGCACCCTGGCCATGGCACGCACCATGGAGCCCCATTCAGCCACGGCACAGTTCTTTATTAACGTCAGTAACAACGACTTTTTGAACCACAGCGGCAAAAACATGCAGGGCTGGGGTTATGCGGTATTTGGTCGCGTGGTCGAAGGCGAGTCAGTGCTGGATAAAATCCGCGTCGTAGAAACCGGCAGCAAAGCGGGCCATCAAGATGTGCCCAAAGAAACGGTTGTTATCGAATCGGTCACGCTGCTCGAGGACTAAGCCAAAATGGCTGATACGCTCTTTATCAGCGATCTACACCTCTCTGACGAGGCGCCTCATCTCGAGGCGGCTCTGAAGGCTTTTTTGCACCGTGAGCGCGGTGCAAAAGCTCTGTATGTCCTCGGCGACCTGTTCGAAGTCTGGATTGGCGACGACGACGATGCGCCGCTTGCTACACGCATCGCGAACCATTTTGCCGAATTCGCAGCCGAGGGCTGCACTGTATTTTTCATGGGTGGCAACCGCGATTTTTTGCTCGGCGCTGATTTTGCACGTCGCGCAGGCGGTACCCTACTGCCTGAAGCGGTGGTCGTTGATCTAGCAGGCACGCCCACCCTACTGATGCACGGCGACACATTGTGCACCGATGATGTTGATTATCAGCAATTTCGAAAAATAGCCCATGACCCAGCATGGCAGGCAGACGCACTGAGCAAATCCTTAGCCGAACGTCGCCTGTTGGCCACGATGATTCGCACCATGAGTAAAGACGCCGGTAGTAATAAAGCCGAAGACATAATGGATGTCACTGAATCGGCGGTTTTGGGCGCCATGCAGCAGTTCGGTGTCAGACGACTGATTCACGGCCATACCCATAGACCGGGGGAACATCACTACCCAGCGGGTGAACGCTGGGTGTTAGGGGATTGGTGGGACAATGGCTGGACGCTCAGAGCCAACGATACCGCAGTCACCTTGAGCGCATTTCCAATTCGCTAGCGCCGCTGCGCCCATGACCAACAGCTGCCGACGTTTGATGATGACAGCTCACCCGCCGTCAATGGGCAGAACTGGGTACACCGCTGTGGAAACGAAACTCCGAATCCGCACTTTCTATCAGGTGTTGCTCGCAGACCTTAAATTCAGCCAGACGATCTTCGATCTCTGTCGCGGGCGCAAGCACCTCCGCCAAGGCGAGATAATCCTGAAAATGACGCGATTCACTTTTGAGCAGCGAGCCGTAAAACTCGGCTAATTCCGTGTCCAAGACCGGAATTAACGCCGCAAATCGCTCACAGGAACGCGCCTCAATGAGTGCGCCAATCAGCAGCGTATCGACCAGCTTACCCGGGTCATTTTTACGCGCCAAGGCCCGCAACCCGCTCGCATAGCGCGATGCGGTGACGGTCGTGTAATCGATATCACGCCGCTTCATCACGGCAACCACCTGCTCGAAATGGCGTAACTCTTCACGGGCCAGGCGCGACATTTTGTTCAGCAGGGGCCCATTCTCGATATGTCGATTGATAAGACTCATGGCCGTCGCCGCGGCCTTTTTCTCACAATTGGCATGATCGATGAGCAGCAGCTGCGGATGGCGCAATGCCTCGGCAACCCAGGCCGCGGGGGTTTTACAGGGCAAGAAAGCCAAAACAGGGCTCAAATCAACAGCGGCTTTCATCAGCTTATCTCAGCGGTTTTGAACATATCAGGGGTGGCCAAATAGCGGTCGTAATGGGCGACCGACAAAGTCCAGAATTCTTGGTCAATCCGATCGCGCAGCGCGGTCAAAGACTCACCACGCCAGGCCAAATGCACCGAAAACCCATACTTTTGTGGGTCTTTAATCTGGCTCGCTCCGGCCTTTAGCAGCGTAAATAGCCAACAGTACTCGTCGTGTTGCCGATTGAAGCGCAACTGCTGAACCTCGAGTTGCCAGCGCAGCAGTGCCGGGTCGACCACCACAAATTTGTTCGCCACACAGAGCGACAAAAAGGCCGCTAAACGCGCATCTACAATCCGCTTTTCAGGCTGGCTGTAACCATTCCAGTCGATCACTTCATGGGCAAAGCGTTTACACCCGCGGCAGACGCTGTCACCGATACCGGTCGAGCACACGCCGATACAGGGCGTTCGCACTGGCGGTAACTGCGTGGGGGGTATTTTCGGGTCAGTGGCATTAGGCATGACAAAATTTTAGGGTATGCCGAGCGCGAATGCACGATATCAAGCACCAATGGTATCGACGGAGCTGGACGCGAGTTATACTTGCAGCCTGTAATTAAACCCAAGTCGATGCGCGATGGCGCAACTCGGATGCGCTACCTCTCAGGGCTCCGACGCTGCTTCGTCGCACACGACATTATCCGAATGCCATGACAGCAAGGAGCTCCACTGTGCTTGAAGCCTATCGCGAACACGTTGCAGAACGCGCCCTCCAAAACATCCCGCCAAAGCCGCTTAGCGCAGAGCAAGTTGCGGGGCTTATCGAGTTATTAAAGGCACCGCCAGCCGGTGAAGAGCAAGTATTGGTTGAGTTGATCACTCATCGCGTACCGCCAGGCGTTGATGAAGCTGCCTATGTTAAAGCAGGCTTTTTATCGGCGATTGTCAAAGACGAAGCCAGCAGCCCACTGATTAGCAAAGCAGACGCGGTGAAATTGCTCGGCAACATGCACGGCGGCTACAACATTGAAACACTGGTCAGCGTTGTCGACGATGCCGAACTGGGTGCATTGGCAGCCCAAGAGCTCAAGCACACACTGCTGATGTTCGATGCATTTCACGATATTGAAGCCCTCGCGAAAAATGGCAGCGCCAATGCACAAGCCGTGATGGAAAGCTGGGCCGCTGGTGAGTGGTTCACCGACCGCGACGCCGTGGCGGAGTCGATCAAAATGGTGGTCTTTAAAGTCACGGGTGAAACCAACACCGACGACCTCTCGCCAGCACCCGACGCCTGGTCACGCCCCGACATCCCACTGCACGCCTTGGCGATGTACAAAATGGCCCGCGAAGGCCTGACACCCGATGAAGCGGGCGCAGTTGGCCCCATGAAGCAAATCGACGAGATCAAAAACAAAGGCCTACCCGTCGCGTTTGTGGGTGATGTGGTCGGTACTGGTTCATCGCGTAAATCAGCCACCAACTCGGTACTGTGGTTCTTTGGTGACGATATGCCGGGCACACCGAACAAGCGCGCTGGTGGTGTCTGTATTGGCGGCAAAGTTGCACCCATTTTCTACAACACCATGGAAGACGCTGGGGCACTGGTATTTGAAGCGCCTGTTGACGACCTCAACATGGGCGACGTGATTGATATCCGCCCCTACGAGGGAAAAATCCTCAGTGAATCGGGCGCTGTATTGTCTGAATTCGCACTGAAATCTGACGTGCTGCTTGACGAAGTGCGTGCCGGCGGCCGTATCAACCTGATCATCGGCCGTGGCTTGACCACCAAAGCGCGCGAGTCGCTCGGCCTGCCCGAGAGCGATCTATTCCGCCGTCCAGAACAGCCTGTCGATACTGGCAAGGGTTACACCTTGGCACAAAAAATGGTCGGTCGCGCCTGCGGTATGGAAGGCATTCGTCCCGGCACCTACTGCGAGCCACGCATGACGACAGTTGGCTCACAGGACACCACGGGTCCCATGACACGCGACGAACTCAAAGATTTGGCCTGCTTGGGCTTCTCGGCAGACTTAACGATGCAGTCGTTCTGTCACACCGCCGCCTATCCAAAGCCCGTCGACATCGACACCCAGCACTCGCTGCCTGATTTCATCATGACACGTGGCGGTGTTTCGCTGCGTCCGGGCG
>Ga0209652_1004237_pt1 | contig 10149 bp, 11 predicted proteins | sample SaaInl74LU_5_DNA_FD_184641 | JGI IMG/M metagenome (GOLD analysis project Ga0209652, IMG submission 184641) | Marine microbial communities from expanding oxygen minimum zones in the Saanich Inlet - ESP_74LU_5_DNA (SPAdes) (version 2) | ecosystem: Environmental > Aquatic > Marine > Intertidal zone...
CTACCTCGACAAAAGATTTGTCGCATCTCACATCACAAGAGCGCTCGCAAACACATCACTGATTGATTCTCATCGTCATCGTATCTTGTGCTCTCTTGTGTTGGTTGTGGATATTACCGGTGGTGCAGCAACATGAATCTCAAAACAGTCTTCTTCTTAGCAGGCTTATCCCAAGGATGGTCGCTGTCAGTCACAGTCTTTGGCGGCTCTGGCTTTTGTGGATCAAGAGTATGTAAATTTCTTGTGGAAAAAGGGGCCACAGTGTCTTCCATTTCAAAATCTGGTTCAGCTCCCAAATGGTGCAACAATGAGGAATGGACAAAACAGGTCGATTGGAAGAGTGCAGACTTGCTATCTTCTAGTGACGAAACATTAGATGCAGTGGTTGGAGCGCCAGAAGCAGTTGTGAGCTGTGTAGGTGCTATTGGCACTGACCCGTCAATTCTACTCAAGGGCAACGGAGATGCGAACAAGGCAGCGTTTGCAAGTGCCATGCGCGGAGGCAAGCTGCAACGTGCCGCATATGTTTCTGTGTCGTCAGAAGTTGATGCTTGCAAGGAGAACTGGGTAAGAATATGAGAAGCTACAGGAGAGAGTAGAGTTCGATCTACTGTGAATTCTATTGTATCCTTTTCTGTCAATCTACTTTCCTTTGGGTCTGAACACTAACCCTATTCTTTGACAACGTATGTACATAGCTACCTGAGTTTTTCAAAAGCTACTTTGAAGGAAAAATAGTTGCTGAGACAGCAGCAATTGATTCAGTTGGCGGTGACACATCAAAGGTTTGTTTTGTCAAGCCTACGTTTATCTATGGAGGGGATTCATTTGGTATCAACCCGCCTCGCGTCAACTTTGAATATGGGGCAGGTGTCGAAGAGTTGTTATTTCTACCTCCATTCAAAATCGCTGCTGATTTGACTCCAGGCCTGATCAAAGTTGCATTGCGTCCTCCTGTTTGTGTAGACTCTGTTGCAGCTGCTTGTGTCAAAGCAGCTCTTGACGATTCGGGAGCAGATCTACCTACTCTTGACGGGACAGAAGCTATCAATACGTATTCTGGGCAACCAAAATCGACTGGCTTAACAGATGCACTGACATGGAGCAAAGAAAAGTTAACTGAGTTTTACGGCTGGGCAAAGGTCGAGGTACCAAAAGCTATTGACACGGTACAACAAAAAATTGAAGAAACAAAGAAGTAGGTTTTTATGTCAGCGAACTCCGCCCGCTTTGTTGGTCACACACACATCCATTAATCTCAATCAAGCATTCATGTCAAGCTAAAGAGAAAAGAAGATTGCTAGAGAAGAAATAATTGAAGCAAGAGATAACTACTTACTAAAATATTGCATCAACACGAAGTATCAGCGTAGAAAGGTATGAAACGAAGGCACCACACCACTATTACTCCACAGTTGCGCGTGTTCCCCTCCCAGCGTACAACTTATGGTACAATACTTTGTTCTCCACATCACACAAGAAGTTTGTACTTACTGGTTGCATTAGCAAGAAACAGATACGACCATCCGTCCATCATGAAAGGAAACATAACCGTACGACGTCACATCAAATGTCACAGGTTGCTTCTCACACATTCAAACAACTCATTCAAATAAACAAGCTTTCGTTGTGTTGCTATTTGCACGATCGTGAACGGTGATTCATGTCAATCCATAAGTTACCATAGGAGGCAGGGTAAAGCTAATGAAATGGTAATTAACGCCGGCGGATAGAGGCGAATTAATATGAGTTCGTCAAGACAGTCTTCTGGAAGATGCGACTCTTCCGGCGACACATTCGAATCCGGCGCACCTTTAAACGTAGTTTCAATGATGGAAGAGCGGCGGAAGTCTCGCTCTCGACCACGCCGTGCAATTTCAGCCTTGAGATCGAGTATCACCGAATCCCTATCCCTGAGAAATAGTGTTGAGAGAAACAGCACGGACAGGAGACACAGTTCCCAATCATCATACGAGGACGATGCCGGATTCAAAAACGGAAGAAAATCCCTGTTTAGAAAGGATAGTCATGGTGGAAGTGAAAGTGGTGGGAGCGGTAGTGATATTGGCGGTGGTTTAGGTAGTAGAGACTCGTCTATGAGGCACCGTCGAAGGGACACAAAGACTACGTTCAAGCTACCAAATTTTCTCTCGCAAACGACTCCTGTCTCATCTAACGAAGATACGGAACATCACAGACAATTCAGTAAAGACAAGGGTAATGAGGTTGATGAAAGTAGATACGCGAAAACAATTCGCCGATATGGAGTAGGACAATATGTGTTGATATCCAATCACAACTTGCCCGAAGGAACAAACTGCCTTGTGAATATTTATGGATTTCCGGAAGGGGGGGGAGGAGCTTTAACCCCCGAACAACGGAGAGGGCCCTACATATACTTATTGGCACAAGTGAAAAGTGTCCATTTTGAAGAAGATGCACAATATTATACTGTTTCTCGATGCGATAATGAGCATGAGCAACGCGCAGATGCAGGGTGGATGGAACCCATCACAGATCCAATTGGGATTGAGGCTGCGAAGATTGCTGCAAAAAAACAATCTACTGGCACTTCGTTGCATGTTCAAAGCCATTCTGAGCGCATATTTCTCGATTCAATGGCAAAATGTACCAAACGTTGTATGCATCTAGTGTGCGCAGGAGCTTCGTTGCTAAAGAGAAAAATGAAGGATCAAGCAACAAAATGCTTGAATGGGCATCGACCATACAAATTATCTTTCAAATTCACCGGGGTGAACTTTCTAGTTGTCTGCACTCTTTGGTACTTGTATATTGACCAACTTCGACTGGCTTTCTTTCCACACACTGCAGACAAAGCATGTGCGATTATCTCATGGTAAGTTTTGACATTTTACTTCACTGTCATCATGTCATTCCTCCCAGCTAATCCTCTTTGTTTGTATTGTCAATTATATAGTGTCGTGTGGTTCATATTATTTATTGAGCTCATTATGGAAGTTTTCATACGCCCGAGTGAGTGGAGAGCCTTGATCCGATCAGACAAAGCATTTCTCCCTTCCACATGCCGGTACCTCAGTACGTTTCACCTTATCGCGGAAACGATATCATTAATTTTCTTTATTCCGGAATTCTTGTGCGTATTTACTGGCGACACTTGTGGGGGCGAAAGAAATGGTATTACACTTGGAGAACTGGTCCTCAAAGCCCTCTACGGCCCGACCAAACTGAAATCTTTCTACGGAAATGCATATCTTTGCATGTTGCGGCTTCGTATATTTGGATTGGTTCGCCATTGGACAAAAATGTGGTTGAATTGCACATTTGTTTTGGAGAAAGGAAAAAATGGAGAGTGGCAAATCAAGAGGGGGCAAGGCTTGTTAATCCCTCAGGGCAAACATATTCGCCAAAGAGAGGAAGCATATGCAATCGGAGATTCAGGGCTTCACGACAGCAATGTGGCTCTCGGTGCGAGTAATGTGAGAGGTTTTAAAGAGGCGCATGACATTAGAGATCAGAAGCATACTACTTCTGATGATTATCATCTCACAAATGCATCCAAGATTGGGACCGCTCTTTTCATGACTAATGCAAGGCGTGGTCTGATGTGGCTGTAAGTTTCATGTGCAATGAGTTTACACTAGTTGTTTCGGCCAATTAATAACTCTGGATTCTTTCATCTCCTCTCATTCAATACAGGTTTTTGATCGGTCTAAGCCCACTAATAATGGTTCTGTGTACGCCTCTTGGTGGGATAGACCCAGCTTTGACAGAGTCTGTGGAAATGTTGCAAGCGAACAATATTATGGTAAATACCACAACTGCTGATTCGTGCGAGTTCTTGCGTCAAACAGTAGAGAGCTGGGTAGCAACAGTTGGCTTCGTCGAAAACCGTAATGGTGTACAACTCCACCTTCTACATTTCACGCTCGAGCCGGCTCGGTGCGATACTTTCGACAGGACGAAACTTTGTTCGCTACTTTGTGAGCCGCATCAGACATATTTAGATTGCGACGCCATATGCAATGGTTGGAACGCAGATTCGGAAGAACAACGCATCGAATGGTACGAAGACGTATTTAATGTCCGCCCAAATAATATTTTTTCGGTGAAATCAGAAAAAGAGCGAATGAGCTACCTTTCAAATGGAACTAATGTCGAAGCTGATTTTTTTGTCGAGGCTCAATTCAATGAGACAGTGCGTGTGCAAGAAACGTAAGTTGTTGTCCTCTATCTGAACTTGATGAATTGTTTGTTGAGATTGTTACTTAAGTCGCTGACATTACCTATCACTCCGTGCTTCCGACAGCAATATCAATATATATGCACTTCAATTGGCTGTTACAATATTTATACTATTAAGTCTATCAATATTGCGATTTGATGCTGGTCGATTTGTGCTCGGCCCACTCCGTCGCATGCTCAAAATTGTCGCTTGGTGTAAGTGCTGCAGTGAAGTGTCTTCGCCATTTCATCTGCCCTATCTGACTTTTACCTCTTTTATCTATTCATCTTCCGTAGATGCCAAAAATCCTCTTCTACCATTACCAAAACGAGAACGAAACTTCGACATGAGTACAAGCACAAAAAGGTCATCTATTTTTTCGCGTCAATCAATAATGACACAAAATGAAATATATTACGAGTCGGATGACGATGAAACTGTTCAACAGCTTGGGAATTTTGAAACAGATGCTCTCATAAATACAGTAACAAAGATCACAGATCTCATGAGAAGATGTTGGGGCGTTGCTGGTGCTAACATCATTTCAGCTAATCTTGCAAGGCAGGAAGGGGGACTTTCGTCAAGTTTCAACCCTACTGTTCCTGGAGAAGCAGCCTATGCTCTTTTTGCGTTCATAGGCATTAACAATTTCGACAGCCACCTGAACGCGTTGAGGGATGAAATTATGATTCTTATCAATGACATTGCGGCAGTTTTGCACGAAGAGGTTTACCGTTGGGGTTACGAGGATTCTGGACAGTGTAACAAGAATCTTGGCGGCGCATTCCTTATGGTATACAAAATAGGTGCAGTCAAAGAGGTTATCGAGAAGCTTCAGCAAGCAGAAGCCGTCATATTCTCACGACGAACCACAAAGCTTCGACGGAGAAGGTCTCGCCGGTCTATTATGAGCACAACCAAAACAAGCACACTACACGCGAGGGGGTCCTCTGCTACTCTCGCCGGTGCCGCAGCGGATAAAATGTCTGGAAGTCACTTGGACACTATCGATTTGTCATCTTTGCCTGGTATGCGAGCATTTACCGATCGAGCATTGTTGGGACTACTCAAAACATTTGTTGGAATCCACCGCGATAAAACGATCTTGGAATGGAACGATGACATTCGTTTAGGCTTAGGTGTTGGTGCCGCATCGATTAACTTACTTTTTGGGATGGATGCTGGTTGGGCTGTTGAAGGTGCCGTCGGCAGTGAATACAAGATCGACGCCACCTATCTTTCTCCTCATGTTAATATGGCATCCAGAATGATGAGCGCAACCAAGCAGTACGGTGTTCATTTCCTTCTTAGCGAGAGAGTGCAGAAGTTACTCTCGGAAAATGCAAAGGGAACGCTTAGACATCTCGACACAGTAACTGTCAAAGGCAGCAGCGTGCAGCAGAAGATTTTCACCTACGACGCCAAAGTGAGGCATGATTTCTTTCTGTACAGTAGAACAGAAAGTCAAGCAGATCTCGATTCAGAACGATACTCTACATCTATTTGGCAAACTGATCAAGATTTATGTGCCATGCGAAGTCACGTCAGTGATGAGTTCATTGCCGCCTTCACTCGTGGGAGGGACGAATACCTTGCTGGGAATTGGCCACAAGCGATTGAATTACTTGTGCAAGCTGATAATCTCATGTTCCAAGCGCAAGTAGAAGAGGGATATGTAACTTCCATGGCCGAGTCGTCATTTCGAAATTTGAACAATTTGAACATGTCCGATGATCGTGAAGAGTCGCAAGAGAGGCTAGCTTTGGGTGATGGCCCGAGTCAGAACCTTATTGTGTACATGAAATCTCGTGGTGGAGTTGCTCCTAGAAACTGGGCCGGATACAGAGCACTAACAAGCAAATAATAAAGGTTACTCTCTTCTTCGATTTGATATGCAATGTAGGTATGAAAACTGTAATTTATTCTACAACTGAGAGTGCTGCATTGCTCTCTCAAACGTCTACCGATTCTTCTCCCTCGGCATCATCATCCACTACTGTTCTCTCTGCGCCAAACTCCCACTCCTGCCTACAAGTCGGACAAGTTGGATTATTACTATTCTGACTCTGAAGCCATGTCGAAACGCACTGTAAATGAAAGGCATGTTTGCTGAACATGTCCATGGATCCAATGGATGCTTTAATGTTAGAAACATAATAGATGTAAAAACAATATAACAAATAATAGACAAGAATGACCAATGATGTAGCCTCTCTCTCTTGACTACACTCACCATTTTCCAAAGACAACTGGAGATTCATCACCCGGATATTTGACACCAGGCGCACACCCCTCAAAAGCTGATTGACAAACAATGCACACTTCATCTTCGTCGTCATCATCATCGTTATTAAAGCCCGATACTCCCCATGTCCACTTGGCTACTCCGTGATAGCGCTTTATTTTGATTTTGAGTTTGGTTTCTGTTCCTGCATTGTTGTTGCTGCTGTTTGTCTTTTTGCCGGGTGATGAAAAATTATTATTGTTGTTCAGCTGCTGGTTGTGATAGCGTGGCGATCTTCGCCGAGGTGGTGGTGGATCCATGATATGTTTGTTGCTGCGGTTGATGGAGCTCCTTCTCGCTCTCTTTATGTTAGAATAATGACGACTATTAGCTAGAGAAGATAACGGACACCATGGTTGTTGCTTGTTGCCTCAAAAATGTCATCTGCGATTAAGACACGTGTCTTCTATGGCAGACACATCACCCATCACCATCAAAAAATCCTGAGCAAATCTTTTTCCGCAAAGAATTTGCACCAGACTTCCGCCAAAGTGCCGGTGCCTTTCTACCACTAAAGAGAGAGGCCACCGCAGTGCTGGCACTTAGACATATCAAAGAACACTCAATAGTACACTGTCGCCGCTGCTGCGTGTGTAGTCTGAAATCACCATGCTCAGCCGCCTCTCCACCGGAGTTCGCTCCTCCTCGCGAACCATCGGCGGACGAACAGCAATATCTTCATCGGCATCCTCCTCCCGCTCCGCCTCAAGGATAGCCCCCCGTCTCGCCGCAACAGGTGCCATCACCACTCCCATATTCCGCTCCCAAATACCATCTCTATTCTACACCACCGAACGCGTATTGAATCTCCGCTCGGGAAAGAAGGAGAATGAGGCCCTTCCGAAAACGGTGTACGATCCATCGCGCGAGACGGAAAATTGTGGAGTTGGTCTCGTTGCTTCGTTGAAATCTGTGGCTAGTCGAAAGGTTGTGGAGGATGCGGATGAGATGTTGATTCGTATGAGTCATCGTGGGGGTGTGGGGTGCTGTCCTGCTAGTGGGGATGGTGCTGGTGAGTTATATACAATTCTTGACATGTATTGTACACATCATGTGTGCATGTCACATCATGTGTTGGAACAAAGTGAATATTCAACTAACCATTCTTTAATACCATTATCAATCAGGTATGCTATTTGGTATGCCCGACGCCTTCATGAGAGCCAAGGCCAAGGAAGCACTGGGTATAGATCTCCCAGCCAAGGGAGAGTACGCTGTAGCCAATGTCTTCTTCCCCCCCGAAAATCCAGATGTGCTCAAAGATTGCAAGGCCGTACTAGAACGACTAACAAAGCAACGTGGATTAGAGGTATTGGGCTGGCGTCCCGTACCAGTGGATAACTCCATGCTGGGACAGGATCCACTTGACTCTGAACCAGATACCGAGCAATTCTTTGTTGCTAATAATTCGAAATACTCCGCTCGTGACTTTGAACGGGAATTATTCCGTGTGCGCAAGATGGCAGAGGAAGAAGCTGCGGCCATGCTTGGACCGGAGAGTGGATTTTACATCAACTCGCTTTCTTCTCAGACTATTACATACAAGGGACAGCTTACCCCCGAGCAAGTCTCCTCGTACTACCTTGATATTAAGGACAAATCGTTCATTTCCCATCTGTCTCTTGTCCACTCTCGTTTCTCAACCAACACATTCCCATCGTGGGAACGTGCCCAACCCATCCGAATGATGTGTCACAATGGTGAGATCAACACTCTGCGAGGAAATAAGAACTGGATGTTCAGCCGTGGTGGACTTATGGCCTCGGATTACTTTGGGAATGATACACATCAGTTGTTGCCTGCGACATCTGATAATATGAGTGATTCAGGTAACTTTGATAGTGTGTTGGAATTAATGGCCAAGGCCTCTGAGAGAAGTTTGCCAGAAGCTGTTATGATGATGATTCCCGAGGCATGGCAAGACAACCCGAACTTGTCTGAGACGAAGAAATCATTTTATGAGTACAATTCATGTTTGATGGAGCCATGGGATGGTCCAGCCATGGTTGCCTTTACAGATGGGCGTTATATTGGTGCCACGTTAGATAGGAATGGTCTTCGTCCTTCGCGATACTATGTTACCAAGGATGATCACGTCGTTCTTTCCTCGGAAATTGGTGTCATTCCCGAATTGAAGGACTCTGATGTCAAGATCAAGCATCGTCTTGAACCTGGAAAGATGTTCTTGGTGGACTTTAACACTGAGCGTATTGTCCCAGATGATGAGATCAAGGAGCAAATTGCGGCTTTGAACCCCTATGGTGATTGGGTGGAAGAAACAATGATTGATTTGGAGAAGTGGACTGACGACGCTGCCATTTCTCGTGCTCCCTTCAACTATTCTCAGACGAATCGCAAGCTCAATACATTTGGCTTTACTGGAGAAAAGCTTGAGATGCTTCTCTTACCAATGGGTATTGGCGGAAAAGAAGCACTTGGAAGTATGGGTAATGATGCCGCCCTCGCTGTCCTCTCGGAGAAACCTCGTCAAGTGAACGAATACTTCAAACAACTCTTCGCACAGGTTACCAACCCTCCTATTGATCCCATTCGTGAGGAGATTGTTATGAGTCTTGTGTGCCCCGTCGGACCAGAGGGTAACCTTTTGTCTGATCCTGCCAAAGAGCACTGCAAGCGATTGAATGTACGTCACCCCGTGTTGACGCTTGATGAGATGGAAACATTGAAGAGCAAGGTGTACGTTGATAAGGACGGAAAGAAGGCATTTGGATCCCATGTGATTGATTGCACATTCCCCGCGGGTTCTGGACCTGATGGTATGCTTCAGGCCCTCGAGAGGATTTGTGACGAGGCCGCCGATGCCATTCAAGGAGGTATTGGTGAGAGTGGAACACAGGCTGTGATTCTGTCAGATCGCTTAGTGGGACCAGATCGCATGGCCCTCCCATCGTTGATTGCCGTTGGTGCTGTCCATCAACATTTGTTGAAGACGAAGCAACGACCCAAGTCTGCCATTTTCGCCGAAGCTGGTGACTGTAAGGAAGTTCATGACTATGCTACAATCTTCGGATATGGATGCGATGGTGTCTGCCCATACATGGCCTACGAGGCACTATGCAAAATGAATAGTGATGGATTGGTAGAGGCCAAGTCCAAGAGCGAGTTCTCTGATGACGAAATCATGACTAATTACAGGAAGGCAGTAGGAAAAGGTCTTCTCAAGGTCATGAGTAAGATGGGTATTTCAACGCTTCAAAGTTACAAGGGTGCTCAAGTATTCGAGGCAGTTGGTCTAGCTGACGAAATTGTGTATCGATGCTTCACTGGCACAACAACTCGTATTCAGGGTACTGACTTCGAGGCCCTTTACCGCGATTTGGAACGTCTCCATCAGGTTGGTTACCCAGACAACCAAAACATTGAAACTATCCTAGTACAGAACGATGGACAATTGCACTACCGCGATGGCGGAGAAGCTCATTTGAACACTCCCGGAGGAATGGCTAACTTGCAGGTAAGCTTGTTTGTGTCTGCTTTTCACTCGCCATGACTGTGTTTGGCTCTATACTAACCTTATCCCTCTTTCTTTGCAAATCAGGTTGCAGCACGCACTAACTCTCGTGAAGCTTACAAGGAGTTCGCGCGCCTCACCAATGAGCAGAACATGAAGGTCACCCTTAGAGGCCAATTGAAATTCAAG